>Ga0182024_10024765_pt1 | contig 10643 bp, 8 predicted proteins | sample P32metaG_FD_120480 | JGI IMG/M metagenome (GOLD analysis project Ga0182024, IMG submission 120480) | Permafrost microbial communities from Stordalen Mire, Sweden - P3-2 metaG (Illumina Assembly) | ecosystem: Environmental > Terrestrial > Soil > Wetlands > Permafrost | place: Sweden: Stordalen...
CGAGCTTGCAGCGCCGACCTTGCCGCCCCCTTCCGTGCCGGCGCCCCACCCAGCAGCGTGGTTGCTTCTCGCCTTGGCGAGCGTCTGCGGGAGAAATGCCGCAAGAGCCGCTCCGGCCAGCACCGTCACGCCGACGACGAGCAGCGGGCCGCCGACGCGGGCGACGCGACCGATCGGACCGCTCACTTGCCCGAGGGCGATGCCGCCGAGGGGGAGCCCACCGAAGGGCCATGCCTGCCGAGCCGCCTCGGCCAGGGTGAGGGCTCCCGCGAGGGCGGGGAGCCTCCCGCGACCAGGCGGGACGAGCACACAACCGAGGGCGATGGAGAGCGCCTCGAGAATGGCGAGGACGACGTAACCACCGATGTTGAATTGGATCGCCCAGAAGAGCGAGATGGAGAACTGTGCGATCCCGGCCATCCACCCGATGGCGAACCGACCGCGGAGCGTCCGGTCAGCGAGCGCCCACGCGATGCAGGCGATGCCGACAGGAGCCATCGGCCACCAGCCGATGGGCGGGAGCGAGAGGCCGGCGAGGGCGCCACCGGCGACGGCGACGAGCCGGCGTGGCCATGTGGAAGCCTCCGTCACGTGCGCACGGCCCCGGCGGATCCCGCCCAGCTCGCGGCGGCCGCGCGCTCGCCGCTCGTGAGGCAGGCGGGAATCCCGATGCCCCCGAGACTGGCCCCCGCGAGTTCGACGCCGGGGTGCTCACCCAGGGCGGCGAGCGAGCGGCGGATGCGAGCCGCGTGGCCCGGGGCGTACTGGGGGAAGGCGCGGTCCCAGCGAGCCACCTGGTAATCCACCGGCGCCGCGCCGATGCCGATGAACTGCGCGAGCTCGCCGGCGAGGGCGAGGGCCAGGTCGGTGTCGCTCATCGTCGTGATGCGGGCGTCGAGATGGCGACCTGCGGACACGCGCACGAGCGAGCGCGCCGTCGAGAGCGACGACATCCAGGGCCACTTCTGACTGAGCAGGGTCACAGCCGTCGTCAAGGCTCCCTCCACCCGCGGCACGAGGACACCGCTCCAGCCGGCGAGCGATTCCGGGGCCTGCTGGTCGAAGGCAAACGTGACGACGGCGACGGACGCGTAGACGATCTCGCCGAGGAGCCTGCCGGCCTCGGGCGCCATCTCACCGACCAGTGTGGCTGCGAGGTCGGCCGGAACGGCCACCACGATCCCGTCGGCAGCCAGTCGGCCGTTCGCCGTGTCGACGAAATAGCCGGTGCCCGTGCCGGCCGGTGCCACCCTGAGCGCCCGGCTGTTGAGCCGTACCTCACAGCCGAGCCGGCAGAGATCGTCCTCCAGCCGCGCCACCAGACGACCGAGACCGCCCACCAATCCGCGAAAGGGGGAATCGGTCGGCTCGCCAACCGTCCGAGCCGCCTCCGCCAGCGGTGCGATGACGTCTCGGTGGCCGACGAGCACGCGGGCGATCTGAGGAGCGACTGTGCCGAGAGACAGAGTGTCGACCCCGCCTGCGTTGATCCCGCCGAGCAGCGGGTCGACGAGCCGGTCGACGATCTCGTCGCCCAACCGGTCCCGGAGCACGGCGCCGGCAGACCGCTCCCGGTGGGTGTCGTCCGAGGCGTCCAAGCCGACGTCGGCGGCGTCGAGGACGGGACCGTCGCGGTCGAGGTCGCCGCCGGCATGGTCGATCGCCTCCTCGCTCACGATGCCGCTCGCCGCCAGGGCGTCGAGGTCGGTGGGAACGCCGAGCACGAGTCCGGCCGGAAGCTGCCGCGGTCGGGCGCCGGCGAACACCGCCGCCGCGCTGGTTCCGGGCGCCACGAGGTCGTCACCAAGCCCGAGGAGGTGGCACATCCGCTCGGCACTGGGATCGCGCCTGAGGAACTGGTCCGGCCCCAGCTCGACGGGCCCACCGGCGAATTGCCCGGTGCACACCTTGCCGCCGAGCCGGCCGGACGCCTCGAGCAGGACGACGGAGGTGCCGTCGAGGTCGGACGTGCCGGCGCCATCTTCGCGTGCGGCGCGGCGGCTGGCATCCCCCCGGCCGCCGGCGCCGGCATCCCGGCCACGCCCGCCGTCACTCACGGGCCGCCCACCGGCAAGCACACGTGCCGCCGCCAGACCGCTCACCCCGCCGCCGATCACGACGAAGCGGCTCACCAGCCCTCCGGCACGGCGCTCGTCACCAGTCCCGCCAGCGCCATGCAGAGGCGCCCGTCAGCGTTCAGCGATGCAGTCCGGGCGAAGCGGAGCCCCAACCCCTCTGCCACCTGCTTTGCCTCGATGTCGAGGTCGTAGTTCACCTCGAGATGGTCCGACGTGAACCCGGCGGGGCAGACGACCGCCCCCGTCATGGCCCTTGAAGGGAGGGATCGCAGGACCTCGAGCACATCGGGACCGAGCCACGGTTCCGGCGTCCTCCCTGCGCTCTGCCAGCACACGCGCCACGTCGCGGCACCGGTCGCGCCCGCTACGAGGTCGGCTGTCTCCTGCAGACGCCGGTCGTAGCCGTCGCCGCCGGCGATGATCCGGATCGGCAGGCTGTGCGCCGTCACGAGGAGCTCCGTGCGTGCGTCGCCGGGTGTCGTTCCGAGAAGGCCGAAGGCCGCCGCCACGCGCTCGGCCAGGAGGTCGATCAGAACCGGGTGGTCGTGCCAGTCCTCGATCGCACTGGTGGTCATGCCGAGCGGTGCAGCGGCGTCCTCGACCCTCGTCAGGTATTCGCCCACGCTCCCGATCGAGTAGTGGGGCGCCAGCACCAGGGCCACGAGCGTGACGATGCCGTCGGCAGCCATCGCCGCCACCGTGTGCTCGATGGACGGCTCAGCGTGCTTGGCGCCGTACCGGCACGAGAATTCGCCGGGAGCCAGGTCGTCGAGGGCGCCTTGAACACCTGCGACCTGCTGTGCGGTACGTGCCGCCAGCTGCGAGATCCCGCCGACAGCTGCATACCGACGCCGCAGGTCGGCGAGCTGTTCAGGGCTCGGCGGCCTGCCGCGGCGCACGTCGGTGTAGAACGCCTCGACGTCCTCGGGACGAGCCGGCGTGCCGTAGGCCATCAGCAGGACGCCGATGGGGGATGGTCTCTTCATGTGCTCATGACTCCGTCGGGCCCGCTGTCCGGTCGTGCACCAGCTCGACGACTGCCTGGAGGACGGCCGGGTCGGTCTCGGGCAGCACGCCGTGACCGAGGTTGAACACGTGGCCGGATAATCCGGCCGCCTCGTTCAGGACCTTCTCGGCTGCCCTTGCGGCGACCTCGGGGGGGGCAAGGCAGATCGCAGGATCGAGGTTGCCCTGAAGGGCCACATCGGGACCGACGCGCTCCGCTGCGGCGTCGAGCGGGACGCGCCAGTCGACTCCGAGTACGTCCGCCCCGGCGCTCGCCATCAACGGGAGCAGCTCGCCCGTCCCCACGCCGAAGTGGATGCGGGGTACGCCGAGATCGGCGAGCCCTTCGAGGATGCGCCGCGATGCCGGGAAGGCGAACTCGGCGTACTCCGCCGGCGAGAGCGCGCCGGCCCAGCTGTCGAAGAGCTGCACGGCCGCCGCCCCCGCCTCGACCTGGGCCCGGAGCGTCGCCAGGCAGATGTCGGCGAGCCGGGCGGTGAGACGGTGCCAGATGGCCGGCTCGGTGTGCATGAGACGCTTGGTCAGTCCGAAGGTACGCGAGGGCCCGCCCTCGACGAGGTAGCTGGCGAGCGTGAACGGCGCCCCCGCGAAGCCGATGAGCGGCACGTTCAGCTCTCCGCGGAGGATCTTGATGGTCTCGAGCATGGCGGGAAGGTCCTCGTACGGCTCGAGCGGGCGCAAGCGGTCGAGGTCCTCGTCACGGCGGAAGGGTGCCTCCAGCACCGGTCCGCGTCCCGGCACGATGTCGATGCCGACACCGACGGCGACGAGCGGTACGACGATGTCGGAGAACAGGATGGCGGCGTCGACGCCGTACCGGCGAACCGGCTGGAGGGTGAGCTCGGCTGCCAGGTCGGGCGAGGCGATGGCGTCGAGGATGCCGCCGTCGGCTCTGAGGGCCCGGTACTCGGGGAGCGAGCGGCCCGCCTGGCGCATGAACCAGACCGGAGTGTGCGGCACGGGCTCACGCCGGCACGCGAGCAGGAAGGCTTCGCCGAGGGCCACGTCGCGACCATATCCCGGCGCGTGTTGAGGCTTGTGTCGAGCCCTCGCTGTCTGGCCGGAGCACCGCCGGATCGGCTAAGAAATGAGACATGGCAGATGCCGCCGCCGCCATCGAGCGACCGCGCGCCCACGGTCACGCGGTCGCCGAGCGCCCGCAACTGCTCGCAGTCGGCGTCATGATCTGGCTCGGCTCGGAATTCATGTTCTTCAGCGGCCTGTTCGCGGCGTTCTTCACCATCCGTGCCGCCGCTACGGTCTGGCCCCCACCGGGCACAAAGCTGGACACGATCCAGGCCCTCGTCTTCACAGTCGTGCTTTTGGTGTCGAGCCCAACGATGCAGTTCGGCGTGTGGGCGCAGGAGCGGGGGGAGTTCAAGAAGGCGCAGGTGTGGATCGTCACGAGCCTCCTGCTCGGGGCGGGGTTCCTCGCCAACCAGGCCTACGAGTGGAAGACGTTGGGGTTCAGCCCGAAGAACAACGCCTACCAGTCTCTCTTCTTCATCATGAGCGGATTGCACGGTCTGCACGTGCTGCTCGGCCTCGTCGCCATGACCGCTTTGCTCGGCAGGCTGGCGGGACGCAAGAACGACCCGGGAGAGACGGCGGTCTTCCAGGCGGTGAGCTACTATTGGCACTTTGTTGACATCATGTGGATCGGGCTGTTCAGTTGCCTGTTCCTGCTGTCCGGGGGTCATCTCTGAGCGTGCGCCTCCTCCGCCGGTTCCTCCTCCCGTTCGCCGTGCTCGTCGTCGCCGCCACGCTCGGGACCTTCGTGCTCGGTCGCGAGCATGTCGCGGCTTCGTCGCCGGCCATGCAGAACCCGGGGATGAAGCTGGCGGATTCGAGCAGCCTCACGGCGCAGGGGGAGATCGAGGCGGGCCGCATCCTCTTCACGGAGAACTGCTCCGCCTGCCACGGCGTCGAGGCGCAGGGCTCTGCTCCGGGGGCGGTGCTGACCGGCCCATCGCTGCACGGAGTGGGGGGTGCCACCGTCAATCTTTGGCTGACAGAGGGCTGGATGCCGCTACGCACGTCGGAGACCCAGCCCGCGGCCAAGCCGGTCGTCCTCACGCCTGCACAGATCAACGACATCGTGGCCTACGTCGTCTCGCTCGCACCCGGCGGCGTCCCGGTGCCGTCGAGCGTTCCGCTGCGCGGTGCCAGCCCGGCGGAAGGCTTCTTCATGTTCTCGTTGAACTGTGCTCCGTGCCACACGATCACCGGTGCCGGCGACGCCCTCGCGAGCGGTGTGCATGCCCCAGGCCTGCACGCCTCGACGTCCCTACAGGTGCTCGAGGCCATCCGGACCGGACCGCAGAACATGCCGAGGTTCGGGCCCGGCACCATCTCGAACCAGCAGGCCCTCGACGTCGTCGACTACGTGACGAAGTACATCCAGCACCCGACGAACATCGGCGGTATCGGGCTCGGAGAGGTGGGACCGGTAGCGGAGGGGTTCGTGGGGTTGTTCGTCGGTGTCGGTGTCTGCCTGGTCGCCGCGTACTGGGTCGGTGACCGCACCGCCCGCGAGGAGGACGATCACGGGCACGACGAGGACGACGCACAGGGCGAGGGCGGCGACGGGCACGGCCAGAACGTTCTCACGGCCGCGACCGAGACCGCAGTCGCAGATGTCTGAGAGCACGGAGAGGACCCGAGCGTCGTGAGGACCCCAGCGTCGTGAGCGCCCCGACCGGTGACGACGGCAGCGCCATGCCCGTCACGATCCGCCTCGATTCGCAGCAGTTCCAGGTCGCCGCCGCCAACCCGACAGGGATGGAGAAGACGGTCGCCCTCACGTTCCTGCTGGGGCTCGCCGGCTTCGCCGGATTCGGCGCTGCCTTCTGGGTGAACGCATCCAATGTGTGGTTGGGCATGACGCTCGGCGTCGGGTTTCTCGGCCTCGGGGTCGGGATGGTGGCCTGGGGGAAGTACCTCATGCCTCGAGGACCGTTCTCGGAATCCCGCCACTCGATGGTGCCGGAGCCGGCGGACAGGGAACGCATCATCGGGGACTTCTCGAGCCGCGGGAAGGTCGTCATCGAGCGGCGGACGTTCCTCCTCAAGATTCTCGGAGCCGCCGGCGCCGTTTTCGGCGTCGTAGCGATGTTCCCCCTCATCCGCTCGCTCGGGCCGGTACCGACGGACTTCTCCATCGCCACGACCTGGCGTCCCGACTCCCTCCTCGTGAACATCGACGGCAGCCCGGTCCACTCCGACTCCCTCGAGTTCGGCGGCATGCTCACCGTCTTCCCCGAGGGCGACGTCGGCGGCCCCCTCTCCCAGACCATGCTCATCCGCCAGCAGCCACCGGCCGGCGAGACGCACATCGTCACCGGGCCCGGCCGTGAGACGTGGGGCCCCCTCGGGTACCTGGCGTTCTCGAAGGTGTGCACGCACGCCGGATGCCCGATCGGCCTGTACCAGCAGGTGACGCACCAGTTGCTGTGCCCCTGCCATCAGTCGCTCTTCGACGTCGGGCCCGGCCAGGCAGCCCAGCCGGTCTTCGGCCCCGCCCCCCGTCCGCTGCCCCAGCTGCCGCTGTATGTCGACGCCCACGGGTTCCTTCGGGCGCAGGCACCCTACGACGAGCCGGTCGGTCCCGGCTACTGGTATCGCGGCAATGATTGACGGCCTCTACGACTGGTTCGACAACCGCCTCAACCTGTCTTCGGGTGGCCGAAAGGCCATCAACAAGATCTTCCCCGACCACTGGTCCTTCATGATCGGCGAGATCGCCCTCTACTCCTTCGTCGTGCTCCTCGCCACGGGCGTCTTCCTCACGCTCTACTTCGTCCCCTCCACGACCGACGTCGTCTACACCGGTCCGTACCTGCCCCTCGACGGCGTGCACATGTCAGCGGCCTACCAATCGACGATCAACCTGAGCTTCAGCGTGCGCAGCGGCCTGCTGATGCGCCAGATGCACCACTGGGCAGCGAACATCTTCGTCGGGGCGATCGTCGTCCACATGGGACGGGTGTTCTTCACCGGAGCCTTCCGCCGCCCGCGTGAGATCAACTGGATCATCGGCATGAACATGCTGATCCTCGCCATCTTCAACGGGTTTCTCGGTTACTCCCTGCCGGACGACCTCGTCTCGGGGACCGGGATCCGCATCTCCTACTCGATCCTCGAGTCGCTCCCCTTCGTGGGAACGTACCTGGCCAACTTCCTCTTCGGCGGGTCGTTCCCGGGCAACATCCTCATCCCGCGCTTCTACGTCCTCCATGTTCTCATCCTGCCGGCGGTCATCGCCGGCCTCCTCGGAGCGCACCTGACGCTCCTCGTCCGCCAGAAACACACCCAGTTCAAGGGTCACGGAGCGACCGAGCACAACGTGGTCGGCGCACCCATGTGGCCGACGTTCATTGCCAAGACGCAGGGTTTCTTGTTCCTCGTGGCCGCCGTGTCGGCCATCCTCGGCGCCGTCGTGCAGATCAACCCGATCTGGCTCTACGGCCCCTACCGCCCCTACGTGGTGACCTACGCAGTGCAGCCGGACTGGTACATGGGCTGGCTGGACGGCGGGCTGCGCATCATGCCGCACTGGGAGACGGTCTTCTGGAACCGGTGGATGATCCCGAACGCCTTCTTCCCCGCCATCGTCCTCCCGGGCATCACCTTCACGGTCCTCATGCTCTGGCCGTTCATCGAGCAGCGCATCACGGGCGACAGGGCGGACCACCAGTTGTTGGATCGGCCCCGCGACCGGCCGAAGCGGACGGCACTCGGCGTCGCGGTCCTGAGCTTCTACCTTGTCCTGTTCGGCGCAAGTGCCACCGATGTGCTTGCCAACTACCTGACGGTCTCGCTCAACTCCGTGCTGACCTCGTTCCAGATCCTCGTCTTCGTCGTGCCGGCGATCACCTACCCCGTGACGCTCAAGATCTGCCGCGAGCTCCAAGCCACTCCGGGCGGTGGCAAGACGAAGATCCACAACATCGTCATGCGGTCGGCGGAGGGCGGTTACTCGACGGTCCCCTCGGCGCCCCGAGCCGGAGACACCCCTCCCGAGCTCGAACCGGTGGCGCTCGACACGAGTGTGCTCGCGCCGGCGTTGGTCGGATCGCCCGCATACGAGGCGGTGGATCGCTCCTCACTCGGAGCACGCGCGGCCGCCGGGAACGGGCTCGACGGAGGAGGATCCGGTGACGCCGGCGGACTCGACGGCGCCGGCGACTCGCCGGAGGAGATCGTCGACGGCAATGGCGCCACGCCGGCGGGTGGCGGGGTGTTCCGCATCCCCCGCAACTACCGCTGAGCTACCGCTGCGCGCGCGGGTGTTCCGCCCGCCGACGCAGTCCTCGCCGCCGGCGGCGTTGCGACCCGCTCAGGCCGCAGGCGCCGTCGCCAACCCGTTCGCGGCGGCGATCTGCCATGCGAAGGCCAGCGGTGTCAGCACCGTGAGATCGATCGCCGGCTCGTTCGTCGAGTAGGACTGCACGTCGTCCTCGTAGACGGCGCCATGCCCGTTGAAGGCGGCGAACGGCGCATCCTTGGTGGGGCCGATGGTGTCGCACGCCTTCATGTGCGTCACGGTTCCCGTCGCCGCGAAGGAGTTCGGTCCCTCCACGGCCGCTCCTGCGAGGATCGGAGGCGTCCCGTTGTGCGAGCCCACCAAGTTGGCGATCTGGTGCTGCATGCACGTCGGGAACGTCGTACCGTCTCCGACGATCAGCGAGACGCCCCAGGCGTTCGAGCCGAGGATGTCGTCCAGCCAGTGCTCGGCCCGCCCGGCGTACACCGGCTTGCGAACGAGGGCGTCGTACTCGTTTGCCATGACCGAGAGCCCTGCGCCATGGGTCGTGGTGTCCCATTGGTCCCACTTGAAGCCGAACCGGAACGGGTCCTTGTCGGAGATCCCGATCGCCATCTGGATCTGGGCATTGAGATTGTTGACGAGCTGAGCGCTCGTGACACCGATGTGGGCGTCGTGCTCGTAGCCCATGGCGAGGTCGAGCTCATAGTCGCCGAGGGCGCTCACGTCATAGAGGTTCAGCGTGTCGGAGGTCGCCTCCGGTCCGGTGACCCATTCGTGGGCGAAGGCGCCGGCGTCGCGCAGGTACACCGCCGCCGACCGCACCGGCAGGCCGGACGGCAGGTCCCCCGCCTTGTTGCCCGCCGCCACGGCGAGCGAGAGCTCGGTCGCCCCGAGCATCATGTCGTCCTGCCAGCTGGTTTCCGGGTAGAAGTCCCAGGGGGCGGCCGTCAGCAGCTTGCCCGTCCAGGCCGTGTCGGAAAGGGAGTACACCGTCTCGGCCGAGCGAAGGCATCCATCGGCGAAGCCCGCGTCCGTCGCGGCGAACACGCGGTAGCACAGAGCGAAGTCCGCCGCGAGCCGTCCGGCGAGGTTCGGGCTGATGAGGGAGCCAGGGGGACCTGCCCTCAGCACCGGGGGGTGACGGATATAGACGTAGTGCGGGTTCGTACCCATGTAGGAGTCGTCTGCCTGCGGGAGCCGCCAGATGTCATGGTCGGCGAAGTACTGCCTGTTCGCCTCGCCGATGCCCACCTGGTAGTACAGGGTCTTCGTCTGCTCGTCCCACATCCGCCGGAGGAAATCGAGCCCGAATCGCGCCTCGCCGACGAAGCTGGTCCGGGCCGCGGCACCCATCGACGCCGGGAACGAATGGATGCCCTGCAGCATGATGGCGACCACGTAGCTCGTCGTCTCGACGAACTTGAGGTAGTCACCGGCATCGAACCACCCGCCGTTCGCATCGATCGAAACGCCGGTGGCATACGGCGTGAGACTGCCCTTGAAGTTGCCGTTCCCGTTCATGGGAGGGGTCGTGTACGTCATGGCGTTGCCGTCGTTCAGGTCGCCGGGGGCGCTGCGCAGCGCGGTCTTCACGAAGTCCGGCCCGTCCCGCTCGTTCTCGTAGAAGGAGACGGCGTTGGCGAGGGCCTGGGCGTAGAGGCTCGCCGCCGGCTCGATCTCGAAGGCCGGCGAGGAGACGGCGGTGTTGCTCGCGAGGACGAGCCGGTAGCGACCCGCGCGGTGTACGTCGGAGAAACCCGTCACCGCCCACACCCGTGGGTACCGTACGTTCCAGACCCCGAGGTCGGTATTCGTCCGTCCCTCGGCGGCCACTTTCCAGGCGGCGCCGACCTGCCGTAGGAGCTCCCATGACACGGCCGCCGGCTCGGGTGCCGAGGTCATGATCTCGGCGATCTTCGTGGCGTTCGTCGGATAGCCGACCTGGTCGACGCGAAAGACGACGTGCGGACCAATTCCGACGGCGGTGCCGGAGGACGTGGGAGCGGCCGCCGCCGTCAGGGTCGTGGGGAGCGCCACCACGGCGATGGCGATGACGAGAGTGAGACCTACGACGATCCTCTGTCGGTTCACGGAGCGCCCCTCTGCGTTATCGGAAGGTTTCTTTCATATTGTGGCCCTCAGGGCACGTCCGTCAAGCCGGAGTTGTCAGAGCGAGCTGTTGGCCGCAGACAAGGAGGTCGATGCAGCTCTGAGCAGGTAGTTCTTCGGAGCCGGTGGTGGGACTCGAACCCACGACCTGACGATTACAA
>Ga0182024_10024768_pt1 | contig 10643 bp, 7 predicted proteins | sample P32metaG_FD_120480 | JGI IMG/M metagenome (GOLD analysis project Ga0182024, IMG submission 120480) | Permafrost microbial communities from Stordalen Mire, Sweden - P3-2 metaG (Illumina Assembly) | ecosystem: Environmental > Terrestrial > Soil > Wetlands > Permafrost | place: Sweden: Stordalen...
ATATTCTCCGCGCCCGACCGAATTCTTCATCTGCGCGAGAATCGGCACCACGAGCCGCGCCGCGTCGATCCTTCCTGTGTGCGTCGACAGGTTGCACGTACTGAGGACCTGTTCCAGTTGGTGGTCAATCAACAACAGCGCGTTTTGGATGGCGCCCGCGAATGCTTCGCTGCCCGATTGTTCGCCCTCGCCCCAAGGCGCGCGCAAACACTCGTCGGGGTCTTTGCCGCCGGGGATGTTGATGACGCGCAGCTCTATGCCCACGCCTTCAGCGATCTGATTGAGCGTTTCACCGCCGCGCTCTACTGCACGCGCCCCTGCGGCATCCGCATCGAAAGCCAGATACACACGTTTCGATTCGCTGAAACGCACGAGGCTTTTCGCTTGAACCTCAGTCAGAGCGGTCCCCAGTGTAGCGACAGTGTTGGTGAAACCATATTGATGCGGTGTGATCGCATCGAAGTAGCCTTCGACAACAATGACTGCATCCTGCGCTTTGATTGATTCTTTGGCTAGATTGAGGGCGAACAGATGTTGACCCTTAGTGTAGATTGGCGTTTCAGGCGAATTGAGATATTTGACCTGATCATCTCCCAACGTTCTGCCACCAAATGCGATGACACGCCCCTGCTCATCGCAGATCGGGATCATCAGGCGGTTGCGGAAGAGATCATAGTAGCTGCTGCGTTCCGGATGACGCCGCACAAGCCCTGCCTCTTCCAGCGTCGCCGGCGCCGTTTTGGTGCTGGAGGTGAGATATGAGAGCAGACTGTCCCATGCATTGGGCGCGTAGCCCAGTTTGAAACGATCGATAATCTCCTCGGTGACACCGCGCTTAGCCAGGTAATCTCGGGCAACGGTGCCTTGCGCCGGGTCTTTCAACATACTTATGTAAAATTCGCTTGCCTGCTGGTAGAGCATGAGCACGGCTGTGCGCTTGTCGTACTCCTGGCGTTCTTCGATCGTTTCAACAAGCGGCACGCCGTATTTATGCGCCAGCTCCCGCACGGCATCTATGAATCCCAGACCCTTTGTCTTTTGCACGAAGGTAAAGACATCGCCGGCTTGACCGCAGCCAAAGCACTTGAATATGCCCTTCTCCGGATTAACCGTGAACGACGGAGTCTTCTCATCGTGAAAAGGGCAGCGCCCCTTGTACTCTTTGCCGGCTCTCTTGAGCACTACGTGCTCGGCAATGACTTCGACGAGATTGGCTCGGCTCCTGACTTCAGCTCTAACTTCAGGCGTAACGCCCTTCACTGAAAATCCCTCCGGCAGCCGGGATACGGCGCTTGATATATCGCGTGGATCATGTACAACCTTGACGACGACTGCTTTTATATCATGCGCGCGCAACGCCGCCCGAGCGCCCAAGGTTAATTCAAAGGCGGTCTCAATCGACGCACCCGTAGCGAGCAACGTCACAAACTTTAAATGATTCTCGTTCAGACAGGCAAAGTCGCCTAATGTATATCCGTTTTAGATACTATAAAACATCCAATTCTCTGGCGGCAGTTCCGGCGCCTACAAGCAGGGTTTTTCAAGCGAACAGCGAAGGATGGTGTGTGATGAAAACGCTGATTAAAAACGGGCGCATCGTGACAGCCGTTGATGACTACCTGGCAGACATTCTGATCGAAGATGAAACGATCGCGATGATCGGCAAAAAGCTCGACATGCAAGCCGACAAAATCATCGACGCCAAGGACAGGCTCGTTATTCCAGGCGGCATCGATGCGCACACACATCTGGACATGCCTTTCGGCGGCACAACTTCGGCTGACGACTTCCGCACCGGCACTCTAGCGGCCGCTCATGGTGGCACGACTACCATCATCGACTTCGCCATTCAAAACAAGGGTCAGTCGATTATAGAAGCGCTCGATATCTGGCATGAGAAAGCGGCGGGCAAAACAGCGATCGACTACGGCTTCCACATGATCGTCACCGATCTGCCGCATGAACGGCTGAAAGAGGTGAAACGGATGATTCATGATGAGGGCGTCACCAGTTTCAAAATGTTCATGGCCTATCCAGGCGTCCTGCTCGTAGACGATGCCACCATTTTCAGAGGCATGAGCTTTGCCGGCGAACACGGCGGATTGATCTGCATGCACGCAGAAAACGGTGTCGTGATCAATGAAATCGTTCAACGTGCACTGGCGGAAGGGCGCACAGCACCTAAGTTCCATGCATTGACCCGGCCGACTAAAGCGGAAGCGGAAGGCGTCAATCGCGCCATTGCCCTGGCAGAGATGGCAAACACAGCCGTCTACATCGTGCACTTAAGTTGCTACGATGCTTTGAAGAAAGTGAAAGAAGCGCGCGATGAAGGCATTCCAGCGTTCGCCGAAACGTGCCCGCAATATCTGTTCCTTGATTATTCCGCTTACGAGAGCGAGGATTTTGAAGGGGCTAAATACGTCATGACTCCTCCGTTGCGCGAGAAGTGGAATCAAGAGGAGCTGTGGACCGGTCTGCGCATGAACGATCTGCAGGTGATCTCCACCGATCACTGCCCATTCTGCATGAAAGAGCAAAAGGAGCTGGGCAGGAACGACTTCTCCAAGATTCCCAATGGTGGTCCCGGAGTCGAGACACGGATGAGTTTGATCTACAACGGCGGAGTTGTTGCGGGACGTATCGATGTGAATCGATTTGTTGAGATAACTTCAACGGCGCCGGCAAAAATTTTCGGGCTGTTTCCGAGGAAGGGAACCATTGCTGTCGGCTCCGATGCGGACATTGTCATCTTCAATCCGAACAAAAAGATGACTCTCAGTGCTAAGACGCTGCATATGAACGTCGATTACAATTGCTATGAAGGTATGCAGGTGCAGGGTGTAACCGAGACTGTTCTTTCGCGCGGCAAAGTCGTAATCGAAAACGAGAAGTATGTCGGTAAACCTGGCGACGGCAAATTCCTCAAGCGCTCCACCGTGCAGCTCAAGCATCGTGAGCCAGCGTCGGCAGTTCGTTAAGGGCTAGGCATCAAGGAATCATCGGAGAGAAAAAATGGGTTTCACAACAGAATTCAACAGAATGGTTACTGAGGAGCGCAACGCGAGGACAATGGATCTCGATCTCCTCGAGACCGAGGATCTGGTTGAACGGATGCAAGCTGAGGATCTAGAGGCGGCAAACGGCGTCAAGGCTGTAGTGCCGCAGATTGCAAAAGCAGTCGATCTGATCGCTGAGAAGCTCAGAGCTGGCGGACGAATGATTTATTTCGGCGCCGGCACAAGCGGACGGCTGGGCGTGCTCGATGCCACCGAATGTTCGCCCACCTTCGGCATCGATTCGGACAGCATTCAAGCCTATATCGCCGGTGGGAAAGAGGCGATGTTTCGCTCGTTTGAAGATGCGGAAGACTCAAAAGAGCTCGGCGCCGCCGACGCGGTTCTAGCTAACTTGACCGACAAAGATGTAGTCGTAGGCATCACCGCCAGTGGCCGCACTCCTTACGTAGTCGGTGCCATGCACACTGCCAGAGAGAAAGGCGCAGCGACGATCGCCATCGTCAACAATCATTTGACACCGTTGACCGGCCAGGTCGATGTGATCATTCCCGCCGTCGTTGGACCGGAAGCATTGACCGGATCAACCCGCATGAAAGCTGGAACGGCGCAGAAGATGATCTTGAATTTGCTCAGCACTTGCACGATGGTCAAACTGGGCAAAGTTTACGAGAACCTGATGGTTGACCTGCGCCCGACCAACGAAAAGCTGCGCGAAAGAGCAGTCTCGATTATTTCGATCATCGGCGGAGTGCCTCGACACCTGGCAGAAGGCGCTCTAGTAGCGTCGCACGACAAAGCCAAGACCGCCATCTTGATGATCAAACGCAAAATCGGCCGCGCCCAAGCAGAAGAGCTGATCACCAAATCTGGTGGCTCTCTGCGCAAAGCCCTGGTGGCACCAGTGCAGTAAGGGCCTTTCCTGGGAGCGCCGGCTTCCAGCCGGCATCGAAGCGCTTACAATTTGAAAAAGTGCCGCCAGGATGATGGCGGCGCTCAGGCAGCAGCCACTTGCCTGCATGGACTAAAGCAGCCGGCGACGGCAGTCGGCACAGAAAACCCGCAATCCATTTGGACGGAAAAAGCGAACCTCGCTCCATTTTCGCTTGTACGTCATGTACATGCGGTCGTCGGCCAATCCTCGATAGGCGACGTGAACCGTGCCCGAGCAGCACAAATCCGAATCGTCTGATTCCGGCTGAGGACCAGCTTCTTGCGGTTTCTTTCGAAAAACCGAGACCATCTTATGCCACCAGGACGTCATACGACAATCACCATTTCGTAGTCTGAGACTCTCAGCGGGATCAGCCCCCATCGGCTTTGCGGCCAATGCAAATCGTAAAGGTAGATCCTTTACCCAGCGTTGATTCCACTTCGATGCGTCCGTGATGGCGAGCGATAATTTCCTGTGTGATCGCCAATCCCAAGCCGGTTCCACCGGTGGCTGCGGCACGAGTGCGCGATTTGTCGGCGCGATAAAAACGCTCGAAAATATGCGGCAAATCCGCCGCATCGATGCCAATACCAGAGTCAGAGATTTTCACTGCCACCATATCCGATGGCAACAGATTCACCGCAACTTGCACGGCTCCGTTGGGCGGCGTGTAGTTTACAGCATTCGTCAATATGTTGACGATCGCCCGCTGAAGCTGGAGGGCGTTACCAGGCACGATAATGTCCTTGGCTTCAATCGTGGTCTGCAATTCAACGTCCTTCTTCTCCGCCTGCGGCCGAATCTGCTCAACGGCATCAAGAATAACCTGCACCAGAACGACATCATCAGCCCAATACGTTTCCATCTCGCCGTCCAACCGGCTGATATCCAGCAGATCTTGCAACAAATTGGATTGCCGGTCTACCAGCCTCTCCAGCGAACTGAGAAACTGCACGCGCAACTTCGGGTCGTCGACAGCACCAGCTTGCAGCGCCTCGACTACAGAGCCGATCGCCATCGTCGGAGTCTTCAATTCATGACTGGCGTTGGCGATAAACTCCTGCCGCAGCCGCTCTTGCTCTCGTAATCGACCGATCATCTGGTTGAAAGAAAGACCGAGCTCGCCAATTTCATCGCGCCGGCGTATCGGCACAAACTCAGAGATGTCGCCTGACAGAGCGATGTTTCGCACCATCGCGCTCATCTCCCGCACCGGCTTATTCACGCGTCGAGCCAACCACAAACTGATCAGAACAGTGACGGTGGCGGTGGCCAGCAAGATTTTCAAGAACACGTACAGGTCGTTGTTCAAGCGCCGTTCGATTTCGAGCAGCTGCACACCGACGCGAATCACACCGGTTGTGTGCCCGGCGGCGCGGACCGGGTAGGCGACGAACAGCCAATTGCTGTGTGTCAGATCTGAGCTGCGCGTATAGCTGGCGACAATCCCGGCGAGAGCGTCGTTGATCTCCAACTGATTCGAGATATTTTCGTCGCCGGGTCTGATCGCATTGGAATCCGCCAGGACATGCCCTTCCTGATTGACTACGGTGATGGTGACGCCCAATTTATTGGCGTGTCTGTCGACTGCTGCCTTGATCCGCGCCCGCGATTTGTCTGAGTCGAGCGCCAGATCGTTATCGATTTCAAGCGCTAGGTTGGCTGCCTCAACCTCAAGCGAGTTGCGCAGGTCGGTGACGGATTCAGTCTTGATGCTGTACAGCGCCCACAAGCTGACGCCGAGCAGCGCGATGATGATAACCAAAAGGTAAGTAAACAGCAGTTGGTTCGCCAAGCTGCTAAAAAGCCACTGATATGCTTTTCGGACTAACCCCATGTAAATCCTTCATGTGTGCTACGGTTATTTCATCATTTCTGGATTGAATTCGCAGAAACTTCATCAATCTATGCTCATCAAGACGGAAATACGCTTAAGAGAAACTGAGAAATCTGTGGCAAATTCAGCTGGTGTCTCTATAATGTGCGGAAGGTTCTATAGCCGTATGAGGAGAACCAGCCCTATCGGGAGGTCCATTGCAGAATGTCTGCTGTTGCAAACGTAACTGATACTACCTTCGAGCAAGAAGTACTGAAATCAGACATACCAGTTCTGGTTGACTTCTGGGCTCCATGGTGTGGCCCTTGTAAGGCGGTGGCGCCAGTCGTTGAGGACCTTTCCAAAGAGTACGAAGGCCGCCTCAAAGTCGTCAAACTAAATACGGACGAGAATCCAAAGACCGCTCAGGCTTACACGATTCGTGGAATTCCGAGCCTGTACCTGTTCAAGAGTGGACAGGTGGTCGAGCAAGTCGTCGGCGCAGTGCCGAAATCAACATTAGCGAGTGCCATCAACAAGCACGTCTAACGGGCTGGTGGTTGTAGGTTCAACCACGACGCGGCCTCAAAGTGGGTTGGTTTTTGGCGCGTACCAGGTTCTGTACGTCGAAGGCGATCGCTAGCTTGCAACGCGCGTGCGCGTGCTCGCAGGAACAACAAGCAACGCGATTTTCGTCTGCTTGAATTCTTAACGTGTATTTAAACCGGCTGTGCCAATATAGTATTTAGATGACTATTTCGGTGCAAAAGGTAGAAAGTCGAATATGAAGGAAGTGCTCATCTGCTTTGTCATCGCGCTGGTGGTGGGAAGCATCATCAACAGCACGCGGCAGCTTGATGTCTGGGGAACGACCGCCGCTGGAGGAGCTCAGGCATCGGCACTAGTGCCTGCGGTCACGGAAACGACTTTCCAGCACGAGGTTTTGGACTCCAGCCAGCCAGTCTTAGTCGACTTTTACACCGATGAATGCCCCCATTGCACGGCGATGGTTCCAGTGGTCGCCGACCTGGCGGCGCAGTTGAAGGGCGACGTCAAGATAGTTCGGCTCGACGCCGGCGAGAATGCGGCGATTGCAGACAAGTACGGAGTGCATGCTTGGCCTGCGTTCGTCATGTTCAAAGGCGGGGAGAAAATTGACGAGACCAAAGGCGAGCAAAGCAAAGATGAGCTGCTGAGTTTCATCAAGAAGTCCGCATCTTACAAACCATCCGGTTCCGAGGGTCAAGAACAGCTCCCGCATCAGGCCAACACCGAGGGTTGAGAACGGACAAGCAGCTGGTAACCGCGGAGCCGCAGTGGCTGGGCGGCATTCTCGGCCGTGCGCGGTCTGCCGCAACTTTGGGGTTTCCCCTGAAGCCGGCTTGGTATAAAGGGCTTTGGCCCTGGGTTGCGCACCAAGATAAAATAAGGTTATAAATTGAGTTTGACGGCATTTTCGTTGAACTTTCAGCAGCTGGCGAGCGTTATAGAAGGAATAGAGCGGCAATTGGGCACATTAATAATGAGTCGCCGCCTAAACTCCGGAAACACTCAAACTATGCCAGCGTCGGACTATTCAGGTAACTCGATCTGGGCGACGGGATCTACTCAACGGAAATAGGGAAATGAAGGAATTCATCATCGTTTTTTTGGTTGCGCTGGCAGTGACGTCTTTGTTTAGCGGCTGGAATCCCTTTGCCAGCAACGCACCGGTCCAAGCACAAACACAGCAATCAGCGAACAGCGATCAGGGTTTGAGCGGAGCTGCCAATCAAGCCGCTGGGCAAGCCGCACCCGCGTCGGGTAACAGCAATACTGCTAACGGAAGCCCGCTATGAAACAAGCGATCATCTTCTTCCTAGTTGCCCTTATCTTTGGTGCCGGGATCAACGGGCTTCTGATGAACGCGTCAACTTATGACGTTAAGCCTGGAGTGATGACAGCTGGACCGAGTGCAGCTGGGTCTGGTATGAAGCGCGGCGAAAACATGATGCCTGACGTAAAGGTGGTTGATGCCTACCGACGGGTAAATTTCATGCACCAATGCGAAGACAGAGACAACACTCAACAAACAGATTTCCCAATGTCATCAATTCAATACTAAGGGGACGCAAATGAAAACTTGGGCACGGTGGACGTTTCTAATTCTGTGGATGGCGTTGCTTCTAATAACGTCCATTTTCTGGAATCCGTTCGCATCGTTCCCAGCATTGCTGAAGTACTCTGTGCTTTCCGTGATCGGAGCGGCAGTGTTCGGCGCGCTCGTGATCTTGATGCAGTACTACATTTTGATCTCGATTATCTTCCCGCTGCCTCCCCGCGCAGATTCCAAAGCGCCGAAAGGCCTGGGAAAAACCTGGTTCAAGTGGGCTTTCAAAGATCCGCCCATCAACCCTAAAGCCCCGAAGATGCTTGAGGAACTCATCGGTCAGGATTCGGCCAAAATGGAAATTCGCGAAGTCGTCGACATGATGATGAACGCGAAAAAGTACGAAGATTCAGGCGCAGTCGTACCAAAAGGCATGCTTTTCGTCGGACCTCCCGGAACTGGCAAGACTTTGTTCGCTCGCGCAATCGCGAACGAAATCGGCATTCCGTTCTACGTCGTAGAAGGCGGCGGTATCAGCGGTTTGATCTTTGGTTTGGGCGTGCTCAAATTAAAGACACTTTTCTCGAAACTGCGCAAACATGAAAAATGCATCTTGTTCATTGACGAAATCGATTCGATGGGACAAAAACGCACTTCCGATCGAGGTTTTGGCGCAGTCAGCGACATGAACATGACGTTGAATACGTTGCTGACAGAAATGGACGGCTTCCACGCGTCAAACCTTATGGTGATTGGTGCCACCAACAATGATGGCGTTCTCGATCCCGCCTTAATGCGCGCAGGCCGCATGGATCGCCGCATCTACTTCCAGATGCCGAACCCGGAAGAACGGAAAGATCTATTCAAATACTATTTGGAAAAAGTCAAATGTGACGACGAAGTAGATCTGGAAGCCCTTTCCATGCTTACTGCACAAAGCTCTCCTGCAGACATAGCGAACACTGTCAACGAAGCAGCATTAATTGCCCAACGTCCGGGCGGTGCCGGTCAGGTAACCACCGCGGTTCTAAAACTGGCGCTGGAACGCGCAGAGATGGGCGCCGAGCGCTCCATCGTCGGAACATCAGTGGAAATTTCAAACAGCGATCCAACAATTCGTTTGGACCACGTAATCGGTATCGACGATCTAAAAATCGACGCAACTGAAGTCGTCGATTTCTTAAGGAAAGGCAACCTGCTCCGAGAGATCGGTGCCACGATTCCAAAAGGCGTACTTCTCATCGGTCCTCCAGGCGTTGGTAAAACGCTGCTTGCCAAAGCGATTGCCAACGAAGCAGGAGTACCTTTCTATGGAATATCGGCTTCGCATTTAAAGAGTGCCTTCGTCGGCGAAGGGTCCGCGAGGATTAAGGCTTTATACAGCCAGGCGCGCAAGAGCCCGGCAGCAATCGTGTTTATTGATGAAATCGATGCACTGGCAGGCACCATGCGTGATACCGGCAATCAACGTACCGACGAACTCAACCAGATCCTGGTAGAACTCGACGGGCTTTCGCGCAGTAACGTAATCACCATCGCTGCGACAAACATGGAGCAAAACCTCGACCCAGCCTTTGGTCGCTCGGGGCGATTCGACCGAAAGATCTACATCGGTCTGCCGGACAAAGAATCGCGCAAAGCTATATTTGAGATGTACGTAAAGAGGTATCAACTCAACACCGATTTCGATCTCGAAGAGCTGTCCAGACTGTCCGTCAATTTTTCAGGAGCAGATATCGCGGCGTGTGCAAATGAGGCAGCGATTCTCGCCATTCGAAAAGGAAAAACCCGCGTCGACCAGATCGATCTAGAGGAAGCCGTCGACAAGATTTCTGTCACTGCCGGCAGCAAGATGAACACGAGCGGCATCAGCCTTTCGAAGGTTCCCGATTTAGACGTCAGCCTGGACGACATCAAGGGAATGGATGAAGCAATAGCTGAAGCCGCCGAAGTTGTTGCGATGCTCAAGAATGCCCATCTTATAGAGAGAAGTGGTCTCAAACCGCCCAAAGGAGTCTTATTGACTGGTGCTCCTGGAACCGGCAAAACGATGCTGGCAAAGGCAATAGCAAACGAGGCAGGCGTTCCGTTCTATGCATTGTCCGGCAGTGATTTTGCACAAGTTTGGGTGGGTTTGGGAGCACAACGCGTACGTGCTGTTTACGAACAGGCGCGCCGCAGTGGCAAACCCGCGATCGTATTCATTGATGAAATTGACGCGATCGGACATACACGTGGAATTGATAGGGGACCAGGTGGCGGAAAGCAAGAGCACAACCAAACTCTCAATCAGTTTCTGGTTGAATTGGACGGTTTCGGCAAGCACAAGGTACTCACCATCGGAGCCACCAACGCCGCTTCCATGCTTGATCCAGCGTTGCTCAGGCCCGGTCGCTTCGATCGAACGATCGACATACCGCTGCCTAACATCGAGGGACGCGAAGCGATCATCAACAGCTATCTAGTGAAGACGAAGATGCATGAAAATGTTAGCGCTCGCGACTTGGCCAGGATGACCGTTTACTGTTCTGGAGCCGAACTGGCCAATATCGTCAACGAAGCTGGTTTGCTGGCTATTCGCAATGGGCGCCTGCAGTTAACCCAAGAGGACTTGATTATATCCGTTCAAAGGGTCAAATTCGGGCTTCCTTATAGTCGTCAGATCTTGTCGCACGAACTGCTTGCCACCGCCTACCATGAGGCGGGACATGCGATCGTCAACTATTATCGCAATATGCGCGATCGGATTCAGGTGTTGACTATTGTTCCAAGGGGCAGGGCGCTGGG
>Ga0182024_10024769_pt1 | contig 10642 bp, 22 predicted proteins | sample P32metaG_FD_120480 | JGI IMG/M metagenome (GOLD analysis project Ga0182024, IMG submission 120480) | Permafrost microbial communities from Stordalen Mire, Sweden - P3-2 metaG (Illumina Assembly) | ecosystem: Environmental > Terrestrial > Soil > Wetlands > Permafrost | place: Sweden: Stordalen...
CCTGATCACGAAGCGCAAGGGGCTCGAGATCAAGACGATGCGGCCGGAGCTGCTGATGGCGGTCAAGCAGCGCGGCGGCGGCCCGCCGACGGAGCACCGCGCGCAGTGCCAGGGGACGATGTTCGTCGCCGACTTCGACGAGGTCGACCTGCTGCTGTTCTACGATGGCCGCAAAGGGCCGATGGCGCTGAAGTTCACCATGACCCGCGACGACGTCTACATCGCCAAACTCCGCGACGCGCTCGACGCCTTCAGCTACGAGCTCCGCAAGTTGGTCGACCAATGGAGGAACGTCTGATGCCGCGCTGGCTCCTCTGGCTCTGCCTCGCGCTCTGCTGCGTCAACACGGCGCTGATCCTTTGCCGCGACGGGATCGCCCGGCTCTGGGTCAACGCCGAGGCCGGCTGCTGGCCGTGGTCGCCGGCGGAGGTCGAGTACCGCGACGGCATGACGATCTGCCCGGGCCAGAGCGTACACGCGACGATCGTCATCATTGTCCCGCAGGAACGAAGAGACGGAGGAATCTGATGGCCGAAGTTAAAACGATCACGGTCTGGACAGACAGCCAGATCAAGCGCCCAGGAACGATCGTTGGCGCCGCGAAGCAGGTTGTCTTCTGGGGATGCCTCGTCGGCGCGGAGGCGGCGTCGCACCTGCTCTTCGGCGGCTCATGGGTTGTCGACGTCATCGTGCTCGCCGCTGCCATGCTCGTCGTTGCCGACAGGATCGGCAGGCTGAGCGGGTTCAAGTTCGACATGAGCCAGAATGAGATCAAGCGATGGGCCGCAGACGGTGCCCCGCTCGACGTCAAGGCGTGGCGCGAGAGCAAGATGACGCTGATCTGAGGATCAGACGATGGCGCGCATCTGTTCGGTCAAAGACTGTCAAGGCCCATCCAAAGCAAAGGGTCTTTGTAGTCTACATTATGAACGCCAGAGGCTTCTTGCTGCTCCTTTGTGCTCAGTAGCCGGCTGCAGCAACCATGCAGAGAAACGTAGGCTTTGCGGGAAGCATTATTTTCGATTGAGAATACATGGCGATCCTCTTGCCGGACGCACTTTCAACGGAGAGGCAGAAAAGTTTATATTTGAGTTTGCTGATCCGAAAACGGACGAATGCATTATTTGGCCGTTTAGCCTAAATACGAACGGCTATCCAGCGGCTGTTGGTGATCTTGGCTCGGCGCATCGCGCTGTCTGCCAGCTATTTCATGGAGATCCGCCAAGCGAAATTCACGAAACGGCTCATAGTTGCGGCAATCGCCCATGTATCAATCCGGGACATTTGCGATGGGCGCTTCCAATAGAGAATGAGGCAGACAAAATTCTGTATGGCAGAACAATCTATGGAGAAAAGTCTGGATCGGCAAAACTGACAAATGAACAAGTAATCTCTATCCGATTACTTTTTGGCTCTATGAGCAACAAAAGTCTAGGGCGGACATTTGGCGTCTCAGCGGCGAACATAAGCGTCATCGGAAATCGTAAAACTTGGAAACACATCTGATGAGAATATATCCAGTTAATTTTCGATGGTTGAACGGCTCTATGGTTCCAGAGCCTAGATATGAGAACGTTTGTCGCCGTCAATTTTCAGAGGGCGAAACTTATCCTCTAATTGTACTAGAGGAACGATCCCGCGCCTCGCACAATGCTTTTTTTGCAGCTATTCACTCGGGTTGGGTAAATCTACCAGAGAACGTCGCGGCGCGGTTCCCCAGTGCGGAGCACATGAGAAAATGGATTCTGTGCGAGGTGGGCTGGTTCGATGAGAAAGAGATCGACTGCGCGAACGAGAAGCATGCGAAGGCGCTTCAAACCTTCATCAGAACAGAGGACGACTACGCCCGTATCTTCCGGCGCGGCTCATTGGTGATCATCCGCAAGGCGAAGTCTCAATCGCTCGCCGCGATGGGCAAGAAGGATTTTGAAGCCAGCAAGCGCGATTGTTTGGACCTGCTGGAAAGTATGGTCAACGTACCGAAGGGTACGCTGATGAGGGAAGCGGGACAATCAGCATGAGCCACGCGATCGGCAAAGGCATCATCGAGTTGATCCAGCGCCACGAGCCGCTCGCGCTCAAGGGCGACGCTGCGGCGATGGCGCGCGTCGTCAACGACCTCGGCGACAGCGCCGGCGGATTGCTGGCCTTCGCGCTGACCCAGCGCGGGCCGGATGCTGCGATGGCGGTCGCGCTCGTCCTGCTGGAACGGATGCGGACGGCCGTTCCGAGCATCATGTCGAAGGCGGAGGCCGAGATAGCCAAGCGAAGGAGTGCGATGCAATGAGCTGCCGCATGAGAGAGTGGGTCTTGGTCGTCGCGTTCGCCGCCATTACCGGCGCCATGTTGGGCGCGGTCGTGTGGACCAAATGGCCGACTTGCCGCCCCGGCGATGGCGGGATCGTGATCGGCGGGGTGATACTGATGGGAGGATGCCAGTGACGCTTCGCATGTTCACCGCCAAACAGCAGGTTGACGCGATCGACGCCGTGATCCGCGACGTCTCGCTCGGCCGCAGAGTTTCGCCGACCAAAATCGAGATCGAGATTCTGAAGTCGATTAGAGCCGACTTGATGGCAAGATACCCGGAAGAACCTGGCGTCGCGCTACGCGAGCTTCAGCGGCGGCTCGCCGACGCCGCGGCGTCCAGGGGATCGGGACCAAGTTGGGGCGACGGCGCTCTACGTGGCATCGGCCAGCAGGTCATCGGGCATTGGCCGACGATCCGGCAGGCGCTGGAGCGGTTCGAGGCGGAGATCACGGAGAAGACATGACGAAGATTCTGATCCCCGAGGCCGCGCTGAAGAAGCACATCGCGATCCTCGGCATGAACGGCAGCGGCAAGACCTCCGTGGCCAAGAGCCAGATCATCGAGCCGGCGCTGGCGGTCGGCGAGCGCGTCTGCAACATCGACCCGACCGGAGTCGGCTGGGGCCTGCGGTTGAGTTCGTCGGGCAAGAGCAAAGGCTTCCCGGTCTACATCGTAGGCGGCGATCGCGCCGACTTCCCGCTCTTCAAGCGCGACGGCAACGCCTGGGCAGAGATAGTCGGTACGTCGAGCGACAGTTTCGTTTTCGACACCTCGCAGATGACGGTGACGGACCGGAGCCTCTGGTTCACCGACTTCGCCGAAGCATTGATTCGTCGCAACAGCGGGCCGCTGAAGCTGGTGCTCGACGAGGCCCACCTGTTCGCCCCGCAAGGCGGCGCCAAGTCCGGCGGCGTGGCGCCGGAGATGCTTCACGCGACGAATAACCTCCTCGCGCTCGGCAGATCGAAGGGGCTGCGGATCACGATGATCTCGCAGCGACCGGCAAAATTGCACAAAGATTCGCTGACCCAGGCCCACACGCTGATCGCGATGATGCTGATGGCGCCGCAGGACCGAGCAGCGGTCAACGACTGGATCGCCGACCAAGCCGACCCCAAAACCGGCAAGGAGATCATCGCGTCGCTGCCGAGCCTCGCGCCCGGCGAGGGCTGGATATGGGCGCCCCGCGAGAAGGTGCTGGAGCGAGTCAAGTTCCCGCGGCCGCATACCTTCGATTCGAGCAGCGCGCCCGATGATCGCGACGGCGAGGCGATCGCCCTGACGCCTATCAATCCCGACGCCATCAAGGCAAAACTGGCGACCGTAGCGAAGGAAACCGTCGCCAACGATCCGAAAGCGCTACGGGCAGAGATCGCGCGGCTGATGCTGGAACTGCAAAAGGCGTCGAAAAATATACCCGCACCAGACGAGAAGGCGCTCGAAGCCTCTTATGCCGAAGGTTACTCGGTCGGCGAATCCAAGGGGGCACCTCTCTGGTTTCGGCGCGGCGCCGAGGCTGCCGCCGGCAGGATCCGCGAGCATATAGAAAAGTTCGACATGCTCGCCGATCTTCCTGGTTTCATCGCCAAGGAAATGAAAGCTTGGGAGAATATCGGCGCCGTCCAGAAGGCCTTCCCTCGACCCGCCGCGCCAGTGCCGCCACGAACGCCGCTGCCCGTCAAGCGCAGCGCCCCTATCGGCAACGGCCATGATCGCCCGCTCGGTGCCGAGCGCAAGCCGTTGGCGGCTCTGGCCTCGGTCTACCCCGCCGGGATGACTGACGCTCAATGGCGCGTCGCCGCGGGGTTCAAGGCGTCGGGAACGTGGTCGACCTATCGCAGCCGATTGATCAGCGCCGCCCGGATCGAGGAACGCGGCGTCCTCTGGTTCGTGACTGAGCAGGGGATCGCCGACCTCGGCGACAACATCCCGACGATGCCACCGCCGGGCGCGCAGCTCGTCGAGTTTTGGATTTCGCGAATCTCCGGCATCGGGCCGATCCTTCGTCGGCTCGCCGAGGTTTATCCAGAATCCATAGCGCGTGACCAGTTGGCGGCCGACGTCAACCTCGTGCCGACTTCGGGGACGTACAGCACCTATCTGGGCCGGCTCCGCTCGCCTGGGCTCATCGAGGTCACGCGCGACAAGATGGTGCGGGCATCGCCGATGCTGATGGAAGGAACGGCGTTATGAAGACGAGGGGACAGGAGTTGGTCGAGACGTACGGCGCCGGCGAGCATCCTCCGCATCTCGCCACGGCAATTGATCAGGCGATCAAGGCCGCCCGCGAGGACGGCTTCAGGATCGGCTTCGAGCACGCCGTGGCGGCCGGAGACGAGGCCAGCAAGCGGCACGGCATCCCCCGCGAGAAGCTGCCGCTTGTGATGTACTTCAACACGGAGGAAGATCGGCAAGAGATGATCGACGCGATCCGGGAAGCCCATCCGGGGATGGTCACGGTCAAAATCCCGGAGCGCAAGCGATGAAGATCGCCCTCGGCCTCGCTACCGCTTTCGCCGTCGCCGTCGCGCTGCTCGCGACGCTGCGGGACGCAGGCAAGCACATCGATTGCAGCCACGTCGACGACATCTTCCATGATCCGCATTTCCGGGTCAGCGGTTTCAAGAAAGACCTGGCAACCGGCTGCCTTACCGAGATCCACGGGGAGTACGTCCCATGATGAATCCCGCCGTCGCCCTCATGATCATGTCGCTGTCCTGCCAGGATCCAGCGCTGACCTTCCGCGAGTTCTACGCCAAGATCAACGGCGCGCCGATGCTCGGCGCCAGCGGCGAGCTGATCGTGAACGCGGTTCGCCGCGAGATGGACGCCGCCGCAGACTTCCTCGACTACCGCGCGGGCAGGATGGAGAAGTGCCGGTGAACTACCTCGACATCGCCGTCGTCTACAACGGCTCCAACGGAGACGCGACGCGGGCGCTGTACGCCAAGCTGGAGAAGGTCGGGCCGCTCGGCGTCGTCGCGCTCAACATCTTCCGCGCATGCAAAGCCTCGGCTCGTGCCAAGGTCTACCGCGGCCGAGGTTACAAGGATGATGCTTATACGAAGAAGCAATGGTCGATGGACAATCTCATCCGCGTCCTTATCGCCCAGGAGGACCTCGGAATCGGCTTCGGCTGGGGCCGCGACGAGAAGGCGGTCGGGTTCGAGAACGTGCTCTACGTCGAGATCCCGACCGGGCAGATGAGCTTCCACACCGAGCGCCGCGGCGACGGGCCCGACTACCACGGCGTCTGGGACGGCGCCGCGAAGACCGGACCGGAGCGGATATGCCGGTGGTGCGAGATGCTGCTTATCTCCGCCGATGCACCAACAGCAAAGGAGGAACGCGATGGAGATCGAGGAAATGGCGCTGCTGGACAGACTGTTTGACCGCATCGAGTTGTTGGCGCGCGGCCAGGGAGCGCTGGAGAACGAGATCAAGCTCGTGCGCAAGGACCGCGACGATGTGTTGAAAGAACTTTCCGGGCTCGCGGAGATGAAGAGGCTGTACGATGGTACCAGGGAGGAGCTTCAGGCCGCCCAGCTCGATTGTGACCGCACGTTACGCATTCTTAGAACCCTCCACGATGCTGCTGGGTCTGTCCCGCTGAAAGGTCTGAAAAAAAATGAGGACGTGCAGACGTTCGGCGAGGCTCTGCGCGCTGCCTATAGGCGCCTCGACGAGGAGATCCCGTTCTGATGCCCGACGAGCTCCGCCAGCGCGAGCCCCGCGTCGAGGACAAGGCGTTCCTGGCCTTCGTCCGCACCCGCCGCTGCGCCGCCTGCGGCGCCCCGCCGCCGAACCACGCCGCCCACATCGCGATGGCTTGCCGGGAACGGGGCAAGCGAGCCACGGGGTTCGGCGAAAAGGCCTCGGACAGGTATTGCGCGCCGTTGTGCCGTTCCTGCCACCAGGACGGCCCTGGGGCGCAACACAAGGGCTCTGAGGCGGCGTTCTGGCGGCGGGCGCGGGTTGACCCCTTCGCCGTCGCGGAGGCGCTCTACGAGGAATTTCAGAGTTCGACGGCGGGCAGGAAACGGACGAAGCGCGGAGAGGAACGGCCGCGTTGCCAATCCACCGGACGCCGAGGCCCTAGTAGTGGTACGGCTCGCGAGGCTCCCATGAAGTCTGGCCATAGGGTGGCGCCGTCGAAACCGAAAAGAAAGTGGCCATCCCGCCCGCTGCATGGCACGACGCGGTGGCCGAGGGGCCGGAAGATAAGGAGCAGGCGATGAAGATTACTATCGAGCCTACCGGGAAGTTCGAGAGCGTCTCTGGTATCCGGTGCCGTATGTGGAAGGGTATTACCGAAAAGGGCGTCGCCGTCGAGTTGTACGTTCCAGCTATCCGAGCGTTGACCGAAGCGGATCAGACCGAGTTTGAGCGCGACTTAGTTGAGGTCAAAGCGGAGCGCCATCTCGTATCTTTCGATACGAGGATGCTGTGAGCGATGCCTCGATCGCATCAATCGCCCGCAACCTCGCCGAAGCCCTCAGCGCCTTCGCCTATTCGCGGAAAGACGAGGACAAGAAGCGCGTCGCTCAATTGCAGTTCGAGCTTTGTGCCGCCTGCCGGGCGGAAGAGGCGGAAAAGGGGTGAAGCGATGATGCGATTCATGCAGCGAGCTGTTTGAGGGCGATAGCGACGCCGAGTTCGCGCAGGTCTGGGCCGAGGCGAAGCGCGACGGCTGGAAGACGAAGAAGATCGGCACCGAGTGGGTTCATGGTTGCCAGAGGCATGGAGTCTGAAAGATGGCCGACGCGACCAAGATCGAGTGGACTAACGATGTCCATTCTATATATTCTGAACTATGGGATCAGTTCAGGGCGCAGTTCGCACGGCCGCAAAACGAGTCGGATTATCGGAAGCAGACTATCGGGCGAACCTTGCGCGCGGTCTCAAATGGTGCCGCGAATGCCGTGAGTGGCATGAACGAAACGCCTTTGGAATCGACAATGCTAGAGGCGATGGCCTTACGTCAATCTGTCTTGAACGTAAAGCTGCTGAACAACGGCGGGCTTATAAACCGCGCCCTCGGCCAGAGATCGGAAGGCATTTCGTCGAAGCGCGCGACCGCGACAAAAAACAGGCGAGACGGCGCATTAACTATCTCGTCTCGATCGGGCTGCTACCAAACCCGAATGATATTCCCTGCTGCGATTGCGCTCATAGCGGAACGGACAAGCGTCACGAGTACGATCACTATTTAGGCTACGCCGCCGAGCATCACGAGCATGTAGAAGTTGTCTGCACTAGATGCCATCGACGTCGCGCGATCAGGAGGAAAGAGTGGCGGACAAAACAAAAATAGAGTGGAGCGACGCGACCTGGAATCCAATAACAGGCTGTACCGTCCTGACGCCGGGCTGTACGAACTGCTACGCGATGCGGCTCGCCGGGACGCGGCTGCGCAATCATCCCTCCCGTCGCGGGCTCACGAAGATGTCGAAGGCTGGCCCGGTCTGGAACGGCGAGGTGCGGCTCAACGATTATTGGCTCGACCAGCCGCTGAAGTGGAAGCGGCCGCGCCGGGTGTTCGTGTGCGCGCATGGGGACCTTTTCCACGAGTCGATCCCCGACGAGTGGATCGACAAGGTCTTCGCCGTGATGGCCTGCGCCGGCAACCATACCTTCCAGGTCCTGACGAAGAGACCGAAGCGCATGTGCGACGCGGTCGCGAGGATCGGCAAGCCGATCAACATCTTGGACCGCCAGGCCAGGCTGATGGGCCGAACCCTGAAGTTCGAGGGCCTCGGCCTGGTGCCGTGGCCGCTGCCGAACGTCTGGCTCGGCGTTTCCGCAGAGCGCCAGATCGAGGCCGACGAGCGCGTACCGCTGCTGCTTCAGACCGCGGCGGCGGTCCGGTTTGTGTCGGCGGAACCGCTACTTGAGGCCATTGACTTCGGCCGCATCGTCCGCGACGCGCTGTTCGCCGGCAAGATTTTCTCCGACGGCAAGACCCATCCGATCGGCTGGATAATCGTCGGGGGCGAAAGCGGCCCGAAGCATCGCCCGATGGAAGAACAATGGGCGCGCGACATTATTGCCGATTGCGAGACGGCCGGCGTCGCCGCCTTCATGAAGCAAATGGCCGGCAAAGCCCCGATCCCGCCACATCTGATGGTGCGACAGTTTCCCAACCCGCTGCGCGTCCCGCAGCATCATTGAGTATCAGGACGAATGTCGCCATGACGCCAGATCAGACTGAGCTTGCTCGCCACGCGCTCGGCCTTCCGAATGAGCGCAAGAGGTCTTACCGCAATCATTTTGTAGCCGGCCTCGGTCACACCGATTTTGAGGACTGGCTGGCCATGACCGAAGCGGGAGAAGCACGTCGGCGAGAAAAAGCAAAGTTCTGCGGTGGGGACGATGTATTTTGGTTGACGCCGACCGGCGCTAGACTTGCCTTGAAGGCCGGTGAAACGCTTGATCCCGAAGATTTTCCGCAGTAACCGCCGAACAGCATGGAGAATCCGATGTATCGACCGAAAGAATTTCTGGCATGGGCCGTCGAAACATTCGGCCCCATAGCTCTAAAGCGCAGCGAGCGCCTTTTGCGCTTCACCGAGGAAGCGATTGAACTGGCCCACGCGGACGGCATGAAGCGCGCCGATCTCGACCGTCTCATCGAGCGCGTCTATTCGCGCACCACCGGGCATGTGTGGCGTGAGATCGGCCAGGCGCAGGCGTGCCTAGAGACCTACGCCGAAAGTATTGGCACGTCTGCTAATGAACAAGCGCAGAAGGAATTTGATCGCGTGCGAACCATCCCGAAAGAGGAATGGACGAAGCGCCACGCCGCCAAGGTCGAGTTGGGAATCGCCGGTTAACCCGTCCAATGTGGAAGGAAACAAAATGATACGCGACCCCTTCACCAAGATCGAGCGCAAGGACTGCGCACACAAGCAAATACAGTTTGGGTCGGGGGATTACTATATATATTCTGCCATGCCTGCGGAGCGTCGTGGGCAATGATCCGAAACAACTCAACGGGCGCCGTCGCTCAAGAGCTTGCGTCAGAGGACGCCAACGTCGGAGCGGGTTCGGCGCTGTCTGGGCACTGGCGAAAAGTAGACAGCTAATCAGAAGGAACGTGCCAGATGTTCAAACCCGTCATCCTGATCGGCGCGTTGCTGCTGTCGAATGTGGCTGCGCAAGCATCTTGCATCAAATGGCATCACGACTGGCGAGATTTTTTCTACTTTCACTCGGCACGTTGCCATTCGGCATTTCCATACGATAGATGCAGGCGATAACATCACAGGATCAGCCATGAACGACGAAGAGGGCGAAATAGTAGCGGGCTTGGAGCGTGACGCCGCTATGCATGACTTGGCCGCAGACCGTCTAGAAGAGGACGCGCGGAACCGACGTAAGATGGCAGCTCGTGCCAGAGCCGGAATTGACTACTTTCGCGCGGAGTCCAACTGGAGAAAGGCACAATGATCTGCATCCGGCAATTTTCCCGGTGTGCAGCCGAGCTTGCGTAAGCATCTCAATCGCCTTTTGGATCAACAATCGTTGCGCCAGCTAAGCTGATAGCGTGGATTCTAGTCTGGTGGCCACCGCTATTTGGATCGTAGGCCAGAGCCGTCCCGTCGCCGTGGCAGTCGAGGATATAGGCAACATGGCCTGAATAGACCGCGACCCGCCCGCGCCCGCATTCCGCCTGGGGAAACCGCCGCCAACTCGCCGCAGCGTATAGTTCCGGGACCGGATGTCCATAGACCTTGACCGACACCCCGCAGCCGCAGAACAGCCGCGGCGGGCATCCGGGAGGGTTCGGGACGATTTCCTCGTCCCCGACCTCGTAGGAGGCGGCGCGGAGCCGCCCAGGAGCCTCCCTGGCGGCATCCCCGGCCGCCGCGGCGGAGGTCGCCGCCGCCCGCGCCACCGTGCGGGCGAAGCCCTGGACGGCGCCGGCCAGCCGTTCGATCAGAGTGGGGGGTTCGGGCTTCGGGTGGCGGGCCTCCGCAGGCCCGGCGAGCGCCGGAACGAGCAGGATGGCAATGATGAACGGCTTCATTTTGCCGGCTGTCAGCGCAGGAGCGGGATGGTGAAACTGCTGGGGGAGTCTGGAGCCGCCGCCGGGGCCAGCCGGTGCCGAAGGAAGCTGACCAGGCTCAGCGAAAACCACGCGGCCTCGACGAGCGTCTCGTACAGGCCCGGAGGCGCGTCGTCGAAATAGATGTGCTTGGCATTCGCGAACAGCGCGCCGGCGAGCACGATGTAGAACGCCCGCTGGGCGAGCTGCAACTTCGCGATGTGCGACTGCAGGCCGGAGCTCCGCGTCGCCACCTGCATGAAGTAGATCATCATGAACGCGAG
>Ga0182024_10024770_pt1 | contig 10641 bp, 10 predicted proteins | sample P32metaG_FD_120480 | JGI IMG/M metagenome (GOLD analysis project Ga0182024, IMG submission 120480) | Permafrost microbial communities from Stordalen Mire, Sweden - P3-2 metaG (Illumina Assembly) | ecosystem: Environmental > Terrestrial > Soil > Wetlands > Permafrost | place: Sweden: Stordalen...
AAGAGCAAACTGAACTGTCGGTTACGGCGCAGGGGAGTGAGGTCTACGAAGAGCCTGGGCACCCGTTTATCGTACGGGGGTAAGGTATCTAGGCTGGCAGAGGCCGAAGGAGAGTCGATGATCGACGAAGAACTTGTTCAGTTACTTACGCCTGAGGGTCAGCGGGTAACTCAGGCCGATTACGAGAGCACGCTCGACGGCGACCAGATCTTTGGCATGTATCGCGACATGGTGATCATCCGACGTATCTGCAATGAGGGCACCTCGCTCCAGCGCCAGGGCCAGCTGGCACTGTGGGCCCCCATCCAGGGTCAAGAGGCCGCGCAGATCGGCGCCGGTCGGGCCATGGGACAAATGGACTTCTCGTTTCCGACCTACCGCGAGCACGGCATCGCGTGGTGCCGCGGCATCCCGCCCGTGGACTGGTTTCGGCTCTTTCGCGCGGTGAGCAACGGCGGCTGGGATCCCCAGCAGTACCGCCACTCCGTGCCCACCGTGGTATTGGGCAATCAGGCCCTCAACGCCGTGGGCTACGCCATGGGTGTCCAGCGCGACGGCGCGGAAGAGGCCGTCGTGGCGTTCTTCGGCGACGGCGCCTCGAGCCAGGGCGACGTCCTGGAATCATTCGTCTGGGCGGCGTCCTTTAACGCCCCGGTCGTGTTCTTCTTGCAAAACAACCAGTGGGCCATCTCCGAGCCCTCGTCGCTGCAGGCCAAGATCCCGCTCTACCATCGCGCCGAGGGATTCGGCTTCCCCGGCGTGCGCGTCGACGGCAACGACGTGCTGGCGGTCTACGAAGTAACCAAGCGCGCCTTAGAACACGCGCGCGTGGGCGGCGGACCGACGTTGATCGAGGCCTTCACCTACCGCATGGGGGCGCACACCACCTCGGACGACCCGACGCGCTACCGCGTGGACGCCGAGGTCGAAGTCTGGAAACATCGCGACCCCGTCGAGCGCGTCAAGTCGCTGCTGGTCCACGAGTACAAGATCAAGAAGACCGCATTAGCCGACATCACCGCCGAAGCGGACGCCATGGCGCTCAAACTGCGCGAGGACGTGCTCGCCATGGACCGGCCCGATCCGATCACCATGTTCGACCACGCCTACGCCGCGCCGCACCCGCTCATTGAAGAGGGTCGCCGTGAAATGATTGAAATGGGCATTAGCGGAGGTTCGCACTGATGGCAACGACAACCATGACCATGGCCAAGGCGCTCAACGAGGGCCTACGTCGCTCGATGGAAAAGAATAAGAAGGTCCTGCTCATGGGCGAGGACATCGGCAAGCTGGGCGGCGTCTTTCGCATCACCGACGGCCTGCAGAAGGACTTCGGCGAGGACCGCGTGATCGACGCGCCGCTCGCCGAGTCGGCAATCGTGGGCACCGCCGTCGGTCTCGCGATTCGTGGCTACCGCACGATTGTTGAGATTCAGTTCGACGGATTTGTGTATCCCGCCTTCGATCAGATCGTCTCCCAGGTCGCCAAGCTGCACAAGCGCAGCGATGGAGTCTACAACATGGGTCTCGTCATCCGACTGCCCTTCCAGGGTGGGATCGGCGCCATTGAGCACCACTCGGAAAGCCCCGAGGCCTACTTTGCCCAGACTGCCGGGCTGCGAGTCGTGTCGTGCTCGACGGCCAATGACGCCTACTGGATGATCCAGCAGTCAATCGAACACGACGACCCGATTATTTTCTGTGAACCCATGAGCCGTTACTGGGAGAAGGGCGAAGTCGACCTTGACCAGCCACCGAATGGTCTCTTCGACGCCGTGGTGCGACGCGAGGGCACCGATGTGACTGTCGTGGGCTACGGGGCGTCGCTCAAGACCATCTTGCGCGCGGCCGACACCGCCCAGGGCGAAGGCGTCTCGATCGAAGCGATCGACGTTCGTTCCTTAGCCCCGCTCGATATCGACGTCTTGGTCACATCGGTGGAGAAGACCGGTCGCCTGATCGTCGTCCAGGAGTCGCCGCACACCGCGTCGGTCGGCTCCGAGATCGTGGCCGAAGTGTCACAACGCGCGTTCTACTCCATGCGCGCCCCGGGGCTTCGCGTGAGCGGGTATCACGTTCCCTATCCGCCAACCCGCCTCGAGGACGACTATCGCCCGACGGTGGACCGAATTTTGGATGCCGTTGACCGAGTGATGGAGTTTTAGAGGTGAGCGAAGAGATCTTCTTGCTGCCCGACGTTGGCGAAGGTTTGGTCGAGGCCGAGATTGTCGAGTGGAAGGTCCAGGTGGGCGACGTCGTAACCCTGAACCAGCCGCTCGTCGACATTGAGACCGCCAAGGCAACCGTGGAATTGCCGAGTCCCTACGCGGGCACGATTGTGACCCTGCACGGCAATCCCGGCGACGTCATGGAAGTCCATCAGCCCCTCATCACCTTCGAAGTGGGTGGCTCCGGCGCGACCAAGTCCAAGGCCAAGACGTCCACGAAGCCAACATCGACCGCGACCATCGACGAGCCGGTCGCGGAAGTGACCAGTGACGAGGGCCGCCAGGCGGTGCTCGTGGGATATGGCGTCGCCAATGAAGAGGGCGTCACCACGCGCAAACACCGTCGCCAGGGCGCGACGCCAACGCCGCCCGTTGAGACGCCGCCGCCCGCGGTAGCCGCGGTCACCTCGAGCCCCGGTCTCGCTCCACGATCTACCCCGCCCGTCCGTCTCTACGCCAAGCAGCACGGCGTGGACGTGGCGGCATTGCAGGGCACCGGGCCTGACGGACTCATCACACGTGACGACGTCGAGCGGGCCCTCAACGGTTCAGCGACGCCCACGCCCTCGACGCGCGCGAGCGCCCCGATCACTGGTCCGACGACCACCTCGCGCTTCGTAGGTCGCGAAATCGAGTCGTGGTCGAGTGGTCCCAAGGAAGAGCGCATTGCGGTCAAGGGCGTGCTGCGCTCCATGAGCGAAGCCATGGTCCAAAGCGCCTTTAGTGCGCCGCACGCCGCCGTGTGGGTGCGTGTGGACGCGACCCGGACCGTGGAACTGTTGGAGTCACTGAAGAAGCACCCGGGCCTCGCTGGCGTGCGACTCTCCCCGCTCACCATCACGGCGCTCGCGGTGTGTGACGCCGCCCGGAACTTCCCGGGCATCAACTCGAGCTTCGACAGCGAGGCCCACGAGGTCATTGTTCGTCGCAGTGTCAATCTCGGCATCGCCGCCGCGACCGATCGCGGTCTCATCGTGCCCAACATCAAGGGCGCCGATCAGTTGGATCTGGTGGGTATGGCGAACGCACTCAACGTCTTGGTCGAAAAGGCCCGGGCGGGCACCACGACACCTAACGAGATGATCGGCACGACGCTCACGATCACCAATGTCGGACCATTCGCGGTGGACGCGGCGATGCCGATCCTGCCGCCCGGCACCGGCGCCATCCTCGCCATTGGTCAGATCGCGAAGGCGCCGTGGGTCGTCAACGACGAAGTCGTGGTCCGCCACGTTGTTGAATTGGCCATGTCCTTTGACCACCGCCAGATTGACGGCGCGATGGCGTCGGCAGTGCTGGCGCATATCGGGCGGTTCATGTCGGACCCGGCGCCCGCGATCATTGTTGGTTAGTTAGCGAGCGCCTTCAGGGCGTCCAGGGCGCGTTGGGCGTGCACGTTCATGTTGATTTCACTATTGATGATGTCGACGATCTTTCGGTCCCGGCCAATGACGAACGTGGAGCGCCTCACCTTCAAGAGATCGAGCGAGCGCTTGACGCCAAACTGCTGAGCGACGTGTCCGCCCACGTCGGCGAGCAGCGGATAGTCCAACTGATTCTTCAGCGTGAACTCTGATTGCTTTTTCACGCTGTCCATGGAGATGCCAATGCGCTGCGCGCCGAGGGCTTTAAATTCGCTGGCCAGGTCTCGGAACTGGCACGACTCCTTGGTGCAACCCTTCGTCATGGCGGCGGGATAGAAGAAGAGGGCTACGGGACCGTCCTCCAGCAGGGTCGAGAGCGTTCGTGATGTGCCGTTCTGGTCGAGCAGCGTGAAATCGGGGGCCAGGTCACCTACGCGCATAGGTGCACGTTATGGGTCGAGACGGAAACCAACCCCACGGATGGTCAGCAGGTGGCGCGGATTCGCGGGATCGCTCTCGATTTTTTGGCGCAGGCGTTTGACGTGGGTGTCAAGCGTGCGGGTGTCGGTGAGCTCGAGTCCCCACCACAGCGTGTCGAGGCAGACGTCGCGGGTGACGACCTGGCCCAGACGAGAGGCAAAGAGCGCCAACAGGTCGAACTCCTTGCGGCTCAGTTCAACCTCTATACCCTGCTTGGAAACGGTACGGCGAACGAGGTCAATTCGCACGTCGCCGAAGGCAATCGTTTCATCGTCATCGTTGGTGATCGGTCGACGCAGCACCGCGCGCATGCGCGCGACGAGTTCGCGCAGTCGGTAGGGCTTGGTCACGTAGTCGGCCGCCCCGATCTCGAGGCCGAGCACGATGTCAACTTCGCTGGTGCGCGCCGAGACCATGATGACCGGTACTCGCGAGGAGTCGAAGATCTCGCGGCAGTAGTCAATGCCCGACCCGTCGGGCAGCATCACGTCCAGCAGCACGATGTCCGGTCGGGTGCTCGTCATGAGTTGTCGGGCCTGGGCCAGATTGCTCGCGCCAAGCACCACGAAGCCCTCAACGGTGAGGCCAATGTTGAGGGCCTCCTGGTAGCTCGGCTCGTCCTCGACGACCAGCACGACGCTGCGGCCCTCGGGGCTAAGCACGTTGTCCGCTCGCTCCCATGATGGTGGCGTTGTGTCGTAGGGCGACACGCTGGCGAAGTCTCAGGAGGGTGTGAAGTCGTTCGCGTGCCACATGGCCAACGTAAGAAGTCTGGGTTACCGCACGGTGAAAAGGGGGCGACCGGAAGGTAGAAAATGGATGAAACTTCGTGAGAACTGGCCCCCAGCACCGTTTAACCTCCTGTTTTACTCTGTAGTCGAGAGTTCACCGAGGGGGACGCATGAACGAAACCATGACGACGGTAAGTCGCGACGAGCACGTCTGGTCCTTTGACGCGCAACGTGAGCCCTTCGTGAGTGTCGATTCAGGCGCGTTGATTGAGATTGAGACCTGGGACTGCTTCACCGGACAGGTGCAGAACGAAGGCGACACGCTCGAAAAGATCGACCTCAGTCGGGTGAACAGTGCGACCGGACCAATTGGCGTGCGCGGCGCCGAGCCCGGTGACTCGCTGTCGGTGACCCTGATCGACATTCGTCCCGGACCCCAGGGCGCGGCCATGTGCATCCCCGGCTGGGGTCAACTCATTCACCAGGTGCATTCGCCCACGACGCGCATCTTCAAGGTCGCTGATGGCGTTGTGACCATGAACGAGCGCGTGTCATTCCCCGTGCGACCAATGTTCGGCGTGATTGGTGTATCACCCGAATCGGGTGACATATCCACTTTCTTTGCCGGGCGCCACGGCGGCAACATGGACGACCACATCAACGGCATCGGGGCGACGATCCATTTGCCGGTGTTTCAGAGCGGCGCACAACTCGCCATCGGCGACATGCACGCGTCGATGGGCGACGGCGAGATCTGCGGCACCGGCGTCGAGATCGGCGGCACGGCCCTCATCAAGGTCGAGGTCATCAAGAACAAGTGTGGCGGCTGGCCCATCACCGAGACGGCCGACGCCTTCTTCACGCACGCAACGTCGCCGGACAACATCGATGACGCGCTGCAGATGGCCTGCGAGGAGGCGTCCAAGTTGCTGGTGGACGAGTGGGGATTCTCACCCGAGGACGCCTTCATGTTCCTTTCGGTCGCGGGAGACCTCGGCATCGCCGCGTACATCCACCCGTCGCCGGGCAGCGTCATTGCTCGCATGCGGGTGCCGAAATTGCCGTCCAACCCGAGCCCGTTTCGACGCTGATCAGTTCGACGAGAGCGTGAATCCTTCGTAGACGGTGGCACTGCGCTGATAGCTGCCGGAGGCCGTGCATTGGTTGACCGCCTTGCAGATCAGTCCGTACACGCCCCCGTCAACGCCGACGCTGGTCGCGCCCGCGGGCAACGTGACCTTGACGCCGGTTAACCACGTGCCGTTCACCCGGTTGATCACGACGGCCTGGTAACTACCCGACGCGTCGAGGTACGCCGCGCCGGCGCTGCAGTTGCCGTTGGACGGGCACGTGAGCGCGACCACGCCGCCGTTCTTGCCCACCTGGGGCGCGCTGGCCGGCAGTTTCAGTTCATTCGCGACCTGCCACGTGTTGTTGACGTCGTTCACCAAGAACCCCTGGTAGTCGCCGGCGCTGTCGCGGTACTGTCCGCCGGCACTGCAGTTGCCCACCGATGAGCACGAGATGCCGTTAAATCCGTAGAGGAACACCCGCGGGTTAGGTGCGGCGCTCGAGGGCATCACCAATGCCGACGCGCGCTTCCACGCGCGAGATGACTGGACCACGGTGAGCCCTTCGACGTCACCCTGTGCGTTGTCGTAGGTGCCAATGGCGACGCAGTTTCCCGCAGAGATGCAGGCAATCGAACTTAAGGACGCGTCGGGAAAGGAGCTGGCGTTCGCGGGCAACGCCATTGAGAGTCCGGCCAACCAGCGGTTGGCGATTTCGCTCACGAGCAGACCGTGCGTGGCACCGTTGTTGTCAATGTAGGAGCCCACCGCGCTGCAATTACCCGCCGAGGCACACGCCACCTGGTTGAGCAGGACAAATGGATTGACATTAGTGCCCGAGGGCAGTCGTACCTCGCTGGCGCGCTGCCACACCCCCGCTACTTCATTGACGACCAAGCCCTCGGTCGCGGCCAGGGGCGACGCCTTGGCGCTGTAGGTACCCACGGCGCTGCAGTCGCCGGCCGACGAGCAGGCCACGGAGTGAAGTTGGGCGTTCTGATTGCTCACGACGGCGTTGGCGGGTAGCGCCACCGTCGCCGCGCCGCGCCACACGCCACCCACCTCACTGTCGACGAAGGCCTGCGAATTATTGGACTTGTCGTAGTAGGTACCCACGACACTGCAATACCCGGGCGCCCCGCAGCCATCGGCGAAGACGTTTATCCCCGCAAGCGCCGCCGCGCCCGCTGGCGGCGTGATCGTCACCGGGCTCCTCCACGCGCCGTTGACTTGACTAGAAAGCAAGCCCTCGTTGTTGCCCGCCGCGTTGGTGTAGCTCCCACCCGCAACACAGTTGCCCACCGACGCGCACGCGAGGGCGGGCAGGTAGCCGTCGGGCACCCCCTTGGCCCCGGCGGGCAACTGCACGATTCTTGATGTCGGCCACGCGGGGGCGGCACTCGCCAGCGCGGGCACGAGTGCGGCCGACACGCTGGCGGCACTCACGAGGGCTGTGCGTAGGAATTTCATTACTGACTCCACTATCTAGAACTTCCGTTGCTGAACGCTGTGCGCGCAGTGATGACGGGATATGGATCCCAAAAACGTCGGGCTAACCGAGACTGCTCGCCGACTTCAGTATAAGTAGGGCCGGCCGAGGCGTTGGTGTCGCGGTGCCCACGCGCGAGAGTTAAGAACATTCTTAATTTGTCGGCGGATAGAGGGACGCGTCAAATGGCCCTTCCGTAAAGAGCGAACTGTGATGGCTATTCATTCGGGTGTAGTGGCCGTCACGAACTCGGTAAGCGTAGACCGTGATGGGTGCCGAGTGCCACGTACCGCTCACGCAGTCAGGGGTGCAGTCATTCCACGAGGCCGTGCCCGTGGCGTAGGCGGTGGACTTGTTCCAATCCGTCCAGTGCAAGTTCTTGAGCAACGTATTTGCGTCGGCGCAGGTGAGCACGAAGTTGCTGGGCGTCACGAGCCCTTGGCTAGTGCAGTCATACATTGACAGTCCCACCGGTTCGTCAGACTGGTGCCACGACAGCAGCGCCGCACCACCGGCGAGAACCGTCAAAGCAGCAAGTATTAGGTAAGGAATCAGTTTGCGCATTGCTCAAGTGTAGAGAAGTTGGATTTTAAAATTATCTCAGTGCGTTGAGCGATGGAGAAAGCTCTTGACTTTCTTTACGCGCTGAGTGACCGTCGCACGGGCGATGAACTAGATGGAAAAGTCTTCGCCCGACCAAATGCCCGACTCGGGGGGTCGCACGTGTCGCACTTCATCGTGGGAACCGGCGAGCGTTTCGAGGCCGTCAACCCGATTGGCTAATGACTGGATGCTGAGACCAATGAGATCGGGCATGAGCACATCGTCAATGTCTTGGTGAGTGGCGTCCGGGCGCGGTTTCGTTCTCGAAATGATTCGACCTGGGATGCCAACAACCACCGAGTCGGGCGGCACCGAGCCCACGACGACGGCATTAGCGCCGATGCGGCTGCCGTCGCCAATGGTGATCGGACCCAATATCTTGGCGCCGGCACCAATCGTGACGCAGTTGCCAATCGTGGGGTGGCGCTTGCCGTGCTCCAGGCTGGTGCCACCGAGCGTGACGCCTTGATAAATGGTGACGTCATTTCCCACCTCAGCTGTTTCGCCAATGACGACGCCGATGGCGTGGTCGATGAAAATGCCAACACCGAGGTTCGCGCCGGGGTGGATCTCAACCCCGGTGAACAGTCGTGCGATCGACGAGCCCCACCTCGCCGCCAACTTAAAGTCATGCGTCCACAGCCAGTGATTGGCGCGGTACGCCCAGAGTGCGTGGACGCCTGGATAGGTGAGGGCGACCTCGAATACCGTGCGCGCCGCGGGGTCGCGAGAGCGCGCCGCGTGGAGGTCTTGACGCAGGGCGCCGGACACTTAGTCGGTGAGTCCCTCGAAGAGCGCTGTGGAGAGATAGCGCTCGCCGAAGTCCGGAATGATGACCACGATCTGCTTGCCTGCGTTTTGGGGTCGAGCCGCGACCTGGAGCGCCGCCCACAATGCCGCACCGGAGGAAATTCCCACCAAGAGCCCTTCTTCGCGCGCGGCGCGATGAGCGGTGCTAAAGGCGTCGTCATTGGCCACGGTGATGATTTCGTCGATCACTTCGGTATCGAGCACCGCGGGCACAAATCCTGCGCCGATGCCCTGGATCGGGTGCGGTCCCTTGGCGCCTCCGGAGAGCACCGGCGATGCGGCCGGTTCCACGGCGATTATCTGCACCTCGGGCTTGCGTTGTTTAAGGATCTCCCCGACGCCAGTGATGGTGCCACCGGTGCCCACGCCGGCCACGAATATGTCGACCTCGCCCTCAGTGTCGTTCCAGATTTCCTCGGCGGTGGTCACTCGGTGAATCGCGGGATTGGCTGGATTATTGAACTGTTGAGGGATGAAGTAACGCGAATCGCTGGCGGCCAGCTCTTCGGCCTTGGCAATTGCGCCGCCCATGCCGTCGGGCCCTGGCGTCAGGATGAGCTCGGCGCCGTACGCGCGCAGTAACGCGCGGCGTTCCTTGCTCATGGTTTCAGGCATCGTAAAGGCGCAGCGATATCCGCGAGCGGCGGCCACCATTGCGAGCGCGATGCCCGTGTTGCCGCTCGTGGGTTCGAGGATGATGGTGTCCGGGCCAATGAGCCCGTCCCGTTCGGCGGCGTCGATCATGGCGAGTCCGATTCGGTCTTTGACGCTGTGGGCCGGATTGAAATATTCGAGCTTGGCCAGAATCTCGGCGTTCGACTCTCCGTTCAGTCGATTGATCCGTACGAGCGGCGTGCCCCCCACTAGCTGGGTGATGTCGTCGGCTATTTTGGTCATAGTGGGCGCCTTCTTTCCAAGATTTTACAGAATTTATATGCTAATCCACAATTCCCGACAAAACCAGTCGGGAATTGACTATTGATGCTAGGCGACCTAGTACGAGAGTGCTGACCGGGATCATTAATTTTCGCCCCACGTTCGATGACTAGGTTGCTTTCAGGAGTCGGGCAGCGTCCGGCGAAACGCGAATCGTAGGCTCGCGCCGTCCGAAATCGCCGTTACGTGTGGTCGCTCGAAGAGAAGAGCGACTGTTCATCGGGACCGCGAGTGTGCGTGGCGAGATTCTCAAAGTTTCTTGGTCAGGCACCTTGAGATTGCGGTGAACATCCATAGAATGTCTTTCGTGCGTTTGTACAGCGTTTGTAGAGCACGAGAATGCTCAAGTTTTTACATTCCAAGCGGACGAATGCAATCTGAGCCCACGTCACACGTCACCCAAGAGTGGGGAGGACCGCGTTGACCAGGATTCTTATTGTTGAAGATGATCAGGACATCATCAAACTCCTGGAACAGTTTCTTTCGGGCGAGGGCTACGAAGTAACGGTGACGTCGGACCTCGCGGGCGCCCTCGCGGCGACGTCGTCGCTCAGTCCCGATCTGGTCCTGCTCGATATCGTCCTCGGTTCCGAAGATGGTCGTGACGTGCTGCGCGAGCTTCGATTGATCAGTGACGTCCCGACGATCTTTCTTACCGGGCGGGGCCTGGAATCCGAGAGGATTGCTGGGCTGAAGCTGGGCGCCGATGACTATATTGTCAAGCCTTTTTCGCTCGGCGAGGTGTCGGCTCGGATCGAATCGGTCCTGCGCCGGTCCGGGGTCAGCCTCGTCCAGCACAATATTGATGCGCCCACCATGCGATTCGGTGAGTTACAGATCAATGAGAGCACCCACGAGGTTCGTATTAACACCACGCTGCTGGAACTCACCTCCAAGGAGTTCGCGCTGCTCGCCTTCCTCGCGTCGTCG
>Ga0182024_10024771_pt1 | contig 10641 bp, 7 predicted proteins | sample P32metaG_FD_120480 | JGI IMG/M metagenome (GOLD analysis project Ga0182024, IMG submission 120480) | Permafrost microbial communities from Stordalen Mire, Sweden - P3-2 metaG (Illumina Assembly) | ecosystem: Environmental > Terrestrial > Soil > Wetlands > Permafrost | place: Sweden: Stordalen...
CAGCTGCAGCGGCCTGATCGAAGCGACCGGCAGCGGGTCGGTGGTCGATCTGGATGCGGTCGCCATCACCGGCGGCACGCTGGAGACGAGTTGCGGCGGCTTGATCCAGACCGTCTGCGGCACCACGACGTTCGACGACTTGTCGATCGCCTGCGGCAGCCAGGTTCAGGTCGATGACGGCAGCGCGCTGGCGCTGCAAGGCACCATCGACAACAACGGCACCATCACGCTAGCCGCGGGTGAAGATCCGGATGTGGTGATCGACGGCAACGTCACGCTCGACGGCAGTGGCGCGATCGTGCTGAACGGCTCCGGGGATTTCATCGTCGGCAACGATTCCGACGGCGGTTCGACGCTGCATAACGACAGCGGCATTGCGGGCGCCGGCACGATCGGCGGCGACGACCTGATCCTGGTCAACGACGCCTGCGGTACCGTCGACGCCGATGTCTGCGGCCAAACGCTCGCCATCGATACCGGGCACGACGTCAGCAATGCCGGCTTGATGGAAGCCACCACCGGCGGCACGCTGCAGATCGCCGACGATGTCTGCAATTCCGGGCTGTTGAGCGCGAGTTGCGGTGGCACGCTCGATATTACGGCCGGGTCGATCACCTGGAGCGGCGACACCGCGACATCCGGAACGAACGGCATCGTGCTCGATCACGGCACGCTCCTGGTCGACAGCGCTTCGCTCACGCTCGATGGCGGCGGCGCGGTGGCGCTCGATTGCGGCACGATATCGGCCGCAGCCGCGGGCGACACGCTGTACAACGCCGACGCCATCAGCGGCACCGGCACCATCGGCTGCGGCGGGCTCGTGCTCGACAACGACGGCTGCGGCGTCATCAACGCCAATGTTGGCGGCGGCACGCTCACCCTCGATACCGGCTGCAACAGCATCACCAACCTGGGCACGCTCGAAGCCAGCAACGGCGGCACACTGAACATCGCCAGCATGGTCGACAATTGCGGCGGCATGCTGCTGGCGAACTCGGGCGGCTTGCTCGACGTCCAGAGCTGCATCAGCGGCGGCAACGCGACGATCGCGGGGGGCACGCTGGAATTCGGCGCCGCGTCGAACGTGAACGTGACGTTCTGCAACGGCTCGTCGGACGCGCCGACATACGGCACCCTGGTGTTGGGCGACGCGGCGCAATTCTGCGGGCAAATCGATGGATTTGCCGGAACGGCGGGCGACGCGTCGCATTCCGACACCGTCGAACTGGCCGGCATCTGCGAAACGTCGTACTGCGTGCAATACAGCGGCAACAACGAAATCCTGACGGTCAATTACGGCGACGGTCAGCACGTTACGCTGACCTTCGACGACTTCAGCGCGTCCTTCACCATCGTCGACAAGGACGGCAACACCTACATCTACGATCCGCCGAAGACCGGCGGTGCCGACAAGTCGCCAATCCCCGATGGTCCGTCGAAGGATGGCGGTCCGACTGGCGCAACCACGGACCACTCCCACGTCAACGGCGGCCCCGTCGGCGTAACCGGCACGCTGTCGACCGACTCCCATGTCGGCAGCGCGCCGCTGAGCCTGATCGGTGCGGTCGTGGGCGACGCGGCGCATGCCGATGGCGTCACCGCGACAGCGCCGGGCACGGTTGTCGGTGCGCTCAGCCAAAACGGCGCCACCGCCGACGCCCTGGCGCCTCACACCACGGGTGCCTTTGTCGGTGCACCACCGCCTGCCGACGCCCTGGCGCCGCATGGTGCCGGGACATTGACCGGTGCGTCACAGCCTGCCGACGGCCTGGCACCCCACACGACCGGCGCCTTCATCGCTGCGCCGCAGCCTGCCGACAACCTGCCGACGCACACGACCGGCGCCTTCAGCGGCGCGCCACAGCCTTCCGACGGCTTGCCGGCGCACACGACCGGCGCCTTCATCGGGACGTCGCACATCGGCGGCGATGCCGCGGTCTCCGGGGCGTCCACCGCGTGGGGACTGAATTTCGGCGCCGACCAGTTCGAGCCGGCGCACACCGCGCTCACCACCCAACCCGCCGGGTCGCCCGGCGCTGGGTCGAACCACCCCGGCACCGTCTCGATGGCGCTCGGCTCCGGTCAGGATGCTTTCGTGTTTCATTCCGAGTCTAGCGGCGGCACGTTTGCAAACGCGTCCGCGCCGCCGGCCCACCTCGATCATCTCGAGGGCGCCGCCCCGCTCGAAACCCAGTTGGCGGCGCTCCTTACCTCCGAGCATCTCGGCGGCGCGACGGCGGAGCCGATCCACATCGACGGCATCGTGACCTCCGGCATGGATCAGTTCCATCAGATGGTGGCGAGCGTCGCGCATCTGCATTGAGCGTTCGGGGACGCGCGCATCGTTTCGCAGCGCGAATGGCGAGTAGCGAATGGTGGTTTCTCACTCGCCACTCGCCACTCGCCACTCGCCACTCGCCCGTTTCACGCCCCTTCGTTCGGGTCGTGATAGAGCTCGCCGACGATGCCGGTCATGCCGGGCTTGCCCTGCCGCAGATGATAGCGGCCGTCGCGGTCGCGGCCGAGCTTGCCGCTCTGGCGCAATTCGTCGAGCGCACAGGCGACTTCGCGGCCGTCCTCCGAGCCGAGCGCCTCGACGATGTCGGCATAAAACATCGGCGATGACGACAGCGCCTGCTCGACGGTCTGGTAGCGCGCCGGACCTTTGAAAACCTTGGCGGCGCATCGCGTCAGCGGGATCTGGCCGTCGCGGCCGAACGGCTTGGTGCAGTCGAAACCGGATTTGGCGCCGGTGCGCCGGCCGTTGAGCGACGGATCCATGGTCATGCCCAGCATGCCTTGCAGCACCATGAGATCCTGGTCGGCCTGGAACCGCGTGCCGAGCGCCCACTCCACCTGGCGGTCGTCGTGAATGTCGATGTCCTCGTCGAACACATAGACGTGCTTCAACCGCATGATGCCGCCGAACAGCGCGGCGATGGCCGAGCGGGCCTCGCCGAACACGCGCTGCCGGATCGAGACCCGCAGCGTATTGGAGCCGCCGGACAGCGCGCGCAGGCAGACCGCGACCGGTTCGCGCACCGCGGTCTTCAGAATGCGCATGGCTTCGGCTTCGGTGCGCATCGCCGAAATGTTGGCGCTGTCGGTCTGGTCGAGCACGAAGGCCGAGCCGTGTAAGAGCGTGTGATGCAGCGCGTCGCGGCGCAGCGTGATGGCGGTGCAGTGGAACACCGGATCCATATGGATGGCGCCGTAATAGCCCATGTATTCGCCGAACGGCCCTTCCGGTTCGACATAGCCGCGCTCGTCGAGATAGCCCTCCAGCGTGATCTCGGCGTCGGCCGGCACCAGAATGTCGTTGGTCAGGCTCTTCACCACCGGCGCCGGTTCGGCGCGGAAGCCCGCCACCAGCGCCAATTCGTCGCCGGGCTGCCGCGTCGTCGCGGCGAAGAAATCGAGCGGATGCGAGCCGACGGTGAACGTCACCGGCAGCTTGTGGCCGCGCGCCACGGCGCCGGTATAGATGCGCTTGAGATCGGACGGCGCGGTGACGTTGGTGCCGGCTTCGGTGCGGTTGCGCAGGCTCAAGCGGCGGCAGCCGACGTTGCGCCGCCCGGTCGCCGGGTCGATGGCGTAATCGATCGCCGAGGACAGATAGCAGCTGCCGTCATAGGCGTGCTGCGGATGGAACGGCAGCTTGGTGAGATCGACGTCCTTGCCGGTGATCTTGATGGCATGCACCGGCGCCTCGTCGGACGGCACCTCAATGAGCGGCTGCGGGTTGGCGAGCCGCTTGAAATATTCATCGTAGAGCTTGTCTTCGCTGGTCTCGAAGGCGGCGGCGATGCGCTTGCGATTGCCCGCCGTCTTGGCGACCATCTCCAGCTGCTCGGGACCGGCCTTCTTGAACAGCACCGCCTTGTCGGTGCGTTCGATGATCGGGCTCAGGCCGGTCAGCGGCACCGGCTTGTCGTAAATCTCCACCTCGCCGAGCGCGATCAGCCGCTCGACGAAATTGCGCAGGCGGTATTTGTCGAAGTCGACGGCGGCGGCATTGGTCATTGGTCATTCTCTGTGACTGTAGGGTAGGCATCGCGTTGCTCGGTCGCGCCGTTGAATTTCGGAAAATGTGCGCGATGCCCACGCGGTTCGGCCGTGCAGCGTGGGCAAAATCGCACCAGAGATTACGCAAGTGGCGCAGCCTCAATGAGCGATTTCGCCCACCCTACGGCAGCAATGACACCAGGCGCAGTGACGGAGTCAATCGCGGCAATGCGCGTCGCCAGGCGACGCCTACTTGCCCCAGCCGAAGCGGTAGTTGATGCCGGCGCGGAAAACGTTGTCGCGCATCGACACATTGTCGGTCGGCGTGGTGCCGCAATTGGTGCCGCAATCGAGGCGGCCGAGATCGACGTGCAGGTATTCGGCCTTGGCGCTCCAGTTGCCGGGCAGCGCGAACTCGACGCCGCCGCCCGCGGTCCAGCCCGCATTGGCCGCGCTGTCGCCGGCGAAGCCCGGCGTTGCCGCCTTGATGTCGCCGGTCGCCAGGCCGCCGGTGACGTAGGGCAGGAAGGCGCCGAACGCATAACCGACGCGTCCGCGCACGGTGCCGAGCCAGCTGTCGCTGGTCGTGCAGCCGGCCGGGCATCCGACCGAAGTCCCGGTGCCCTTGAGGTTGGCCCAGTCGAGATCGCCCTCGACCCCGAGCACGGCGTGGCCCATCTGCCAATTATAGCCGGCGGTGCCGCCAATGAGCCCGCCTGACGGGTCGACGCCGGTCGCGCTGCCGCTCCACCAGGAATGGCCCCAGCTGCCGCCGCCGTTGAGGCCGAGATAAAAGCCGGTCCAGTTATAGGCCTGGGTCACCTCGGCCGGCGGCGCCTTGTAGAGCGGCGCCACCGACAGGTCGGCCGCGGCGGCGCCTTGCGCCGTCGCCAGAACGCCAACAGCGATGCATCCGGCTATGAAATTCTTCATCGCGGGGAACCCGGCCTCTCGGGGCGTCGGCGCCTGGAAAGCGGCCCGCGCCCATACGACACTACGCGTGACTTGGTTACCCCCGTCTTACCGTCATGGTTAACGGGGGGAGGGTCGTCGCCGTTGCGGCGCACTGTATGGGAGAGAAAGGCGGAATTTTGCCCACCGCGGGGCGCGAGGATGTCCGCAAGTTCCATTGCCGACCCTGAACGTTGCCGCGCCGCCGACTTTCAGGCCGCGGGCCGTCCCAACAGCTTCAGACCCATCTTGACCTTGTCGCCGAGATTCTTCTGCGACAGGCAGGTGAACAGGCACAGCGTTTCGCAGGCCACGGTCTCCTGCCGCCGCTCGGTGCCGTCCTTGCCGTACCAGATTTCGCGGGCGGTCTGGGTGCGGACATTGCCGATCGGCGGGAAGTTCCAGCACACCTCGACGCGGCCGTCGGAGCGAATGAAGAAATTGCGCATGCCGATCCGGCACGGCATGGCTTCGCGCGGCGCCTTTTCGCGCCGGAAGTGATTCGGCCACAGGTTCAAGAGCAGTTCCGAGTTCAGGATCGGGGCGCCCGCGCGTTTCATCGCCAGCAGGCGGTTCTTCACGCCGAGCAGTTCATCGATCTCGTCGGGGCCGATCCAGAACTCGTCCTTGGCCTCGTCGGTGACCTGCTCGACCGGCTGGAAGTTGATCGCCGTGGCGCCGATCGTTCGCACCCAATCGACCATGTCGGGCAACTTGCGGAAGTTCAGCTTGTGGACCACGGCCTTGATGATGATCGGAAAGTCGGCGCCGTGGCGGGCCTTGGCACGGGTGAGCGCGCGGATGCCGGCGAGGATGTCGTCGAGCGAGCCCTCGATGCCGCGGGAATAATTGTGAATGTCGGCGTCGCGCGAGTCGATCGAGATGTTGATGTTGAACGGCTTCGCCGCCACGGTCCAGTCGACGACCTTCTCGTTGCCGAAGGCGCCGCCGTTGGTGGTGACGCCCCATTTGAGCCCGTGCTGGCCGCAGAAGGTGATGAGATCGACAAAGCCTTTCTTGATGTACGGCTCGCCGCCGGAAAATTCGATGTGATAATGGCCGATGAAATCTTTCAGATCGAGCAGCGCCTTCTGCCACTCGGCGATGGACATTTCATCGCGATAGTTCGGCCGCCGCCAGTAGTCGCAGTACCGGCACTTGTAATTGCAGCGCTCGATCACCTCGCCGTAGATCGAAACCGGCACCGTGACGTCGCGCCCGGTGCGCAGATAGATCTCTTCCGCCACGGCGTTGCGGACGTGATGGGTGCCGAGGCGCGCCAGTTCCAAGACCTTCACGATCGACCTCCGCAGACACAACGGGCATTGCAGCGCACAGCCATGGCACGCGGCGCCGCGCCGCCGAAGCGGTTCCGGATTTAAAGGTTAATTAACGAGTTCCTTGTTGCGACGCTGGCCGGCCGCCATGGCGCCACCCATAGTTATTTGATGTCCGCGGGCGCGCCCGCGGGCGCCATTCGAACCGGACCGCAACGATGGTGACGCGCCGACAAGCCTTAGCGATGAGCGCCGCCGGACTGGCCGGCGGACTGGCCGGCGGGTTGGCGCGGCGCCCGGCAGCCGCCGCCACGCTGGGCGGCTTCTGGCCGGCCGGCCGCGTCCCCTACGGCGCCTGCGCGCGGTTCGATCCGCTGCAAAAGGAATACGACTACCGCAGCGCGCTGAAGTCCTATTGTCAGCAGCTGACGCCGGAGGGCGGCTTGTTCTGGGGCTATCTGCGGCCGACGCCGACGCAGTACCGGTTCGATGCCGCCGACGCCGTGCTGGAGTTTGCGCAGGCCAACGGCATGACCATGCGCGGCCATACGCTGGTCTGGTACGGCGACATGCCGGATTGGACCAAAGATATCGACGGCGCCGCCGACGCCGAACGCGAAATGACCGGCCATATCGAGCGGTTGATGTCGCGCTATCGCGGCAAGATCAAGACCTGGCACGTTGTCAACGAGGCGATCGACGATCCCAAGGTCGGGGTGCCGGGCTTGCGGCCCAATGTCTGGCTTCAGAATCTCGGCGACACATACATCGACCTGGCGTTCCGCACCGCGCACCGCATCGATCCGTCGGCCGAGCTCGTTCTCAACGACTACGACATCGAATGCCTCGACGGCACTTCGCCGAACAAGCGGCAGGCGTTTCGCAAGCTCATTCATGATCTGCTCGCGCGCGGCGTGCCGCTGCACGGCGTCGGCTTGCAAGGCCATATCAAGGGCAAATACCAGATCGACCGCGACGGCGTTTTCGATTTTGTCTCGGAAATCCACGGGCTCGGCCTGTCGGTTCACGTCACCGAGCTCGACGTCATCGACTACGATTTACCGGGGCCGATCGTGGTGCGCGACGCCATCGTCGCGGCACGCGCCCACGATTTCCTCGAGCCGGTGTTCGCCGCCGCGCGGCCCGCGGTGCTCGCCACCTGGGGCATCACCGACCGCTATACCTGGGTGCCGACCTGGTTCACGCGCCCGGACGGCCGGCCGAACCGGCCGCTGCCGCTCGACGAGAACTATCAGCGCAAGCCGCTGTGGAACGTCATCGATTATTTCTGCGGGAAGTAACCGTGTACTGTTTCCCGGGCGCAGCGCAGCACGCAGTGATGCGCTGCAGACCCGGGATCGTTACAGACTCGGATGCGGTACCGCATCCGGGAAGCCAATATTGCAGACCCTGGGCGCCACCGCGCATGGCCTTAGCCGGGATGATGATCTGTTTGACGTCGGATCGAGGTTGTATTGCCTCCGGTTGTGCTAATCTCCTAAGCTTCAACCGCGGAATGCGCGAGTCGTGGCGAGCAAAGAACCGAGAATCGGTAATGTCGGCGAGATCGCCACAGCCATCCGGCTCGCGGCAGGTCGGGACAACGCTGCGCTCGGGCGCACGGTCTTTCTTATCGGCGCTGGTTGCTCCAAGTCGGCCGGAATTCCCCTCGTACCGGAAATGGCGCGCGAACTCGTCGTCAAGCTGGCAACGGCGCTGCAAGGGCCGGCCGATGCGCTGAAGGAAGCGGAGAGCGCCTACCGCTGGTTATTGCAAGGCGGGAAAATCTCCGATTGCCAAATAGGGGAACAACCCATCGATACCGCCGCCAATCGGGCGATTGACTGGTCACGCGTCTATGATGTTCTGTTCGCGGGTCACTACAGGACGCCTGATCACGCCCGCGAGATTTTCTCTCAGTTCGTTGAGCGGGCGGAGGGTCGCGTTAACTGGGCGCATCTCTGCCTCGGTGAGTTAGCCAAACAAAGGCTCATATCGACAGTTATCACGACGAATTTTTTGATCAACTTGTTTTGGCTGGTCTGGTTCGCTCCGGAGTGCTTCCCGTCGTCTGCGACGGCATCGAGTCCCTTACCCGAATTCGCGGAGTGCCTCTGCATCCGCAGCTCATCGAGCTGCACGGCTCGCGCCACACTTATCGCCTTCGCAACGCTCCCGACGAAGTGGCCGCTTTGCTGAACGACTCCGCAGCAATAGCCGCAGTCGAATCGATCTTTCAGGAGTTGCTTGTCTTTGTGGTGGTTGGATATGGCGGACGAGAAACGGGCGTGATGGATCTGCTCATCAACGCAGCCCGACGCTTCACCGACAAGCAATTGTTTTGGATCCTGCATGGGAGCGATCCGGCGGCGCTCAGCGACAAGGCGCGTGATTTTCTCGCGACGAGCCGCAATTCTGCGCTGCTGATCGGCCACGACGCAGATTCGTTTTTTTTGCACCTCTTGCGCGAACTCAATATTGGCGCGCCGGAAACCATCCGTGAACCATTGTTCTTGGCGGGCCTGCACGCGACGCAGCTTGCCCAGCACGACTCGGCGCAAGTCGCGGACGCAGGGACGATCGGAACAACGATCGAGCGGCATCGCAGCGAGATTGCGGCCATGGCGCAGGCGCTCGATCGCCACCGTCAAGGACAGAGTGCGACTGAAGCGGTATTGGCAAAGGCGCGCGAATTGCGCTTGGCCGGAAACCGCGTCGATGCCTTGAAAGTTTTGCAGGCCGCCGCGAAGCGAAGCAAGAGCATTGCCGTTTGGCAAGAAGTCGCAGAAGTAGCCGGCGAAATCGGTGAAACTTCTGCCGATCGGGTGCCTCTTGAGGTGGCCGTTGCTGCTTGGCGAAAGGTTATTGAGTTGATGGAAGGGGCAGATGAAGAGCAAGCCTGATCGCCTTTTGTGGGCCGCAGCACGGAATAAGCTCGGCACCGCGCTTGCGACTCTGGGGGGGCGCGAAAGTGGCACTGCGCGGCTCGAAGAGGCTATCGCCGCCTACCGCGATGCCCTCAAGGAAATAACCCACGAGGAGATGCGGCTCGAATGGGCCGCAACCCAGAACAACCTCGGCACTGCGCTTGCGACTCTCGGCGAGCGGGAGAGCGGCACTGCGCGGCTCGAAGAGGCCGTCGCCGCCTACCGCGACGCCCTCAAAGAATACACCCGCGAGCGCGTGCCGCTCAATTGGGCCATGACCCAGAACAACCTCGGCACTGCGCTTGCGACTCTCGGCGAGCGGGAGAGCGGCACTGCGCGGCTCGAAGAGGCCGTCGCCGCCTACCGCGACGCCCTCAAGGAAAGGACCCGCGAGCGCGTGCCGCTCAATTGGGCCATGACGCAGAACAATCTCGGTCGTGCACTTGAAATCCTCGGCGAGCGCGAGAGCGGCACGGCGCGACTCGAAGAGGCCGTCGCGGCCTACCGAGCAACGCTCGAAGAAGTCAGACCGGAGAATGCGTCGCACTATTTTGCCATGGCGCAACGCAATCTGGGCCGCGCGGAAGAATTGCTCGCCGAGCGAAGCAAGTAGCGGCTGGCCAAAGCCCCTGTGGAACGTCATCGATTATTTCTGCGGGAAGTAATTTTCGCGGTATCCCGAGCGCGCAGCAAAAGCGGGAAACGGATGACGATCCTTCTGTAATCCGATCCGTGAGGTCAAGCCCCCTCTTGCGTGCTTGTCGGATGTCCGGTTGTGGGGGAGGAGCGGTCATGCCTGGACAACACGGCCAAGTCGCACTTTGACCCGAAACCGAAGTGCCGAGACGTCCGCGATTTGGTCGCGATCGGATGGAAAGCGGACCTAGCGCGGACATGAGACGTCGGTAGAAATTGACCCTTCGCGACCGTTTTCTAACAGGGCCCATAGCTACGCCACTCCGCCCCACTCAATTACCGGGGCCAGATCGTGTTGCGCCCGCGCCACATGTGCATTTTCCTAGCACACAGCTCCCGTCGTCCGATGATCCATTTTATCAAAATATGCTAACGGTAGAGTCGAGCGGAAATTGTCAAAGTGAGGATCGCTCGCGTCGGTCGCATGCGATCACGCGATGGGGGGTCTGATGCACGAGCGCCCGAACGATGCCGCGCAGCTTGGCGGTGGGAAGCGAAGGCATTTGCGGAAAAATTTGTCCGCACTTGGCTTCATCCGCCCACGCGTTGCGGGCTTGCGCGCGCGAGCCCGAGCGCTGCCGCGGCAGGCTCCGGCTGCCATTGTGGTGCTCTTGGCCACGATCGCGCTGACGGCCGTGATCACCCCGCCGCTTGCCGCCGCCGCCAGGCAGGCGCAACCCATGGAAACGGACGCGCCACGCAAGGCAGGCGAGCCGATTATGGCAATCGTGTCGATCAAGACCCAGCAGGTGACCTTCTACGACGCCGACGGCTGGATCCTGCGC
>Ga0182024_10024772_pt1 | contig 10640 bp, 11 predicted proteins | sample P32metaG_FD_120480 | JGI IMG/M metagenome (GOLD analysis project Ga0182024, IMG submission 120480) | Permafrost microbial communities from Stordalen Mire, Sweden - P3-2 metaG (Illumina Assembly) | ecosystem: Environmental > Terrestrial > Soil > Wetlands > Permafrost | place: Sweden: Stordalen...
CCGATCGTCACGCTCGGCACCGGCGCGCGGCCGGTGGCGGTGCCGGAAACCGACTACACCGCCGACGTCGACGCCATCCTCAAGGCGGTGACGGCGAAGACCAAGATCGTGTTCTTGGCCAATCCCAACAATCCGACCGGCACCTGCCTGTCGTTCGATGAGGTCAAACGCCTGCACCGCGGCCTGCCGGGCAACGTGCTGCTGGTGCTCGACGCCGCGTATGCCGAATACGTCAAGCGCAACGACTATGAAGCCGGCATCGAACTGGTCGCGACCTCCGACAACGTCGTGATGTGCCGCACGTTCTCGAAAATTCACGGCCTGGCGAATTTGCGGCTGGGCTGGATGTTCGCGCCGGCCCACATCGTCGATGCGATCAACCGCATCCGCGGCCCGTTCAATGTCAGCGGCGCGGCGATCGCCGCCGGTGCCGCCGCGATCGAGGACGTCGAGCATCAGGAGCGCTCGCGCGAGCACAACACGCGCTGGCTTGCCTGGCTGACCCAGGAAATCGGCAAGCTCGGGTTGGAGGTGACGCCGAGCGTCGCCAATTTCGTGCTGATCCATTTTCCGCACACCCAAGGCCGCACCGCGCGCGACGCCGACGCTTTCCTCACCGCGCGCGGACTGATCCTGCGCTACGTCGCCGCCTACAAGCTGCCGAACGCGCTGCGCCTGAGCGTCGGCACCGAGGAGGCAAACCGTCTCGTGGTCGCGGCGCTCAAGGACTTCTTGGACAAGACGGCGTGACGTTGTGAGCAAGCCCGCACCGCTGTTCAACCGCATGGCGCTGATCGGCGTCGGCCTGATCGGCTCGTCGATCGCACGGGCGGCGCGCGCGCAAGGCGCGGTGCGCGAGATCGTGGCGACCGCGCGCTCGCCCGCAACCCGGCGGCGCGTCGCCGAGCTTGGGCTGGCCGATCAGGTGGTCGAGACCAATGCGGCTGCGGCCGCCGGCGCCGATCTCGTCATTGCCTGCGTCCCGGTCGGCGCCTGCGGCGAGGTCGCTCGCGAAATCGCGCCGCACCTCAAGCCCGGCGCGGTGGTCTCGGACGTCGGTTCGGTCAAGGCGGCGATCGTTCGCGACATGGCGCCGCATTTGCCCGCCGGCGTGCATTTCGTCCCGGCCCACCCGGTTGCCGGCACCGAGAATTCCGGGCCGGATTCAGGCTTCGCCGAATTGTTCGTCGGCCGCTGGTGCATCCTGACCCCGCCCGAAGGCACCGATGCGGCGGCGGTCGAACGGCTGGCGGCGTTCTGGCGCGCGCTCGGCGCCAATGTCGAGACCATGCCGTCGCCCGAGCACCATGACCTCGTGCTTGCCATCACCAGCCACCTGCCGCACCTGATCGCCTACACGATCGTCGGCACCGCCGACGAGCTTGCCGAGGTGACGCGCTCCGAAGTGCTCAAATTCTCCGCCGGCGGGTTTCGCGATTTCACCCGCATCGCCGCGTCCGATCCCACCATGTGGCGCGACGTTTTCCTCGCCAACAAGGACGCGGTGCTGGAAATGCTCGGCACTTTCAACGAGGATTTATCGCAATTGACCCGCGCCATCCGCCGCGGCGACGGCGAGGCTTTGTTCGATCATTTCAGCCGCACCCGCGCCATCCGCCGCGGCATCGTCGAGATCGGCCAAGACTCGCCGGCGCCCGATTTCGGCCGGCCGCACCCCGACCTGCCGGCCGAGCCGCTGCCGCGGCCCTACGCGACGTCGGACGACAATTGATCAGCGCGCCTGCACCGCCAGCGCTTCCTTCACCGCACCGCGCAGCGTCGCCAGCGTGAAAGGCTTGGTGATCACGTCGTGGATCAGGGCATCGAGCCCGTGGGCGCGCTCGCGCTGATCGGCATAGCCGGTCATCAGCAGGATTGTCAGGTTGGGAAAGTCGCGCGCGGCGGTGAGCGCCAGCGCGATGCCGTCCATGATCGGCATGCGGATGTCGGTGAGCAATAGATCGAATTCTCCGTCCTCGCGGGCGAGCACGTCGAGCGCGTCGCTGCCGTCGCAGGCGGTCTTGACCTCGTGACCGTCCATGACCAGGCCGCGCGCGCACATGGCGCACAAGGCTTCCTCGTCTTCGGCTATGAGGATGCGCGCCATGACGGTCAGCGGGTCCCGCCGATGATGTCTTGGCGGGTGACAAAGCGCACCAGCACATCGTGCGCTTCCGGCGGCGGCGAGGCGAGCCGGCTGCGGAATGACACGGCTTCGCCCGGCGGCAGGCTGGTGCGCGGCGGCACCGCGGTCCACGAATAAATCTCCTCGCTGGCGGCGTTGCGGACTGCGAATTTCAGGCGCGGCACGTCGACGAGCCTGCTGGTGGTGTTGACGATGCTGCCGCCGACCACAAGGATCGGCACACCCTCGTGCTGCTCGGCGGTGGTGGTGACGCCGTCGAACGAAAGGCCGCGCAGGTTCACCGGCAGGTGCATCATCGAATAGAACGAGGCGGTCTGCGGCAGCACGCGCACGAACTCGTCCCGCCAGCCGATGAGAATGCCGTCGAGGATGAGCAAGGCGAGGATGCCGCTCTGCAGGTTGGACAGCGGCCAGCGCCGGGACTGGTGCGGGGCGCGACGCTGCCGCCGCGCCGCATAGGTCTCGACATCCTCGGGCGGCTCGATGGCTTGCCCGTCGGCAGGCTCGGCGTCGATCTCGACCGGCGGCCGGTCGTCGAATTCCACCGGCGCGATCGGCGGGGCGTCCACTTCGACGGCGGCTTCCGCGTCGTCGGCACCATCAGGCCGGGCTTCCAGGGCCGCCTCATCGTCGTCAGGCGCATCGACGAGGACCTCGGCGGCCGGCGCCTCGGATTCGGGCTCATCGGCCAGGCGATCGATCGCTTCGCCCGGTTCTGCGTCACCCTGCTCCGCCCAGGGTTCCGACGCAGCCATCTCGGCGACGACGTCCGCCATGGCGGCGACAGTTCGGCGCACCGGGGCCAGCTCGTCGGCCGCCGCCATGAGCTTGTCGGCGTGCGATACTTCGGCATGCCAGACCGTCCGACAGCGGACGCAACGGACCCGGCGCCCGTCCGGCTGCAGGCTTGCCAGCTCGACGTCGTAGGATGTACCGCAGGATGGACAGACGATCAGCATGGGCGAATCGATGGGGGTGCGGCAGCTTTCGGGCGACCCTACCAGCCGATCCGTTAACGGATCGGAAACCACGCCGACCGGGCAAGCAACCCCCGTCAGGGTCTGTTAAATTCCGCATCAGGGCGAATCAAACGGCGACCCGGCAGCCGGTCCGGGGGCTCGCCGCGGATTTGCGGAGGACGGCGTGATCCGATTCGAGAATGTCGGCTTGCGCTATGGGTTTGGCGCGGAGGTGCTGCGCGACCTCACCTTCCGCATCGACGCCAAGTCATTCCAGTTCCTGACCGGGCCGTCCGGAGCCGGCAAGACCTCGCTGCTTCGCATGCTGTTCCTGTCGCTGCAGCCGACCCGCGGTTTGGTCACGATGTTCGACCAGGATACCGCGACGCTCACCAAGGATGGCCGCGCCACCCTGCGGCGCCGCATCGGTTTGGTGTTTCAGGACTTTCGGCTGCTCGACCACATGACCACCTACGAGAACGTCGCGCTGCCGCTGCGGGTGCTGGGCAAGGATGAGGCCGAATATCGGCCCGAGGTTGTCGAATTGCTGCAATGGGTCGGTCTCGGCGAACGCATGAGCGCCCTGCCGCCCGTGCTGTCCGGCGGCGAGAAGCAACGCGCCGCGATCGCGCGCGCCGTCATTGCACGGCCGCAGCTTCTGCTCGCCGACGAGCCGACCGGCAATGTGGATCCGAACCTCGGGCAACGCTTGCTGCGGCTGTTCATCGAGCTCAACAAGTCGGGAACCTCGGTGGTCATCGCCACCCACGATATTGCCTTGATGGATGAGTTCGACGCCCGCCGCCTGGTCCTGCATGAGGGACGCTTGCATGTCTACGACTGAGCGGTTCCGAACCATGGCGGGGACCATGCGCGAGCCTTGGGACGAGCTTGACACCGCACGCACGCTCGCGCGCGCGCCGCGCCTGTCAGGCTCGATCGTGCCGGGAAGCTCGATCGCCGGACGCTCGCTGACCGCCGTAGTCGCCATCATGACGTTCCTCGCCTCGCTGACCACCGGAGCGGCGATGCTCGTGGTGAGCACGGCGAACGATTGGCAATCGGACGTCGGCCGCGAGGTCACCATCCAGGTGCGGCCGGCCGCCGGACGCGACATCGAAGCCGACGTGCGCAAGGCCGTCGACGTCGCGCGGGCAACGCCGGGCATCGGCGACGTGCGCGCCTACTCCAAGGAAGAATCCGAACAACTCGTCGAACCCTGGCTGGGCGCCGGTCTCCGCCTCGATGACCTGCCGATTCCGCGCCTGATCGTCGTCAAGCTCGCGCCCGGCGCGATGCCGAATTTCGCGGCGCTGCGGAACACGCTGGCGGCCCAGGTGCCCACCGCCGGCCTCGACGATCATCGCGGCTGGATTGATCGCATGCGCACCATGGCGGAGACGGCCGTGGTCTGCGGGCTTGCCGTGCTGGCTCTGGTGCTGGCGGTGACGGTGCTCTCGGTCACCTTTGCGACGCGCGGCGCCATGGCGACCAACCGGCCGATCGTCGAAGTCCTGCATTATGTCGGCGCCACCGACCGCTTCGTCGCCAGCCAGTTTCAGCACCATTTTCTGCTGCTGGGCTTCAAGGGCGGCGCCATCGGCGGCGGCGCGGCCATCCTGTTGTTCGGCAGCCTGGAAGCGGCGCGGGCCTGGTTTGCCGGAACGCCCGGCGGCGATGAGGCCGCCGCGCTGTTTGGCAGCCTGTCCATCGGCGTCGAAGGCTATGTGGCGATCCTGGCGCAGATCCTGGTCATGGCCGTGGTGACGGCGCTGGTGTCGCGCTACACGGTCAACCGGACCCTGGAGACCATCGATTGACCGATCGAGATCGGCGCGGCACCGCGAATGCGGCTATGATCCATCGCGGGGGCGCCGGCAACGCGGATCGCCGGAGCGGAATTTGGCGCGGGGGACGCGCGCGATAATGTCGAGCCTTAGGACCGCTGTCAGAGCCCGGCGGATCAGGTCGATGACCGTCAAACTTGCCATGCTGTGTGCGATGGCGCTGGCGCTCGGCTTCGCCGGCTTCGCCTGGCTGGTGCCGAGCGAGCAAGTCACCCTCGACCGCAACGCCGACGGCATCGTGGTGTTGACCGGCGGCACGTCGCGCGTCAGCGACGCGCTTGAATTGCTGGCCTCCGGCCGCGGCAAACGCCTGCTCATCACCGGCGTCAATGCCGGCACGACGACCGGCGACATCGCCCATGAGGTGCTCAACTACGATCGATGGCTGAGCTGCTGCGTCGACCTCGACTATTCGGCGCTCAATACCCTCGGCAATGCTGTCCAGACCCGACGCTGGGCACTGGATCACGGCTTCGGCTCGCTCATCGTCGTGACCTCCGCCTATCACATGCCGCGTGCGCTCGCCGAACTCGCGCATCAGCTTCCCGATGCGGCGCTCGTTCCTTACCCGGTCGTTTCCGATCGCCTGCGCGTCGAGCCGTGGTGGTCGAACGGCGACACGGCGAAACTGGTGCTCTCGGAATACCTCAAATTTCTCTTCGCCAAGGTGCGGATGCGGTTCGACTCGGCCAACGCCGCCGACGGCAGCCGCCACGTCGCCGAGGCGCGGGTTTCATAAGGGCGGCGCTCGCGCAGCCGCTAGTCGAAGGTCCGCCTTGGCCCCATCATTGTCCGTCGTCGTCCGCTCGCTCCTGTTCAATATGCTGTTCTATGCGAACGTGACCGTTCACATGATCGTGGCGTTGCCGACTTTTGTGCTGCCCTATCCGGTGCTGCGCGCGTTCATCCGGTCCTACGCGCGTAGCAGCCTGTGGCTGTTGCGCGTCATCTGCGGCACGAAGGTCGAGTGGCGGGGTGTCGAAAACATTCGCCACGGCCCCTGCATCGTCGCCTGCAAACACCAGTCGGCCTGGGAGACCTTTGCGCTCTATGCGGTGCTCGACGATCCCGCTTTTGTTCTCAAGCGCGAGCTAATGTGGATTCCGCTGTTCGGCTGGTACATGTGGAAGGCGCGGCTGATCGCGATCGACCGCGGCGCCGGACTGCCGGCGCTGGCGCGCATGACGACGCGGGCAAAAAAGGAACTGGCGCGCGGCCGCCAAGTGGTGGTCTTTCCGGAGGGCACGCGGCGGCCCCCCGGCGCCGATCCGGCCTACAAGCCCGGCGTCGTCTATCTGTACGGCAAGGCCGGCGTCGCCTGCGTGCCGATGGCGCTCAATTCCGGGCTGTTCTGGCCGCGCCGCTCGCTGCTCCGCTTTCCCGGCACCATTATCGCCGCCGCGCTTGAGCCGATCGCACCCGGCCTCGACAACGAAACCTTTTTCAACCGCCTGCGCGATGGCATCGAACAAACCAGCGCGCATTTGATCCAGGAATCAAACCCGGGGAGCACGATCAGGACGCCGATTCCTGATGCCTGATGGCTGTTCCCTGATTGCTGGCGAGATGCTCGGCGAGCAGATGCAAATCGGTCTCGCGGTAGCCGAGCGTCTCGAGCGCGCGCACCGTTTCGAGCACATAATCGCGATTATGGCCCGACCGACCGTGGCCTTGCCGGACGTAATGCAGGCTCTGCGTGACCGTGAGCCGGCCGGCATACTGCACGTGGCCGCGATCGACGATGTAGCAGAGCGCCCGCACCTGGCGACGCGCTTCGTCTTCCAGCACGATCCGCCGGACCGCCTCGCGATAGACCGAGGTCACCTGCTCGCGCGCCCGCAGATAGGCGATGGTTTCATCGCGCGCCGCCGCGGCGACCCGGTAGGCGATGCCGCGGCACATGCCGCCCCGATCGAGGCCCAGCACCAGGCCGGGCCGCTCGGGAGTGCCGCGATGGACAAAAGAAAACACGCAGAGCGCCCGGTGCATTCCGACGAGCCGTGCCGGAACCCGCTCGAGCACCGCGAAACCCGGCCGCCACATCAGCGACCCATAGCCGAACACCCAAAAGTCGCCGGGATCGAGTTGGCCGATTGCTTCCATTGCCCGCGTTGACTCTTTGCCTCAGTTCCGCTCGCCTAACAGGGCGGCTGCGGCGGTACAATAGCGCCCCGACCGACGCTCATATCGTCTTTGAAACGCCTTACTCGGCGGGCGAAGAGAGATCATGCAGGGCGAATCCCCGCTCAATATGATGCGGCCGCGAGGCCAGCGGTCGCGGCAAAGTTCCGCCGCCGCCCCGCCGCGCCGGCGGATCTGGCCGGTCGCCGCGGCGATCGCCGCCCTGGTCGTGCTCGCCGCCGGCTGGAGCGTGCTGTGGTACTACGCCGCCGCACGCGCCGACCGCACGCTGTCCGCCTGGGTGGAGCGCGAAGCCGCCGCCGGCCGGGTTTATTCCTGCGGCTCGCAGGGCATCGGCGGTTTCCCGTTCCGCATCGAAGTCACCTGCGCGACGGCGGGAGCCGCGATCAACAGCAATCAGCCGCCGTTCGCCGTCAGCGCCAAGGACATTACCTTTGCGGCGGCGCTCTATCACCCGACGCTGCTGGTCGGCCAGGTCACCGGCCCCGTCACCGTGGCGCTGCCGGGACAGTCGCCAAGCTACATCGCCAACTGGGCGCAGGCGCAAATGAGCGTCGGCGGGCTGCCGCCCGAGCCCGACAGCGTTGCTGTGACGTTCGATCAACCGCAGCTCGATCATGTCGCGGCGGCCGAGCCGACCAGGGTCTTTACGGCCGACCATGCGGAGATCCGCAGCCGCATCGTCGACGGTTCGCCGAGCAACAATCCGGTGATCGAGACCCAGGTGCAGTTCGCGTCCGCGACCGCGCCGACCCTGCATGCGCTGCTTGCCGAACCGCTGCAGGGCGACATCGACGTCGTGCTGCGGGGATTTAAGGATCTGGCGCCGAAACCTTGGGCCGCGCGCTTTCGCGAAATGCAGGAGGCCGGCGGCGCCATCGCGATCAAGCGGCTGCGCCTTGAGCGGCCGGACTCGATCGTGGTCGGCAGCGGCACGCTGACGGTGAACGCCGATGGCAAGCTCGACGGCGTCATCCAGGTCGCGATCGCCGGACTCGATGAGATCGTGCCGCAATTGGGCATCGACCGTCTGATCGCGCATGGCATCGACCGCCTCGCCGGCACGGTCGGCCAGCCCACGCAAGGCCTCAACACGCTCGACCGCCTGATGCCGGGCCTGAGCGGTGTGGTGCGCCAGAGCGCCACCTCGGGCGTGATCGACAACCTCAAGAAGATGGGCCAGCCGACCGAGATCGACAACAAGCCAGCCATCGTGCTGCCGCTGCGCTTCTCCGATGGCGCCGTTTACCTCGGCATCGTTCCGCTGGGCGAGGTGCCGCCGCTGTTTTGATGCGATCAGTCCGGACGCTGGCGGCCGGCGTGCCAGCCGACCGAGGCGTCGGGCACGGAATCGGTCGAGGCGAAATAAGGCTTGATATCGAGAAGCGGCGTGCCGTCGACGCAGTCGAGCCCGACGACCGAAAGCGTGTTGCCGTCGATACCGGTGAGCCGCGTCACCGAAGCCGCAATCGGATTGGGCCGCACCGGCGAACGCAGCGCAAAGGTGCCGCGCAGTTCGCCGTAATGGCGCGGCGCCTGCAGCACGAGGTCGCGCCGCGCCTGGTCCATCCAATAGAGCACCAGCACGTGGCTCGCGGTATCCAGGCCCTTGAGGCCGTCGCCAAAGCGCGGATCGAGCTCGATGGTGCAGACCGCATCCGATTCCCGGCCGTTCTTCGGACAATCGTCGCGGCTCTGCCACGGCGTGCGGATCCGCCCGATGTAATAGAGCGAAGCATCGAACCGCGCCGGCAGTTCGACGGCGACTTCGCCCGGGCGCAGGGCGTCGCGATCACCGGATGGGTGGTTTTTGGCGGCTTGGACCATGACGGCCAGATTCGCACGCATGCCGGCGAACCGCCAGCGGTGACGGGCGGCCAGCACTTGAACAGCGTCCCACCTGTTGGGACCAAGCCCAACTTCTGCTTGCGCAGCCTCGTTTAATCGTATAAAGATATCTTTATGTCTAATCACTAACGAGCTTGCGAGCCCGGCTATGGAGACAGATTCCCTCGCCTTCCCGACCCTGACCACCATGCTGAAGGCGGCGGGCGAGGCGACGCGATTGCGGATTCTGGCGCTGCTGGCCGAGGCCGAACTGACGGTGTCCGACCTCACGGAGATTTTACGACAGTCGCAGCCGCGGCTGTCCCGCCATCTGCGGCTGTTGGCTGAAGCCGGCCTGGTCGAGCGCTTCCGCGAGGGCTCGTGGGCGTTCTTCCGGATGGGCGAGCGCGGCACCGCCGCCGATATCGCGCGCGCCATGATCACCCGCTTGGATTCGAGCGATCCGATCATCGCCCGCGACCGCGAGCGCCTGACGGCGGTGCGCGGCGCCCGCGCCGCCGCCGCGCAGAACTATTTCCGGCGTCACGCCGCGGAATGGGATCGCATCCGCAAACTGCACGTCGCCGACGCCGCGGTCGAGGACGCCATCAGCGCGGCGCTGGCCGACAAGCCGATCCGCGCGCTGCTTGATCTCGGCACCGGCACCGGCCGCATGCTGGAACTGTTCGCTTCCGACATCGAGCGCGGGCTGGGCCTCGACCTGTCGCTCGACATGCTGGCGGTCGCCCGATCGCGGCTCGACCGCACCGGCATCAGGAATTGCAGCGTGCGCCAGGGCGACATCTACGACCTCGCGCTGCCGCGGGATTCATTCGACGTCGTCATCATTCACCAGGTGCTGCACTTCCTCGACGACAGCGCGCGCGCCATTCGCGAGGCGGTGCGCGTGCTGCGGCCGGGCGGCCGGCTTCTGGTGGTCGACTTCGCGCCGCATGATCTCGAATTCCTGCGCGACGAGCACGCCCACCGCCGGCTCGGCTTCACCGCCGAGGCGGTGGCGCAATGGCTCGAAGCCGCCGGCCTCGACATCGTGCGCCAGCAGACGCTGCCGCCCGGACCGCACGGCAAGATCGCCGTCTCACTGTGGCTCGCCCGCGACCCGCGGATCGTGCTGGCGCAGCCGGCAACGCGCGAGGTGGCGTGATGAATGCCCGCCGCAGCCGCTTCGTCGGCGCCGGCGCGGCGCGCCGCATCGGCGTGTCCTTCGAGTTCTTTCCGCCGAAGACCGCGGAGATGGAGCAGGCGCTGTGGGATGCGGTCGGCCGCCTGGCGCCGCTGCGGCCGAATTTCGTCTCGGTCACCTACGGGGCAGGCGGTTCGACCCGCGAGCGCACCCATGCGACGGTCAAACGCATCCTCGCCGAGACCTTGCTGACGCCGGCCGCGCATCTGACCTGCGTCGGCGCCACCCGCGCCGACGTCGATGCGGTCATCGCGGCTTATGCGGCGGCCGGCGTGCGGCACATCGTGGCGCTGCGCGGCGATCCGCCCGGCGGCGCCGGCGAGCGCTATGCGCCGCATCCCGGCGGCTACCGCAACGCCGCCGATCTCGTTGCCGGCATCAAGCGCATCGCCGAGATCGAAGTGTCGGTGTCGGCCTATCCGGAAAAACATCCGGACAGTCCGTCCGTTGCCGCCGATATCGACATGCTCAAGGCCAAAGTCGATGCCGGCGCGACCCGCGCGATCACCCAGTTC
>Ga0182024_10024773_pt1 | contig 10640 bp, 9 predicted proteins | sample P32metaG_FD_120480 | JGI IMG/M metagenome (GOLD analysis project Ga0182024, IMG submission 120480) | Permafrost microbial communities from Stordalen Mire, Sweden - P3-2 metaG (Illumina Assembly) | ecosystem: Environmental > Terrestrial > Soil > Wetlands > Permafrost | place: Sweden: Stordalen...
GAAAATCAATTTGTAAGCGGTACTGACCACTTCTTGAGCAGACGCCAACTTCTCAAGCCCAGACGTGTACCGCCGAAGCCGCGCAAAGATCCTCGTTGACATATCCATTATTAATCACTCGCGTATTCACCGAAGTTCTGCTTTGTCCATATCAAAGACGCCTGAATGTATGCGTTCATCGCAGTTATTTTGGAACGCTTCCAACGCGCGTTTGGAACGCCGGAATTCTCTTGCGTGATCGGCGCGCACTCCAATGGTCTTTGCCCACCAAATGCGAGCCGCGCAGGCACCCAGGCCGGTTCGCCAGCCGATCGCCTCTGACTTTCCGCAAGCGAGAAGCGATGGCATTCGCTTTGCCAAGCCGTCTGTCCTGAAGTGAGCGCGTTGGGGGGCGACCCCAACGACTCAATCGATCGACGATTTTTCGTGGCGTGTAAGACCGAGCGTTCGGTCGCGCTCTTGGTGCGCCTTGAAGGTCGGCATGCGTATGCAAGGAGCTTGTCTATGAGAAGATCCGTGGCGAAGAAAAAAGAAAGACTTTCGTACTCGGAGAAGTTTGCTCGACTCCGAACGCGATTGCGCGACCCCGAGTGGCGTCGCTACTTCAAGATCATCCTGGCAGGAAAAGCCTTGGGCATACTGCTGTTGCTGAGTCTTATCGTGATCGGCCCGGCGGTCTTCCGCGCACTGACGGGAACGAGCGCGTTTGGCCAGGCATCTGCGGCGCCGGCCGCGGCATCGCAGCCGGCGGCCATGATCACCGACCTCGGCGATCCAACAAAGAATCCGACGATCAACCCGATCAACACGGCCTGGACGCTGATAGCCGCATTCCTCGTCTTCTGCATGCAGGCCGGGTTCACCATGCTCGAAGCCGGCTTCTGCCGGTCGCGCGAAACCGTTAACGTGCTGGTCGAATGCATTTTCGACACCTGCTTGTGCGGATTCCTCTATTACACGTGGGGATACGCGTTCATGTTCGGCCAAGGCAACGGCCTGATTGGCTGGCATGATCCGAACGACGGTACCCCATCCGCGATCGGGCCGGGCATTCATAACTGGTTCTTCCTGCAAAACATCTCGGCTACTACTTTGTATGCCGCAACCGGCGTGCCGGTTTTGGCGCACTGGGTCTTCCAGTTTGCGTTCGCCGATTGCGCCTCAACCATCTGCTCCGGCACGATGATCGGACGCACGGACTTTATCGGCGATATCCTCTACTCGGTTTGCGTTTCGGGTTTCATCTATCCGATCATCGGTCACTGGGCCTGGGGACCCGATGGCATGTTGGCCACCATGGGTGGACTGAATGCGCCTGCCACCTTTGAGCGATTTACTCATCTGTTCAGCAGCTTCGGCATGAATTTCCACGATTTTGCCGGCTCAACGGTCGTGCATTCGATCGGCGGGTGGATCGCCTTGGCGGGTGGAATCATGCTTGGGCCCAGGATCGGGCGCAGGTTCAAGCGCGATGGCGGCGCTCCGATGTTGCCGCACGATCTGACAGTTGGCGTTATCGGTGGGCTTCTTTTGTGGTTCGGCTGGTATGGCTTTAACCCCGGCTCGTCGCTATCAGCGATGGACTTTGGGGGCATCGGCCGTATCTCCGCGAACACCACCCTGGCCGCCTGCACGGGTGGTCTGGCGGCGGAATTCTTTTTGTACTTCCGCACCAAGAAGTGGGATTGCGCCATCATTACAAATGGTTTTCTTGCTGGCCTGGTTCCCATCACATGTCCCTGCTATTGGGTAAGCCCAACCGGCGCATGTGCGCTGGGCGCTGTTGCCGGTGTTCTTGTTGTGCTGGGCATCGATCTGCTTGAATTCCTGCGGATCGACGATCCGATCGGAGCCTGGCCCGTCCATGCTCTCAATGGCGTGTGGGGCACACTCTCTCTGGGTCTATTCGCCTGCGGGCAGTACAGCGCCGCCGGAAGTAGTCCCACCGGAATCCCCGTGACTGACGGGACACCCGGCTGGGCGCTCACCGGCCTGTTCTACGGCGGTGGATTCAAGGTCCTTGAAGCTCAAGCCATCGGTATCCTTTTTATCCACGGCGCGACGTTCACGATCGCCATGATCGTCTTCGCGGTGCTCAATGGCTTTGGCAGGCTCCGCATCTCCAAAGAAGGCGAACTGGAAGGCCTGGATCTTCACGAGCACGGCAGCCCGGCCTACCCGGAGTACGTCATCTCCGCTCTTGCGGCGCCGCGTGGTTACACCAAGGACCTCGTCGGTCATTGGCCTGCTTCGGCCGCCGGGGACGAAGATAGTTCCGCCGAACTGGTCGGGGCCAAGAAATGAGATCCCGTTTATTCGTGTTCGCGATCCTGGCCGGTGGACGGGATTAAACTGTCCGTCCACCGGTCTTCCTGATCATAACAGTGGAGTGAGAAACCAATGAAATTGATCGTCGCCATTATCCGTCCTGAAAAACTCGAAGAAGTGCAAGAGGCGCTGGACGCCAGGGAAGTCCATCTCATGACCGCTACCGATGTTCGCGGCTGCGGAAGTCAGCGCGGCTATTCGGAATCGTTCCGAGGCAATAAGGGTGTCATCCGCCTGCTTTCCAAGGTCAAGTTGGAGATTGCGGTCAACGAAGATTTCGTCAAGCCGACCGTCGAAGCGATCCTCAAGGCCGCCCGCTCACAGCCAGGAAGAATTGGCGATGGGAAAATATTCGTCCTGCCGCTGGAGGAGTGCTATCGTATTCGCACGGGAGAGTCCGGAAGAACGGCAATCGGCCCGTAAGAATAACGCGCGGGCGGCAGCGAATAGCCCCTAAACCCCGCCCGCGCTGGAAGCAACGGGAGATCGCCGTTGGCGAATACGGATCCTTCAGCCATCTTCGACGTTGCACAACTTCCCGACGCCGGCCACCGGCATAAAGTCAACGTTCTGGTCGTCAGCAGCATCGCGCTGGCCTTCATGAGCTTCTGGCGCGCCGCCGCCATCGTTCTGTGCGATCTGGCCAGCACCGCATACTACATCGGTGGCATCAGCGAGCAGGCCGTTGGAAAGGCGGCGCCGTGGTTCATTCTCGCCGTCATGCTCTTCGTCTACCCCGTCACCGCGGTGTACATGGAGAGTTGCACCCTGTTCACCCGCGGCGGAGTCTACAAGGTTGTCAACGACGCGGTGGGCGGAGGACTGGCAAAACTCTCCGTCAGCGCGCTAATGTTCGATTACATTCTGACCGGTCCCATCAGCGCGGTCGCCGCGGGACAATATCTCGTTGGTCTTTTCGGCGACATGCTCAAGCTTGCCACATGGCATAGCCCCCATCCCATCATCTTTGACGCCACGACTGATCCGGCCTGGATCAATTTCCTCACGACGCTGATCGCCGGCGGCATCACCCTTTATTTCTGGCGCACCAATATCATCGGGATACATGAATCCAGCAACAAAGCGCTTCGGATCATGCAACTGACAACGGTGATGGGGCTGATCATTTTCGCATGGAGCGCGGTCACCCTGTACCTTATGCCGCGTGGCGTAATACATGCTCCGCCTTTCAAGCCGGTCTTTACGCAGAGCAGCCTAGATCCGCTGAAGCAGGCCTCATCCGGATGGCTGGAGCATTTTCCCAGAATCCTGGGGACTATCGGCATCCTGGTTGCCTTTGGGCATTCCCTGCTCGCCATGAGCGGAGAAGAATCGCTCGCCCAGGTAAATCGCGAGATCGCTGCGCCCAAGCTCAAGAACCTGCTTCGCGCCGGCCGGATCATCGCGATTTATGCCGTTTGCCTTACCGCGACCATCAGCTTTCTCAGTGTGCTCATCATCCCCGACGGCAAGCGCGTCATCACTCAGATTGTCAATAACGGCAGCGCCACCACGCCCCAGGCTTTGGGAAAAACCTGGTGGGAAGTTGATTACTTGCGGCCACCGGATCGTAACCATTCTGCCGATTGGGGATATTTGATTCTTCGCAAGGCCGATGCGATGGGCCACGAAATTCTCATCAAAACCAACCATCCCATCGGCGTCGACCGCCGCTGGCAGCACGTCGAACGCGACAACGGCGGATACCGCGACAACTTGATCAACGGGTTGGTTCATTACCTGGTGGGCCCGGCGTGGATAAAAATCCTTGTGGAGTGTTTCGTCGTCATCGTCGGGTTTCTGATTCTGGCCGGGGCCGTCAATACAAGCATGGTCGGCTCAAACGGAGTCCTCAATCGCCTCGCCGAGGACGGTGTCCTGACTCCCTGGTTTCAACGCCCTCACCGGCGATACGGAACGACAAATCGAATCATCAATCTGATCGGAATTGCCCAGATCGTGGTGATCATCGTCAGCCTCGGTGACGTGAACACGCTGGGCGAGGCGTATGCCTTCGGCGTGATTTGGTCGTTCGTGTTCATGTCATTGGCGATGGTGGTCCTGCGTTTCAGAATCCGCGCGCCGCGGCCATACAACGTCCCGCTCAACATCAACAAGCAAACCCGTCACGGTCTGATCAGGTTGCCGATCGGGATTGCGGCGGTCTTCCTGATTCTTTTCACCACCGCCTGCGTAAATCTTCTGACTAAGAAGACCGCCACCGAGTGGGGCATTGGTTTCACCGCGTTTTTCCTCCTGGCATTTACTCTGGTTGAGCGAATCACTCATCGCCGTCACGGTGGAAATCACCAGCATCTTGAACAATTCAACGAGAAGAGCAGTCCAAGCGTTTCGGTTGAAACGCTGGGTCTGTTACACCCCGATCCGATTCTGGTCGCCGCGCGCGGACCGCGCAGCCTTCCGGTGTTGAACAAGATTCTGCACGAGGTGAATACGGATCGCCGCGATGTCGTCGTCGTGACCTGCAAGGTTCTTCCCGCGCGCACGCTTGGAGTGACCGAAAAGGAGACGACCATCGACGATACGGACCGGGAGCTGTTGACCAAAATCGTTGCAGTGGCCGAACGCGTTGGAAAACAGGTTTATCCGGTGGTATTGCCGACCAACAATCCGCTTTACGCGATCGCCACGACCGCCCGCGACCTGGGGGCGACGGAGATCGTTATGGGCGTCAGTGAGCAGATGCACGCCGAAACCCAGCTCGAACAATTCGCCATCGCCTGGGGCAGCGCCACCGCCGAACCGCAATACCGGCAAATCACCGATCAATTAACCGTAAGGATTGTTGGTCCGCAGGTCGAGCTAAAATATGAAATGGGCTGACGCCACGCCGGTTTGCCTCGGAATTCCATCAAACGCAACCCTTGATTCTTCAAACGTTCCCGGCGGGGCTCGAACCTGCAACCTTCGGCTCCGGAGGCCGACGCTCTGTCCAATTGAGCTACGGGAACCAATCAATCTCCGGCGACAAGTGTATGACCCGCCAGGATGCGGTCAATGGCAAACAATTTGCACGCTTGACCTTTATCATAGACTGTCTAGTATATACTCATGACAGCAATCGACGGCGATCAGCTTCGTGGACATCTGGAAACACTGATCCTGGCAACGTTGGAACACGGCCAGGCACACGGCAGGGAAATCCTTCAAAGGCTGGGTGAACGGGGTTGTGGCTTGCTCAAGCTCAAGGAAGGCTCGCTTTATCCAGCTCTTTATCGACTGGAGACCGCAGGACAAGTGAAGGCCACCTGGGAGAAGGATTCGCACGGCCGGCGCGGGGCACGCCGGCGGATTTATCGACTGACGCCCAAGGGTAATCGCACGCTGCGGCGCAGCCGGGATCAGTGGCAATCGTTCGTCTCGATCATCGGCCAGATTATTTCGGTTCCCGGTTAATCAGGAGAAGGCTATGCACCGATCATTGGGCAAAAGCGCGAATGTTGTGATGACTTTGGCCGCTGAACACGCCCGGCGATTGAATCATGATTTCATCGGCACGGAACATATTCTCCTGGGCCTGCTGACCGCGCCATCGGGGCAAATAGCCGATGTGCTCAGCAGCCTCGGCGCTGACCCGGCGAAAATCGAACAGGAAATCGAAAAGTTTGTCCAACGTGGACCGCGTCCACCGACGCGGGATGGTTCGCCGCTGACCCCCCGAGCCCAGCGCGCGATTGATTTCGCGCACCACGAAGCCGCAATGCTCAGCCAGCGAATTGTGGAACCCGAGCATCTTCTGATCGGATTGCTCCGGGAGGATGACGGTGTTGCTCGCCGGGTTTTGCAGAATTTGGGCTTGGATCTGAACAAAGTTGGCCCGCTGGCAATGCGAGATCGCCTCGAGCAGATGAAGCTCATCGAGCGGATCGTCCGCCCTATCCGCACGTCACCCGCTGGAAAACGACAAATGCGAGAAGAACTGCTCGCGCATTTTCAGGACCTGTTCGAGGAAGAATACGAGCAGCGCAAAGACCGCAAAGTCGCCATGGAGGCCGCGCTGCAACGGTTCGGCAACCCCGCGACATTGTCCCGGGAGTTGGATCGGGCCATCTGTGCTTCGGATCGTTTTCGGTATTACACCGAGCGATGGATCGGCTGGCGCGCGCCCGAATCGCTCTTGCGTTTCATGACCCGCGTGGCCTTTCGGGCCTTCATCATCACGGCCGCCCTGATTTGCCCGCTCATCCTCGCTGATTTGCTAATCAACGGTTGGAATAATCAGTCACCCAACGAACTACGAGCCGTAGGGGGTGTTCTTCTGTTCCTGCCGTTGGCGCAATTCGGCCTGGGCCTCACCTACTTCAAAATGCGCGACAGCGTCTGGGGAGTATTCGGCAGCCCGTGCTCATTGTTTCGAACATTTCTGTTCGGCGTCTGCAACGCCATGGTTGTGATTCTCTGCGCATTCGGCTTCATCATGCTCGCAAACTTGAATCCTATTGTGCCAACTTTCCTGATTCCCCCGATTTGTGTCGCCGCGATTTTCTGCGCGATCGCCTACTTCCTGCTCGCCCGTCTGCGCGGCCCGCTGGAAATCCGCGATACTATCTGGGCTTTGCTGAAACTCGACGACACAACTCCGCAGATCGCTGCGGAATGAAGAATACTAATTAGCCTTCGCTTGCACCGCGGCAGTGGTGTGCTCGTCGATTGCGCGGACGATGCGTTCCTGCAGCGTCTTGGCCCCGCTGTTGGTTCCTTCGGGAATGCCGTTGAACATAATGCTGAAGCAATACCAGCCATCGTCCTTGGCGTGCAGATAGCCGCTCAGGCAGCTTACGCCGTTGACAAATCCTGTCTTGGCGATCACCCGGCCGCGCAAATCGGTGCCGCGGAAACGGTCGGCTAGTGTGCCGTCTTCGCCCGCAACGGCAAGAGAATGCATCCACAGTTCGGCGTTGGTGCTGAAAAAGTCGTGGGTCAAGACGCGAACCATCAGATGCGAACTGATCGCGTTGTGTTTGGAAAGGCCACAGCCATCGTCAAGGGTGTATTGGCTGGGTGGGATCTTCAGGCTTTGCAGGAAATCACCGACCGCGGCCGTGCCGGCGGCCCAGGTGCCGGCGCCCGATACCGCAAAACCCAATCGCTTGCACAAGCACTCGGCGTAAAGGTTCATGCTGTCCTTGTTCGCGCGGTCGATGACGCTGGCCAGCGGAGTTTCGTGCACGGCCAGCACCGTCCAAGAGCGGTCTGCGGCGGACAAATGCGTATATGCGGCACGCGCGCTTCGATCCCGCTTGACCGTTCCACCCAAAACGATTCCCGCGGCGCGGAGTGTTTCGGCCAACACCGTTCCGGCATACATCGGCGGATCGTGCACCGTCACCGACACGGGCACCTCGTTGGCAGTCCGCGCTTTTCCACGTAGAACCAGGTCGTTTGTTCCCGGCTGGCGGCCAAGCCATACGGCATTGTCATCGCCGCCGACACAACTGTTTTTGATCGAGACATACCTGGTGAGCGGATCGGTGAAAAAGCCCACGAGTTGCCCAAACCCCCGGGGCTGCACGTACACATCGATGCAGTTGGCGTTCAGATTCAATCCGGCAATCTCGGCGACGTATCGCTTCTGAACCTGGTCGGCGGGCCAATTCGCGTGCACAAATTCCTCGTCGAAGACGCTGTCATCGACCAGAAGATCGCGCGCGGCGACATGTTTCTGGAGCAGGCCGGCAGCCCAGGTTTTGAAAACGGTGTCGACCGACCAGCCGACCTTTTTGAGCAATTCGGCATCGCCCAGAGTCGGGTCGCCGTCGCCGATCAGGACCAGATTACCATCGTGCAGCAGCAGAAAAGTGTGGAACTGGAAGCCCGCCCCCAGCCGGTCCAGCGCCGCCGAAGTGGTGATCACCTTCAGGTTGCTGGCAGGTATAAGTGGAACGTTTGAGTTGATCTGGTAAATGTTGGTCGCATCGCCCGACTTGGGCCCAAGGCGAACGATATCGACCCCCACATCCGCCCGCGCGAGCAGCGGATCCTGGAGCACCGCATCAATGTCATCGGCCAGATTGGATCTGGCCGGGCACCGTATGGCAATCGATACCGACAGGATAAGAACCAGCGACGAGATGGGACGTTTCATCCGTGAAACCTCTGGAATCAGTTTGGAGCCGATTACCATATCGGGCGATCAGCCGGAGGCAAGTGAGTGGAGGTCGTAAATTGTCGGCAATATAAACCGCCACGCATGGCTGCCGACCGGCTGCATAACCGCATCGCAATTTACAACTCTTGTCCATAAAATGGCTTGTGACCATGAAGATCAGCGCTTTGATTCTCGATTTGGATGGTTTGATGTTCGACACCGAGCCGCTCAACCGCGAGGTCGCCGGGTTGGCGGCGTCGGATTGTGGGATAACTTTGTCGCCATCACAGCAGGTTGCATTCCTGGGCCGTCGACCGGCGGACTGCGGCGAACTGTTACGTTCCTGGTTCGGCGAAAAGTTTTCGACCGAGCGATTCTGGGAGCGGGCGAAGCTGCATTCTCAGACGGTTTACGGCCGCGGGCCAACTGGTCTCAAAGCGGGCTTGCTCGACCTGTTAGATTTCGCGGCGGCGCGCAAATTGAAGACCGCCGTTGCCAGTTCGGCAAACCTGGCACACGTGCGGCGGCATTTGGGGGATGCCGGACTCCTCTCGCGCATTGAGGTTGTCGTAACCGGGGAGGATGTGACATGCGGCAAGCCCGCGCCGGAAATATTTCTATTGGCCGCCCAGCGCCTGGGGGCGCCGGCGGCACAGTGCCTGGTCTTGGAAGACGCCGAGGTCGGCGTGCTGGCCGCCGCCGCCGCGGGGATGCGCGTGGGCGTCGTGCCCGATCTGCTTCCGCCGACGGACCAGATGCGGCGACTTGCCGTGGCAATTTTTGCGTCGCTGAGCGAGGTGATTGGGTTTTTGCAGAGCCAGATCGACTGACAAGTTTTTGGGCAGGCTTGGAATGGGAAAAGCTGGCGACTAAAAGTCGCCAGCCCGGTGGGGTTTTCAAGTCCGCAGGGGACGGCCCAGCTTTTTTTGCACGGATTCGATCTTGCTGTTCAGGCGGTCGTGGTGGCCCCTGCGCCAATCCATTTTCACGGTGCAGGTGATGCGATTGCAATCCTTGGCAAGCTCCTCCTGACACCGTTGGATGACCGCCATCACCGCGGGCCATTCGCCTTCGATACAGGTGCCCAGCGGACCCAGCTTGTACGGCAAGCCGCTACGATCCACGATGTCCAGACATCGGGCAACGTAAGCGCCGACGCTTTCGCCCTTGTCCATCGGCCAGATGCTGAATTCCGCCAGAAGCATGGCAAACTCCTTCAGTTTTTTAAAAGCCGCACGGACGGAAGGATCCACCCATCTTTCGCGTGGGGGCCGGTCCAGGTGAATTCTAGGGATTTACCAGCGCCGCAAGCGGCAAAAATCCGGGTATCATCGGGCCATTATGAAAAGGTTCGCATGGGTGCTGTGGATGGGGTTCCTGGCGGCGATGCCGGCACAAGCGGCGGTCAAGGTCGCGGTGCTGCCGTTTGATGTCCTGGGCGAGGCCGGTCACGAGTGGGTCGGCCGGGCCATGCAGGAGGCGCTGGCGACTGGCGTGCAGAATACACGTGGGGTGTCGGCCATCCTGGTGCCGGCCGTGAGTCCCACCGATACCAATTTCGCCCTGAACGCGGCCCGGTCTGCCGGGGCGGATCTTGTCATCTTCGGAACGATTCAATTCGTGGACGATCAGATGCGCGTGAACGGCCGCGTGTTGGCCGTCGCGAGCGGGCAAAACATGGGAGCACTCACTTCTGATTCCAGTCTGCGCGACCTGTTCACGGTGGAAGATTCGCTGGCGCATCGGGCCGGCCTGCTGATCTCACCCCCGCCGGCTCCGACCGCATCGACGACGGCTCGGGCCCAGATTCAGCTCGTGGGACCGTCGCTGTCCGCGGGGCAGTCCCGATATTTTGATGGCGATCTTTCCGGGGTCACGACCACGCCCGATCGGTTCCGAAACGAGTACGACCGGTATTACTATCATCCGATCAGCAGCGACCCGAGCGCCGGTTGGTGCGGATACTTTGGTTTTGGGGGGTTGGGGGGAGGCGGATGGGGTGGGGTTGGCCTTCAGACATCGGTGGGCGCCATCGGAACATGGTGAATCGCCCGTTGACGGCGTGCGCGGCCAGGCCGATATTGTCGCCATGACGCGAGATGAATTGGCCCGGCGAATCGCCCAAGTCTCACTGTTACGGGGAGAATTCATCCTCCGCAGCGGTCGCAAAAGCAACTATTATCTGGACAAATATCGTTTCGAA
>Ga0182024_10024774_pt1 | contig 10640 bp, 8 predicted proteins | sample P32metaG_FD_120480 | JGI IMG/M metagenome (GOLD analysis project Ga0182024, IMG submission 120480) | Permafrost microbial communities from Stordalen Mire, Sweden - P3-2 metaG (Illumina Assembly) | ecosystem: Environmental > Terrestrial > Soil > Wetlands > Permafrost | place: Sweden: Stordalen...
TCGAAGATCAGCAAAGCTCCGTGCCGCGCAGTGATTTCTCGAAGCGCTTTGAGAAATTCAGGCTTCGGAGGAACGACGCCCATATTGGCGGCAACGGGCTCGACAATCACGGCGGCAATTTTACCGCGGTGCAAATCGAAAAGTTTTTCAACGGCGGAAGCGTCATTATAGGGAGCGTTCAGCGTCAATTCGGCGAGCGCTTGCGGCACGCCGGGGCATGCCGAGATTCCCAGCGTGGCGAGGCCGGAGCCTGCTTCGGAAAGAAAACTGTCAGAGTGCCCGTGGTAACAGCCGTCAAATTTAATAATCAGATCACGATTCGTCGCGGCGCGCGCCAGGCGCACGGCGCTCATTGTGGCTTCCGTGCCGGAACTGACGAAGCGCACTTTTTCGCAGGTAGGAAGCGCCTTGCGAATGCGCGAAGCGAGTTCGACTTCCAGTTCGGTGGGCATGCCGTAACTCGTTCCACGGCGCGCCTGCTCGGTAATGGCCTGAACGATCTTCGGGTGCGCATGGCCAAGAATTAATGCGCCCCATGAGCACACGTAATCGATGTACTCATTTTCATCCGCGTCCCACATGCGCGCGCCGGCGGCCCGGTCCACCACGATGGGATCGCCGCCCACGGCGCGAAACGCGCGCACCGGGCTGTTTACGCCGCCGACAAGCACATCGGTGGCGCGACGAAATATTTCCTGAGAGTGCGGACGCTGCAATCTAGTTGGATTGGGTGCGCTCATTGCCGCCTATAGAATGACGATCGAATGCTAGGAATTTTTTAACCAGCGCGCCGCGTCCTTCGCATGATACGTGAGAATGATGCTCGCGCCCGCGCGATGAATGCCGGTCAATATTTCCATGGCGATTCGTTTCTCATCGATCCAGCCGTTGGCCGCAGCCGCTTTGACCATCGCGAATTCCCCGCTCACATTGTACGCGCCCACGGGCACGCTGAATGTTTCGCGCACGCGCTGAATGATGTCGAGGTAAGCCAAGGCGGGCTTGACCATTACCATGTCCGCGCCCTCAGCCAAATCCATTTCCACTTCGCGCAACGCTTCGCGCGCGTTGGCCGGATCCATTTGATAGCCGCGCCGGTCGCCGAATTGCGGCGCGGATTCCGCAGCCTCTCGAAACGGTCCGTAAAATCCCGAACAATATTTCGCGGCGTAACTCATAATCGCCACATCCTGAAATCCCGCGCCGTCAAGAGCTTTGCGGATCGCGCCGACGCGCCCATCCATCATGTCCGAAGGCGCAATGATATCCGCGCCACAGCGTGCGTGCGAAACCGATTCCTTGGCGAGCAATTCCAGCGTCGGGTCGTTCTGTATTTCTCCGTTCTCGACAATCCCGCAATGCCCGTGATCCGTATATTCGCAGAGGCAAACGTCGGTCATCACCAGCAGATCTAATTTTGCGTTCCGAATTCCCTCAATGGCGCGTTGCACGATTCCGTCCGCTGCATAGGCTCCGGTACCCAGCGCATCTTTTTTGTCCGGAATGCCGAACAAAATAATCCCCGGTATTCCAAGCTGCTCCACCTCGCGGCATTCCTCGACGAGCATGTCGACCGATTGCTGCGCCACGCCGGGCATCGAAGAAATCGGATTGCGGACATTTTTTCCGGGACAAACGAACATCGGATAAATAAAGCCGTGAGTGGAAAGGCGCGTTTCGCGCGCGAGCGAACGTATCGCTTCATTCCGCCTCAAGCGCCGGGGACGGGTGACCGGAAAATTCATATGGCCCTCGCTTTTGATTCTGAGTTCGTCGAAAAGTAAGTTGCGATTGCCACCGCCATGGATTCCGCCGTTGCCAGAGGAGCTTGAATCGCTACGGGCAAGCCCGCGCCACGCAACGCCGCTGCGGTGGTAGGGCCGACAGCAGCCATTTTTGCTTTCTCGCCGAGGCGAGATAGTAACTCCTCACCAAGCTCCGCGCGCATATTTTCAATCGCGGATGGGCTGAAGAACGAAATCACATCCACTTCCGTTTCGCGAATCGCGCGCATCACTCCCGGATCGATCGTGCCAACTCCGCCGGTACGATAGGCCACAATTTCCGTGACCAGCGCGCCGACAGTTCTCAGCGCGGCGGGCAAATCCGGACGAGCCCGCTCGCTGCGCGGCAAAAGAACTTTCTTGCCAGTCAACAGAACGGAAAGTTCGCGCGCCAGCGCTGAGCCAATAAATTCCTGCGCCACATGCTCCACAGGAAAACCTTCCGCGGCCACAGCGCTCGCCGTTGCAGGCCCTACGGCCGCGCAACGAAACTTCACGTCATGACTCGGCTCCACTCCCAATTTCCGGCAACGGCCGGCAAAGAAGCGCACCGCATTTGCGCTGGTAAATAAAATCCAGTCGAATTCGTTCAGGGTGTGTATCGATTGATCCAACTCTTTCGTTTCCGTGGGCTCGGAAAAATTTACGGCGGGAAACAACAATACGACAGCGCCCATCTTTTCCAGCCGCGCCTTCAGTTCACGAGCCTGCTCAACCGCGCGCGTGAGGACAATTCTTTTTCCATCCAGCGGGCTCGACACATTCATGCAGGCGTCCCACTGCTTTCGCGTTCTAGCAACGCAGTCGCGCCGCGCTGACGCAGTTTTTCCGCCACGCGCTTGCCAATCGCCTCGGCCTCACCGGGCGAACCTGAATCTTTCTCCACCAAGCGCTGCGCGCCATCCGGAGAAAGCACGGCGACGTCCAGCAACAATCTCCCATTTTCCATTCGGCCCCACGCGCCAATCGGCACCTGGCAACCTCCGCCCAGGCCAGCGAGCGCGGAACGCTCGGCAGTCACAGCGGCGCGAGTTTCCGCATCTTCCAGCGCAGCCAAGACGCGCAAAGTTTCCGCGTCTGATGATCGCGCTTCAATCCCGATCGCGCCCTGCCCGGCCGCAGGCAAACTTAGTTCGTAAGACAGCACTTCGCTGATATTCGCGCTCAAACCGAGCCGGTCAAGCCCAGCCTTTGCCAAGACAATCGCGTCGTAGTCCCCGCGTTTCAACTTCTCGATTCGCGTGTCCACATTCCCGCGCAATTCCAGCATGCGCAAATCCGGCCGCGCGGCGAGCAATTGCGATTGGCGGCGCAGACTGCTCGTGCCAATACGAGCCCCGTGCGGCAAGGAAGTCAGCGTCCCGCCATGCAAGGAAAGCAGCGCGTCGCGCATGTCTTCTCTTTTGCCAATCGCGGCAATCGTCAAGCCTTCGGGCAATTCGGTCGGAACATCTTTCATGCTATGAACGGCGAGGTCAATCCGTTCGTCAAGCAACGCGTCCTCGAGTTCCTTGATGAAGACGCCTTTCGTTCCAATTTGGCTGAAACTGAGTTTCTGAAATTTATCGCCCGAGGTTTTTATGGTGATGAGTTCAGGCTCGACGCCCGTCTGCGCGGCCAGCGCACGCGCGATGCTTCGCGATTGCCATAGTGCCAGCGCGCTGCCCCGCGTGCCGATGCGCAATGCCTTCAAGGCTTCTCCCGGTCGAGATGAAACAAATCTCGAATCGCTTCAAAGTTTTGAAGCTTGCGGCGCAATTCCGGAATGCCCCGCATTTTTTCGGCGGGAGCAATCACCATTCGTTCCGTAAATTCCTTCATCATCGCGGCCACCTGCGCTCGGTCTGCCTCGGAAAGATTGGGCATCGACGCAAGCCGCTCTTTCATAAATGCGTCGCGCTCTATCGCCAGTTTACTCCGCAGATCGCCAAGCACCGCGCCAGCGGAGACGCCGGCCTGCCAATGCAGAAATTTATCCACCTGCTCCTCGATGATGGATTCGGCGCGCGGAATTTCCGCAACGCGCGCTTTTTTATTCTGTTCCACAATTTCCGTCAGGTCATCGACGTTGTACAAATACGTGTTATATATTTCCGCGACATCCGACGCGACGTTGCGTGGAACTCCAAGATCAATCATGAGGAGTGCCCGATTGCCGCGCGCCGACATGGCCCTGTTGATCATAGCGCGTGTCAAAATCGGCTCGGTCGACGACACCGAACTCACGATCAGATCCGGCCATTCCAGCGCCGCCGCCAAATTCTCCCACGGCACAACTTCCCCGTTAAACCGTGCAGCAAGATCCACGGCATGTTCCGGCGTGCGGTTGATGACGCGCAATTGCTTGATGCCGCGATCGCAGAGATGCTTTACAACCTGTTCGCTCGTTGCACCAGCTCCCACGATCAATGCACGGTGTGTGTTCAGTTTTCCGAAAATACGCTCGGCCAATTTCACGCTAGCAAAAGCCACGGAAACCGGCCTCGTGCCAAGCTCCGTTTCATTGCGAACGCGTTTGCCTACTTCCAGAGCCGCCTGAAACATACGATTGAGCACTGGCCCCGTCTCGCCACGATCCAGCGCAATCTGGTAGGCGTCGCGCACCTGCCCGAGAATTTCCGCTTCGCCCAGCAACATGGAATCCAGTCCAGCCGAAACGCGAAACAAGTGCCGCACGGCGTGGCTATCACGGTGACGATAAAGCGAACGATCCAAATCGCTCAGAGAAAGTTGATGAAAGGAGGCGAGGAATAGTTCCACGGCGCCGGCGCTATCCGCAGAGGACTCGCTCGGCACGCCATACAATTCGCTACGGTTGCAGGTCGAAAGCACCAGCGATTCTTCGAGGATTCCGCGCGAACGCAATTGCTCGGCGGCTTCGCGCGCCTGCTCCGGCGTGAAGGCGATGCGCTCCCGCAGATCGACCGAAGCCGTCTTGTGGTTCAATCCGATGAGAACAATTTCCATCAGTAAAATACTCGAACCGCTTTCTCCCGATTCCCTACTCGATCTCCAAATCAAAAATAACGATGAAAATGAGAAAGATATCGATTCACAATGCTGTAACTGAAAATTACAAACATGAAATTAAATATGCAAAGCGCGGAAGCACGCGACCCGCGCCACGCGGCCGTCCTGGACAAGAATGTATAGCCAATATAGGCCAACAAAATCACAACCGTAACGATCACCTTCGGATCGCCATCCCAGTAGCGCCCTTCCAGGCGATGCGCCCAGATCATCCCCGCCGTCATGCCCGCCGCAAGAGAAACGCATCCGATCAGGACGCTGCTGCGGGTCATGCGATCGAGCACGTCAAGCGCAGGAAAGCGCCATCCAACGACGCCCAGCTTGTGGTCGCGCAAGCGCCGGTTCTGTATCAGAAAAATAATGCTGAGCACAAAGGAAATTGCGAATGCGGAATACGCCAGGATGTTCAAGGTCACATGAAAGGCAAACAGCGGTCCCTGCGCAGGCGGCGCTTTTACCACACGCGCCTCAGGCAAGTGAGCAAGCAGAAATACGGCCAGCACAATGGGCAATACGAACGGGCCAACCACGCGGCGCCGGTGAATCGCTTCGAGACATAAATACGTGGCGGCGAGAAGCCATGCGAAAAGGGAGAGCGAACCGAAAAGATCGTCATACGGAACCGCGTGAATCAATCGCGAGCGGGCCAAAAGCGCGAGGTAATGAAGCCCCAAGCCTGCTATGAGGCAAGTGGTTGCGCCAATCCCCGCAGCGGTCGAGGGATCGCGCAAATTCCAGATATACAGCGCCAAGCTGGCCGCATAGAAAAGTAGCGTCAAAAGTACGTAAGGACTTGTCATCTTTGTGCAGGCACTCGCCGGCAGGTGTTCCTCCCTGCCGCAAATCACCATTGCCTCGGTATTATAGCTAATTCTGGAGCATGAAAGCAGCAAAGCGCGCTAAAAATTGTCAGAACGGTTCGCACGCCCAAATGGAAGTAAAAAAGTTTTAAGCGATTTCTCAATTATTTAACACGGCGGCAAATCCATTGTCGGAACGAAATAGAAAGCGTAGGATGCCTCAGAAAGTGGGCCTCAGCCCTCAACAGGTAAAAAAGAGCGATTTGAAACTCTCTAAGGGGTGAATCATGTCATTCAAGACAATTTTTTTGCGTCTCACGGCCGTTGCTGCAGCGGCGATCCTAGTATTCTCGGCCGCGCCGCTCTCAGCTGACATCCTCGACGATTGGTTGGCAGTAAAGCCTCCGCCGCTGCCGGAGCTTAAATCCGTTACCCTCGACGGATCGACAACCGCACTACTGATTCTAGACATGATGAAAATGAATTGCGGCGCGCGCCCGCGCTGCGTGGCTACGGTCCCCAGCGTAAAGAAATTGCATGACGCGGCCCGCTCGGCTGGGGCGCTCGTTTGGTACAGTTTCGTCGGCAGCGACGGCAAAGCCACCCCTGCGGACCAGATCGATCCCGGCTTCACCGCGCGCGACGGCGAATGGGTTCGCCAGAACGGTCCTGACAAATTTATCGGCTCGAATCTGGAAGAAAAGTTAAAAGCGCGCGGAATCAAAACCGTGATCGTCTGCGGAACTTCGTTTCAAGGCGTGGGAATCGGCACGGGCGGAGGCTCAGCGCAGCGCGGCTATAAAGTGATTATTCCCATCGATTGCTTGTCCTCGGAAGATACCTACATGGAGCAGTATGCCGCATGGCATCTTTACAAGGGCGCGCCGGCAGGAGTGACCAGCCAAGTTACCTTGACGCGTACCGGCATGTTGAAATGGTGAAGGCCGTCCAAGTAGCAAAGTGCCCTCTCCGAAACCGTAATGTTCTGCCGTTGCTTTCGTAGTGCCCGCCCTCTTTTCGGGCGGGCAGCTTTTTTGCGCGTACGACTCAATTTGCGGTACTACCGAATTGTGATGTTTGTGCAACCGGTGAACGTGTCTCTGGAACGCACCCAAGCAGTCTCCAATATCTTTTGTTATCATACTTGCGCTTACAAAAGCAGATGACTCAATTAACTGAACCCGTTAACCACAGATCCTTGTTCCTGCGCGCTTGCCGCTGCGAACCCGTAGAGCGCGTACCCGTTTGGATCATGCGTCAGGCTGGGCGCTATCTGCCGGAATACCGCGCCATCCGCCAGAAGCATAATTTTCTGGAAGTGTGCAAAACCCCGGAATTGGCCATTGAAGTTTCGCTTCAGCCCCGTCGCATCCTGGGCGTGGACGCCGTCATCGTCTTCTCCGATATCCTGATTCCTGTGGGAGCGATGGGTTTGCCGTTCGAATTGTCGGACAAAGGGCCGGTAATCGAGTATCCCCTTCGAACTGCGGCGCAGATTCGCGAGCTTTCCTCCTTCGATCCTGAGGTGGAAACAGGCTTCTTGATGAACGCCATTCGTGGCCTCGTGCGCGAACTTGGGCCTCATGTGCCGGTTCTAGGCTTTGCCGCAGCACCTTGGACTCTGGCCTGCTACATGATTGAGGGCCACGGCAAAGATGGTTTTCCCGCTGCAAAAACGCTGCTCTACTCCGAACCTGAACTGTTTCGAAACCTGCTCGAGCGCATCGCGCATGCGACCGCGCGTTACCTGCGGGCGCAGATCGCGGCTGGCGCTTCAGCCGTTCAACTATTTGACACCTGGGTCGGAGAATTGACCGTCGACCAATATCGCGAATTCGCACTACCCGCGACGCAAATGCTGATCGAAGAAATTGGCGCGGGAGATACGCCTGTCATTCTTTACTCCAAGGCCTCCAACCATCTGCTCACCGCCGCTGCCGAATCGGGCGCGAATGTGTTAAGCGTGGACTGGCGCGTGGACCTCGCCACGGTGCGCGAACAAGTCGGGCCAGGCATCGCACTGCAAGGGAATGTCGATCCGTGCATGCTGCTTGGGCCGGAAGAAGGCGTCCGAAGGGCCGCTCGCGCTGCCATCGAAAGTTCCGGCGGCATCGGGCACATCCTGAATCTTGGCCACGGAATTTTGCAGCAAACGCCGGTGGAAAATGCGCGCGCGTTTGTACAAGAGGGTCAATCAATTCCTGTCGCTGACAAAGTGCGCGTGGAAGGCGCAATCTGAAGTTGCACCTTGAAATCTCTTAGGGCGCGGACGGCATTTCTAGCCCGCATAAATTATGAGCGATTCAAATCTGCATCTGCAACTGAACCGGGAACGCTTCGAAATCTCCGAAGAGTTTCTCGAAAAATATAACCGGCCGGGGCCGCGCTACACGAGCTATCCCACCGCGCCCGTGTGGCAGGACAATTTCGGCCCGGATGATCTCGAGCAATTTTACGCAACGGCCAATGCGGCACGCACTCCGGTCTCGCTGTACATGCATCTTCCCTTCTGTGAGAGCCTGTGCCTGTTCTGCGCCTGCAACGTAGTGATCACCAAAGACCACAGCGTCGCGCCTCCCTACATTGAGACACTGGAGAGGGAAATCGAGCACGTCAGCCGCTTCGTGTCGCGCGAGCGCCCCGTGGTGCAATTTCACTGGGGCGGCGGCACGCCCACGTATCTGACTCCGGACCAGATGGAAGGTTTATTTCGCTACACAATGGAGCGATTCACGTTCGCGCCGGACGCCGAAATCGGCATCGAGATCGATCCTCGCGTGACCACGCAAGCGCATCTGGAATCGCTGCGGCGTCTCGGATTTAATCGCCTGAGCATGGGCATTCAGGATTTTCATCCTGAGGTGCAGTTGGCGATTCACCGCGTGCAGCCGCTGGAAATGACGCGTAGCTTGATCGAATCCGCCCGAAAACTGGGCTTTGACAGCATTAATGTGGACCTGATCTACGGCCTGCCATTGCAAACCGCGGAACGCTTCGCTCACACAGTCGAGCAAGTGGTAGCCATCGCACCGGACCGCGTCGCCATGTTCAGCTACGCGCATGTGCCGTGGCTCCGCAAGCAGCAAGGCGCGCTCGCCACGCGGCTTCCCGAAGGCATGGAAAAATTCCACATTTTCCGCGCGGGTCTTGAAAACTTTTTGAACGCCGGATACCAATACATCGGGATGGATCATTTCGCGCGCCCCAGCGACGAATTGGCCGTGGCCCAACGCGAACGAACGTTGCACAGAAATTTTCAAGGCTACACCACAAAGGCAGGCGCCGATCTTTACGGCATGGGCGTCAGCGCCATCAGCGGCATGAGCATGTGTTACGCCCAGAACGATCGTGACGTGACCCACTATCGCGAGCGCATCGAACGTCGCGGCATCGCCACCATGCGCGGCTACCGCCTCACGGATGACGATTTGCTCCGCCGTACCGTGATCAATCGCATCTTGTGCCATGGCGTTCTAATCAATAGCGAAATTGAGCGGGAATTTGGAATCGATTTTAATCGGACATTTGCTCCGGAAATCGATCATCTCGCTCCTTTCGTGTCCGACGGTCTAATCGAACTGGAAAACGGTGTTCTGCGCACAACGCTCCTGGGCCGCATTTTTATTCGCAATATCGCCATGGTTTTCGATCCGTACCTCGAGAAACAGAAGCTCGATAGCCGCCCGCTCTTTTCAAAAACTCTCTGATCGAACCACCGAGGCTTTCCTAGTGTCCACTGCCGCGCAGACTGCATATCCTGTCCTCGTCATCGGCGCGGGAATTTCAGGCCTCGCGTGCGCGTATCATTTGCAGCAAGCCGGAATTCCAGTGAACGCGGTGGAAGCCGGAACCCGCCCCGGTGGTGTCATCGCCACGAAAGAAAAAGATGGGTTCCGCTTCGACCTCGGCCCGCAAAGTTTTCTCACCACGGAGCCATTGCTAAAACTGATCGATGCGCTCGGCCTGAAAGATCAGTTGCAGCACGCCGACCCGCGCGCCCCGCGCTACATTCTCCTGCGCGGAAAATTGGTCCCTGCGCCCATGTCGCCGCCTTCCCTTTTTTCTACGCCGCTTTTTTCCGCTGGGACAAAGTGGCGAATACTAACGGAAATTTTGCGTCATACCCAGCCTCCAGCCGAAGACGAATCCATCGCCGCGTTTGTGCGCCGCAAATTCGGTTCGGAATTGCTGGACCGCATGGTTGCGCCTTTTGTATCCGGCGTTTACGCAGGCGATCCGGAACGGCTGAGCATGCGCGCCTCATTTCCAAAGATTCACGAATTTGAATCGCAATATGGAAGCGTTCTCCGTGGGACCATGAAATCTCGTCCCTCAAAGGGCGCGCCGCGCGCCGTCTTGTGTTCTTTTCGCGACGGCATGGAAACCTTGCCGCGCGCCATCGCCTCTCGATTGGGATCTTCTCTCCACCTGCAAACCTCCGTGACAGCCATTCGCCGCGGCAAAGCGAATGGCAAGCCGTGGTTTGAAATCGATATCACGCGCCGCGACCAGCACGAGACTTTGGCGGCCAGTGCGATCATTCTTGCCACGCCCACGCAAATCACTTCGCAAATTCTGGCGACCCTTTCCGATTCCTTCGCCCCCATTCTTTCGCGAATCGAATACGCGCCGGTTGCTGTCCTGTCCGCGTGTTACCGCCGCGAGCAGTTTCAGCGCCCTCCCAACGGATTTGGTTTTCTTGTACCCCGCACGGAAGGACTCCATGTGCTCGGAACGGTCTTCAACTCTTCGCTCTTTGTCGGGCGCGCGCCGGAAGGAATGGTTTCCCTCACCAGTTTTTCAGGCGGCGCCACCGATCCGAAATTTTGTGAATTGAGCGATCGGGAAATTACAGAAACCATTTGCGTTGAAGTCGCGCGTGTTCTCGGAATCAAAGAAAAATCGGTGGCGACAAATCTGCAACGCTACGCGCGGGCGCTGCCGCAATACAACGTGGGCCATATGCAAATCGTGAAATCGCTCGATACGCTCACGGAATCCATACCCGGATTGTTTCTTGCCGGAA
>Ga0182024_10024775_pt1 | contig 10640 bp, 10 predicted proteins | sample P32metaG_FD_120480 | JGI IMG/M metagenome (GOLD analysis project Ga0182024, IMG submission 120480) | Permafrost microbial communities from Stordalen Mire, Sweden - P3-2 metaG (Illumina Assembly) | ecosystem: Environmental > Terrestrial > Soil > Wetlands > Permafrost | place: Sweden: Stordalen...
CGCCGCGAGATCGATCTTGCCGGTGACGTACGAACGATGCCGGAGGCGGCGGAGATCCTGACGGAGGCGCTGGGTCGGCCGATTGCGTTCGCGCAGACGCCAATCGAACAGGTCCGGCAGTACAGCAAGGATATGGCGGTGATGCTCGAATGGTTCGAGCGCGTCGGTTACAGCGCCGACATCGCCGGCCTGGAACGCGAGTTCGGCCGCTCGCTCACGAAGCTCCCCGACTGGGCACGCCGCGACGCGCGACCAAATGGGCGCTGAAACGAGAGGACCCATGATCGACTTTATGTCATACGATGTGAGTTCGCGCTGTTGCAAGGGCAGTTGCTGGCAATGATGACCGAACGGCGTGTTATACCACCGTCCCGGGAGATTTTTACCAAATGGTTCAGCTAATAACAGAAGGAGACAGGATGACATTTCCGAAGAGAGAAGTCACGCGCCGTCAAGCTATCACCGCCGCCGCTTTGGGAACACTGGCCGCAGGTTATCCGTTATCGGTGCGAGCCGCTGAGCCGACGGCTCAGGAAAAGGCCAATATTCAAGTGGTCAACGATTTCTGCGAAGCGTGGCGGGCGCACGATGTCGCCAAAATCATGTCCTACTTCGCAGATAACTGCGCCTATCGTCCGCTCGAAACGATGGAAACCGCCAAGGGAAGGGAGGCCGTGGAGAACGAGATTAAGCGCTTTGTGAATAACGTGGACCGCTTCGAGATACTCGAAACCTGGGCTCGCGGACCAATGGTAATTAACCAAAGGATTGACCACTTCACTGGCTTTCAGATCAAAGCCTGGCATGGCACAGGCGTGTTCTTCCTCAAAAGCGGAAGAATCGTGGAGTGGTTTGACTATACAACCTTTACGGATCCGGCCTAGAGTTGCTGGCCACTCTGAGCCAGCGAGCATCGGCGGTCCGACCTTGTTCGAAACGACAATCACGGGCGGTGTTGGCCGGCGAGATCAGCTGGTCGGCATTCCTTGACCGCGCATCACGCCCCGAACGTCCTGCCGCCAACACGAAAGGCATGTTCTGAGTCCGGGAGTCCGAATCGAAGGGACAGGTCTGCATCATTGACTAGGCTAGCGCGCGTCCAGCCTACCGATCGCATCCAGAACGGCTTCCGGCCTGGCGCGCACTCTGATGTCATCGGTCAGATTCACCCAACGGATGGTACCTTTGGCGTCCACTAGGAACTCGGCCGGGCGTGCGATGTCTTTCCCATCCTCGCCTCCCTTCGGGTGAAGAACGCCATACTGACGGATAACATCCGCCTTCGGATCGGACAGAAATGGGAAGCTATAGCCCCTGGACTGGCAAAGTTTCTGCGACTCTGCAGGGGAATCCACGCTAATCGCGACAACTTCGACGCCCTGGTTGTGGAAGTCGCTTAAGCGCTGTTCGAAACCCCGTAACTCGGAGTTGCAGAACGGTCACCAATAGCCGCGATAGAACACGAGCACCAGGGCGCGATGGCTCTTCAGCAGGTCGGATGAGGAAATCTGTTTTCCAATCGCGTCTTGCAGAGCAAAGGGCGGTGCAGGCTGGCCGAGGCGCAACGCACTCTCGCCCGAAGGGATCTGCTTGCCGAAGTAAACGACGGTGACAACGAAGAATGCGCACATGAGCGCGCTGAGCCCGGCTAAGATCGATCCGCTGATCTTCCCCCGGAAGCGCTCGGGATCGTGGAACGCTCGTCTGACGCCGACCGCGAGTAACGCGCCGCCGAAGACGAACAACAGATAGTTCGCCCATGGAACGTCACGGGTAGCCGGGAACAGCGCGAACAGTGGGATGTAGCTGGCGAGCGCGAACAGCACGATCGCAAACCCAACCCAGATTGGAACGTTCCAGCGGCGCTTCATGAAGACCTCCTCCTGAGTGTATTGGATCGCTCGACCGCAATGGTGGGTGCGCAGGAGGGCTGAAATCACTCGATCTCCCCGCGGCAAACTCGAGACACTGGTTCAACTCAAAAGGTTTCTGTCTGTACAATCCACCCAATCCAATCACTGCCCTACCGAATCTCGCGGCAATTTGACGCCAAGGTCCTCAAAGTCAACCCAAAGCTCTATTGGCTGGGCCTGGTGCGGGACATTATCGGCAAGTTCCTAAAACGCCCGTTCGAGATAGTTCCGAGTAGCCGAGCACTCGTTCGCTATCCGTGTAACGCTGGATCGCTACTTTCTAACGACGGGCAGCTCGACGAAGCTGCCTGAATAGATGCGCTGTGTGGCTTTGCGGAAATCCTGCGGCTGCGCGCGGAAAATACTTGGCACAAACGTCTGCGGATTGCGGTCATACAGCGGGAACCAGCTCGACTGCACCTGCACCATCATGCGGTGTCCCGGCAGAAACACGTGGTTGACCGTCGGCAGCGTCCAGCGGTACACCAGTGGCTGATCGGGCGTGATCGCCTTTGGTGTTTCCAGACTCTCGCGGTAGCGTCCGCGGAAAATGTCGGCCGAAACCATGAGCTGATAGCCGCCCATGAGAGGTTCCCCGACGACTTGGTCCGGATAGACGTCGATCACTTTCACCACCCAGTCGGAATCCGTGCCGCTGGTCGACGCCCTCAGGTTCACCAGAGGCTGGCCGCTGATCTTCACCGGCTCTTTCAACTCGTCGGACACGAAGACCGCGACATCCGTGCGGCGGGACGCTTCGCGCTGGTCATCCACCAGCCACGGCCGCCACTCGAGTTCGCGATTCGGCTGGCTCGATCGCGTTCGGTACGGGACCGGCTTCGCAGGATCGGACACATACTCATTTACCACCAAGTCACCGCTGCCTGAAGCTGTGAAACCGGCTCTGCCTTGCGCATTCAGGTAAAACGGCGAAGCCTTCACGCTGCAGCCCGACGGGCAGCCCGCCGGCCACGAGTTCAGCCGCAGCCACGTGTTGGTGCCCGTCTCAAACGCCGTTACCGGCGCGACGGGATTGGCCGGGGCATCGTCCTTCAGAAAGTGGTCCAGGAACGGCCGCAGGATGTTCTTGCGGAAGTAATACGACGTGTCCTGATGGAAGTTCAGCGCACCGAGCGTGCTGCCGTCGCGGATCGATTGCCCGTGATACCAGGGACCCATAACCAGGAACACTTTGTCATTCGTCGTGTCCTTCGCCTTGATGGCCTTGTAGACGGCGATCGCACCGTAGATGTCCTCCTGATCCCACAGACTGTGGACCAGCAGTACGGGCACCTTCAGTGGCTGCGCCGCGAGAATCCGGTCCATCGCCTGGTCGCGCCAGAAGCCGTCGTAAGAAGGATGCGCCAGAATCTTTCGCCAGAACCCGGCCTGCTCCAGCCCGTGACTTTCGGCAATGTTGCCGGCGGTGCCAGCGGCAAGGTACTCGTCGTAGTCGTCCGAATAGCCGGACCACCACTTGATCTCATTACTGCGCGTCGCTTCCTGATCCAGGATGTAGGAGAGAGAACCCGCCTGGCGGAACGCGCCGTTGTGGAACCAGTCATCGCCCATCCAGCCGTCCACCATCGGGTTCATCGGCACGGAAACCTTGAGCGCGGGATGCGGATTCACCAGCGCCATGAGCGGCGTGAACCCATCGTAGGAAATGCCAATGATGCCCACCTTGCCGTTCGACTCCGGGACGTTCTTCACCAGCCAGTCGATCGTGTCGTAGGTGTCGGTCGCATGATCCACGGGCGTGGGATTCTGCGGACCGCTCAGCGGCCGGTTCATCACGTAATCGCCCTCCGAACCATACTTGCCGCGCACATCCTGCACCACGCGAATGTAGCCGCCCTCCACGATCACGTCGACCGCGTTGTCATAGCCCTGCAGCACCGGCCCCAGATGCGGGCTCTCGCCGTAGCCAGTCTGCGCGTTCGCGTTATAGGGCGTCCGCGTCATCAGCATGGGCGCGTTCTTCGCACCCTTCGGAATCAGGATCACCGTGTGCAGTTTCACACCGTCGCGCATGGGGATCATCACCTCGCGCCGCGTGTAATCGAAACGGCTGGTGGATGGCTGGAACTTGGCCGGCGTCTCGCTGGGGTAGTTCGGATATTGCGGCGGGGTCTGCGCAGGGAGCGACGCCGCGGCAATGAGCGCCGCGAGAATTGCATTCTTCATCGTTCGGATATCCCCTTCTTGTTTGCTTAGCCAAGCTGCGGAACCGCACCCATCAGTTCGTTGCGCGTGTGGCCATCGCCCATCGCGGCGGTGGTCGCCGAACCTGGTCCCCTAATTTCAGGCCATATCCGGCTGTGGGAAGCTTCAGTCAATATATCTTAATGAGGGTCGCTGGTGCGGTGAAGCGTGTGCCGGACAGATAAGGGAAGGGCAACGACGTGTCCGGAAATATCGCCGTTGCGCCAAATGTACACATTATCGGTAGCTAGTTCAGGGTCGGACGCGGGGTGTGCGAGAAGGGTGGCGATTGTGGCGGCGGTCTAGCGAAACCGGGAGCGTAGCCGGCGCTGGAGTACTCGACAGCGCGGCACGCCTCGCGACCTCCGTTTACCTCCCGGCAGATCAATACTAACACCGGCTCAGATCAGGTACGAGCGATTCGAGCCTCGCGAGTCGGCGCTACCGCTTAGAACCCGCTACTGGGAATAGCGTGAGCCCGGTAATTTCTTGGAAGGCGGGCTTAGCAAAAGTGCTCAGATTGGCCGAGCGTCGCATACATCGCGCCGAATGAAGAACGCGGGACAAACCAGAGCCAAGGATTCCAGCCGAATCCCTCAGCACGCGCGCACTAAGCAATGGCCGTGGGCACACGCCATTTGATCATCACGACCTTGATGGCATCGTTCACGATCAGGCACGATACCATCGCATAAACGAAAATCTCAAGCGTCTGCGACCAGGGCAATGGCATGAGTCCCGGAAGACCTACGCGGGTCAGGATTGTCCCCGTGAGAGAGTCCGCCATCAGGGCAGCGGTGAGTCCCTTGCTGGGCATCGTCGACCAGAATGCGCGCCGCTCGCGCGCCGACACCACCGAGAACACGGCGAAGTAGAGCAGCATCAAGAAACTGAAGCTATAAAGAGCATTGTCGTTGGTCGCCAATCCGAAACGCGACCAGCAAATCCTCAAAAAGAGGAGTGATTCCGCGACCATCGCAACGCCCAGGATCACGGATACCATGATGAAGCCCCCGATGTTCCACGTCTCGGGTTTCCTGGACGAGCGTACCCGGTCGGTGGCCAGGGCGATCTTCGCGAAGTCCGTCATAAAAGTCAGTAGCAGCATCGCTAAGGCGGAGACGGCAAACTTGCCGGTCACTACGTACGCGATTGCCACGAAGGCCGCCTTCAGGATGGTGCGGCTGATTTTGTTGATGATCCACGTCAGGATGCGCTGGTAGATCGTCCTCCCCTGCTCGACCAACGCCACGATGTTCGTCAATCCAGGTTCAGTCAGGACCACGCTTGCTGCCCCCTTGGCCACATCGGTTGCGCTGCTGACAGCGATTCCCACTTCGGCCTGGCGGAGGGCAGGCGCATCGTTGACCCCGTCGCCGGTCATCCCAGTGACATGCCCAGCGGCCTGGAAGTGCTTCACGACGACATACTTGTCTTCCGGAAATACTTCCGCCAAACCATCTGCACCCGCGAGAGGATCAACGGTCTGATTGCCTTGCTCACTCGCGGTCCTTAGATCCGCCATTCGCTTGATGTTGTTCAACCCAACGACGCGTGCGATTTCGCTTGCAACCGGCAACGCGTCGCCGGTAAGCATCTTCACCGCCACGCCACGGTCCTCGAGTTCTGCAATGAGTTGCTTTGCATCCGGCCGCGGCGGATCATACAACGACACCAATCCGATCAAAGCCGGGGGCCCCGTCTCTGGGCCGCGGGCTACTGCCAGCGTTCGATAGCCCTTCGCGGCGGATGCGCTGACGCTCGCCTCCAAAGTCACGATCGCGGGTAGCTGAAGTCCACTGGCTTCTGCGATGGTGCGGACGGCGCCCTTCATGACACGAAACCGCTGCCCGTCCTGCTCGACCACCGCTTCCGTCCTGCGATTCTTCGCATCGAACGGCGCGAAAGAAACAGGCGTTACTTTGGGAAGACTGTCGAAGACGTGCCGATCCTTTGCCGCGGTTAGGAACGCGAGGTCAATCGGATCCTGATTGGCTTCCTGCGACGCAAGTGCGCCCGCGACCAGTACGTCTGCCTCGGTCGCGTGCTCCTGCGGGATCACACCGGTCACGGCCAATTGGTTCATCGTGATCGTGCCCGTCTTATCCACGCACAGTACATCCATCGTCGCCGCATCCTCCGCGGCGCTGAGGCGTGTGACCAGCACACCGCGCTTGGCCAGCTCCTTCGACCCGACCGCCATGCTGACCGTGAACATGACAGGGAGCGCGACGGGCACTGCGCTCATCAGCAGCACCAGCATAAGCGGGATCATTTCAAGAAGCGGCGCGCCGCGGATCAGCGACAGGATGATCACAACACCGAGCAGCCCGCCGACGATGACGAAGAGCCAGCGCACGACCTTGCTCACCACCGCTTCGATGTGAAGCTTCGGCCGCGCTTGCTGCACTAGCTCCGTGGTGCGGCCAAAATAGGTTTTCGCGCCGGTCAGCATCACCACGCCGTTGCCCTCACCCCGCCGGACGATGGACCCGGACGACAGCACGTCGCCGGGGTTCTTGTCCGCGTCTTTCGATTCACCGGTGAGAGCCGACTGGTCCACGGTCAGCGCTCCTGTGAGGAGTTTAACGTCCGCCGGGATAATATCGCCGGGACGGACGCGAACGATGTCGCCGGGCACAAGCTCCCGTGCGGGAATCACCTCCCAGCTCGAATCGCGAAGGACGCGCGCACTGACCTGCAACCGTTTCCGGAGTGTTTCAACGACTCCGGCGGCTCTGCGCTCCTGCTCGAAACTCAAAACGGCATTGATCACGAGCAGTGCGCTCACCACGGCGAGGTCCGGGTATTTCCCGAGTACCGCGGAGAGAATCATTATCAGCTCTAGCATCCACGCCGAGATCCCCCAGAACTTCCGCAGGAACTTTAGGACCGGATGCCCTTTTTCAACGGCCACTTCGTTATAGCCGTGCTCCTTCCGACGGACGTCCACCTCCGCGTGTGCGAGCCCGGTGTCGGGGTTGACATGGAGCGACGCGAGCGTGTCGGGAACCGACGCAGTGGAGATGTCAGGCGGCTTGGCGTTTGCTGGCTTCGGGGACGCCGGCTCGGCTACGGATTTATCTGGAGTCGTTCGCATCGTGAAGAGCCTCTCCTGGGCTTTCCCGCTCTAGAACCCAGCTCGCGTTCGTCGGCACGCCCATATCCGGGCAGGTTTAGGCCCGGCTACTCACTGCGATTCGATTTTCGCACGGGCTTGGCTTCGGTCGAATCAGACAAGGCGCCGCGCGGTGAATCTCCTGTTCGGCAGGGATTCTCTCCGGCCACCGGTTTGATCGTGTGGCCGATTGCTCCATAGAAAGTCGCCGGAGCTGGAACCGGCGCCGCATCCTTTCGGCAAGCGTCCAAGGCCGATCGCCAGCGTCGATGAACGGCGGATACTCTTCGGGCTCGCGGCCCTCTGCAGCCAGGCGCCGACGCCGTCGCTCGCGGAGCACATCAACCACGGTGCGTCCCTGCTCGTCTCGCCGCGCGGTAAATCGCTCCTCCAGCTTCGAAATCCGCCTAGCCCATGGTCTTCATCGTTTCTGGTACCTGTTGTTCACTGTGCGTCCTCGTTGGGTCCGTTCAAGAAAGCCCGCACCACATCGACCAAGTGTCCACCGCCCGGCTCAGTAGAGCTTACGCTTTGAGCGATAAGCTCCAGCTCGGGCGTTCGGTCTCCGCTCATGGAGCGTGCAACCAAATCGAGCAAGAAGTCGCCGCGGCCTTGGATCTTCTCCGTACGGCCGTCTGGCATTTTCAATAGGACCGGCCCGCCGGTGAACCGCTTTTCGAGCAATTCTAATCGCCGATGTATGTTCATCTACGCTCCTCAGCACCGGGCGTTGGCGCCTGTCCTTTCAGGCATCAAAACGAAATCCTTGATACTTCACAGAGTCACTGATTGGACTTTTTCGACGTGTCTGCGACCCGCTCTAGTTCGGACACACGCGCATCGATATCCTCAATTTCGATCGCTTTGGCCGTATGGCCCAAGATGCTGTCCGCCGCTCGTACCTTCGTGGATGCCGGCGTACCCGGGTCCACCATCACTTTCATGAGCGTGGAAACAGCGGCACTCGAGGCTTGATGCAATCGAGCGATCGATTGTTTGTACGCGGCGCGCTTCGCCGCCCGATAGGCGGAATCTAACTCTGGCTCCTTTAGCCAGCGGTAAAGCGTCCTGGCTGGCGTATTGGACGCCCGCGCTGCGTCTTCGATGCTTCGATTCGTGAGCAGGGCAAGGATGGCCTCCTCCTGTTTGCGCCCGAGTTTGCCCTCAAAGTCTGCCACTGACTGCCAAAACCTGCCATTTCTGATTCAACAGACCGCTCCGCGACTGGCGCCGTGTTCATCGCCATTCCATCGCCTTTTGTGATTCACAATTGCCTTGCATTCCGGACCCACCTGAGTGATCGATGTCGTGACGCGGTAATCACCGCCCAAAAAGGAGAGAACATGACATCGATTGCAGAACAAACCGAAACGGCGCAGCCGGTAGCCAACGCTGCGGCGAAGCCCACGAAAAAGGCCCGTGTTGCGCCACGTCGCGCGAACGTCGCGCCGAAGAAGCCCAAGGCGGGGAAGAAGGCCAGCCCGGCCAAGAAAGCGCCCAAGGGCGCCAAGAAAGCCAAAGGTGCCCGCGACGGTAGCAAAGCCGCCAAGATCCTCGACTTGCTGAAGCGGCCGGGCGGCGCAACGTCCAAGGAGCTGCAAAAAGCCAGCGGCTGGCAGCCGCATTCCGTGCGCGGGTTCCTGTCGGGGACGGTCGGCAAGAAGATGGGGCTGACTGTCACTTCCACCAAAGGCGAGGACGGCGAGCGCACCTACTCTGTCAAAGCCTGAACCGCTTGTAGTTCCGCTCCATCGCGCCGCTGGGTTCCTGCCTGGCGGCGTTTCTCGTCGGTGCGCCCTCACACTGCTTCCTCCCGGTTCTCCTCGATCACGTCTCGGTACCCTTCGCAGCGGTTGGGATCGTCCGACAGCACCATGGTGCCTGCCAGTCTGCCATCCCCGTCGATGAAATCGATCCGGTGCAAATATGGCTTGAATCGATCGGACAAGCCGAGCGCCAGTTCCAATTTTTCGATTCTCCGATGAACCCTCAGCATCACGTTACCGGCTCGTCGATCGGGAAGCTCTGAATAAACTGTTCTAGTTCCTCCTCCGTTTGGTCCTCGTAGCTGCCCTTGAGGGTCACGATTTCCATGAGCGTTCCCTGGCGTAGCGTGCGCGTGCAAGTCGAGTTCGCCAAGGTGCCGGGGGAGACGCGCGACACCACCACGCGGAAAAGCTTGTGCGGCTGTTTCGGCGGATTGAAGACCGCGTCCAGCCTGTCAAGCCTCCTGCTTACTCTCTGCATTCCCGCTCTCCCTTGGTTATTCGTGGCATCGATCCCCGCGTTCGAGAATCCGCAACTCCGCCGACCAGTCCGACAGAGCCAGGCACAACCCCTTTAGATCGGGATGCCCGGCGATGATCAACGCTTCGATTTCCGCAACCTCCCGGCGCCAGCGCTCGGTGTCCCTATTCGCAGAATCTCTCAATGGCGTGCACCTCCATGAGTCGGCATCCCTATGTCAAACCACTGCCAAGTCGATACCCACGTAACGCTTCACAAACACCTGCCCGCGATGACAGGTCATCAGCAATTCCCCGTCGATGATCGGGCTCTGTTTTTCCAGGCGGCCCAGTTCGGTCCTGTCCAACCGCGAGCCCAACTGAATGCGCCCAGCGATTTCTGCCACCTCCGCAGACGTGAACGGAGGAAGGTTGGGCGCTCGCAGCCAAAGACCAAGAGTCTCCAGCGCATTCATCCGCCGTCGTATGGATGCGATTGCCATATTTCACCCGTTGGGCGCTCGCAGCCAAAGACCAAGAGTCTCCAGCGCATTCATCCGCCGTCGTATGGATGCGATTGCCATATTTCACCCAGCCTCTCCGCTCGCAACAACCGCGTTCTCCTGATTCGATTCAGCGGCCCGCGCGATCTTGAGCTGTTCAAAGGTCCGGCCGTCGCCATCGAGCGTTGCTGTCTTGTTTGTCAGCGATTGCCAGCGCTGGACGATGACATCGCAATACTTTGGGTCCAGCTCGATGCCGTAGCAAACGCGCTCGTTCAATTCCGCGGCCGCCAGCGTGGTTCCACTTCCGAGAAAAGGGTCATAGACCAATTCGCCGCGTCGCAAGTGATTCAGGATCGGGCGGCGCATCAATTCGATCGGCTTTTGGCAGGGATTGTCGTACTTCTCTTCATTCGACCCGCCCATTATGAACTTCGGTGAGGGCGACGACCAGATGGTCGAGTTCTCACCAGCTTTCCCAAACCACGCCGCATTCTTCTTTCGGACGAACCAGCAGGGCTCATGCTGGAACCAATACAGCGTCCGCGTGAGCACCGTCCGACCTTTGTCCCAAATTATCTGCTGGTGGTGAATAAAGCCGATCCGTAGGAGCCCATCCAGAACCTCGCGTGTGAATTTGCTGGCGTGCCAGACGTAGGCCGCTTCGAGACTCGGC
>Ga0182024_10024776_pt1 | contig 10639 bp, 6 predicted proteins | sample P32metaG_FD_120480 | JGI IMG/M metagenome (GOLD analysis project Ga0182024, IMG submission 120480) | Permafrost microbial communities from Stordalen Mire, Sweden - P3-2 metaG (Illumina Assembly) | ecosystem: Environmental > Terrestrial > Soil > Wetlands > Permafrost | place: Sweden: Stordalen...
CTTTCTTGTCGCTTATCTCACCCCGAAAAACAAGTCCTAGCTATGACACAGACACCGCCAGGGACGAAACAACATAGCCCACAGCGGAAGCTGTGGGAACCGATCAGCACAAAGGAACCAGCCCCGGAGGGGCGGCACAAGGAACTCCCGGAGCGCGTAGCGCAGCGTCATCCCATCGACGCTCGGTACGGTGCCCGCGTTCGCTCCGGTCTGCACTTGCCCGATTCGGAGTGGCGGCCGTTTTTGTCCTGGTGCTCCAAAGGCCATCTCGTCTTCGTGATCGCGGGCCATCTCACCATCGCGCATCAGGACGGCCGGCGCTACGTCCTCACCTCGGGCATGAGCTACCACGTAGCGGACGACGACGGCCCCCCACATCGGGCCCTCTCCGAAAGCGGCGCAACCGTCTTCGTCGTCGATCGACGGGCGCCCCGCCTGCTGGCGATTCATGGAGTCACCGAAGTCCAGCAACTATCGCGCAGCGCTGGCCCCCTCGGAGTCTTGTTCCGATCTCGCATGTTTACGCTGGGACCGCTCTCGCGCCGTCTCAATCTCTTTTACGAGCAGCAAAAGCTTCGGATTGCGGTCCAGCATCCGGAGAATCGTATCGGCGTTCTTATTCTGAAGCACACGCCCGCTCTCCCATCGAGTAACCACTTTCGGGCCTTGATCAAAAAGCTGTTCCAGTTGTTTCTGCGTGAGCCCCAATCTTTTCCGGATGGCCACAATTCTTTCCGGTGCCAGAAGTCCGGACGACTCCCGGACAGCGTTCCTAACCCCAATGGACGCGGCTCGGGCCTGCTCGGAACTGAAGAACTCCTCGTGACAGCCCGAGCAACGAAACATCTCCACACTCGGCAAGGAAACAACCCGGCCATCGTATTTCGTACGATATGGCCTATTCACCTTCCTCGCTGCACGGGCCCCACACGCCGCGCACGTAATGCTCGACTTTGCCATATTCCGCTAAGGCAGCACCGTGCTACCTTACGCCTCCACCCTTATTCGTAAGGCAGCTGGCCTTTGTCTCTTCCTTTGGCGCGCACGCACGGTCGAACGACACCCCTGGCACGAGGTCCGCCCGTACGGACAACGAGAGTGTGTTGCGGGTGCCCGTTCTCGCCGCAGGCGAGGGCGGGGTTTTTCGCCCGTTCGAACGCACCGGGCGTTCGAATACTCCTAAGTAACCTAACTTACCTATTGACTTCCATGTTATAATATTCCATGTTTAGAATTAGCACGGGTTGCTCCGCCCGCTTGCTCCAGAATCTCCATCGGCAAGATGCAGCGCGCGCCTACCACCAGGGCGCTCCCGCCTCCGCTGACGGTCAACCAACCTTTGCTCACGCTCAAGACCGCCATAGCGGGCCATTTATTTTCAATAACTTCCGCACGCTTTTGCTCGGCCAAAGCCGCCAACTCTCGCCTTCTCAATGGCTTCCACACTCTCTAATGCACAGGCAAAACATAACTTCAGTGTTTCCAGTCACTTCCCGGCTTTTCGTGCGCTCTTGGGCAAGAGTTCAAGTGTCAAGTGCTGTGTTTTCATGCGCGTGCGCGCTCTTTCTTAAAAACGTAGGGGTACCGCTGCAAATTAGTTCGTCATCTTTACTGTCCAGGTTTTGCACGCTCAAACGTCTTCAATACGTGGACCGCACCGGGACAGAACAAAGCACACACTTGCACCCGCGTCCAATGCCCGCGCTCCGCCGCCGCGTCCGAACCAACCTTCCGACCACCCGTCCGAAACGCCGCGCGGGGGAATGCTATAATCCGGCTTTCGCCATGACCAAATCAGCGCCTTCTATGACACACATCTCGCCCGAAATCGCCGCAGCCTACGAACCGGTGATCGGTCTCGAAGTCCACGTCCAGCTCAAGACGGCCACCAAGATTTTCTGCGGCTGCTCGACGCGCTTTGGCGACCCGCCCAACAGCAATACCTGTCCGGTCTGCCTCGGCTTGCCCGGTTCGCTTCCGGTGCTCAATCGCCGCGCGCTCGAGTTGGGCGTGCGCGCCTCGCTCGCGCTCAATCTGCGCGTGCAGGAAAATTCCCGCTTCGCGCGGAAAAATTATTTCTATCCCGATCTGCCCAAGGGCTACCAGATTTCCATGTACGAGTTGCCGTTGGCCCTGGCCGGCTGGCTCGAAATCGATCACGAAGGCGCGCGCAAAAGAATCGGCATCACCCGCTTGCACCTCGAGGAAGACGCGGCCAAAAACCTGCACGAGGGTTTCCCGGATTCCGACCGCAGCAGCTACATCGACTACAACCGCGGCGGCACGCCCCTCGCCGAAATTGTCTCCGAGCCCGACCTGCGCTCGCCCGCCGAGGCCCACGCCTATCTGACCGCGCTCAAGCAGGTCCTCGAGTACGCCGAAGTCAGCGACTGCAATATGGAAGAGGGCTCGCTCCGCTGCGACGCCAACGTCAGCGTTCGCCGCCGCGGCGCCGAGCGCTTCGGCACCAAGGCCGAAGTCAAAAATCTGAATTCCTTCCGCTATCTGCAGCGCGCCCTGGAATACGAAATCGAACGCCAGATTGGCGTACTCGAATCCGGCGGGCGCGTCGCCCAGGAAACTCGCCTGTGGGACGTCGGCGAAGGCTGCACCGTCGCGATGCGCTCGAAGGAATTCGCGCACGACTATCGCTACTTTCCCGATCCCGATTTGCTGCCGGTTCGCGTGCAAGAATCCTGGCTCGCCGAAATCCAGCAGCAGATGCCGGAGCTGCCCGAAAGCCGCCGCGAGCGCTTCGTCAGCGCCTACGCGCTTTCCGCGTACGATGCTGCCGTGCTCACATCCACGCGCGCCCTCGCGGATTACTTCGAGGCCGTGGTCAAGGCCGGCGCGCCAGCCAAGCCCGCGGCCAATTGGATTTCCACCGAACTACTCCGCCGCCTGAATGATTCCGGCCGCGAAATCGACGCCAGCCCGGTCTCTCCCGCCGCTCTGGCCGATCTGCTGCGCCGCGTCGAGGCCGGCAGCATCACCGGGGCCAGCGGGAAAAAAGTTTTTGCCGCGATGTTCGAGAGCGGCAAATCAGCCGAAGCCATCATCGCGGCCGAAGGGCTCTCTCAGATTCAAGACACTGGCGAGATCGAGCGGCTCTGCCGCGAGGTCATCGACAAAAATCCCGATAACGTCGCCAAATATCGCGGCGGCAACGAAGGTGTATTCAAGTTCTTTGTGGGTCAGGTCATCCGCGCCTCGCGCGGCCAAGCCAATCCGCAACTCGTAAACGAAATGCTGAAGCGACTGCTCAGCTAGCAGGAGGCGCGACAAATGGCGGCAACAACGCTGAAAGAAGGAGACAAGGCCCCGCACTTCCGCCTCAAGGCCGAAGACGGCCACGAGATTGCTCTCTCCGACCTGCGCGGCAAGGCGGTCATTCTGTATTTCTACCCCAAGGCCAATACCCCAGGCTGCACCACGGAAGGCTCCGAGTTCCGCGACGCCAAGCCGCAATTCGACGAGGCCGGCGCCATCGTTCTGGGTTGCAGCGCCGACACCGTCGAGGCGCAAGCGAAATTCAAGGATAAGTACAAATTCAATTTTTCGTTGTTGAGCGATCCCGACTTCGATGCCATCGAAGCCTACGGCGCGCGGCGGATGAAAAGCTTCCTCGGCAAATCATACCTCGGCATCGTGCGCTCTACCTTCCTGATCGATCCCGATGGCCGCATTGCCAAAATCTGGGACAAGGTCCGCGCCAAGGGCCACGCCGCTGAGGTGCTGGAAGCCGCAAACCAGCTTCCGTCCGCAAAGCAAAAATGAGTGCAGCGCGTCAGCGCGAGCTCAGAGCGAGCAATGAATCACGCTGTCGTCAAATTGAATGAGCATGTTGTCGATCAGCCGAGTCGCGCCGATGCGCACAGCCAGCAGCGCCAAGCACTCTTTCCAGACGTGCGTGACCGCCTCAAGCGAATCGGCATCGACGATCTCGACGTAGTCGGGAAACGCCAAAGGTTCCGCAGCCAGCACGCGCCGCATCGCATCAACCAGCCGCGAGGCATCGCGCTCCCCCGCGGCAATCATCTCCTTGGCGCGCGAGAGCGCTCGGAACAACACCTTCGCCGCGCGCCGCTCGTCGGGAGAGAGATAGGCATTGCGCGACGACATCGCCAGGCCGTCCGGCTCGCGCACAATCGGGCAAGCCACGATCTCCGTGTCCAGCGCCAAATCGCCGGCCATCTGGCGAATGATACGCGCCTGCTGTGCGTCCTTGCGCCCGAAATACGCGAATCGCGGAGACACGATCTCGAGCAGCCGCAGCACCACCGTGGCAACCCCGCGAAAATGTCCGGGCCGGCTGCGCCCGTCGAGCCGGTCGCTCAGACCTTCCACATTCACGACGGTGCGAAATCCCGCGGGATACATCTCCTCGACGGTAGGCGCGAACAGCACATCCGCACCCGCGTGCTCAAGCAGTTCGCGGTCCGCCTCAAAGGCTCGCGGATACTTCGCGAAATCCTCATTCGGACCAAACTGTTTGGGATTGACGAAAATCGAAACGACCACCGGGCTGGTCTCGCGGCGCGCGGCTTCCACCAGCGACAAGTGCCCGGCGTGCAGCGCACCCATCGTGGGAACAAAACCGATCACGCGCCCTTCGGCTTGCGCCTGGCGCGCCGCCTGCTTCATCCATTCAATCGTGCGGATCAGCTCCACGGGGCCAGAGGCGCGCGACTAACTCGCGGCCTTCGCCGCCGCTGCGGCACGCTCGCGGTAAAAGCCGATCATGTCCGTGGAGACCGGGGTAGCGCCCAATTGACGCAGCAGCGTGGTGATTTGCCCGCGATGGTAGGTGCCGTGATTGGCAATATGCTGCAGGACGTTTCCGATTTGATCGCGGAGCAAAGCGCCCTTCGCGTTGCGAAACTCGAAGAAGCGCTCGAGATCCGCGAGAGAAAGTCCGCGGACGTAGCTCGACAGCGTGGATTCGGTTTCAGCGTATTGGGCGCGCACGGCGGCGATGTCCGGATACGCGTCCGGCTTCGGCATCCCCGCCGACGAGCCGCCGTGCAGGCGTTCGAGCCAAATCATTTGGGCCCCGACGATGTGCACCAGCGTGTCGCGAATCGAACCGAAGCTCGAACCGAGATTGCGCGTGAACTGCTCCTGCGTCAGCGCCGCGCAGGCATTGAGCGTCCGCGCGTTCGCCCACGCGTCGTACTCAAAAAGCGTGCGTATCTCTTCCGGTGTCATGAGTTCTCCAGTGAAATGAAGTGGTCTGGCCGCTCAGCCCCGCCGTACGGTCAGCATGCGCTCGCGCGCCTCGGCCGAAAAATGATAGGACTCCTCGTCGGACGGAAAATGTCCGCTGCGCACATCCGAAGCGTACTCGCTGACGGCGCGAGAAATCACCTCGCCGACGCTGGCATATCGCCGCGCAAACTTCGGAATATGGCCCGATCCCAGGCCGATCATGTCGTGCAGCACGAGGATCTGCCCGTCGCAGTCCGGGCCCGCGCCGATGCCAATCGTGGGGATGCGCAGCTCGCGCGTGATCCGCGCCGCCAACTCGCGCGGCATCGATTCGAGCACGATGGAAAATGCGCCAGCCGCTTCCACGGCACGAGCGTCGCGAATCACTTGCTCGGCCGTCTCCGCCGTTTTGCCCTGCACGCGGAAGCCGCCGAGAGCATGCAGCGATTGCGGCGTCAAACCCACGTGGCCCATCACCGGAATTTCCGCATCGACGAGGCGCGCAATCAATTCCACACGCCGCTCCCCGCCTTCGATTTTCACGGCCTCCGCGCCAGCCTCCTTGAGGAACTGCACGGCATGGCGCAGCGACTCCGCAGGCTCGATGTGATAGCTGCCGTAAGGCATGTCGGCGACCAGCAGAGCGCGCCGTATTCCGCGCCGTACAGCGCGCGTGTGGTGCAACATCTCTTCCATGGTCACCGGCAGCGTGTTTTCGTGTCCGAGCACGACCATGCCTAGCGAGTCGCCGACGAGCACGACGTCCACGCCAGCTTCATCCAGCAATCGCGCGGTTGGGAAATCGTATGCCGTCAGGCAGACAATTTTGCCTGCGTTGGAAGTGTTAGAGGACAACAAAGACTTGCGAGCCAGAATGTCGGGCACGGCAATTTTGCCGTTGCCCGCATCGATTGCGGAACTCACGTGCGGCCTCCAGGTGCCGTTCCCTTGCCTCGGGATACAGCCCTTATCCTTTTACTCAGCCTAGCAAAGAAAGGCCCGCGTCGCCAAGCGCGGGCTTGGACGGCGATGGCGCTATAGGCTTGGGAAGCTCGGGCTCGACGCCGCGCCAGCCCACGGCGCCGCCCTGCACGGCCTGCTTCACGGCGCGGAACAGCACCATGTACATCATCTGCCGATAGTAGAAACGCTGCAGCAAAAGCGGCCACAGCAGCGACCAATCTTCATGCCGCTCCAGCAGAAACGCCACCACGCAGGTGAAGAAGTCGATCAGCATGAATCCGATGAAAAAAATCATGGAGCGCTCGACGTCCGCAGCCGTCCAGAGTTGCGGCAGGCGCGCCAGATGAATCTGCCCCACGCCCCACAGCGCGACCGAGCCGAGGAAAAGCAGATCGATTACCGGCGAAATCAGCGGCAATAGAAGCTGGAAGAGAAAGATATTCGGCAGCGCCACAAAGCCCAGGGTGCCATAGCGCGGCCGGCCCAACGTGTCGCGATGCTTCCAGAACGATTGCAAGGTGCCAAAGGTCCAACGAAAACGCTGGCGAATGAGCGCAGCGGCAGTGTCCGGCGCCTCCGTCCAGCCGATGGCTTCCTCGTCATACACAATGCGCCAGCCGATGCGGCGAATCGCAATGGTCAGGTCGGTATCTTCGGCCACGGTATCCGCCGTGAATCCGCCCGCGCTGCGCAGTGCCTCGACGCGCCAGGCGCTCAGCGCTCCCGGCACGACGGGAATGCAGTTGAGCAGATCGAAGGCGCGCTTTTCGAGGTTCTGGCTGGTGATGTACTCGAGCGCCTGCCAGCGCGTGAGCCAGCGGGTGCGATTGCCCACCTTTACGTTGCCGGCGACCGCGCCGATGCGCGGGTCGGCAAAGTGGCGAACTAGTTTGCCGATCGCGTCGAGAGCGATGGAGGTGTCGGCGTCAATCGTGACGACAATTTCGTTCCGCGCCTCACGCAACGCGCGAGTGAGCGCTGCGGACTTTCCGCGATTGGATTGGTGCAGGATACGCACACGCGCATCCTCACCGAAGTGCGCATCGAGCAGTTCGCCGGTGCGGTCCGACGAACCGTCATTCACGACGATAACCTCGATATTCCGATAATCGCCAGCAAGCGCCGAACGCACGGTGCGGACAATCACGTCTTCTTCGTTATAGGCCGGGACCAGCACGCTCACCCGCGGGTGAAATCCGGGTTGTTCCGCTGACGCGGGACGCAGCTTTTCGATTAGCGCGAGCAGGCCCACGATCAGCGCCCGGCCGCTCACCAGAACGATGCCGATGATAAAGATCCAGGCAATTCCCAGCCGCAGCCACTCGAACAAGTTGAAGATCAGCGTATCCGCGGCGACCACCACTCGCTCGCGCAGAGTCAGCGGCTGCATCACTTGTGCCCGCGTCTGGCCGATCAAGTCGGAAGCCAAAACCAGTTGAAACCCAGCCGCGCGCAGCCCATCAATAATATCGGGCAGAGCCTGGATCGTTTGGCTGCGATCGCCGCCGCCGTCGTGCAGCAGAACGATGCTGCCAACGCCTTGCTTGGCCTGTTCGACCACCCTTTGTGCGATCACTTTAGCTGGCGCAGGCGCTACGCCTCCGGGCTCGCCCCAATCGTGCGGATCGATGCGCGCTCCCACCAGCAGATATCCCATCGATTGAGGCAGCGGCAGCGATGCCACTTCACTGGCGGTTTCCGGCTGGTGGTCGATTCCATAGGGCGGGCGGAAAAGCAGCGTCTTTACGCCCAGGGTGCTCTCAAAGAGCCGTTCCGTCAGGTTTAACTCCAATTCCATTTGCGCGCGCGAAGTTTCGTCCGCGCGGGGGTGCGTGTAGGTGTGGTTGCCAATCTCGTTGCCTTCCTCGTACTCGCGCTTCAGCAAACCCAGAGATTGGTTGGCCTCGCTGCCGATCACGAAGAACGTCGCCACCGCGTGTTTTTGCCGCAAAATATCCAGGATCTGCGGCGTATTCCGCGGATCGGGTCCGTCGTCGAAACTCAGGGCGATCTTCTTGCCGCCCCCGCCGAGCTGATCGATCCGGTAGGAAAACGGCATGCTTGCGTAGTTTTCCTCTACGATCGTGTTGCTGGCCGCGTCGTAGCGGAACGTTCGCTGGCCTTTCAGCGGCGTAGCGGTGATGCGCCAGATGTCGCCATTGCCCTCCAGAATCAGATCGTATCCGGGAGGCATCTCCGCGAGCCGCGCCCGAGTGGCATCGTCCGGCCGCGTCAGGTCCCAGATCGACCAGAGCGACGGGTCCTCGGTGCCCATGCGCCAGAGCGCGGTGCCGCGCACGCCGGCGCGCTCGGCCGCGCGCAGTTCGTTGTAGGCCGTCACGCCGTCGAGTAGCCAGGCCTCGTGCACATGATCTCGCTCGTCGGAGTAAGAGTAATGCGGGTTGAGCGAATCCGCGTCGTACTCCACGTGCGCTTCAGATTCCGACGCCGTCACGAGCGACTGCTCGAAGCTTTCCGATATGGCCGTCTCATGCGCCGCGAGTCCGCCTTTGTCCGGCCAATCGTAGGCGTAGTTGGCGATGCCCATCACCAACTTTTCAGCAGGAACCAGCTTCAGCATCGCCGCTAGGTTTCTCTCGAACCAGTCCTGCGGAGCGATCGGCCCGGGCGGCGACGTCAGCCAGTGGTCGTCATAGTTCATCAGGATGATGGCGTCGGCTTCGTGGCTGATGTCTGCATAGTTGTAGTCCCAATCCGCAGCCGGTAGCGCCACCATCAATTTCAAATCGGCGCCATGAAGCCCCGCCGCCAGATCGGTGATAAAGGCCACGAAATCGTGCTGGCTCTTCTTCGGCACGAGCTCGAAGTCCAGCGCCAAACCGACCTGCCGGTTTTGTTCTACGTGGTCGACGAGTTGCCGCACCAAGTGCCCGCGCGCGGCGGGGCTGTGCAACATCGCGGACATCTCGTTCACGTGCCAGATGGTCCCATCGGAGTTATTCAGCAGCGGCATGATGGGGATTTTGATCCCCTTTGATTGCATCCAGGCCGCCAGCTTCGGATCGTCGTCCACGTCCATGCGCCCGTCGGCCGCGATCGAATGTAATTCCTCGGGAATCAGAAGGTCGATGTCGTGGTAATGCAACTGTAGAGAGGCGAAGCTGCTGGGGTCCCAGTTCACGTAGAATGCCGCGCGCAACGGGTCGTAGCCAGCCGGCACTGCGCCACTCACCGCAACCGGGACCGCAGCCGGCTGCTCGCCGAGCGCTTCAACCTTCTGGTGACGCCCGCGCCGCGTGGCCCCCGCAGGTTTCGGTTTCCCAGGCGTGAGCACGGCGTGCAACCCGGAATGGCTTCTGGGCAAAAGCATCGCCGGCAGGTTCACCCGCTGGACGACGCTCACCGAAAACACCACTAGCACAAGAGTAAATAACGCGCCCGTCGCTTCCAGCACAATGCGCGTGCGTCGCCAGCGGCGGCGCTCCTCGTCGTAAAATATGGGCTTGCCTTCACTCACGGTGTTCGTCCAAGCTAACCGCGCAATCCGGCCCTGTCAATCGTCGGCTCCCGGGCCGTTACCGATCAGTGTATGACGCGTCTCCGGCCCCTGCGCTCCCGCTCGCTCGCGATTCACGCAGCCATCGCCGCGTTTGCCGGTCTGGCGCTGCGCCTTTTCCTGGTGTTGCGGTACCCGGCCGATGCGGGCGACGCGGCCATCTACGAAGAGCTGGCGCAAAACTGGCTTCACGAGCACGTGTACGGAATTTTCTATGCCAATGGCCTGACGCCCTCCGACATCCGCGCGCCCGGTTACCCTGCGTTCCTCGCCATCGTTGACTTCCTACTTAGACGCGGCCAAGGGGCTTTTGTGTTGGCTCAGGCGCTTCTCGATCTTGGAACCTGTTTCCTGGTGGCATGGCTGGCCTCCCGCCTGGCGCCGCGGCCCCAACGGCCGTGCGTCGCGCTCGCCGCGCTATGGCTAGCGGCCACTTGTCCCTTGGTCGCGAATTACGCGGCTGTCCCGCTGCCCGAGGTACTGGCGACCTTCCTGACGGCGGCAGCCCTCATCCCCATGGTCGCCGCCTGCATCGCTCTCGAGGGGGACGACGCAGGCGCCGTAGACGGTTCCCCGTGGAACACGCCCTGGAAGAGTTGGTTCGTCGCCGGCTTCCTAGTGGGATTGGCCACCCTGGTTCGTCCGGAAAGCCCACTTCTGCTCGTGGCGCTGGCGCTAGTCCTGGCAGTCCGCTGGAGACGCCGCGTCGACTGGGGCAATCTCGTTCGCGTAGGAGCGCTCACGGCGGCGGGACTCGTGCTCCCTTTGGCGCCCTGGGCCGCTCGCAATTGGGCGCAATTTCACCAGGTGCAATTCCTGGCGCCGCGCTACGCAGCTTCGCCAGACGAATACACGCCGCGCGGCCTTTACGCCTGGACGGCCACCTGGCTGGTGCGTTTTCGCGATGTCTATCTCGTGCCCTGGAATATCGGCAGCGATCGCGTCGAGATC
>Ga0182024_10024777_pt1 | contig 10639 bp, 10 predicted proteins | sample P32metaG_FD_120480 | JGI IMG/M metagenome (GOLD analysis project Ga0182024, IMG submission 120480) | Permafrost microbial communities from Stordalen Mire, Sweden - P3-2 metaG (Illumina Assembly) | ecosystem: Environmental > Terrestrial > Soil > Wetlands > Permafrost | place: Sweden: Stordalen...
CGGCGAGGACCATCCGGTCAATCTGCCGCCGGTTCCGATGTACCTCGACGCGGTCTTCGGCTCGCAGGATTTCTTTGGGGGCTTACGGCCGCGCATTGGCTGCCGCCACATTCGCCCGATCGCGATTACCGGCTTTCCAGCGGAGAGCTATCCCGGCATTCTTGACTTCCTCAACCGCCTGCCGCTGTGCTACCGGTGGTCGACCCGCTTCATTCTGCTTGACGCGCCGGCCGCGCAGCAGCGAATCAACCGCTATCGCGCGCGCTGGTGGCAGAAACGCAAGAGCCTGCGCAACCTCGTGCGCGAACAGACTGGCACGGCGGCGACGCACGTGGATGCCGATGCCGATGCCATGGCGACCGATGCCGTTGCTGCGCTTGCCGATGCGTCGAGCGGTGCAGTGAAGTTCGGCTATTACACGAGCGTCGTCGTGCTGATGGATGAGAACGCCGAGCTCGTCGATGCCGCCGCGCGCGACGTGCTCAAAGCGATCCATCACGCTGGTTTCGGTGCGCGCATCGAAGACGTCAACGCCGTCGAGGCGTTCTTGGGCACGTTGCCCGGCCACGGCGTTCCGAATATCCGCCGGCCGCTGGTGCACACGCTCAACCTCGCTGATCTGCTGCCGCTCACGACCATCTGGCCCGGGCTCGCGCAGCAGCCGTGCCCGTTCTATCCGCCGCACAGCCCGCCGCTCGCGTACGCGGCGACCACGGGCGCGACGCCGTTCCGTTTGAACCTTCACGTCGGCGACGTCGGCCATACCCTGGTCGTCGGACCGACCGGCAGCGGTAAATCAACGTTGCTGGCGTTCCTGCTCGCACAGCATTTCCGCTATCCCGACGCCCACGTCTTCGCGTTCGACAAGGGCTACTCGCTCTACGTGCTCTGTGCCGCGAGCGACGGATCGTACTATGAGATCGGCGCCGATACCGGACCGGCGTTCACGCCGCTCGCGCAGATCGATGCGGCCGCCGAGCGGCTGTGGGCGCAAGAGTGGCTGGAGACGCTGGTCACGCTGCAAGGTGTTACGGTGACGCCGGTCCACCGGCGCGCGTTGCATCGCGCACTCGAGTTGCTCGCCAGTGCGCAGAGCCGTACGCTTACGGATCTCGTAAACACCGTGCAAGATCAACTGCTACGCGATGCGCTCACGCCGTATACGCTTGCAGGCCCGCTTGGACGGTTACTGGATGCCGAACGCGACGAGCTCGACGAGAATCTCTTCCAAGTATTCGAGCTCGACCACCTCGCGATGATGGGCGAGAAGAACCTCGTGCCGGTCTTGCTCTACCTCTTTCATCGGGTGCAGCGACGCCTGGCGCGCGGGCGCCCGGCAATCGTGGCGCTGGGCGAAGCGTGGCTGGCGCTTTCGCACCCGCTCTTTCGCGAGAAGATCCGCGAGTGGCTCAAGACCCTGCGTAAGAGCAATGGTGCCGCTATTCTCGAAACGCAATCGATCAGCGACATTACCGAGTCGCCGATTCGCGACGTCATCATCGAGTCGTGCCTAACGAAAATCTTCTTGCCCAACAGCGAGGCGCAGACCGAACACGCCGCGGGCGCCTACAAGGCGCTGGGGCTGTCGTCACGCCAGATCGAGCTGATCGCGCGCGCTGTGCCCAAGCGACAGTACTACTACAGCAGTCCGCTGGGCAAGCGGCTCTTCGAACTTGGCTTGGGGCCGATTGCGGTTAGCTTCCTCGGTGCGGCCGGCCGCGATGACCTCGTCGCGGTGCGCGGTTTGCGCGATCGCTTTCCCGCTACTTGGCCGGCCGAGTGGCTCTACCGGCGCGGGCTCCGCGACGCGGCCGCGCAGTGGGCCGAGCTGTCACCACCCGCTTCAACGCTCACATCACCTTCTCTCTAAGGAGACCACCATGAAACGAAATCTCTTCCGCGTCGTCGCGCTGACTGCGGCGCTTCTCTGTGCGCCCGCACAGCCGGCTCAAGCGCAAGTGGCCGTCTATGACGCGGCCAACTACGTCAAGAACACGCTGACCGAACTGCACACGCTGCAGATTGTCACTGACCAGGCGACCCAGATCGCCAACCAGCTTCAGCAAATCGACTATCAGGTGCAGAGCCTGCGAAACTTTCCCAACGGCATCTGGGGGCAAATCCAAGGCGACCTGCAGGCACTCACCCGCATCGCCAAAGTGGGCCAGAGCATCAGCTACGGTGACGCGAACCTCAGCACGGAGTTCACGCACATGTATCCGGGCTACGAAGTGCCGACGAACTACGCGCAAGCCTACACGCAGTGGTCGACCAACGCCCTGGGCGGCATTCAAGGCGCGCTGCAAGCGGCCAACTTGCAGAGCACGCAGTTCCAGAGCGAAGATGCACTCTTTGGCCAGCTTCAAGGCCTCTCCAATGGCTCCGTCGGCCAAATGCAAGCGCTGCAGACCGGTAATATGATCGGTATTCAGGAGGTGCAGCAACTCGAAAAACTCCGGCAGCTCCAGATGGCTCAAGTCCAAGGTGAGTTTGACTACCTGGCCACGCAGCAGCAGAACGACCTCGTGAAGTTCGCGACGCTGCGCGCGTGGCTGGACAGCCAGCAGAACTACAAGTCCAGCGAGTAGCGATTGTAATGCGACGGATCACGGGAGCAGTATCGCTGCTCTTTTTTCTTGCGCTCCTGCCGCAAGCAGCGCTAGCGGACTCGGCGCCGGTCTGCGTACCGGGCGCGGGCCAGGGTGGCATCCTCACGGGGTTGGCGCATCAGTTCAGCACCACGACCCAACCCTGGATGACGACCGCCCTGCACTATGCGCAAGGCCTGTTCTTTGCGCTGGTCGCGATCGAAATCGCCTGGTCGGCGATCACGTACGTCCTGCAGAAAGACAGTCTGCCGGACTTCGTCGCGTCGCTGCTGTTGAAGATCCTGGGCGTCGGGTTCTTCTTTATTGTGTTGCAACCGCAGTACGGACCGGTCTGGATCGGCGACATTATCTCCAGCTTCAGCCAAGCCGGCAGCGCGATCAGTGGACAGGTGCAGTTGACGCCCGGCGATCCGAGCTCGGTCTTCAACTGCGGGACGGACATCGCCAACGCCATGCTCGAGAGCACCTCGGAAAATCAGGGCATGACGCTTGGCAATCTCTTGCCTATGATCGAAATCGTTCTTACCTCGATGATCTGCGCGCTTGGCGTCGTGTTGGCCTTTGCGATCATCGCAGGCCAGCTGCTCATCACGCTGGTCGAGTCGTATATCGTCATCGGCGCGGGGGTCTTCATGCTCGGCTTTACCGGCAGCCGCTGGACACTGGTGTTCGGGGAGAAGTACATCGGCTACGCGGTCAGTATCGGCATCAAGCTTTTCATGCTGGAGCTGATCGTCGGGCTGGGATTCAACCTCGGACAACAGTGGGGGTCACTGTTCGCTAACGGCATCGCACCGCCGGAGACCTACATCGAGGTGGTGGGTGCGGCGCTGGTCTTCGGTTTTCTCGCCTGGCAGATTCCCAGTCTCGCGGCTTCCCTCATGAACGGCGCGCCGCGAATGACCTTGGGAAGCTTTGTGAGCACTGCCGGCGCCGTTGCGGTCGGCGGCGTGATCGTCGGCAGCGGTGTCGGCGCGCTGGCCGCCGGCGCGACAACGCTTGCCGGCGGCGGCTCTGAAACCGTTCGCGCGGCCGGCGACGTCGGCGATGTCGAGAGCGCGCGCCTCCTCGATACCGGTGGCCCCGGAAACGGGCGCTCCGGGCACGTTGGGAGCACGTATGATTCCGACGCCTACGCGGGTGATTCGGACACGTTTGCGAGTAGCGCGACCTCGGATCGCGACGACGAAATCGCGGACGCCGCTGACGCGGTCAGCGAATCCGACGATTCGACTGAGTCCAAGGTCACGGAAGAAGAAGTCGCCGCGACGCGCGCGAGCGACGCGGCCGTTGCCGCCGACGACGCTCGCGCGGTTACCCAAGCCGAAGAGAGTGACGTGCGCAGCGATCCAACCGGCACGCCGCGCGGCATCAATCCTATGCTCTTTCGACAGCCGCCCGTGCCCGACGACTCCGCCGACGGCAACGTCGAGATTCGCTTCAAACATCCTGAATGAGTGAGTGAACATATGAAAACAAGCGAACATGCCGCCGATGCGGCGGCACTAGAAACCCCGTATCTTTCGGCGCGCCGAGAGTGGAATGAACGCTACGGCGACTACATCGCACGGGCGCGCACGTGGCGATGGGCCGCCTTTGGGGCCCTCGCCCTATCGCTCGTACTCGCGGTCGGCGTCGTGTGGCAAGGTGCACAAAGCAAAGTCGTGCCGTACGTCGTCGAGGTTGACAAGCTCGGCGACGCAGTCGCAGTCGCGCGCGCCGATCGCGCCACACCGGCCGATGTACGTGTGATCAAGGCGCAACTCGCGGCCTGGATCGTCGACGTGCGCTCGGTCAGCTCCGACCCGCTCGCGCAGAAGGCCGCGCTCTCGCGGTCCTATGCCATGACCGCGGCGACCGCGACGCTCTTTCTCAACGACTACTACCGGCAACACTCGCCATTTAGCCAAAACCGCACCGTTGCGGTCAGCGTCGATGCGGTGCTGCCGATCAGCACACAAACCTATCAGATTCAGTGGAGCGAGGACGGACGCGACCTGCAAGGCCGCGCGCTTGCCACGACGCACTGGCTCGCCAGCGTCACGGTCGCCTTCGACCCGCCAACGGATGAACGCGGCGTCCTGAACAACCCGCTCGGGCTCTACGTGACCGGCATCAGTTGGACCCAACACTTGTAACCCTTCAACGCTTTTTGTGAGGAATGACCAATGCTGCGACAGATCAAAGTCTTCGCTCTTCTTACCTGTGCGCTCGTCCCGGCGGTTGCCTATGCCGGGCCGATCGCCGGACCCGACGGCGTACTGCGCTATCCCTTTGGCGAGCGTACACCGCCAACGTTGCGCTGCAAGCCGCTATTCGTTTGCGATCTCGTACTTGAACCGGGGGAGACGATCGTCAACGTCGCCGTCGGCGACTCGGTGCGCTGGCTCATTGCGCCGGCGTCGAGCGGCGGCGGCGATGGCGCCACTCCGCACGTGCTCGTCAAGCCGACCGAAGCCGGCCTGCGCACGAACCTCATCGTGACGACGAACCGGCGGACGTACTACCTGACGCTCGTGTCAAGTTACAACTTCCCGATGGCTCGGATCGGCTTTCTCTATCCGCAAGATCCGCAGCAGGCTTTTGCCACTGCCGCTGTGGGGCGCGGAGTACGCGTGGGTGCACCGCTGCCCGATACAGCGATCGACAAGCTCGATTTCAACTACCGCATGAGCGGTGACCGCGACTTGCAGCCGGTCCGCGCATTCAACGACGGCACGCACACCTATCTGCAAATGCCGCCGGGCATGCGCGAAGTTCCGGTGCTCTTCGCGATCGGCAGCGATGGTGGCGATACGCTCGTGAACTACCGTTTCACTGGCCTCTACTACGTCGTCGACGGTGTGCCGTCGGGCATTGCGCTCGTCGAGGGCAGCGGCAAGCACCAGCGCCGCTCGCTCGTGACGCGCGGGAGCTAACCATGGATCAAAAACACGTGTCTTCGCCGGTCGACCTAGTCGAAAAAGTTTGGCGGGGCCCAGTTCTTGGGGTCATCAAGATCAGCGCGAAAGCCGGGTTCATGGCGGCGCTGCTGCTCGCCGGACTCGTCGGCCTGATCGTCTACGGCATATCGACGGCGGGGCACCGCCGCGCTTCGAATCTCAACTCCGCAGCAAACCTGACGAAAGCTTCCGAGCAGCAGACGCCGTGGTGGAACGCCATTCCTGATGCCAAGCCTTCAGCGCTGCGGCTTCCCACGCTTCCGGCTCCCGCACAGGTTCCACCGCTGCTCAAACAGGCTGAGAACTCTGTGCACGTGCCGGCACTCGCGCCAATTTCCGCCACGCAGATGCAAGCAGCGCAGCTGGCGCACGAACGCGAAGAGCGCCGCCGGGCGCTACTCGATGCGGCGCAAGCAGCGCCGGTCATGGTGCGTCTCAACGAGAACGGAACGCCGGAGCTTGCCGGTGCGACGCAGCCGGCACCCGGCTCTCTGCCCTCGCCAGGTGCTGCCTCCGGAATCGCAGGAAACGCATCGCAACCGCGCGCGGCTGAAAGTACAGACGAGCGCGATGCCTTTCTGACCTCCGCTGCAGGCGCTTCGCGCGATCGAATCCTCGCAGCGCGCCAAGACGATCCGTCGCCGTATGAGCTCCACGCCGGGAGCGTCATTCCGGCCGTCCTGCTAACCGGGATCAACGCGGATCTTCCCGGCACGATCGTCGCGCAAGTGCGCAACGACGTCCTCGACAGCGTCACCGGGCGCTATCTCCTTATTCCGCGTGGGACGAGGCTCGTCGGCACGTACGATAACCGGATCGTACAGGGCCAACGCCGCGTTCTTGTTGCGTGGACGAGGCTGCTCTATCCTGACGGCTCGAGTGTCGACCTCCTCGGCATGCCTGGGACCGACGAGGCCGGGTACGCCGGTTTTGGCGCCAACGTCAACGAGCATCTCAACAAGGTCTTCACGTCGGCCCTGCTGCTCAGCATCATCGGTGCGGGGGCGCAGCTGAGTCAGCCGCAGCAACCCGCGGGCCTGTATGCGGCGCCGAGCGTTGGGCAAACGATTGCCGGCGCATTCGGACAGCAAATCGGCAACACGAGCATCCAGCTCACGCAACGGCAATTGGAGATCCCGCCAACTCTTGAAGTGCCGCCAGGTTACCTTTTCAACGTGCTTGTCGATCGCGACATCGTCCTGATGGCGCCGTACGCAGACGGAGGTGCACGATGACGCTCCATGCACTTGCGTTGGCGGCGCTCATGGCGCATTGTGCGCCCGCCGTCGCGCCATCAACGATGACAGCGATCGTACAGGTGGAAAGCGGCGGCAATCCGCTCGCAATCGGCGACAATACTGCGGGGCGTTCGTACTACCCGCGCGACCGCGCGACTGCGGAACGTCTGGCGCGTCGGCTGCTGGACGCGGGGCACTTGCTTGACCTCGGGATCGCTCAAATCGACAGCATGAACTTCGCCGGTTTTGGCGTGACCGCACACACGATCTTCGATCCGTGCATAAACCTGAGCATCGGCGCTAAGATCCTCAGCGACGACTATGTGTTCGCGGCGCGGAGATATCGCGACGCTCAGGTCGCGCTGCGCCATGCAATCGGCATGTACAACACCGGGCGCCTAAACGCTGGAGCGCGCTACATTGCGCGCGTGGTCGCCGCCGCTGCGATCCCTGACCGCTACGCTCAGAGCTCGCGCGTCACCGCGAAGCGCGGCGCGATGCATTCACCTCTCCTCGTGCACGTGGCGACGATGCGTCAACATGTACGCGGCACGCGTCGCAACCGAGTCACGCCGGCGCGCTCGCCGATTCTCGTGTCGAATGTCTCGCACGTCGTCGTCTTCTGAGCTGCAATGGGCCAGCCCGTTCTCATGGCGACGCTCACGCTTGCCATTACAATCATCTTCACTGCAGGAATCGCGATCGTCACCTTAGCGGCCAAAACGGTGACCCGCGCGGTCATGCTCGTCGGTGTTGTCGCGGTCATTGCTTTCGCGGTCGTCGCACTTCAGCGCGCCGATCTGCGGATCAATTTCACGGGTAGCATGCCGGTCGGCATCTACTCACTGTCGCCACTGCCGCCAGCTGCCGCGAAACGTGGTATGATCGTCGCCGCCTGCGCTCCCTCCAGAGCGGCAGAGATAGGCCGTCAACGGGGCTATCTTGCTGCTGGACCTTGCGCGGACCGCACGGAGCTGCTGCTCAAGTTAGTGGTAGCGATCGCCGGTGACGAGGTCGATGTCACGCCTGCGTTCGTTAGCGTCAACAGTTGCCGGCTGGATCTCAGTCGGTCAACTGCAAGCGACCGGTCTCGACGCAAGCTGACGCGGTGGCCCGGCGGGCACTACCGCTTGTCCGCTGGCCAAGTCTGGCTCTACGCTGCCAATGGCCATAGCTGGGACTCCCGCTACTGGGGGCCGGCCTCAGAAGGCGATATCGTCGGCGAGGCCCTCCCACTTTTTGTCTTTCCAAGTTCTGCTGCGCTCTGGTCCGCCAGGCTTCCCTGCGTCGCAGGCGCCCTGGTGCATACGACCCGAGCGGCTCGGTGGACGTGAAGACCTTCTCTTTGCCGAAGTTGAGCCCCGGATGACAACCACCTAGTAAACAAATGGCGTCTTCGAAACGTTCGCACGAGCCTACAGCAGCTCGGCTTTACCCTGCACAGCCGACAAGCAATCCACTAGAGCGGGCTTAGGCTCATTTAAAAACAGGAATGCCATTGATGCATCGTAAGCAGGCTCAAGCTCAGCGAGCATATCTGGCGAAGCCCGGAAAGCTGGACTTTGCGCATAACCGCCATTTGGGCGTGCGGGACCGACAAAAGGACCACCAATTCCAGAGCTGAGCAGCTCTGTCTCGCTGTAGGCTTGCATATCGCCAAGGAGGGAAAGGGAGCTGCAGACGTCGTCGTTATCAAGCAACATTCTTATGTCATAATAGTAACGCGCTAAACGAGAAAGCTCTTCAGGGTTAGCTTCGAAGTTCGTCGCCGCCACATGAAGGGCAAAAATCTTTTCGAGGAGCGTTCGTTCCGGAGCGAGTAGATCAAGTTGTATCGGATCGAGCTCCTCATATATGATTGTTTCTTTGTCTTCACGAGTCGCTATGTAATCTGCGAGATACGATGTCATGCTGACTGATCTGGACGGTTCAGGGTGACCTCGAAAGCCGAGCTCTAGAAGTACGCCAGCGCTGCCAACCAGCATTGGTCTGTCGCTATACGAAAAGCGGGTCACCATTTTGCGGCCCCTTTCGACGCGCGCTTGACTTGCGGTAACACCGAGATGAGCAGCAACCTTATCTGTCAGCGCTTGCAGCGCTTGATCGCGTCCTGTGTTTGAGAACCCCTCACCTAGCAGCAGAACGTCTACATCCTCCGACATCCGTCTGATGAGCCGGAATCCTTTAGACAAACTTGTGCCACCCTTAAAGATCACGGCGATTCCATCGGGAGGTGCCTGAAGAACTCGAAGTACTTCTGTAACCCAAAAGTCCTTCTCGATTAGTTCTTCACTCAGACCGAGGGCCGCAGCGGCAAGCGGTACCAGGGCCGCGAGGTCATCGCGGCTCTCTCTTAGGCGTGGTGTGTTCAGACGATCAATGCGACGAAATCCTGAACAATGCGGCGTTCACCTGCAGCGGCTTTCTTTATCTGATCGAGATTAATCGCTCCGCGTTCCGCGAGGTCTCTAAGGCGCGCAACGGTTTGATTACGACCAGTTTCGCAGTAACGCAGGCGATCTCGAGCGATCTCTAACACCGCAATCTCCGCAGGGTTCAGACCGTCACGCTTGGGATTGACGCGTTCGTGAAATACCGTTTCGCCGAATTTTGTGGACTCTCGACCAATAACGGCGAGTTCTTGCACAGCCGGAATCTGCGTTGTCAGGCCCAGATAGGCCGCCGCAGCGGGGCCGCTGGGACCTGGCGCACGATCGGCTGCTATAGCAAGCGCTGCTTCAAGTCTCGGCGGCGGGACGACGCCAAACCGGCTCTTGGGAGCCTTCCAGTAGAGACCCTTAGCAATTCGAGCGATCTGACCGTCTTTTGCAAGACGAGAGAAAGCCTGCTCGTTCGCGCCGGTGTTTTTGCCTTGAATTGCAGTAGGAACGTCGGCCACTCGTATAAACGCGCGCTCAGGCAGATTCGCAACTCTTTCACGGACCAGTCCCATTGCAGTCATGTCAGGATTATAGTCCAAGAACCTGACAAACGTCAAATCGGCAAGAGACCGAACACACGCAGTACCTCAATGAGGCCGAACGAGTGTTCGATTTCCTCAAAATGCAAAGTTCCCCATCGGGCAGGCAAGTCGAACGAACGGACCCCGTCCTGGTCAACTAATCGATCGTCGTGATCAAGAGCAAAGACCGGCCGCCTGTCGCCTCCGCTTGGCATTATTTCGGCGACGATGGGGCAGCAGATCAAGGCTGGCAGCAGATCAAGGCTGCGCAGCGACCGCACTCAGATAGGGGTCTGGCTACTCGCTAGTCTGCATACCGGCATCCTGAAAAAGGGTGGGCGGGAAACTTCCGAAAGACAGCTTGCTTAACCAGCTCCTTTATCCGAGGTGCCTAGGATGCCGCATTCGTACCGCTCTCGTGAGCCCGACTCAATCGACCTAACAATACGGATCTCGTACGATGACTTTCTGACACGCTTCGATCTCGATGAGATCATCTCGTCAATCGATCGCCTCGTCGAAGACGACCAATCCCCTGGGATCCACGGTGACCCGTATTTATCCAGCGGACGCCCATCGGTAGGGCCGGAACTTTCCTACGTCGGGATCAGATCGATCGAACCAGGGTCGATAACGTTGCTAGTTATTGTCGGAAGCGCGGTAGCGACGTACGTGGCAAAGCGATTTTTCAAGGGTGTGACTAAGAGTGCGCTGGGTAAGGAGCTTGAGCGAGGCGGCCGCATTTTTGGAGACGCCCTAGGCCCTGGGTCCACGCCCAAGCTTTTGCTCCACGGATAACTAGAAAATCGCGGCGAACTTCTCCCCTCAGGAGGTCCGCCCGTGCGAAAATCCCGCTACTCGGACGAACAGATCGCCGCCGCCCTGCGA
>Ga0182024_10024778_pt1 | contig 10639 bp, 12 predicted proteins | sample P32metaG_FD_120480 | JGI IMG/M metagenome (GOLD analysis project Ga0182024, IMG submission 120480) | Permafrost microbial communities from Stordalen Mire, Sweden - P3-2 metaG (Illumina Assembly) | ecosystem: Environmental > Terrestrial > Soil > Wetlands > Permafrost | place: Sweden: Stordalen...
CCGAAGAGTCCTCCGCCCAGTCCAACCACGCCCATCACCGGCCCCGTCTCGCTTCGTCCCACAACTTCGCCGGCCAGTGCAAAGATTTGATTGGTCGCGCAGAGGCCCAGCGAAATCACAAGAGCAGTGGCCACTCGGAAGACCAGCAGGTTCGGCGTCATCATCGCGAAACAGGCCGGTACCAAAACCACGGCAAGCCCAATCATCATGTCCCAGCGATCGAACTTATCGCAGAGATATCCGAACAGGACGTTTACGAAAATGGCGACGATGTAGCTGGTGCTGATCAGGTAGGCGCTCTGCATTGCGCTCAAGTGGAACGTGGTCTTCACGGCCGACGGCACGAAGAACGTCGCGCTGAATCCGCCCATGTTGATTAAACCCAGCAGCACCATGCTCCAAACAACCGGCGTGCGGAATGCGCTTTTCGTGGGAGCGGATGGCGCATGTCCATGGAACGAAGTCTGACCGTCTTTGCCCGCGACAGGTTTGTAGATGAACCAGAAGACGCCCGCGCCGACCAGCGCCATGGCGGCAAAGCCGATAATTCCACCGCGCCATCCATAAGGTTCAGCGATCACGGTGCCGAAAGGCGCGCCGATAACAGAAGCGAGCGACGCCATGGCGCCCAGGATGCCCATTGCGCGGCTGCGAAACTCAGGCGGCGCAACCAATGCAATGGACGTCATCACACACACGAACGCCACTCGATACCCGATGAGCCAAACAACTCGAGCGCCTAGCGCAAGCTTGTAGCTGGAGGCTTGGCTCAGCAGCAAGAGTCCGAACGCAACGCCCAGCAATCCAGCCATGAGCGCCAGTTTTTCTCCTACCCGCTTGGCCAAAAGGCCGGCAGGGACGCTGATCGCCATCGCCACCAGACCGTACAAGCCAGTGAACAATCCGATTTGCGAATAGCTGATGCCGAAGTCTTTCTGGATGGCGGGAAGAAGCGGCGAGAAGCCGAGGCTCGACATCTGAATCGCCATCATCGCGACGATTGTGGCGGCGAACGAAAAGATCCAAGTCCTGCCTTGATCCGGCACGGGCGCCAGCTAATCCTTCGGCACGGCGCAGACGAAGTTGGCCGCGTCGTCGGTACTTCCCACTCCCGTCCACTGCGCTTCCTGCGGGTAAGGACAAAGCGGGCGCGTTCGATTGACGACGCCGTTCGTCACATGCGATGCGATCACTTTGGCGGGCGCGACGCCTTTATCCGCCCACGCATCCAGCGGCTCGATCATGTCGAAACTGGTCGCTCCCGGGCCGCCCTGGCAATGCTGCATTCCAGGAACCATGAATAGCCGGTAGAACTCCAGCGTGTTTTGTAATCCGTGAACATCGCCGCCCTGCGCCTTGGTCACGCTCTGGTAATAGTTGATGCTGTTGAGCGGCGTAATGTCGGGGTCGCTCCAGCCGTGATAGTGGATCAGCTTGCCACCGCGAGCTCTGAATGCGCTGAGATCGGGATTCACTGCGTTGAACAATGCTCCGAGTTTCGAATCGGTGTAATCGATGTCGCTATCGAAACCAGATGCCGGAGCGAACCTGAACGTCTTGAAGTCCCAATTCGGATCGTCGAAAACCATGAACTTGAAAAACGGAACGCCAAGAACGGTGTGACGTCCGGCGCCTGGCGCATTGCCGGTGATATAGCTGACCCAACCTCCAGGACCGGCTTCGCCTCCGGGCATCAACCCTGGATAGATCACCTGACCATCGGGAGTCCTGAGGCCAGACCACAGCTTATGCACCGCGGCCACCTGCTCGCCAGTGAGGCATTCTGAAGTGTCCGAACCTTTGCAGAGCAGCGTATCGGGGTTGAAATGGCAGCGGCGCGGATCGTTCAGCACTCCATCTTTGACGCCGTCCAGCGCGTCGCACTGGTTGTTGACGGCGTCCGCAAGAATATGGATTTTGTTGGCCGGAATGTAGCCATCGCCATCCATGGCGAGCGCCGCCCAGAGATGGCTGCCGATATAGTGATGCGTCCAGTTATTTGCCGGATCGCCGGCGATGATGCCGTCAAAATCGGCCGGGTATCGCTGCGCTTCAATCATCGCCTCATGGCCGCCCTGGGAACATCCGCTGAAATAAGAGTGGACCGGTTGCGCGCTGTAATAGGCCTTGAGAATCACCTTGTCGGCCTCCGCCATCAGGTGAGTGGCGCGGTCGGCAAAATTCACGATGCGATCGTAATTTCCCAGGGCCCATTCGCCATCGGTAGAACTGCCTTGGTGCCCCGTGTCGGTACTGCTGGTGGCATAGCCCTGGTTCAACGGTTTCACCATTGGAAGATAGCTGATGGACCCCGCCATACCGCCGTTCCCCACGCCGAGTAGTTTGTGATTCCACTCCCGCGGCATCCACAACTCGATACGGACTTCTTTGCCCACCGTCGCGGCCACGCGGCAAAAAGCCGGTACTTGCAGGGTTGCCGGGAGGGATCCCGCAGGTAAGTTGAGGGCGCCCGCAGAAACGGATGTCGCTGAGGTGATCTTTACGCCGGGTATCGAAAGGGATGCCAGGCCTTCGCAGGATTGCTGAGCCCAGGCGGGGCAAACGGCAAAAAGTATCGCCAATGCAAGAATGGTTCGACGTAGAGTCATGTTCTGCTCCCGGTTCGGGCGGTATTTCGGAGACTCCAAGAATATCAAAGCGGAACGTGGCGTCGTGGGGCGAGCTAACGCTTCAGCCAGTTGCCGGAAGCGATCAGACGGCCAGTGGCGCGTCCGATGTACCAATACAGCGAACAATCGAGGATGGTATTTCCGGTCTGAACCGGCGTGATCGCCCGCTCAAATTCGGAGCCTTCGTAATCATCGAGTAGCGGCAAGAGTTGCGGATCGTTTAATTGCCAGACTTCACCCTCTACCCAGCAGTCCGCTTGATCGGATGGAACAGCGCCAGGATACTGGCCTAAATCGAACAATCGGCCTGCCACGCGGGCGCTTCCTACGAACCGCGCCCCGTCCGCGAGCATTCGGGCAAATTTATTCTCGGAGCCACGGAGGAGAGTTCCGTAGACAAAGAGATGAGGCACGTTGCTGACGTCTTTCGGTTGGGTTTAATGCTTGGCGGCGAGCGACTCCTCCAGCTCGCGCGCGTACTTTTCCATCTCTTCGGGCTGCATCGTCACCAGCGTCTTCTCTATGTCCTCGCCAGTTCGGAGCATGTGCTTCAGGTGGAGCGCCGCAAGTTTCAGACACCAGGTATCGGTGAGAGGATGGCCGAGCTTTTCGCTCAGCGCCAGCAGCACCGGATGCTGCAGTGCGATTACGCGTTCCTCAAAGGGCTCGCCAGCCGTGCCGATTCCGAATTTTACGTCGACGGTGTCGGCATGGCGGATGGAGATGCCGGTCTGGAGCCAGCGAAAGTAGACCTGCCACGTGCGGCCGAACGGATCGGGCCCAGCTTCGAAGTCCCGAAAATTCTTGATCATTCAAGTTGATTGTAGCCCATTGATTGCAGGCAGATGATTGCGGCCAAAAGTGCTTAATGGAACGGGTGATTGCGCGCCGAGACCAGCGATAGGAACTCATCGCGCGTTTCCTTGCGCTCGCGAAACCCGCCCAGCATCGCGCTGGTAACGGTGCCCGAATGCTGCTTCTCAACACCGCGCATCATCATGCAGAAATGGCGCGCCTCGCAGATCACACCGACGCCCTTGGGCCGCAGCACTTCATTCAGAGTCTCGGCCACCTGGTGCGTCAATCGCTCTTGCAATTGCAGGCGGCGCGCGAACATGTCCACGATACGAGGAATCTTGCTGAGCCCGATAAGCCTGTTGTTCGGCAGATAAGCCACGTGCATGGTTCCGAAGAACGGCAGCAGGTGATGCTCGCACATGCTGTAAAATTCGATGTCCTTCACCACTACCATCTCGTCGCATTTCTCTTCGAACAGCGCGCCGTTCACGATACTTTGGACGTCCGTCTCATAACCGCTAGTGAGAAATCGCAGCGCCTTGTCGGCGCGCTGGGGCGTGCGGACCAATCCAGGACGCTCCGGATCTTCGCCGATCTTCAGCAGGACTTTCCGCATGAGGTCGGCAATCGATTCCTGGCTGTCCTGCGGCGGCATAACCTTCACGGCGGATTTATTTTTCATGATTTTAGTTCGAAGACGTTGCGCTTGGTTTCGCGCAAGCGAATTCCTTCCAGACGCGGCCATTCGCCGGGAAATGCATCGGACCAGCGGGCGTTCAGCCGATCCTCGATCACACGGATAATGTTTTCCGAGGTAGGAACCAGCGCCTTAAATTCAGAAAGGTCGGCATTCATATAGCGGTGATCGAAATCTTTGAGCACTTGCTCAGACACCAACCGATCGAGCGTGGGAACGTGCACCACTTGCCCCGAAACCGGATCCACCGGACCGATGGCCGCCACGTCCAAAACATAGTCGTGCCCGTGCCCATACGGGTTGCTGCATTTGCCGTACAACTCGCGGTTTTCGTCTTCAGTGAACTCCGCGGAATGCAGACGATGAGACGCGGCGAAGCGATAGCGACGGGTGACGCGCATTATCGGCCGTCCTGGGCGGACGCGCCGGGATAATCGACGTACAGATCGTCGGTCTCATAAAGACGGACATTGTTCAGGCGCGCGCGGCCGGCTTCAAAATGCGGTTCCAGCCGGCGCCAGATCTCGGCGGCGACATTCTCCGTGGTGGGAACGATTTTGTCGAACGGAGGCACTTCGTAGTTGAGAAAACGATGGTCCATCGAATCGATTACGGTCTGCTGGATCAACTCCTTCAGCTTTTTCAAATCGAAAACCATGCCGCTGACGGGATCGGGGTCCCCTTCGAGAGTCACTTCCAGGACGTAATTGTGGCCGTGGCCGCTAGGGTTGGCGGCGGGCCCATAGAGCTGCGCATTTTGTTCCGGCGTCAATGCCGGTTGAGCGCACACGTGGGATGCGGAGAATTCTGCGCGGCGAGTAATCAGCATGATCCTTTTATCTGATGCGAACCTTACCCCATGAGATACTTTAATATTATAGAAGAAGGGCCCGCCGAGGAGCTGTTGAAATGACTCATTCCAAAGTAGATTTGGCCATCAAAGGTACTATAGCCGCGCTGCTGGTGGCGCTTGGTTGCGTGGTGGTCTGGTCCATGCAGGAACACATAGTTGGAGTGGGCGACACCGCTCCGAACTTCACCATTACCACTAGCGCGGGCGATAAAGTGACGCCGCGCAACTTCGGCGGCAAGGTTTTGGTGCTCAATTTTTGGGCCAGCTGGTGCGCGCCCTGCGTGGAGGAAGCGCCCTCGCTGAATGAGTTTGCAAAAACATTTAAGAATGCCGGCGTAGTGGTGCTGGGCGTGAGCGTGGATCGCAACGAGCAGATGTACGACAACTTCGTGAAGCACTTCGGAGTGTCGTATCCCATCGCGCGCGATCCGGAAGAGAATTTGAGCTATCGCTATGGCACCTACAAGATTCCCGAGAGCTATATTATCGACCGCAACGGCAAGGTGGTTCGCAAGTATGCCGGACTGCCGGAGCGAGATGGCCAAGCGATTTCGTGGATGGACCCGGAGCTGGTGGGTTTTGTAAAGTCGCTGTTGTAAGGCAATGGCCGCTGATAAACACAGATCAACGCTGATTCAAAGAAATGTCTTATCGGTGTTCCTCTGCGTTCATCTGTGGCCGAATGAATGATGCAAAAGCACGAGTGGTATTCCGACACCGATCCTAAAGCCTTCGCGGTGTTTCGTTCGCGGCAGCGAGGGATGACTCCATCAGAGAAGATTCAAGCGGTGTTCCAGCAGATCGAGTTGCTGCGCAGCATCGCCGAATCGCGTGAGCGGCAGATCCACCCACAGGCCAGCGATCGTGAAATATTCTTACGTGTAACGGCGCACCGGTTGGATCGCGAGACTATGTTACGGGTTTACGGCTGGCATCCGGATAGTTCAGATTGACACCCGTTCAGATTGCGTTTGAAGAGATTGTGAACACGCTAGACGCGTTACGCATTCCGTACATGGTGGGCGGATCGGTGGCCAGTTCAGTCCACGGATTCTTTCGTTCGACGAACGATATCGACCTTGTGGCTGCGATGCAGCCTCAACACATCGTTCGGTTTGCCTCGCGGCTCGCCGCCAACTTCTACGTCGATCCGGAAAAGATGCAAGAGGCGCTCGCCCAACAAAGGCCCTTCAATCTGATTCATCTGGCCAGTGGGTACAAGTTCGATATTTTCCCGGCTGCGGGGAACACGTACTTTGAAACGCAAATCGAGCGTAGCAAGAGCCAGGAGGTGGAACTGGGTGAGGGGGCCAACGTTCGATGCTCGCTTGCGACTGCCGAGGATACGCTTCTTGCGAAGCTGGTTTGGTATCGGCAGGGCGGTGAACAGTCTGAACGGCAATGGAATGATGTTCGCGGAATTCGCTCGGTGCAAGGAAGCCGTTTGGATCGTGCCTACATGACAAAGTGGGCCCGCCACTTGAAGGTGGATGATCTGCTCGATAGGCTATTGTCCGAAGAGGAGCTTGGATGATTACGCCCGAGGCCCTTCTCGAAGTCGACAAACTGCTTGGACCGCGCGGATATCTCGATCGGGCCGAAGACCTGACGCTGTACGAATACGATGGCAGCGTCGACAAAGCCCGGCCGGAACTGGTGGCGTTTCCCGAGAGCGCCGGGGATGCAGTAGCACTGGTTCAAATCGCTCGCGAGCACGGCATTCCTATCGTCGGGCGTGGCGCGGGCACCGGACTCAGCGGCGGCGTGATCGCGCGTGCGGGCGGCATGGTGATCTCGTTTGCGAGGATGAATCGCGTCATTGAAATCGATCTGGCGAACGAACGCGCGGTGCTTGAGCCAGGCGTGGTGAACCTTGAAATTACACAGGCCGTGGAACGAGACGGATATTTCTATGCGCCCGATCCATCCAGCCAGAAGGCCTGTACTATCGGCGGCAACGTGTCGGAAAATGCGGGTGGGCCGCACACTTTGGCGTACGGTGTGACGACCAATCATGTGCTTGGAATCGAAACCGTTCTGCCGGACGGAACGCCGATGACCGTTGGCGGTAAAACGTTGGATGCGCCTGGTTACGATCTCACCGGCCTGCTTACGGGCTCAGAGGGGACCATGGCGCTGGTGACCGGAATCACGGTGCGCCTGATGCGGCAGCCGGAGCTGGTCAAGACTCTACTGGCGATCTACGATACCGTTGACGATTGTGCGGACTCAGTGGCCGAGATCACCGCGCGCGCGATTACCCCCGCAGCGGTGGAAATGCTGGACGGCGTGATGCTGCGAATGGTGGAAGAAGCCACGCATGCCGGGTATCCGATGGACGCAGCGGCGGTGTTGCTGATTGAGTTGGAGGGCCTAAAGGAAGCAGTGGAAGAGCAGGTGCAGCAGATCGAAGACGCGTGTAAGAGCTGCCGCGCGCGCGAGGTTCGCATTGCCCGGTCGGCTACGGAGCGCGAGCTGTTGTGGAAGGGGCGCAAGAACGCCTTCGGCGCGGTGGGGCGCGTAAGCCCGGCGTATTATGTGCAGGATGGCGTGGTGCCGCGCACCAAAATAGCGCCGACGCTGCGCGAGATTCACCGGATAGCTGAGAAGTACGGCCTTACCATCAGCAACATTTTCCACGCTGGCGACGGGAATATGCATCCCATCATTCTTTTCAATCACCACAAGGCGGGCGAACTGGAGCGCGCAAAAATGGCGGGCAATGAAATTTTGCGATTCTGCATCCAGCAAGGTGGGTCGATCACCGGCGAGCACGGCGTGGGGATGGAAAAGATGGAACTGATCGGCGAGCAATTTTCCGGTGAGACGCTCGATTTGATCGCGCGGTTCAAGAAGCTGTTCGATCCCGAGTGCCGGTTGAACCCAGGCAAAATGCTGCCCACTGGGAAGGGATGCATGGAAATCCGGCAGCCGGCGGGGATGCAGATTTAAGGGGATGCCACGATCGGGAGCGTCGCGCTATTGCTAGTTTGGCTCCCGGACATGATCACCACGGGCGCTAACATTTCCAAGTTGGGCGCCAGCGATGGTTCTGCCGGAATCGTGCAGTTAATCTGATCCAGTCCGATGTAATTCGGCGCGGCGCCCGCGAAAGTCACCGGGCAAGCGACGCCGCCGACAGTCACGGTTGGCTGCTCAACGGCGACATCGAGTCCGTTGCTGGAAGTCGTGAGACCCAGGCCCGTCGCGTATAGTTCCACCGTATCGCCAGCTTGCAGGGGATTGTTGGAGGTGACCAAGCTTTGGTCGCTCGCCTTCAAGGCCGACGCCGGCCCCGTGCCCGAGGAATCCTGCGTGAAGATGGCAGGCGATGCCGCCGCCACTAAAACGTTCAAACTATTCTTACCCGCGCTGTTTTGAATCGTAAGCTGCGTCAGCCCGGTTGCGGTGTCGGGAAGCACCGCATCGATTTGCGTCGGCGATGCATAGTACAGCGGGATTGGCGATCCACCCACCAACACCTGCACATCAGCCAACTGGGTGGGAAAAGTGACGCCGGTGGCCTGATCGGGTTGACTTGCCAGATTCGAACCATAAATGGCGATCAGTATTCGCGGCGCAAGGTTCAACGGGAAAATATTCGCTGCGGCCGGCAAAACGCGCGCGACCAGCGGACCAGGCTTCACGATGTAAGGCTCGGTGCCGCCGGCGGGAAGGGTGACCAAGCGGTTGATGTTTAGTGAACCTGACGTGGCGCCGAGAATGAGGGCCCCGGCAGTGATCATATCCGTGTAACCGAGATGGTCGGAAGATATCCCGAGCTTTTGTGTTCCCACGTTTGTCGCTTCGGCCGCCGTGGCCGAATCGATATTGAGAGTGGAATCGTCGGCAGCTCGCGCCGCGACGATCAATCCGCCATCCACAGAGAGAAAGTGATCGCTCTCCGCCGCAGTGCCCACGCTCTGCCAGGCATTGGTTCCGTTCAAGAATGAAACGATCATCTGCGCCGAGTCATGCATCGCGGAATCGATGTCCGCGATACCCTTAGCATCCTCCGAGCACAAGCCGAAGTCGCTGACTAAACCGCCGCCCGAAACATGACAGTAAGGCAGCACGCGCGTTCGGCCGGCCCCATAGAATCGCAGCGAGCCGCTGGTAAGGGGCACCACGCCGTCGTCGAATCCGGAATTAGTCAGCAAGCCGGTGCCTCCGTTACCGGCGGCGGCTATGGCATCCACTCCACGCAGGTCGTCCGTGGCATCGTTCCAGGTGCCGAGATCAAACAGGAACTCGCTTCCACTGGCCATTTCACTCAATTGATTGCTGGAAATCGGCAGCAGTGATGCGATCGGCGTTCCGAAATGGGGCGTCGCAAGAAAAACCGCCTTCCGGACGTTCGTGACCGCTGGCGGTTGAAACACTCCGGCCGTATCCTGTTTCCCGCTCAGATAGGCCCGGAGAACCAGGCCACCCATGCTGTGCGCCACCACATCCACCGTCTCCACCGGCTGGCCATTAGTGAATTTGAGACCTGCCAGGAAAGTTCCGAACGCCGCACCAAGATCCTCGATGGTGGCCTTGCTGGGCAAGCTGCACGTACTGAAAAACAGGCTGACTTCGCCGTTGCTCTGAAGCACTTGATCGGCAATGCCGAAGGTTCCGGCAAACGTCGACGGACAGCCCTCAAACTGGTATCCGTTGATAAACACCACGGGCGGAAGCGTAGTGACGGGCACCGGCGTTCCGGCCGGAATGAGTTGGGCCTGCGCGCCAAGCGCCAGTAAAAGGCCCGATAGCAGGCCGGCCCGCATTAACGAGTGGGAACCGGTTGCAACGCGCGGCTTTCGATAATGCGATCGATGATGCCGTATTCGAGCGCTGAATCTGGCTCTAGGATGTAGTCGCGATCCACGTCGCGCGCGATCCGTTCCACCGGCTGGCCGGTAGCGTTGGCGAGAATTTGATTCAGCGATTCGCGCATGCGAAGGATTTCACGCGCGTAGATATCGATATCCGTGGCCTGCCCGCCCAGCCCGCTCATGGAAGGCTGATGAATCAAGATGCGGGAATGCGGCAGGCTGTAGCGCTTGCCTTTCGACCCGCAAGCCAGCAGCACCGCCGCCATGGACGCCGCTTGTCCAATGCAGTAGGTCACGATGTCGGGTTCCACCAGATTCATGGTGTCCAGAATCGCAAGCCCCGCCGTGATGGATCCACCGGGCGAGTTGATGTACAGCGAAATATCTTTTTCCGGATCTTCGGCGGCTAAAAACAGCATCTGCGCCATCACCAAATTGGCGACGTTGTCGTCAATGGGGGTGCCCAGAAAAATGATGTTCTCTTTGAGCAGACGCGAATAGATATCAAACGCGCGTTCCCCGCGCGAGGTCTGCTCCACCACCATGGGCACTAGAACTGAATTCTGCATCGAACCAGGCTCCTTAAGTACAATCAGCGTCTGAAACCCCATGATAGCCGATGTCGTTGCGCGCCGCGCTGAGCCGGCGATTCATAGGCGGGCCCTTCGAGACAATTAAGCGAGACAATAAAGAAAGCTATGCACCTGGTTCCTACACAAGAGGAAGTGGTCGCCTTGTTGCGACGCACCGGCGCCATCCGCGACGGACATTTCGAATATCCCAACGGACTGCACGCCACCGAATACGTGCAGGTGCAGTTGGCGATGCGCTACTACCAGCA
>Ga0182024_10024779_pt1 | contig 10638 bp, 8 predicted proteins | sample P32metaG_FD_120480 | JGI IMG/M metagenome (GOLD analysis project Ga0182024, IMG submission 120480) | Permafrost microbial communities from Stordalen Mire, Sweden - P3-2 metaG (Illumina Assembly) | ecosystem: Environmental > Terrestrial > Soil > Wetlands > Permafrost | place: Sweden: Stordalen...
ATGGACCTCTACGGCATCGGCGACCACGGCGGCGGGCCCACGCGGGCGGTTCTTGACGAGGGGTTTCATTGGGCGGGGCAGTCGAATCCGCCCAAGGTAATGCCGAAGATCGAGTTTGGCACGGCGCAGACCTTCTTCTCATCGGTGGAGAAGCAGATTGCGCCGCAGAGCCCGGAGTGGAACTACCAGTCGATTGCCAAGGGTTATACAGCGCCGCCGGCAGTGGCTGGGATGACCAGCATTCCCACTTGGAAGAGCGAGCTTTATTTTGAATACCACCGCGGCGTGATGACCACGCAGGCCAACCACAAGCGCAACATGCGCGAGGCCAGCGAAGAAGTGCTGAATTCGGAGAAGTGGGCGTCGCTGGCGTGGCTCGATGGGCGCGCGTATCCGGCGGCCGAGCTGACCGAGGACTGGAAGAAGGTGCTGTTCAACCAGTTCCACGATCTGGCGGCGGGATCGGGGATTGGGGTGATCTACAAGGATGCGCAGAAGGACTACGACGTGGTGCGCTGGTCGACGAATGAGATTTCTGGTGGGGCGCTTGAAAAGGTCGACGAGAAGATAAACACCGAAGGCGGCGGGGTTCCTGTGGTCATCTACAACCCGCTCGCCTGGAAGCGCTCCGGTGACGTGACCGTGCATTTGCAGGGCAAAGGCGCGACGTCCTCCGACGTCACGCTCCATGTCGTCAACGTTCCCGCTCTCGGGTACAAAGTAGTGGGTGTTCCGGATCCGAAGGAGGAGCTGCCCTTTGCATCCAGGCTCACCTCTGGCGCTGATTCGTTCCTCCTCGAAAACGACCACGTCGAAGTCAGCGTCAACAAATCCTCCGGCTGCATCACAAGCCTCAAGGAAAAAAGCACAAAGTTCGAGTTCATCGCGCAAAATGCCTGCGGCAACCAACTTCAGTTCTTCAAGGACACGCCGAAGGACTATGACGCTTGGAACATCGATCCCGGAACACTCGACTCCGCTCCAAGCCTGATTGACAAGGCGGATTCAGTCGAGTCCGCCAAGCTTGCCGATGGCTCGGCTGTCGTCAGGATCGCCCGCCATTGGCAGGGTTCCAAATTTGTGCAAACGGTGAGCCTGCCTCGAGGTAACTACATCGTAGACATCGAAAACGACATCGACTGGCACGAATCCCACGTGCTGCTCAAGGCAGCCTTCCCGCTCGCCGCTTCCGGCCCGTTTGCTACGTACGAAATCCCCTACGGCACCATCGACCGCGCCACCACCCGCGACAATTCCTGGGAGAAGGCGCAGTTTGAGGTGCCGGCGCAGCAGTGGGCCGATCTTTCTGGTCCGGGAGGAGACGGCAAACAACACGGCCTCAGCGTGATCAACGACTCCAAGTTCGGCTACGATGCGGCAGGCAACGTGCTCCGCCTCACCCTGCTGCGCTCGCCCAAGTGGCCCGACCCCGACGCCGACATGGGCCATCACCACTTCCACTACGCGCTCTATCCGCACGCCGGCACGTGGAAGGACGCGATGACCATCCGCCACGGCTTCGAATACAACTACCCGCTCACGGCCGTAGTGACCACGGCGCACGCGGGCACGCTGCCGGCCGAGCACTCGTTCGCCTCGGTCTCGCCGGACAACGTGGTGCTGACCGCTGTGAAAAAGGCCGAAGACGACCGGAATGGAGTGGGGGGCTTGATCTTCCGCGTGTATGAGTGGGCCGGCAAGGAGTCGACCGTCGCGTTCCACGTGCCGCCGGGCGCGAGCGGAGCCACCGTCACGAACCTCATGGAGCAGCCCGAAGGCGCGGCGCTGGCGGTTACGGGTGATGTGGTGAAGGCGCCCATCAAGCCGTATGAGATTCTGACCGTCCGCGTGGATTATCCGAACGGCGGACCGAAGGAGTAGATGTTTGGGTGGGTTCTGAGGTATCCCCGGTCTCAAAATCGAGACCGGGGGCACCCAAATTGATGTGGGGCGGGCCTGCGTTTTCAGAACAAACGCGGCGAGTTGGCGCCGCTCACTCGGCCTGGCGGGTTAGCGGGTTGGCGTGCGGTGAGCTCCGCGGCTTTCCGCGTGCTTTGATAAGCTTATTGTCGGGAGCGTGCCCGATGCATATCACTTCGCCCTTCTTCGTCGTTCCGCTGATCTTGGTTGTCTTCTTCGCGTGCATCTTCTGGGGCACCAGCTCGAAGGAAGACGGATCGTCTTCGCACTGATCCGTCCACGCTTACCGCGGGCCGAAGCTGTAGGCCACGCCTATCGAGACGATCGGGTATGTCTTGAGCGGATTCAGGTCGCTGTTCCACTTGGCCACCTGCGCTTGCAGATCGGCTTGCACCTCGGTGGCGATGGCGTTGTTGCTGGAGAGATCGGTGCACATGGTCTGTGCCTGGTCGGTGCAGGCCCAGCCCCCCAGGGTCGCCTTCAACGACGGCGCTCCGATGAGGGCGACGCCGATCTCGAACGGGAACGACACCCGCCAGCCCTTGCGCGGGATCATGTTTCCCCAGCCGGTGGTCATGGTGAAGGCCGGCTTGGTGGTGGCAAGGTTCAGCGTCGCGCTGCCGTTGGCGGGCGTGGCGCCGGTGACTGAGTTCGCATTGGCGGAGTAGAACGTGTCTCCGTTGACGGTGAAGCTGGTGCCTCCGGCCACGGTATCGGTGGCGGTGAGTTGGTTGCCGTTGTAGAACAACAGGCCGGGGCTGAGGCGGAAACCGAGATGGAACGGGTAGTAGTCCAATGCGGCGCCCGCCGAGGCCAAGTTGAGCTTGGCGTTGGCGCTAAATCCATTGGTGGCGAAGGTGGTGGTGTAACCGAAGAAGTTGCCGGTGCCGCGCAGGTTAAGGTGCTGGTTGATGTTGGTGGCCACCTGCAGCCCAACGCCGAGCGGAGAAACGCCGCCACCCACGGCGAACTGATGAAACGGCGCGATGGAAGTGCCGGAAGCCTGAGCCGGCGAGAGCACCTGGCCGCCTCCGTCCGCGGCGGGATCGGCGAAAAGCTGTGCGGAGGCGGAAGTGGAGGATTGGCCCGCAGCGGCCAGTGGCGCGGCGATGAGGGCGAGGGTGAGTGCAAGGAGGAGGTGTTTCACAGGGCCTCTCAAGAAAGCGTGAATGACCGGCGAGTTGAGTCAATGCTGCGCACGATGCGGCGGTCCGGGATCCGCCACGCCGATGCGGCGCCGCCCGATGCGGCGCTTCGACGAGCACACGATTTGCCGCCAACTTACCACGTTGGAATCGCGAAATCCGGTCACTTTTACCCAAATGGAAAATATGTTTCATATCTAGTTCTATTAGGGAAAACGAAACCTGGCGCTTTCGTAATCGGCATGGCGGCTCTACGCTCGCCGCGAAGATGCCGTAAGCTGGGCCCATGGTGAAGAAGCCCCTTCTGGATCACGATCGCGGCCGGAGAGCCGAGCTTCGCAGCCAGTTGCTGGCATGGTACGAGAGCAACAAGCGCGATCTGCCCTGGCGAAGCGCTCCCGACCCCTATCGCATCTGGGTGTCGGAGATCATGTTGCAGCAGACGCGCGTGGCCGTGGCGGTTGACCGCTATCACGAGTTCCTGCAGCGGTTCCCCACGCTGATTTCGCTGGCGCTGGCGCCGGAAGAGGACGTGCTGGCGGAGTGGAGCGGGCTGGGCTACTATCGCCGCGCGCGGATGTTGCACAAGGCGGCGCAGTTTGTGGCCGAAGAGCTGGGCGGCAACCTGCCGGCCCGCTCAGAGGCGCTGCGCAAGCTGCCGGGCATTGGCGTCTACACGGCCGCGGCCATTGCCAGCATCGCGCATGGAGAAGCGGTGGCCGTGGTGGACGGCAATGTGGAGCGGGTGCTGTGCCGCGTGGCCGGCTGGGAGGCGGGCAGCCGCGCCGGCGGAGCGGCTCTGAGGCGCAAGATCGAGGCGCTGGCGGGGGAACTGCTCGATCCGGCGCGGCCCGGCGATTTCAACCAGGCCATGATGGAGCTGGGGGCAACGGTGTGCCTGCCGCGCAATCCCGAGTGCCTGGCGTGCCCGCTCTCAAGCCACTGCAAGACGCGCGGCGAACACAAGACCGCGCGGCGGGCGCCGATGCTGAGCCGCGAGGTGGCCCACGCGCTGTCGGTCCGCAGCGGCGTTGAGGCGGGCCAGATGAACCGCGAGGTGCTGCTGGAGCAGCGGCCGGCCACGCTCACCGTGATGCCCGGCCTGTGGGAACTGCCGGCGCTGCTTGACTCAGCCGTCCCGGAGGAGCATCTGCGCATGACCGTGCGCCACGCCATCATGCAGGTGAACTACTACGTGCGCATCCGCACCGTGTATGAGGGCGATCTGGCGGCGCTGACGGCCGCCGGGGGACAGCGCCGCTGGGTACCGCTTTCAGAGGCCGGCCGCATGGCGCTCACCGGGCTGACTCGCAAGGTGCTTGCGCGCGCCCGGCTGCTGGCGACCGCACCAATGGACGAGATTGCCCCGGAACGCGGCGACAGCGTACTCTGAAGGCTCGTTGGCGCACCCTCAGCAATTCTCATGGAGACCCGATGCACCGCATCTTGATTTTCGCGCTAGTATTGGCCACGATGCTTTCGACGACGGCCACCGATGGGCAAGAGCCCGCTGCCGCAGTTCCAGCAGTCGCCGGCCTGCCGGACGCCGCCCGCTCCGCCGCTGCCCAAATCGACCCGGAAAAGATTCGCGCCCACGTGCGGTTTCTGTCGCTCGATCTGCTGGAGGGACGCGGGCCGGGCAAGCGTGGAGCGGAGCTGGCCGCCGAGTATATCGCCACGCAGTTTGCGCTCGCCGGCGTGGAGCCGGCCGGCGACAACGGCACTTACTTTCAGAGCGTGCCGCTGGTGGCCGTGCACACCATCGAGGACAAGACGAAGTTCTCGCTCGTGCCCGCGAACGGCGCGCCGGTTGAGCTGGCTTATGGCACTGAGATCGTGGCGAAGGATCAGACCGGCCAGGCAAGCGCCGACTTTGACGCGCCGATTGTGTTTGTGGGCTACGGCATCCATGCGCCCGAGTACAAGTGGGACGACTACGCCGGCGTCGATGTGAAGGGAAAGATTGCGCTGGTCATCGTCAACGAGCCGCCTTCGGACGACGAGAATTTCTTCAAGGGCAAGGCGCTCACCTACTACGGCCGCTGGACCTACAAGTACGAGGAGGCCGCGCGGCGCGGGGCGATTGGCGTGCTGATTATTCATCGCACCGACCTGGCCAGCTATGGCTGGGAGGTGGTGCGCAACTCGCAGGCCGTCGAGAAGAGCTACCTGGACGGCGATCCGTTGGCAACGCTGCGCGCGGCCGCGTGGATCCAGCACGATGTGGCGCAGCGGCTGCTGACCATGGCCGGCCTCGGCGACCTTGATCAGGCCATCGCGCAGGCGGGGAAGCCGGGAGCGTTCCATGCAGTTGAGCTGCCGGTGCATCTGCGCGCGCATATCGAGAGCCGCGTGCGCCGCTACGTCTCGGCCAATGTGGTGGGGCGCGTGGCGGGTGCGAGCGCGGCCAATCAGGCTGTGCTTTACACCGCGCACTACGACCATCTCGGCATCGACCCCGACGCCAAGGGCGACAACATCTACAACGGCGCTGCGGACAACGGCACCGGCTGCGGCATTTTGCTCGAGCTGGCGCGGGCCTTTGCGCAATCGCCCGTGCGCCCGCCGCACGCCATGTACTTTGCCGCCGTGACGGCCGAAGAGCAGGGGCTGCTGGGCTCGGAGTTCCTGGGCATGCATCCGCCAGTGCCGGCGGGGCAGATCACGCTCGACCTTAACTACGACATGCTGCTGCCCGTCGGCATTCCCCGCTCGGTGAGCCTGGGCGGCGCCGAGCGCATCGACTTCTGGCCGACCGTGCAGACGGTGGCAAAGGCCTTCGATCTGGCGCTCTTGCCCGATCCCACGCCCATGGCGGGGCACTATTACCGCTCAGACCATTTCTCGCTGGCGCGGGTCGGCATTCCCGCGTTCTCGGTCGATCAAGGCGACCTGTTTGAGGGGCACACGCCCGAGTGGGGCCGGACACAGAGCGCGGACTACGTGGCCCACCACTACCATCAGCCGTCGGACGAGTACCGCGCCGACTGGGATTTTCGCGGCAATGCCAAGCTGGCGCGGTTTGGGTTTGTGCTGGGATGGCTGGCCAGCGCGCAGGCGGCGCCGGTTGAGTGGCAGCATGGAGATGAGTTTGAGGCGGCAAGAAAGGCGAGTGAGACGCCGTAGGGTGCGACCGTTTGAATCCGGGCGCTGCTCTTGGATTTTGTGGTTTCCCAGGTCCCAAAGTCGGGACCTGGGGCACCCAGCTTTCGTGAGCGCGATTCGGCCTGGCCGTGCGGGATTTCAGTAATAATCCGCGCAGCTGAGGTAGTAGCCACATCGGGTGCAGACCAGCTTGCAGTGGTGGCCGGTGAGGCGGTGCGAGCAGGTCGGGCAAACCTGCGAGTGGTGCTCCACGAGCGCCCCGCCCGCCGCCTCATCATGCGGGATGTCAAAGTTAAAATCCGGATCGAGCGCGGTCGGCCGCTGCGGCAACATGGGTGACAGATTAGCATAGGAGTGAGGGCATACTCAGCCGGCATTGGCGCGGCGGGAGCCTCAAACCTTAACCCGGCGCCGGCGGCCCGACGTCCCCATCGCCACGCCGCCCCATACCGGATTCGAAAACAGGATTCGAAAAACATCCGTAACCCAGGCACCCCCAAGGAGGGACAATGGCTAGCAAGGCAAGTGCGGTTTGGACAGGTTCACTGAAGGAAGGCAAGGGCACGATTTCGACGGCAACCGGCGTGCTCAACAACGCAAATTACTCGTTTGCGACGCGGTTTGAGGGCGCCGACTCGGGCACCACGCCCGAGGAGCTGATTGCAGCGGCTCATGCGAGCTGCTTCTCGATGGCCCTGGGCGCGCAGTTGGGCGGCAGCGGTTTGACCCCGGAGACGATCGAGACCCACGCGGCCGTGACGCTGGGCAAGGTCGAGGGCGGCTTTGCCATCACCAGGATCACGCTGACCACCACCGCCAAAGTTCCCGGCGCGACCCAGGAAGTCTTCGACGCGGCGGCCCAGGGCGCCAAGGCCGGCTGCCCGATCTCAAAGCTCTTCGCCAACAACACCGAGATCGTGCTCGACGCCAAGCTGGTGTAGTTCAAGGCCGGGAGCGGCAATCTGGAGCAGAGGGCCTTTGCGGCCTTGAAGCCCAGTGAGCCGCCCCGGCGCATTTTTTGTATCGTTCAAAGACACTAACGATCGGAAGATGCGGCAATTTGAGACAACGGATAACGGTTCCATGAATCACGCCTATTGGTAACCCTTAAGTGATTCAAATTTTCTAGTGTTCTGTTGGTTTGCCCCGATGAGGGAAGAGAGAACCTTCTCCGACGGTCGGTGCAAACCTTGCAACCAGTTATCGCCAATATCATTGTGCTGGGCCTGCTCGTCTTCCTCTTTGGGGTTGTCTTTTTGGCGCGCCCGGACGATCGCTTCCGATGCTGGATCGGTTGCTGGCTCTGCATCCTGGCTCATTTTGCCACCGACCTCTGGAGTCCCACGTCCGCCCTGGGGCTCAACCTACAGGCTTCAATCAACGTGAGTTCGCTGGCCGTTGCCGGCATCTTTCTGGTTGTTTCCACGGTTGTGCTGGCCTATGGGCGCAGGAAGGGCTTTCTGCTTGGCAGCCTCCTCGCGGTAACAACGCTGCCGTGCATGGTGCTTGCCATCGCCGCGCCTGAGAAAACCTGGCTGCTGTTGACAGCGGTGCTTGCGCGCCAGGCGATGGCGCTGTTTCTTGCCGTGCAGGATCGATCGAGGCGGCAACGGTTTGTGGTCATCGCAGTATCTGCGTGCCTGGTGACCGGCGCATGGATGGTTTACGGAATTTTCCACGGTCAGCCAGATGTCGTCCTGGTCGCGCTGCTGGCCGAGATATACTTTGTGACCGCGGTCAATTTCTGGGCATACAACTGGCATAGAACCCTGGCTCTCAAAACGATCGTGGTTGGGCTGGTGGCCTGGGGCGCCGTGTTCCCCACGGGAATGCTGGTCGGATTGCTCTGGCCTCACTTCGCCGTCAGCCCCGTGATCTGGAATATCCCCAAATTCTGTGTGGCCCTGGGCATGATCCTGGTGGTGCTGGAAGAGGATTCGCGCGCGGCTCGGCACATGGCCGATGAATACTGCCTCGTCTTCGATCAAAATCCCGCGCCGCTTTGGATATTCGAGACCGCAACGCTCAAGTTTCTCAACGTAAACCAGGCCGCGCTTGAAAAGCTCCGGTACACGCGCGACGAGTTCCTCCGGCTTAGCCTCACCGCAGTCCTGCCCGCTGGCGCCGCGCAACAGACCCAGGCCGAGCTCTGCACCGCCTGCGCCAGCCGGGCTCTGCTGCTCGCCTGCAAGGATGGGACGGTGCTGCCCATGGACACCACCGCATACAGCATCGTATTCCAGGGCAAGCCATGCCGCTTTGTGCTGGCTATCGACGTCACCGAGCGCGAAGAGCTGCAACAGCAGGTGGTGCTGCAGGCACACCACGATTCGCTTACCGGTCTTCCCAATCGGCTGCTCTTCCAGGAATTGCTGCCAGGGTGTGTCGATGAATCGATCAAGGGCGACGAAAAGCTGGCCATTCTATGCTTCGACATTGACCGCTTCAAGCGCATCAACGACACCTATGGAGTGGAGGTGGGCGACGAATGCCTGAAGCGCCTGGCCATTCTGCTGCGAGCCCGCACGCGGGCCTCGGACCTGGTTGCCCGCTCCGCCGGCGACGAGTTCTCGGTTGTGCTGACCGGGATCAAGAGCGCAGCCAGCGTTGAGCAGGCGGTGAGCGAACTCAGAGAAGCCCTGGCGGAGCCTATGCTGGTGCAGGGCTACAGGATTTCGCTCTGCTTCAGCATGGGACTGAGCGTTTGTCCCGAGGACGGCACCGACTCGATGGCGCTGTGGCGGGGCGCCGAGAGCGCGCAGCGGCGAGCGGATGACGATGGCGGAGACCGCATTGTGTGGCTTTCGCCGGAACTCAATCGCGCCGCCGACGAGCAGATCGAGCTTGAGGCCTTCATGCGCCTGCAACTGGAGCAAGGCGGATTCAACCTTGTCTACCAGCCGTTCTACGCTCCGGACGGGTCGATCCGCGTGGTGGAAGCGCTGCTGCGGCTGCATCATCCGGCGCACGGAGCGGTGTGCCCCGGCCGCTTCATTCCCATTGCCGAGGAGTCCGGCCTGATTGCGCCGCTCGGCCAGTGGGTGCTTGAGGAAGTGTGCCGCCAACTGCTGGCCTGGCGTGCGGCGGGCAACAAGCCGGTCGCGGTGGCCGTCAACGTGTCTGGACTGCAACTGATGCATGCCGGCTTTGCCCGCCAGGTGATCGCCACGCTAGAGCGGTTTGGCATCGATCCGCGCTGGATTCATCTTGAGATCACCGAGTCGGTTGCCATGCACGACAAGGCCGGCGTCTTTGAGCAGATGGCCATCCTCTCCGCTCAGGGCATCGAGTTCTCCATCGACGACTTCGGCACCGGGCATTCCTCGCTGGGCCGTCTGCACAACCTGCCGCTCTCAGAGCTGAAGATCGACCGCTCGTTTGTCGACCGGCTGTGCGCGGACGGCGGCACGTTTTCGATTGTGCAGGCCATCATCTCGATGGCCCACGCGCTGGGCCACCAGGTGGTGGCCGAGGGCGTTGAGACTGAATCGCAGTTGGCCTGCCTTCGCGAGCTTGATTGCGACCTTTTCCAGGGCTTCCTGCTGTCCCGGCCGGTCGCGCCGGGGCTCATTCCGGGGCTGGTGGCCTCGGGCTCTTCGGCATTTCCGAGCAAGTCCGGCGAGCGCCGCAACCGGGACGCGGCCGGGAATCTTGACACGACTCCGGCCGGCAGCCGGGAAGTTCTGATGGAAGCAAGCCTGGCCTGAGGCGCTCCGATCCCTTCGGGCAGACACACCCCCTTGAAATTTCCCTGCCCCTCAGGTCAGAATGCTTGCATCCGGTGGCGTGGCCACGGAAGCGCGACCATGAAGAAATATACATTCACAGCGAGGATTGAAGGCGGCATCGGCGGGGGCGCGGGCGTCATGTTTCCGTACGATGTCGAGCGCGAATTCGGCACCCGGTCAAGGGTTGCCGTGCGGTCGACATTCGACGGGGTTGCCTACGCGGGGTCGCTGGTCAAGTGCGGCGACGGCGGGCACATGCTGGGGGTGCTGAAATCGATCCGCGAGCAACTCGGCAAAGGCCCCGGCGATCTCGTGGAAGTGGTGGTGTGGAAGGATGAAGCGGAGCGGACCGTTGAGATGCCTGCCGAGCTTGAGAAGCGAATGAAGCAGGAAGGCCTTCTCGAGTTTTTTCAGTCGCTCAGCTACACCCATCGCAAGGAGTATTGCCGCTGGATTGCGGAAGCGAAGAAGGAAGAGACGCGTCTGGCGCGCGTCGAAAAGGCCGTCGAAATGCTGAGGGGCAAGGTGAAGACGCCGGGATAGCGGGGCCGGTTGGAAGAGTCGGCGCATTTGACACCACCCGCCGCATTTGCGAGACTCAAAAGTGCTGCCGGTCTGGCTGAACTCGCCAGTCTCGTATACCGTGCCGAAGTGGCGGAATTGGCAGACGCGCGTGGTTCAGGTCCACGTACTCGCAAGGGTGTGGGGGTTCGAGTCCCTTCTTCGGCACCAGCCGTTTA
>Ga0182024_10024780_pt1 | contig 10637 bp, 9 predicted proteins | sample P32metaG_FD_120480 | JGI IMG/M metagenome (GOLD analysis project Ga0182024, IMG submission 120480) | Permafrost microbial communities from Stordalen Mire, Sweden - P3-2 metaG (Illumina Assembly) | ecosystem: Environmental > Terrestrial > Soil > Wetlands > Permafrost | place: Sweden: Stordalen...
AATGCAGAACGAGAATTTTCCGGCACAACCGAGCAGGTCGGCGGGAGCCATGATTTGTTTTCGAGCTTCAATCGGGTCTCCGGCACCATCGACAACTTCGACTACCTCGCCGATTATTCCCATCGCCAGTCCGATGGCGAGCGGGTAAACGGCCAATATCGCTTGAACTCGGGCGACGTGCATCTGGGCGTGAAACTCGACGATGCTCAAAGTCTCAAATTCGACTTTCATGCCTATTCGCTGACCAGCGGTCTCGCCGGTCTCATGTCCTTCGGCCAGTACGAGGCTAATCGTCAGCAAACGACGACGCCGGACGACAACCTCGATACCCAGCGTTACTCCGGCGTCATCACCTACGAAATCGCGCTTACCGATCACCTGAAAATCACGCAAAAAGTGTGGGCGGGATACGATGAGTTATTGACGCGGTCGGACACCTACAGCGTTGCGGACCCGGTCGAGGGCGTGGGCGCGAACTTGAGCGATCAGCGTTTCCATTTCACCGGGCTCGACGGACGTTCGCTATGGCGCTGGGGCATGGGCAACGCGCTCACGGTAGGATACACCGCTTACTATTCCGAGAGCCCGTACGATGAGTATCAGAGCGCCAATCCCGTGGCCTCCAACACCGACGAGAGCGGAACGCCTTTTTACCGGGACGACCGGCGCACGCGTTACGGGGCGCTGTTCGCGGAAAACGTATTTCGGCTGCCGTATTTTCATGTGGTCACCTCGGCGAGAATCGATCACGAACAATTGGACACGCACGAGACGCTGGCGCCGCATCCGCTGCTGGTGGACGCCTCGTATTCGAGAAACATTCCGCTCTTCGGGATCGGCATAGGCAACGACTTCGGACACGGCAACGAAACCTATTTCAACGTATCGCAGGGATTTCGCCCCATGCGCTACCTCGATATCGCGAGTCCCTTCAGCAATTTCTCCCCGGGAAACAATCCGGAGCCGACCAAGTATCTGACTTACGAGCTCGGCGTGCACGGCTGGCCGCGGACCGGTCTTTATTACGATGTGAGTCTGTTCCAGGTCAATGTCAGAAACCGGATCGAATCCGAATCCATCACGCAAACTGAAACAATCGACGTCAATACCGGCGATACGCGCAGCCGCGGCGTCGAGGCTGAAGGATCAGTGGACGTCCTATCCTTCGCGACAAACCTGGGCGGCGAGAACCATCTCGACGTATTCGCCAATGCCAGCTTGCTCGATGCACACTTCACTTCCAGTATCATCCCCGGACAGGCCGGCAAGATACCCGCATATGCCCCGCACTACGTGGTGAAGTCGGGGGTGACCTGGCGGCGCGACCGGATATTCCACGTTTCACTCATCGCCAATCTCGTGGGCTCGCAGTATTTTCAAGACAGCGACGAACCGGTGGCGGGCACTCCGGCCAAGATTCCGACCTACACCGTGGTCGACTTGAACAGCGACTACACATTGTTTGGTCACCTCCGGCTTCTAGGCGGCATCTCCAACCTCACCAACCGCCATTACTATTCGCGCGTATTCCTGTTCGGCGGCAGCTTGGAGCCTGCGAATTCGCTGGCGGTCCATGCGGGCGCCGCCTATGACTTCTAAACGCGCGTCGGCTCGGGACTACTGGGCCGTGCCGTTGCCATGAGTTACTGTTTGCAGGGTCCAGGCGCCCGGCATGCTGCCGTTGGGGTTATCGCTGGAGTAATTGGTCTGGTAGACCTTGCCGCTGCTGCTGTCGATCCAGGTGTAGCTTTGGGAACTCGAAACCTTCGAGAGTTGTCCGGTGTTTGGATCGCGTACAGTCTGTTGATCGAGCGCGTAGTTGACCATATCGGAGCCCGCGGTTTGGCGCGCATTGCTCGATACCTGGGCGCGGTGCATTGACATATCTGTTCCTCGTTGAAGCGTCGCGTCAAATTCATCGTGTTCGCGCTGGCGGACAGCCTGGCTCTGGCGGAACTGTTCGCCTTGAGCTTCGATGTTGGCGATATTCTGCGCGCCTTGGCGTTGAATCTGCTGGATGTTTGCTGCGGTTTGGCGATCATTGTTGTCGACCCAGGCTTTCATCCACGGGCTCAGCGCAAGTGCTCCGGTAGTCTTGGGGTCGAGCAGGTTGATCATTTCCTTATATTTGTCTTCGGGAGCGTGCTCGTAGCGGACGTTCACCGTGCACGTGGTAGTGGTGTAGAGCGGGGAACGGGGATTCGTATGACGCTGGCCGGTGACGCAATCCATGGTGCCAGCGAGAAGGCCATCGATGGTGAAGCTGCCGTTTTTGTAGCGAATGGTCGCGCGGGCGAGCTGGACCGTCTCTGTGGGTTGCTGCATACCTGCAGCCCTGTATTTGGCTGCGAAGGACTGCTGGACGTCGGCGTTTAATTTATTGGCCTGGTCCACGAGTTCCTGCGGAACGGGCTCATCAGCGACGTATTCCACATGCATGGTCTGAGCCAAGTGTTTCAGATAATCCTGGGCCGACATGGGTCCGGAGATCTTGAGGCAGTCGCTCTGGGCGTTGTCGATGTCGGGATTGTTGCCGTAAACGAGGTCGACCTGCGGCAATCTTTCCATGACGGTGAGACCGTCACGACTGGCCGCCCTGAAGACGGGAAATGGGACGGGTTTGCATTTCGTACCCTGAAGCAGGGTGCCCTGGAAGTGCCAGCCGACGGGGTAAAACACCTCATAAGCATCGATGTTATTGAAGACCGGGTCCTTGATCAGGCCCTTTTGCATCCCGGCCGGAATTTCCATTTCCTGGGCTGAAACGAAGGATGGCAGTATCAAGGTGGGTAGGATTACGGCAAGACCTGCAATTTTCATTGATAGGACTCCAATTCGAATGCGGCGGTGGTTTCTCCTTTCACTATAATCGCGACGAAGAATAGCAGTGTGCTTTATATTTGCTCGTCGTCATGATCAGCAACAGCGTGTGGCCGACGGGGGGGATAGGACTCATGAAGAAGACCATTTTTGCCGGATGGTGGCAAGTCGCCATCTGCATGCTCACGCAGGCTGCTGCTACGGGCACCATCGTTACCTCCTTCAGCGTCTTTGCCGCGCCGCTGGCGAAGGAGTTCGGGGCGAGCCGTGGGGAACTTGGACTGATCATGACACTCACCTATCTGGTCAATGGTCTACTTAACCCGATGCTGGGTACGGCGATGGACCGCTTTTCGATCCGGAAGATCATGCTCGGCGGGGGCGCAGCGCTGGCCGCCGGCTTCCTGGCCCTGTCATTCGCAGCTTCCATGACGGCGGTGTTCCTGGCCTTCGGGCTGCTACTGGCGTTCGCCAATGCGGCGCTAGGACCGCTGTCGTATTCGACCTTGCTGCCGCGCTGGTTCGTTGCGAGGCGTGCAAGGGCCTTCGGGCTAACAGTCGCAGGCTTTGCGATCGGCGGCCTCATCCTGCCGCCCCTGTTCGCGTTGTTGATAGAGTCGTTCGGCTGGCGCAACGCCCTGCGGATGTTCGCCGCGTTCGTCATCCTGGTAGTGATCCCACTGATTGGCTGGCTGGTCATTGACAGGCCTTCCGATGTGGGTCTCTACCCCGATGGTGAAATTCAGTCGAGCCGGGTGACGACGAACGCAACTGCCGAGCCGTCGCAGTCGACTGGCGCACTGCTGCGCGACATGAATTTTTGGGTGATCACACTTTGCATCTGTCTTGTGCTCATGGGCGCGGCCGGGCTGTTGAGCAACATGGTGCCGTTTGCCCTCTCGAGAGGCTTCGCGGCGAAGCAGGGGGCGTTGTTTCTGAGTTGTTTCTCTGCGGGGAGCCTGACCAGCAAGGTGTTATACAGTTTCTTCGGCGACCGACTTAATCCCCGCGCCGGCCTCGCCACGGGACTGTTCTTCTTCACCGTCTCGAGCGGTTGTTTTCTGTATGGGTCGACCTTTGCCGCGCTGCTCGTTGCCAGCTTTCTATTCGGTATGGGGGTAGGTACCTCGCTGCCGCTATGGAGCTACCTCACCGCGCGGGTATTCGGAACGGCTAACGTCGGCCGGGTCTTCGGGCTCATGAATATCGTCACGATGCCGTTCTCGCTTCTCGCACCTCCCGTGATGGGCGCAATTTTCGACCGCACCGGGGCATATGATGACGGCTTCATATTGTACATTTGCCTCGGACTGGCGGCGTTGCTGCTCGTGCCCAGGCTGCGTATCGTTACATCGCCACGCTTGACTCCGGCGCCCGTGGGATGAGGAGAAGAGCGTTGTTCAAGGGTTCAATCACCGCATTGGTCACGCCATTTGCCAATGGAATGGTAGACGAAGTGGCCTTCCAGCGATTGGTCGAGTGGCAGGTCGGCGAAGGCTCCAATGGCCTGGTGCCGTGCGGAACCACGGGCGAGAGCCCCACTCTTTCTCATAAAGAACATAAGCGGGTCGTTGAATTGACCGTCGAAGCCGCGATGCGGCGCGTACCGGTGATCGCCGGCGCTGGCTCCAATAACACGATCGAGGCGATCGAACTTGCGACGCACGCGCAACACGCGGGAGCGGATGCCGTACTCATCGTGGCGCCGTATTACAACAAGCCCTCGCAGGAAGGCATTTACCAGCATTTCAAGGCAATTGATGCGGCGATCGGCATTCCCATCATCGTCTACAATATTCCTCCTCGGAGCGTCGTAGACATCTCAGTCGACACGCTCGCGCGCATTTTCCGCGACTGCAAGAACGTGGTCGGTGTCAAGGATGCGACAGGCAACCTTGTTAGGCCGACCTTGGAGCGCATAGCCTGCGGGACGAAATTCAACCTCCTCTCCGGTGAGGACATGACCGCGCTTGGCTATATGGCGCACGGCGGCCACGGCTGCATCTCGGTGACCGCCAATGTCGCACCGAACTTGTGTGCGCGTTTTCAGCAAGCGTGCCTCGGCGGTGATTTTACACTCGCGCTTAAATTGCAGGATCAGCTCGCACCGCTGCACCGCGCGCTTTTTCTGGAACCGAATCCGGCGGGGCCCAAATTTGCGTTGCACCTTCTGGACCGCGCGAGTCCCGAGGTCCGGCTGCCGCTCGTGCGAGCATCAGCGTCGGCTGAGGAGGAAATCGAGTCCGCCATGCGTCATGCGGGGATCCGATGAACGCTACGGCGGCATCAACGCATCGGCCGCTGTCGCGATTGCGTCATAGACGAGATTAAGATCATCACGGGTGACGCAGTAGGGCGGCATCACATAGATCGTGTTGCCGAGCGGTCGAAGCAGGACATGTGACGCTCTGAACGAGGCCATGAGACGTGGAGCAATGGCTGCTAGGTACCCGGCGTCTGAGGTCTTGAGGTCCATCGCCGTGATGGTGCCTGTTTGGCGCACGTTCTCGAATCTTGCATCGTCGCGAAAGCGGTTGAGCTGCTCCATTTGTAGGATCTCAAGTGCCGCGATCCTTGCATGGACGTGCTCGGATTCCCATATTTCAAGATTGGCAAGCGCGGCGGCGCACGCGATGGGATTCGCCGTGAACGAGCTTGAGTGAAAGAACGTACGCCGCCGGTCGTCGGAATAGTGGGCCATGAAGATATCGTGACGGCACAAGGTCACGGCCAGTGGTAAGGACCCGCCGGTGAGGCCCTTGGAATAACATACGATATCGGGGGAGATGCGCGCCTGTTCACACGCGAACATGGTGCCTGTCCGCCCCCAGCCCGTCATGACCTCATCGGCAATAAAGAGCACCCCGTGTTCGAGACAGATGCGGTGAAGCTCAGCCAGGACCCGGGATGTATACATGAGCATGCCGCCGGCTCCAAGCACCAAGGGCTCGACGATCAAGGCCGCCGCATCTCCGCGCCGGCAAAGCGCGTCGAGTGAAGACAGCGTGACCTCTTCGCGCCCGGCAGCAGGGAAGGGTATCCGTCCGACATCGAACAGCAGCGGCTCGTAGCTCTCCGTAAACGGGCCGCGCGCCCCCACACTCATGGCACCTATGGCGTCTCCATGGTAGCTCCCCGACATGGCGATGATGCGATGCCGTGGCTCACCGCTGTGTCGCCAGTACCCCAATGCCATCTTGAGGGCGACTTCGACACTCGTCGAACCGCTGTCGGAGAAAAAGACATGTGCCAGACCCTTCGGCGCCAAGCGCAGGAGCTTCACCGCCAGCTGCTCGGCAGCCTCGTGTGTGTATTCAGCGAAGATTACCTGATCGAGTGTCTCGGCCTGCGCCTGGATCGCGGCGACGATGTGAGGATGGCGGTGCCCGTGAGTGATGACCCACCAGGAGGAGATGGCATCGATAATCCTCTCTCCCGCGTCCGTCGTGAGGTAAGCACCTTCGGCACGAACGATCTTTGGGAAACCCGGTACCAACGCGTGTTGGGTGAACGGATGCCAAATCGGCGACTCCTGACTGGCGCTCATTGCAGGCCACCTGGTTGGAGGAACATATCGCTGGAGAAAGCCTTGGCAAAGGCCACCGACAAGGTCCCCGCGGACAGAGGCTCAAGTCGGGGCAGGCGGCCCAGTATCCTAACACCGCTCATCGTTGCGATCACCCGCTCGTTGTCTAGATTCGCATCACCGATGAACGCCACCCCAATAAGCGGAATCGCGCGTCGCCGCAGCGCCTCAATGGAGAGCAGGGTGTGATTGATCGTGCCCAAGGAGGTCCTCGTGCACAGCACCACGGGCGCGCCCCAGCGCGCGAATACATCGACGTAGAGGGTGCGGCGGGTTAGAGGCACCATCAGGCCTCCGGCACCTTCGACGATCAGCGGTCGCTCGATCACAGGAAGTGTCAGTGCGCCGGGGTTGATCACAACCTGATCGCGTTCGGCCGCGTAATGGGGCGAAGCCGGTGTGTGCAATCGCCACTCCTCTGGGAGCACTCGATCCTCCGAAAGCTCCGCGAGACGCCGCACCACCTCGGAATCCGTCTCGCCGGTAAGCCCCGCCTGGATCGGTTTCCAGTACGTTCCGTTCAGCAGTCGCGTGAGACCCGCGCAAAACACCGTCTTGCCGATATCGGTATCGGTGCCTGTCACGATGATTCGAGCACTCATAGATCGGCAATCCGCCATTCATCGGCAAGGACTTGAAACAGACCCGCGATCGCCGCTTCATCCACGTTAAGCGTAATGGAGACTCGAAGGCGTGCGGTTCCCTCCGGTACCGAAGGCGGTCTCACCGCTCGCACATCGAAGCCGCGTCGTTGCAGCGCCTCTGCCAGCGCAACGGTCTTTACATCCTCGCCCACGATGATCGGCAGAATATGCGATCCAGACGAGACAAAGCCCTGCGCCCGCGCCAACCCGTCGGCGTAGGCGACTAGACGCGCCAAGTGCCGCCGCCGCTCTGGCTCGTCCTGTAGCATTTTCAACGCCTCCAGCGCGGCGACCGCCATTAGGGGCGAGGGGGCGGTGGCATAAATGAAGGGTCGACAACGATTGATGAGAAAATCGCCGATTACGCGCGGCCCGCTCACGAGCGCACCGGAACCCCCGAGTGCCTTGCCGCACGTATGCAACACGACAACATGCTCCCGGCCTTCAATGTCGGCGGCGAGTCCGCGCCCTTGAGGCCCATAGACGCCCGTCGCATGCGCCTCATCCACCATGAGCATCGCCTCGAAGCGCTTGGCGAGGACCGTCAGGTCTTCAAGCGGCGCTCTATCTCCATCCATGCTGTAGAGACTCTCGATGCCTATCCAGACGCGGCCACAACCACCGCCCGCTCGCCACCGAATGATTTGTGTCTCGAAGGCCTCAACATCGTTGTGCGCAGCGTAAGTTATCTCGGCCCGACCGGCACGAGCACCCTCATGCGCGCTCGCGTGGACGAGTGAATCGAGCACGAGCAAGTCTCCCCGCTGGGGCAACGTCGATAGCAGGGCGTAGTTCGCGACATAGCCGCTCCCAAAGTAAATCGCTCGCTCGGAATGAAAGAAGGCCGCCGCGTGCGCCTCGAGTTCTTCATGTTCGGGAGCATTGCCCCGAAGCAGCCGAGAGCCACCGGACCCGACCGGAGTTCCTCGAGCGAGCGCCGCTTGAACGGCGCCTCGTAAACGATCGGAATTGGCGAGTCCCAAATAGTCGTTTGAGGTGAAGTCAATACCCGCACGGCTGATGAGCGATCGGTAGCGCCCTTTGAGGCTAAGTTCCTGTAGCGCAGACCGATAGACGGACAAATCTGAGCGCGGCATTGCAGACAAGGTCAAGTCACGGACCATCCGCCATCTACTGCGATGCTTTGATTTGTAACCGCGCCAGACAGGGGAGATGCAAGGTATAGAACGGCCAATCCGATATCACGGGGGGTACACATGCCGAGAGGCGGCGGCCGTCGCGCGGGACCCTCGGGCGCCGGGCCTTTGGATTGAATCGCACCTGGTGTTGCGACGCCGCCCGCCATGATCGTGTTCACCGTGATCTTGTGATCGGCAAGTTCGAATGCTGCCGCGCGCATCAAGCCGAGTAGAGCTGCTTTCGACGCAGCGTAAATTGCATGGCCATAAGTCAGCGATCCGATCAAAGCCGCAGACGCGATATTGACGATTCTCCCGCCAGCCTTGGCGTCCGTCATCGCAACTGCCGCCTCGCGCATGAGCAGGAACACGCCTCTCGAATTGACGGCGTTCACGCGGTCCCATTCCTGCGCCGTGCCTTTGAGCAGCATCTGACGATCCAAGATGCCGGCATTGTTCACAAGCCCCCAGGGTGCACCATGCTTGGCGACCACCTCCGCATGGGCGGAGACGATCGAGGTTTCGTCCGCGATATCGATCTGCACATAATCGGCAAGATGGCCCGCTTCACGCAGCGCGCTGGCGCGCTCTTGCGCCATCGCGCCATTAATATCCGCGACGATCACCTTCGCGCCTGCTGCCGCGAGGACATTTGCGATGCCTTCGCCAATGCCCCGGGCGGCGCCCGTTACGATCATGACTTCACCGTCGAAGCCGTAAGCGCCCTTAATGATGGCTGGTATGGCGCTTGCCTTGATCACGCAGGAAGTGGGACCTTGTCGAAGGTGAGATAGCTGAGTTGCTGACGCTTGATCCGCCATTTGCCGTCCGGGCATTTCACGTAATGCTCACGATAATGGCCGTAGCCGGTATGGCCAAGATCGCCCATCGCGGCTATCCGCTCCGGACCCCAGATCACTCGGTCGCTCATCGCCCAGATCACGTCGGCACTTTGCCCGTCCCCCGCGAAGGTGATTTCAGGATTGTGGACTTGATGCGCGGTCTTCGCGGTTTCAACGGAAGAGCGGATCATCCGGATTGCTTCATCGCGCCCTTCCACCTTGTATCCCCCGGCCGGGCCCGTATCTAGAATGAGGTCTTCGGTGAAGACATCCGCATAGCCTGCCCAATCTTTTGTGTCGAGGCAGCGGCAATAGCGGGCTTTGGTCCCGCAGATCGCGACCCAATCGGCGAAGTCGGCGTTCATCATTTTCTCCCTTGCTCGTGCGTTTCCAAGCCGGTCTGCGCACGGTCGTGCGCCTTCATGAGGTCGGCGTGATTGGCGAGCAGGTTATCGCGGTATTCGCCGTGCGTGATGATGTAGCGTTGATTGGCGGCGAGATCGGCCAGGATGTTTCGCGTCGCGTGCTCGGCGGTCGCGACATGGGAGGCGGAATCCATTTTTCGGCTCGCCATCATCACATCAATGTCTTCGCGGCGGCATTCGGATTTTCCGAGTTCTGCCGGTCGCGCCGCGGCGCTGCTTTCAAGGTGACGCGTGATCATGCCGGCCGGAAAGATGATCGAGACGCCAATGCCTTCCGTGGCAAGCTCCATGCGCAGCGTCTCGCCATAGCCGGTGACGGCGTATTTGCTGGTTGTGTAGGCGCCCATACGCACGCCGGGGGTGAGTGCGGCCGACGAAGATGTAATCGCAATATGACGCTGCCCTTGCGTTTTACGCAGCAAGTGCAGGAAGGCATTCACGGTATAAATCACACCCATGACGTTGACGTCGAACACCCAACGCCAATCCTGTTCGGTCAGACAGTCGATTGCGCCGAATTGCTGTACACCAACATTGGCGCAGAGCACCGTGCAGGCGCCGAACGCGGCATCCGTTGTCGCTGCAGCAGCCTCAAGCGAGGCGCGGTTTGCGACATCGACGGGCATCGAGATGGCTTTGACGCCGGAGGCGCGAAGGCTCTCGGCGGTTTTCTCGGCGCGCGCGCCGTCGATGTCTAACGCTGCGATGCTCATGCCAGCGCGGGCGAAGCGCTGCGCCATGGCTGAGCCGAAGCCCGAGCCCGCGCCGGTGACGACGGCGACCCCTCCCCGAAAATCGCTTTGCTCCATGTATGTTTTTCCTGGTGCGGTGGCACCTCGTCAGGCTCCATATATACCGCACCCGCTGCCGGGAGCAAACTTGATCCGTTCTCCCAAATGGTCATGGTGTCCTAAAACGGTCACGGCGGGGGTACGGTGCGCGGATTACAGACTGCGGCGGATTTCGCGCACGCCGCAACCGAGCCTCCGACGCAGCAGCGCTCGCAGAGTCACGCCTTCGGCATAGCCGACTTCCGCGCCGATCTGGTCGACGCTGGCGTGGCTGGTCCTGAGAAGGTGCACCGCGCGCTCTATTCGCAGGTCCTGGAAGAAGGCGAGCGGCGACTTGCCCAGCACGCTCTGCATCCGTCGCGCCAAGGTGCGCTTGCTGGTGGCCAGCGC
>Ga0182024_10024781_pt1 | contig 10637 bp, 10 predicted proteins | sample P32metaG_FD_120480 | JGI IMG/M metagenome (GOLD analysis project Ga0182024, IMG submission 120480) | Permafrost microbial communities from Stordalen Mire, Sweden - P3-2 metaG (Illumina Assembly) | ecosystem: Environmental > Terrestrial > Soil > Wetlands > Permafrost | place: Sweden: Stordalen...
CCGGGCAAGCTCGCGCACGGTTTGATACATGAAGACGGCGCCGCCGTGAACGGGCGGGCAGATCGGATAGGGCGATACAAAGAGGACTCGCAATTTGTCCTCTTGCATTGGCGCGAACGTATCGCGGAAGTGGCCGCCGAGGGGGCGGCGGAAAGCCTCGGTGTCGGAAATGACCGCGAGTTGGCGGGCCCGGACTCGGGATATAAACGTCTCGGGGAGCTGGAAGGTGGCGCGCGCAATTCCGGCGAAGCTCGAACGTTCCGGCGAATCGCCGAAGAGCCAACTTAGCGCGGCGCTGGACCAGGTGAAGAAGAAATGTTCCAGCAGGCGTCGCCACTCGTGGATATTTTTCCACGTGAAGAGAAGAAAGTTTTTCTTGAGCACGCCCTGTATGTAAGCTTCGGTAAAAGTTTTTCCGATTGTTCCGCGATGCTCGTGGTAGACAACGCTCGAGGGTTGATACATCGTTTTCCAACCGCGTTTCCAGGCCTGGTAGCCGAGGTCGGTGTCCTCAAGATAGAAGGGCGCGAAGATTTCGTCGAATCCGCGGAGTTCCAAAAATTTACGCCGATCGAAGGCGCAGGAACCGCCGCCTCCGTAAGCGCACGGATAGAGTTCGCGAATCTTTTCGTCGGCGCGATGCCTCACGCGGAGTGCGCCCTGCTGCCACCAGGACTCGGTGAGGCCGGTTTCCTGGCGGATTTTCGAAGGGTCGGAGAAAAAAATCTGGCAGGTGACGGAGAAGACCTTTTCGTCGGTGAAGCCTTCGAGCAATGGCTGAAGAAAATCCGGCTCGACGCGCATGTCGCTATTGAGGAGGACGACGATGTCGTTACGGGCGGCGCGGAAACCGGCGTTCGATCCTCCGCCGAAGCCGAGGTTTTCCTTGAGAGGAAGCACGCGGACGTCGGGAAATGTTTCCGCGACGAAGGCGACGCTCCCGTCGGTCGATCCGTTGTCGACGACGATGACTTCGCTATCGGGATGATTTTCGATGGACGCGATGACGGACGGCAAATACTTCGCGAGGAGATCGCGGCCGTTCCAGTTGGGAATGACGATGCTGGCTTTGGTCGTGTCGGGACGAGTTTCGGGCCGGAGCTTTCTTTTGGGCGTGACGGCCGTGGCGAGGTCGGCGAGAAAAAGAACGATCGCGGCGGTGAAAAGAAAAATCGGCGAGAGGAGCGCGAGCGGCAGTCCCCTGAGCAGGCGCCACGCGACGCCCAGCGCTTTCCGCATTTAGCCGTCCCCACCGAATTTGGGAGCGATTCCCGCGGCTCGGCCTATTTTGACCCACGACGATTGAGCAATCGCGCTGAGTTTCGCGTTGGCTTGCTGCAATGTGCGCTCGAGATCCTTCGCCCAGACAGTGCGCTCGACCACCGTTTCTTCAGCCCGATCGAGGAGCCGGACGGTTTCCGCCAGCTCATCGCACTTCTGCGCGAGCGCCGCGGAGAGACGTTTTTCGGTTTCAATCGCCCAATCGGTCTTGCGCCGATTCTCTTCTTCCAGAGCGTCGACGGTTCGCTGGTACGCTGCGGCCATCTCGATTGCCCTGGTCTGTTCGGCCTGCATCAGATCCTGAAGCTCGGAAATGCGTTCGAGTGCGGCTTTGCGATCGTGATCGAGCTGAAGGGCCCAGCGGTTATGTTCTTCGAGATGGGCCTTCAATTCGTCCTGCGCCTCGATGAGCTTCTGTCGGTCGGAGATGACGCCATCGAGCCACTGTTTTGTCTTGGCGAGCTCGGCCTGCAGGAGAAAGATGTGCTGCTCGCGCTCGCGCAGAAGATTGGCAGCGCGAGGGACATATATAAAGGATCGGGTTTCGGGCTCGCAATCGACGGAACAGACGGCGAGGAAGAAATGAGCTTCGGCGGGCGAGCCTCGGGCGGTGTCGAGTTTTGCGTCGACCGGAACAAATACCGTGTGCGGATAAAAGGCCTGCGATTCAAGGCGATTTTGCAGCAGAATCGTCACCTTGGGAAACACGGCTGCGAGCGTGTCGCGAAATTCGGCGAATTCGAATTCATGAGTGTGAAACGGGTTGGGACCCTGGTTCGCGCGCGATTCCGCGTAGTAAATCTTGTTGGGCGTGGAGACAAGGAATGCGCCGTTCGGATGAAGCAGCCGCCGCACTTCTATTAAGAGGTCATGCCAGCTTTCTAAATGCTCGATTACTTCGAATGCTGTGATGAGGTCAAACGAGGCTGGGGAGAATGGTAGTGCTGTTGCGGAGGCGGTGACAAACCCGGCGTTCGGAAGCGGGTAGTGGGCTCGCGCATAAGCGATCGCGTCGGCGGAAACATCGATGCCTATAGTCGCTCGCGCCGATTGAGCCAATTCCGCGGTTCCATATCCAGTGCCGCATCCAATATCGAGAACGCGTGCGCCGGAGGCGAGCCGGGCAGCGAATGCGTATCGGGCAATGTGCTCCGCCCACAGATCGTCGTTCACCTCTCCCGGAATGACTCGTTCACCGGTGAATTCACTCAAAGCGACGGAACTCCGGTGGTTGGCATCTTGACGTTCACTTGCACACGGCAAGGGAAATGGAACTGGCCGTAAATTGGTCCCTCCGAAGAGTCCATGTGAAGAGCGACGGCATTGTCGATCCAATCGCAGATCGCATAGTGTTCGAGGGTACCGCTCGCGATGGCTGGGGAAAAAGAAAAAGTCGACGGATAGAGAGCGGGCAAATCGACGTGAAAATCGACGGTGCAGAGATCGCCGGTTGCCATGGACGGAAGTTGACGACCCTCACGAGCGGTGTTCGTACCCGCGAAATCAACCCCCAGGTGATTGCGAAACATGAACCCGGCAATAGGATGGTCCAGGTTTGCTTTGGCGCGAAAGCTGATGCGAACTATAATTGTAGTATTTGGCTTGAGGGAAGGGATTTTGAGGCCCGCGGCGTTATGAACTGCGATGCCCAGAATCTCCGCCCGTCCGTCGCCAAAGCGGTGATCGATGTTCGGGATTGTATCCGCAATCTCCTCTGGTGGCTGATAGAGGTGTTGAGGATGAACCAGCGCGTCGTGAGCCAGATACTTGGCATCCTTTTCAACCATCGCCGCGAGATATTGCATTACGATGGCGTCGGCTTTTCCGACGGCTCGTACAGCTCCGTGATCGAGCCAAATGGCGCGGTCTCCTAGAGCCTTGATGTCTCCCGTGGAGTGAGAAACGAATAGAATAGTAATTCCCCGGGCGCGAAGCTCGTGAACCTTGCGCATACAGCGCTGGCGGAAGTAAACATCACCTACTGCGAGCGCTTCGTCCACCAGCAAAATCTCCGGATCCACGTGGATGGCGACGGAAAATGCGAGGCGGACGACCATGCCGCTCGAGTAGGTTTTGACCGGCTGGTTGATGAAGTCGCCAATCTCGGCGAATTCGGCAATCTCGTCGAAGCGGCGGTCCATTTCTCTAGTGGAGAAACCGAGGATGGCGCCGTTCAGATAGACATTGTCTCGGCCGGAAAATTCCGGATTGAAACCGGAGCCTAATTCGAGAAGCGCAGACACGCGCCCCGTGATGGCCGTGGTTCCGGAGGTCGGCTCGAGAACGCCGGCGCAGATTTGCAGCAGAGTGCTCTTACCCGACCCGTTCTCTCCGACAACGCAGAAGGTTTCTCCACGTTGCACCTCGAAACTGATGTCCCGGAGGGCCCAATAATCGGTGTGGAAGCGACGTTGGTTGAGCGTCATCAGTTCCTTGAGGCGGTCGCCTGGCGCGGAATAGATGGAGTAGCTTTTCGAGACGTTCGAAAATTGGACGGCAGTACCAAGCACTATAGAGAATTGTAGACCAGAGAGATACTTGACAGGTAACGCTTTCGCTTCATACGCTGGTAGATGCGCCGGCGTAGCTCAGTTGGTTAGAGCGACGGTCTCATAATCCGTAGGTAGCAGGTTCGAATCCCGCCGCCGGCACCAATTCTAAGTCGATCCGGTGATGTGCTGGAAGAGACGGTCGAGCTCCGCCTGAGAGTAATATTCGATCTCGATTCGCCCACGCTGTTCGCTGAGTTCGACAATCCGGACGCGGGTACCCAGAGCGCGCTCAAGCTCCTCAACCGCTGCCTTGACGTTAGGGTCAAGGGCTTGCTCCTTGCGGTGTCCAGAACCATCCCGCGGCCGTTCTGCCGTTAATTCCTGAACGAGAGCCTCCACTTGGCGAACAGACAGGTTCTGAGCGGCGGCCTTCTCAGCGATCTGAATTTGTGTCGTGGCGTCCGGCAACCCGAGAATCGCGCGGGCGTGTCCCATGGAGATGCGATGTTCGGCTACCAGGAGCTGGACTTCCTTGGGAAGCTTCAAAAGACGTACTATGTTAGTGATAGAAGTACGGTCTTTTCCCGTACGGCGGCCGATTTCCTCGTGCGAAAGCCCAAGTTCGCGGCTGAGACGCTCGTAGGCGTGGGCGGTTTCGATTGGATTCAGGTCCTCTCGCTGGATGTTCTCGATAAGAGCGAGTTCGAGCATCCTCGGATCCGCCACATCCTGGACGACCACGGGAACCTCTGTGACGCCGGCGAGCTTTGCGGCGCGCCATCGCCGCTCACCTGCGACGATCTGATAGCCTTCGTTGTGTTGACGGACGACGATGGGCTGAATAATGCCGTTCGCACGAATGGATGCTGCGAGCTCTTCCAGCCTGTCGGCCTGAAACACCGTACGCGGCTGCATTGGATTCGGGTGAATGCTGGATAAAGGGAGGCGCGCTGGTACCGCCGCATGTTTATCGTCGGGAAGGGGAACGGGGGGCGCCGAAGGGGAACGGCCCGGCAGGAGAGCGGAGAGACCTTTACCCAGCACTTTGCGTTGTTTGTCGCTGCTCATTCTCCATAATCTCCTTCGCGAGCTTGATATAGCTTTCTGCGCCTCTCGAGCGGGGGTCGTACATGAGTATCGGCTTGCCGTAGCTGGGCGCCTCCGCCAGGCGAATGCTCCGGGGAATCACGGTGGTCAGGACCTCATCGTGGAAGAAATCCCTGAGGTCGTCCGCAACCTGTCGCGTCAAATTCGTTCGCTCATCGTACATTGTGAGCAGAATTCCCTGTATTTTGAGGGGATGAGAGAATGTTTCGCGGACCTTGTCGATGGTATCCATAAGCTGGGAGATTCCTTCCAGAGCGAAAAACTCGCATTGGATCGGGATAAGGACTGATTCGGCTGCAACGAGCGCGTTTAAAGTGAGAAGGTCGAGAGCGGGCGGGCAATCGATCAGGATATAGTCATAGCGCGATTTGATCTCGCTAAGGACTTCCTTGAGGCGATGTTCGCGGTCTTGAAGATCTACAAGTTCAAGGTTTGCAGCGACGAGGTTTTTGTCGGCGGGTACGATGTCGAGGCCCTCGCATTCGGTGTTTACAATCGTTTTCTCGATAGCCATTCCACCAAGAAGTGCGTTATAGACCGTAAGAGTCTCCGGATTTTTTTCAATTCCAAGACCGCTGGTAGAATTCCCTTGAGGGTCGAAATCCACCAGAAGCACTCGTAAGTCATTTGCTGCCAACGATGCTCCTAAGTTAATCGAGGTCGTGGTTTTTCCCACCCCGCCCTTCTGGTTCGTAATTGCGATTATCTTACCCACAACGCTCCGATCTTATCATGTCCTTCCCCTGTTCCACGTGGCACGTTATTGATTGCTTCCACTGTTCCGTTCCACGTGAAACAAAACCCGCTGGTTGCCCCAAGGAATCGGTTCACTCGCTCCTGCTAGTTGGGATGCATCCGCCTCGCCAATCAGTAAAGCGAAGGATCGGGACAAACCCAATTGGAGGATTGCCGACGGAGCGACTGCCCGCGAAATCAGCCAATCAAAGGTACCTTCAACCTCCTCTGCCCGCTTAGCTACAACCCTTACATTTGGCAGACGACGAGAGGCTTCGCGCAAGAACACCGATTTTCGTTGGTGAGACTCCGCCAGGGTGACTTCGCATTCGGGTCGAAGAATGGCTACAGGAATTCCGGGAAATCCTCCGCCGGAGCCGACATCGATGATCCGATGGGAGCCCGGCGGCAGAAACCGGGCTAGGAAAAGAGACTCGCAATAGTGGAACTGAATCGACTCGGTTAGACCTACAATCCGCGTAAGATTCAGGCGCTCATTCCATCGATTGAGGGAACTGTAGTGGCTTTCGAGTTGGTCCAGTTGAACCCCGGAAAGCGCGCAATAAGGCCCAAACTCAGCGGCCAAAAGCTTCTTGAACATCTCAGTGGGATCGAGAAACGGTAAGATATACATCCAGCACCGCTACCGCCGCTGGCGTGACACCGGGAATCCTTCCGGCTTGTCCCAATGTATCCGGTTTTACCCGTTCCAGTTTCTCGCAAACCTCGCGGGAGAGGCCCGGAATGTCAGTATAGGAAAAGTCTGAAGGGATTCGGCGTTGTCCCGAGCCTCTTAACCGCTCAACCTGGCGGTTCTGCTGAGCAATGTAGCCAGAATACTTCAACTCCGTTTCCAACGTAGTCATCACACCTTGGAGCGGTTCCTCCGGAAGCAACGTTCGAAGAGCGGGCTTCAGAGACTCAATCTTGGCCTCGGGGCGCCGTAGCCACAGCGCGAGCGGTGGGCGGCCCTCGATCTCGGCTCGGTTAGATTCAATCCAAGCCAGGATCTCCTTCTTTTGCCATTGTTTACGCAAATAAATGCGCCATCGCTCGTCGCTCACCAACCCTATTTTCCGACCGACCGGGGTCAGGCGTTCATCGGCATTATCGATACGAAGATGAAGTCGAAACTCGGCGCGGGAGGTGAACATACGATATGGCTCATCGGCGCCTTTGTTAATCAAATCTTCGATGAGAATCCCGATGTATCCATCGGTTCTTCCCAGAACAACGGGTTCACAATCGCCTACAAGGCGGGCCGCATTTACTCCCGCGATCAGCCCTTGGCAGGCCGCCTCCTCATAGCCTGACGTTCCGTTGATCTGACCTGCTAAAAACAAGCCCTTTACGGACTTGACCTCCAAGGAATTGAACAGCTCCCGGGGATCGATCGCGTCATACTCGATCGCGTAGCCGGGACGTAGCATTTCCGCGGATTCGAGGCCCTCGATGGAGGCAATCATCCGAGTTTGCACATCAACGGGCATGCTGGTCGACATTCCGTTCAGGTAGATCTCGTAGGTATCCACGCCTTCGGGTTCCAGAAAAAGTTGATGCCGGGATTTATCGGGAAACTTGACTACCTTATCCTCGATCGAAGGACAGTAGCGGGGTCCAATCCCTTCAATTTGCCCGCTATACATCGGCGAGCGGGAGATGTTTTCGCGCAGGATATCATGCGTAGCACTGGACGTATATGCAACATAACACGGGACTTGCTCCCTATCTATCTTCTCAGTAAGGAAGGAAAACGGAGTCGGCGTGGGGTCGCCATATTGGGGCTCGAATCGGGACCAGTCTATAGTTCTGCCGTCCAGCCTTGGGGGCGTCCCGGTCTTCAATCTCTTCCAGGCCAAGCCGAACTCCCGGAGTTGATCGCCGAGAAGATTCGACGGTGCCTCGCCGCTGCGGCCGCAGTTCACTTTGGCCTCGCCGATATGGGCAAGACCGTTCAGAAAGGTTCCCGTGGTTACAACCACCGCTTCGCATTGAAGCGACCGGCCATCGCGGAGTTGGACGCCAGTCACTCGGCGCTCTTCCACAATTAGCTGTGCGACCTCTGCTTGTAGAATGCGAAGATTCGGCTCGTTTTCCAGAATGTCGCGCATCCGTAAGCGGTATTGTTTCTTATCACATTGGGCTCGGGGCGACCAGACCGCCGGGCCTCGGCTGGTGTTCAATAATCGGAACTGAATTCCGACGGCATCGGTGATCTCGCCCATGATGCCACCCATGGCGTCGATTTCGCGGACTAAGTGGCCTTTTGCTATGCCGCCAACTGCGGGGTTGCAGGACATTTGGGCGATCAGGTCCAGGTTCATCGTTACGATGGCGGTTTTCAGACCTAAGCGCGCACATGCTCGTGCCGCTTCGCAGCCGGCGTGTCCCGCGCCTACGACGATGACATCATAATTGACCATAATTTTGCTGTTTGCAACCCTATTCTAACCCTTAAATGACGTTAAAATGGCAGGATTGAAGATTCTTGTTATCGGTAGTGGCGGGCGCGAGCATGCTCTCGCCTGGCGCCTTGCTCTCGAAGGTCATCAGATTTTTTGTTCCCCTGGAAATCCGGGGACTGCCCAGATTGCTACGAATCTGGAAATTGAGGCTGATCTCACCGTGGTCGGACCGGAGGCGCCGCTCGTTGCCGGGGTGGTCGATCAGTATCGGGCGCGAGGACTCGCAATTGTCGGCCCAACGCAGCAAGCTGCGCAGTTGGAGGCCAGCAAAATTCATTCCAAGGAATTCATGCGACGGGTGGGAATTCCCACTGCTCGATTTGTTCGGGTAGAAACCACGAGTGAAGGTCTGGCGGCGCTTAATCAGTTTGAGTATCCAATTGTTGTGAAATCCGACGGGCTTGCGGCGGGCAAAGGGGTAATCATTGTGCGGACGGTGCAGGAAGCCGAGGCGGCGGTTATCTCGCTGGGTCCCCGGATGGTGATCGAAGAATACCTCGAGGGCGAGGAAGTTAGCTTCATCGTACTTAGCGACGGGCGCAACTTTGTTCCGCTTGAAGCAACGCAGGACCATAAAGCTATCGGCGACGGAGATACTGGACCAAATACCGGAGGGATGGGCGCCTATTGCGATGGCCGCATTCTTTCGCCGAATGAAATAGGACAAATCCTAGACACCGTGATTGAACCAGCTATCCGCGCGACGGGATTTACGGGATTTCTCTATGCTGGGTTGATGATGACCGCGGCTGGTCCAAAAGTTCTGGAGTTTAACGTGCGCCTTGGGGATCCCGAGACGCAGGCGCTGATGCATCGCATCGATGACGATTTCGCGGGAACTCTGGCGCGGGCCGCGGCAGGCAACTTGAACATGAGCACCTTGAAATGGAAGCGCGACCCGTCCGTTTGCGTAGTCATGGCCGCAGTTGGATATCCGGGGCAGGTTCGCTCGGGCGATCCGATCACTATAAACGAGACTTCGGCCCAGGTGTTCCACGCGGGAACGAAAATCGGAGACAACGGTCTGGAAACTTCCGGCGGAAGGGTGCTTGGCGTCACCGCTTCCGGCGCCGACCTTGCTTCGGCGATCGCTAACGCTTACCAGGGCGTCGAAAAGATTCATTTCGACGGAATGCATTATCGGCGCGACATCGGAAAGAAGGGGCTCAAACGCTGGTACAATCTTAGTGCGTCGGGGACGTAGCTCAGATGGATAGAGCGGTCGCCTCCTAAGCGGCAGGTCGGCAGTTCGAATCTGCCCGTCCCTACCACTCCTATGCTAATATTGGAGTTTCAACGCTATGGCTTATGTAATTGCGGATCCCTGCGTGGGAGTCAAAGACGCTGCCTGTGTGGACGCCTGTCCGGTGGATTGTATCCATCCGAAAAAGGACGACCCGAAATTCGGGGAACACGACCTGATCTACATCGATCCGGTGGAGTGCATCGATTGCGGCGCTTGCGTGCCGGTTTGCCCGGTGTCGGCGATTTTCGCATTGGATGATCTTCCGGAGAAGTGGGCGGATTACGCGCAGAAGAATGCTACGTATTTCGGGCGATAAAAGGCACGTTCACGCAGAGGCGCAGAGCTCGCCAAGGAACTTGTGAACCCGGCTTTTGAGCGGCTCCGACGAAAAATTGGATCCAAGGATATTGCGTCCGTGCTCCTGGAGATTCGAGAAATCGAGCAGACTGTGCAAGCGTCCCCCCGACGAGAGGTGCTCAAGGCGATGTGCTTGCAGCTCTCCGAAGCGGGCGGCCCGCTCGAGGATGTAAACTCGGCCCTGCAGCAGGCTCTCTTGCTTGACGACGAATACGTTGAGGCACACCTAGAAATGGGCTGGTTTCTTTATGCGGTTCAGGATCAGACAAAGGACGCGCAGGAAGCGTTCGAGCGCGCGCTGCACCTGCTCGGAAGGCAAAATTCTGAGGTCATACGAGGCCTGCTCGCGTGCGCAGAAGAATTAGCGCCGGAAACGAATCAAGATGCGTTGCGCGCCGAGTTAGAGCGACGGTTGTTCGCTGGCGCTAAGCCCTAGGGGCGGTAGCTGGCGCTTTGGATATCGGTTTCCCACACTCGCACTTCGCTGATACGGATGGGGACCGGCGTTGACGCCAAGCCATTGGTCATCTCGATGTGAAAATATTCGGCGATGTTTTCGGCAGAGGGATTTTTTATGTCGAAGGGTGGAACTTCGTTGAGGAACTGGTGATCGAGCCGGTCGATCACTTTTCGCATCACGTTTTTCACGTCGATAAAATCGACCAGCATGCCGGTGTCGTCCAGGCTCTGGCCTTCGATGCGGACTTGCACCTTGAAATTGTGGCCGTGGACGTTTTCGCACTTGCCCTTATAGTTGCGCAGGGCGTGGCCGGCGGCGAAGGTCTGCTCTACTGTTACTTCAAACATTGAAAAATTTCTCCACGTCTTCCCGCCTGGTGGTGAAACCGTAGTCGGGCAGGCTATCGAAAAAAATCTGGCCGTAGCGCGTTTTTGTGACCCGATTATCTAACAAAGAGAGCACTCCGCGATCTGTGCGGCTGCGGATCAGGCGTC
>Ga0182024_10024782_pt1 | contig 10637 bp, 16 predicted proteins | sample P32metaG_FD_120480 | JGI IMG/M metagenome (GOLD analysis project Ga0182024, IMG submission 120480) | Permafrost microbial communities from Stordalen Mire, Sweden - P3-2 metaG (Illumina Assembly) | ecosystem: Environmental > Terrestrial > Soil > Wetlands > Permafrost | place: Sweden: Stordalen...
CCGCCGAGCTGAGGGAGAAGCACCCGCGCGCGCGGCCGGCGCGGGAGATCGAGGTAGGGTTTCCGCAGGAGTTCAACGCCGGCCAGCGCCGCGCCGCAGGCCTGGCCGTCGCTCAACTGATCGTCGATCGCTACGGCGCCGTTGCCGATGTCGCATGGCATGCGCCAGGGCCCCAGGGCGACGATCGCAATTATCATTGCCACGTTCTTTTCACCACGCGCGGTTTTGAAAACGGTGATTGGTCGAAAACCAAAAACCGGGCTCTCGACGATATCCATGGCGGCCGGGAAGAAATCCGGCACCTCCGGCAGGCCGTCGCCGACATTTTCAACGCGATCGCCGCGCGGGACAGGCTGAATATTTGTGTTGAGCATCGGAGCTTCGCCGATCGCGGCCTCGATCGTGAACCAACCCAACACCTGGGCCCGATCGCCACGCAGATGGAGCGGCGCGGCACCCGCAGCGACATCGGCGACGAGAACCGGAAGATAGAGAAGCGCAACCACAGACGCCAGCAGCTTCATGCGGAGCACCGGAGCATCAGTGCCGCGATCCAACGGGAGAGTGGCTCGCGAGGCCATCGCGCGCTTCCGGCGCGGTACGCTTATTAACCATGCCCCCCGTGTTTCTCGCGGCGAAGCCGCGCCGCGATGTTTTTCCGGGGCGGGTTCCCTGCCCTGCCGTTCCCGCAGCAGAGGATAACCTGAATAAGGAGCCCCAGACAAGTTGATCCACGGCCCAGCCCGTGCTACAAACGGAACGCAATGGACGATGCGCCAATCACCATACGAAAGTACACCAACTTCGACGAGATGAAGGCCGACGAATACCGCTATTGGCAAAGTCGGCCGGCGCATGAGCGACTGGACGCCGTTGAGGAAATGATTGAGATGGCCTACCAGCTCAAGAACTGGGAGATCGAGCCGGATGTACCAAGACTACAAAGACCTTTTGTCCGCCTTCCAGTCCCATGGCGTTAAATATCTGATCGTCGGCGGCCTCGCGGTTATCTATCACTCGCAGCCCCGCTTTACGAAAGATATGGACCTTTTCATCAAAGCAGACGATGAAAATGCGCGCGCGACCTATGCGGCGCTGGCCGAATTCGGAGCGCCGCTCAAAGACATCCGGCCGGAAGACCTCACCGACCCAGACAGTTTCTTTCGGTTCGGGCGCGAGCCGAAAGGCTTCGATATCCTCCCCGCCATCCCCGGCGTGGATTTCGACGCAGCATGGGAAAGGCGCGTTGAAACCGTCGTTGATCCGGCGACGGGACTGACGGCGAATTTCATATCTGCCGAAGATCTCATAGCGTCGAAGCTGGCATCTGGCCGTCTCCGTGACCTTGCCGACGTTGACGAGATCAGGAAGGCGCAGGAAAGTCAGCAACCGAAGCCTTCAAAAAAAAAGCCCCCGGAACCGACACCGGGCAGCGGTCCTAGCCAGTAACAACGATGCTTCCCTAGCGATGTCCTGACGAATGTCCGCCGGACGAAACAGGGCTGGCTTGGCGCTGAGCACCATTTTGCGCCACCCGAGGAGTCGATTGGCTGCGAACCTGCGGTGTCCGAGGAACGAAACTCTGGCTCGATCTGACAGGTGGGTGCCACCCCCACGGTCGCCTCACCACCAGATAGCCATATCCCGGATAGACGTAATAGGGAGTAGCAGTCCGAAAGGCCGGCTGGGCGGCAGGGGGAGGAGATGTCCCCGGGGGGCTGCTTTGACCGGCGGCGGCCATTGTATCAAGCGGGGCATCCTGAGCATCAAGCGGGGCATCTTGGGCGCTTTGGACGATGCTTTTGGGATCATCGGCGGCAGGATTCTCGTCAACATGCGGGATCGGTGATGGATCGATTGCTGGAGTGGGAGTGGGATTAGGAGTTGCACCGGGCGAAGGGGGATCAGGTGCAGTGTACGGCTGCGCTTGAACAATCCTGGGCCGTATTTCAAACTCCCAGAGGTAGGCCCCTAATATCGTGGTGAAAAGCCCCCAGAATAATGTTTTCACCGTCTACGACCACCTTACGTAGAACCTCATCTTATAACAATCGGCCCATGTCGACAATGCCCGATCAAGCTGGCGAAGGACCTGAAGGCGCTGGTTTAGTATTGTTCGTAGTCGATCGTAGAGGAGGGCCGCGATCCATCGCAGTTTTCACTCGACCATATTCGCTCCGAGCAAGGGCCGCAAAACCACACGCTACAAACAAGGCCTCAATAGTTTGCCTCGGGTTTTTGTCCTTCCAACCATCAAGTACGCCCATCATCATCGCGCCAGATATGGCGGTAGAAACGAGCAGGTTTCTCAATGCTTTTCCTAACATTTTAAACACCTATTGTTTTATTAGTGGCGAGCAACCCTAGCACAGAACCTTTAAAGTATTTGTTAACGCCCCCGTGTTTCTTGCGGCGAAGCCGTTGCGCGAGTTTTTGCGTACCGTTTTCCCTGCCCCCGCCATGTCTCTAAAAGGGTAGGTTGTGAGACGAACACCGAAGGCCTGAAAACAAAGGGCTTGAAAGTCTCACAATTCAGTCTCATAATTGCGGCATGGACCCGACACGCGAAGAGGTAGCCACTGCGTTGCTGGAACTGGAACGCCGGCAGCAGCCGCCTTCCCTGCCCGATGTCAGTGAGATCGACCTCGGGCGTGCGGCCGCCGGTGAGATCGAAATTCTTTTCAGGTGCCGAGCTTGCCAAGAGATCGCAACGCTGGACATGTTGAAGTTTTCCGGCAGATGGTGTCCCGAGTGCGGTAGTAATCAGGGCTTTGATCGGGCCGCCCTCGCATGAAATACGGCTACGCCCGGATCAGCACCTACGACCAAACGACCGCGATGCAGCTTGCGGCGCTGAAACGCGCCCGCTGTTCCCATATCTTCGAGGACAAGGGACTGACCGGAGCGAACGCCAAGCGCCCCGCCCTGCTCCGCTGTCTGAAACAGCTCCGCGCCGGCGACGTGCTTGTTGTCTGGAAACTCGACCGGCTAGGCCGCAGCTTGCGCGATCTGATTACGATGCTCGACGACTTGCGCGATCGCGGCGTGAGATTTCAGTCGTTGACGGAAGCGATCGACACCGAGACGCCGGCCGGCCGCGTGATGTGGCAGATGATCGGCATGATGGCCGAGTTCGAGCGCAGCCTGATTGTCGAACGAACCCGCGCTGGCATGAAGGCAGCACGGGCGCGGGGCGTGAAGCCGGGTCGCAGGCCACGCTTGACCCCGCAGCAGATCGAACACGCCAAGGAGCTCCACGGCAAAGGGAAACACCCGGAGGCCATAGCGGCCATCTTTGGCGGGGTTAGCCGCTCCACGGTGTACCGGGCGCTTGCTAGTTGAGACGCGCGGCGAGAAAATTGCGGTTGCTAATATGGCTCTCCAAATTGACGACGCGTTCATCGGCAAGTGGCACCCAAAATACGACGAACTGGAACCGGGCGACGAGGAAGTGTACGATGCCCTAGTCCGCACCGTGAAAGAGGAGATGAAATCAAAGGGTAGGATTTCGAAAAAAACTTTCCTAGATATATGGAAGTGGAAGGGCGCCATGCGGGTCATCCGCCACGCGAGGATTTACGTGGAAGGACAAGTAACAAAAGCCAGCACGCTGGCGGAAGACGAATACGAAACTTGCTACGCTATGGCCTTTAGTCGTGCTGCCGATCCCAGGCTGCCCGAACGAAAACTAGCTGAACTTCTGGGCCCCGGCAGAAAGCTACCGGGAGTAGGAGCCCCAACAGGTTCAACAATCATCCATTTCATCGATCCCAAAAACACGCCAATCATTGACGTTCGTACTGTCGAAGTTTTAGTTGAAGCTCGTCGTATTTCGACCAAACATCGCGATCTTGAACACTACGAACAATTTCGAAAGGCCATTGACGTAATTAAGCATAACTGTCCCAAGCGGACCTTGCGCCAGATTGACAGAGCTCTCTTCGCCTACCACAAGCTAGTGCTGGACAAGAAAAGAAAATGCTAACGCCTTATCGATCTGCTTCCCTTTGCATGACGGCGGCGTGATAGCCACAAAGACCGGTCTCGAAAAACACCTCCGCTTCCCCGAGCAGCGGAATTTCTCCGCACCAACATCGCCACCCCATGTATTCGGCCTTCCGCGCCCACGCCGCTTCGCGTTTTTCGATCTCATCACGTTCAAAGTCTCGGCTCATTAATGGCCCCTGATCCATACTACGAATTTGCTCTAGACGGCTCACCGCTGCCCCCCGCCCGTGTTTCGGTTCCGATCACCTGCCCTTCTTTTGCGATACCGCCACGGACCTCGAAGTGACGCGGTTTTACGGGCCGTTCCGCGCCGCCTGGCGTCAAGCCGGCAAAAACGGCAGAGGCCGTTGCGCGGAGCGCAGACGGCCTTGCGTTTTCTGCCCTCCCTGCGGTCGGCAAGGGGCTGAACGCGCGCCGCGTCCGTCCGTGAACAAACCGCATCGAGGCCCCGTTGTGGCGGCCTCATCAGCAAAAGGAGGACAGCATGATTATCGGAAACTTCGAACTCGTGGACGGCAGCTATCTCGGATTGATCGAGATGGTCGGCACCAGCACCACAGCGGTGTTCAAGGCGCAGGAGCGAGGCCCGGATTACGTGATCGTTTGCCCGCAGCAGGGCAGCGATATCGAATTCGGCGCAGCGTGGAAACGCACCAGCCGCGAGCGAAAGGCGTACCTTTCGGTCAGGCTCGATTCCCCGCTTCTGCCGGAGCCGGTCAACTGCGCTTTGCTGGAGCAGGAAGGCGGGACTTACGCCCTCGTCTGGAACCGTCGCCGCGCGGCGGAACCGAAGGCGGGCTGATCCGCCGGGGGAGCCGCAACGCGCGGCTCCCCTTCCCTGCCCCGCGAACCGTCGGCTCGGACGGCGTTGAAACATTACGCTTTCCTTTTGTTTGAGGCTTCGCTATCATTAGCGAAAGAGCGATTTAGCGAAGTCGCCCATTCTTAGCGATCCGGGGGATCAATGAAAACCGTCGTCATCACGTCGCAGAAAGGAGGCAGCGGCAAAACCACGCTCACGGCGCACCTGGCCGTTGCCGCCGAGCACGGCAAGGCCGGACCTGTCGTCGTTGTCGATACCGACCCGCAGCAAACGCTCGCCACGTGGTGGAACGTGCGCGAGGCCGATAGTCCGAAGCTTGCGCCTGTCAGCCTGCGCGAGCTTCCCGAGAAGCTGCACGCTCTGGAACAGGCCGGATTTACCTACTGTTTCATCGACACGCCCCCTGCCCTTACCGAGCAGAACCGGCAAGTGTTGAGGCTTGCCGATCTGGTGCTCATCCCGACCCGCCCGAGCCCCAACGATCTTTGGTCGCTCGGCGCGACCCTCGATCTGGTCAAGCAATCAGAGACGCCGTTTGTGTTCGTGCTCACGCAGGCCAAGGCCAACGCCCGGATTACCGTGCAAACCATCGCCGCGCTTTCGCAGCACGGCCAAGTATTCGAGGCCGTCGTGCATGACCGGGTTGACTACGCCGCTTCCATGACCGACGGCCGCACGGCGCTGGAGATCAGCCCGAACAGCCCGGCGGCGGAAGAAATGGGCGAACTCTGGAAGCTGACGGTTAAGCGAATACGCGAATTAGCGAAAACTAGCGAAATAGCGAACCAAGACAGGAGAGCCAAAGCCCATGCCTAGGAAACCATCCGCCATTGACGCCAGCACATTGCTTGCTACAAAGGAGAAGGCCTCCGTCGTCGTGGGTTCGCTTCAACGCGGCCAGAAGGCCAGTGAGACCCTCGTCGATCTGAATTTCAAAGTGCCGGCGGAATTCAGAAGGCGCTTCAAGCGTCTCGCAAATGACGCCGACTTGAAAAACGTCCAGCTTCTGACCCGCGCGCTCGACGCATGGGAACGGGAGCAGGGCAGGGAAGCGAAACCGCTAATTAGCGAAAGAGCGAATTCGCTAAATCGCTAAAGAGGGATGAGCATGGCCGAGGGCAAAGGCGATAAAGGTCTACAGCGCATCGGCGAGTTACTTGCGCCAATGGTCAAGGACGTCAAGCCACTGACGCCGATGCAGGAGCGCCTTCTGTCGATGCCGCTGCCGGACGAGGAGCGCCTCAACATCCTCTACCAGCATTCGGTTCTCTGCCAGACCTGCATGCCGTACCGCGATCCCGGCGACAACATGAGGCTCTGGCGGCGGCGCAACGGAATTGTTCATCTCGAATTGCAGGCGGGCAGGGTACTCGACCCCTCGATTGACGACTTCGTGGATGTCGGCTTGCCCTTCGGCCCGAAACCGCGCCTCGTTCTCTATCACCTGAACGCCGAAGCGCTGCGCACGCAATCGCCGGTCCTCGATCTTGAGGACAGCCTTACCGCCTTCGTCAAACGCACGCTCAAACTCGATCCGGGCGGCCGGACGATCCGTTCCGTCAAGGAGCAACTCAATCGCCTCGCAGCGGCCGATTTTCGCCTCGGCGCAACCGAGGGCCAGCGGGCGGTCACCATCAAGGGCACGGTTATCGAGGGCCTTGAATTGTGGACGCCGAAGGACCCCCGGCAGAAGGTTCTATGGCCGACATCGGTGCAGTTTTCGCAGCGCTACTTTCAGAGCCTCATGGCCCATGCCGTGCCGCTCAATGAAGCAGCCGTGGCGCGTCTCTCGCACAGCGCTATGGCGCTCGATCTCTACACATGGCTTGCGCAGCGGCTCCACCGCGTCGATCCCAGCAAGCCCGGCTTCGTTCCGTGGGTGTCGCTCAAGGAGCAATTCGGCCACGGATACCACCGCATGGATAACTTCAAACGGGTTTTCAGGACCACCTTGAAGCAAGTCCAAGTGGTCTACCGGGAGGCGCGCTTCTCACTCGACGAGAAGGGCATCAAGCTGTTCAACAGCCCGTCGCCCATCCTGCGCCGCCTCGTCCAGATCAAGTAGCCCCGGTTTAGCACTTGTTGAAAACCCTGTGCGATCAGGCACTTATCCACGGGCACTTTGTAGGGGCCTTCACGGGCAGTTTGTAGGAACCAACCACGGGCACTTTGTAGGACAAGCCTTATAGTAAGTTCCTATAGATTCTCCGGTAGTGGTCCCACCTCAACTGTGGAAAACATTTGAGACACCGGGCCGCTCGCTTCGCTCGCGGCAACTAAGGACCTCGCTTCGCTCAGACTCATTCACCAACCGCCTGCGGCGGAAGAAGGAGCGCCGCCTTAACGGCGTCGCAATCATTTCTTCAGAGCAGGGAAGGGGTATCCCCTTCCCTGTACCCATCCCCAACCGTTAAGCTCTCGGTAAAGGCAGCACTCCACTATTCAGCAGCACATAAGAGAAACACGGGCGGGGCAATGATGGACGGCAGAGGCGGGACGGATATAACCGGCGCGAGGATCACAACCGCACTTGCCATGCTGGATGCTTTCGCCAGCGTCGGGGCCGCCAGTTTCGACGTGACGCTGACCGACCTGGCCGGGGAGAAAACCGGCTATCAGGCTAACCGCTCCGTTGAGGAACTGCGGCGCAGCATCCGGGCGTGTCTGGAAGCCGCCGACCGGCTGCAAAACAATTTCATTGTGCGTCCGCGCTCGACAGCCGCGAAGCTGATACAGCTTGACGACCTCGACGCCGCGAAAGCAGATCGCGTTGCCGCTCACGCGTTCCTGTTGCTCGAAACCTCGCCGGGTAACTTTCAGGCATGGGTCGCCGTAAAGAACGCGCCCGCGGATTTTCCGCGCAGGCTTCGCAAGGGCAGCGGGGCGGATCCCACTGCGAGCGGATCCACTCGGGTTTCCGGATCCCGAAATTTCAAGAGCAAGTATGCGCCGGCATTCCCGGTTGTGCAGCTCGCTCGAGCAAACGCCGGCAACGTCGTCAGCCCTGCAGCGCTCGAGCTGGCCGGGCTGGTAGCTCCACCGGAAGTCCCCGCCGTGTTTCATCGAGTTTCCTGGCCGCGCGGCGGCCGCCGCCGCTGGCCGAGCTATGCGCGGTGCGTTCAACACGCTCCGGCCGTGCATCAAGGCGAGCGCCCGGATGTCAGCCGTGCCGACTTCACGTGGTGCATGACGGCGATAGATTGGGGTTTCTCGGTTGAGGAAACGGCGACGCGCCTGATGGAGGAGAGCAGCAAGGCCCGCGAGAACGGCGAACGGTACGCTATCACCACCGCCGAGAATGCCGCTGCAGCCGTTGCCCGCCGTCAGCTTTTAAAACCGTCAGCAACACCCCGTTAGCGCGAGTCGTTTGAGCGCAGCAGGACAGGGGGATAGGCAGGTACCGCCTGCCCTCGACTAACGCGTCCACGGGCTTCCTATTGCGAAATTTTCTTGCGTCAGGGCCGCAATCCGTGACAAAGCTCCAAAGCCTTGCTAAGATCGGCGCTGTTACGATGAAGCAAGGGTTGAGCCATGAGTATCGAAATTCACAAACCTGACCTTGAACGCCGTGTGCGGGAAGGAATCCAGAGCGGCCGCTTCCAAGACGCGGACGAGCTCCTCACCAAGGCGCTCGATGCGCTGGCCGAATCCGCCAGCCAGCACCACGGCGCCCTCGACTGGTCACAATGTCCCGCCGTGGAAAGTGTTCCGGGTAGGTTAAGCGGCGCGTGGGTTTTCCGCGATACCCGACTCCCGGTGTCCACGGTATTCGAAAACCTGGAGGACGGGGCCACGGTCGACGAAATCACGGAATGGTTCCGTGTCTCGAAGGAGCAGGTCATCGCAGTTTTGGAGTTTACCGCGCGCAGCGTTGCAGCGCCGGCCTCTGCGTCTCCCCGAGATGCTCATCCTCTTTGACCACAGCACACCGGCTCCGTTAGCTTCGTATCTTGCCGGCCACACGGTTATAGAAGCGAAGGACAGGGGATGGGACAGGCTTTCCAACGGCGATTTGCTGGCCGAAGCGGAACATGCCGGTTTTGATATTTTGCTGACAGCCGATACAGGCATGGCCTATCAGCAGAACCTCAAGGGGAGAAAGATCGCGTTGGTGGTGTTGAGCCACAACCGTTGGCAATTAGTCCAGCGGATGATCCGCAAAATTGTCGAGGCCGTGAACGCGGCGGAACCAGGCAGCTACACGCTGATCGACGTGCCGGTTCGGTAAAGCGGAGTGCGCAGTTATACACTCGGCGAGTGTTCGGGCCGGTTGTGATCAAAAACCGAAACGCAGACGGAATGATCCCGAAGGGCGCACTTACGCGTTGACGTTTGTCAACACCAGGCGGTTTGCCGATCCAGGTCCGGCAACCAGACTTGCCCTCCGGCAAGAAATTTGAATGGGGTCAACGGGGCTGTGGCCCCTTGCAAGCGTGTTCTGGCCTGAAGCCAGCCGGAGGCGGCGCGGTGGCCACCACACATAGCTTGTCAAACCGTCTTTTCCGAACCCTTCGCAGCCGCTATAACCGCCGGAGAGCATCCGGGAGCTGCGCTTGAAAAATCCCAGCGACGATGACGAAGACGACGAATGGCGAGTGTCCTGGTCCGGCGACATCATGACCGTTGAAATGTCCGAGGACGACGCCCGGGAAATCGAAGCCCGTGCCAAGGCCGCCGGGGTTACGGTCGGGGTTTATTTCCGGCGCCGGCTGGGTCTTCCGGATGAACCGCCGGGCTGATTGCGGAGGATGATGGCAAGCCATGCGTGGTCAGACCACTTCCCTGCCGGGAAGCGCTCCTTCACGCGGCTTTATCGAAGGCAGCAAGTTGTGCGCGTTATTCACGCGCCCCGCTCCGGCCCCGGCTTTCAGCCGCGACCTGCGCTCAATTTGGCAAGGGGCGCGCCCCGTTGCATCCCCGTGCGAAGGTCGCCGTTTCAGGATCGGGGTTCCGTCCCTGAGGCTCGGCCGGCTTTTGCCGGCGGATGAACCCGCCGGCAACCGCGCGATCGGCGGCAGGTTGAGGAGCTGGCGGTCCGCAGGGCTGGTGACGAAGCGGTCAAGAATATCCATCAGAGCAGCGGTCACCGGACTGCCGGGGTTCATGGCCATGTGCTTGGCCACGAAACCGCCGAGCACGATCTTGCGCCGTGTGTCCCGCTTGCGCGCCTGATGCCGCGCCCTGGCGTCCAGACCAGCGATCTGGGCCGCGAGCTGCGCTTGCCGGCGCCGGAGCTGGTCGAGGCGCGTTGCTGTCATGGCGTCATGTCCCCGCCGTGTTTCTTTTCGCTGTCGCGCAAAGAATCTGGCGGCTAAGGTTGAAGTGATTCGGTGGCATGAGGGAATCATGAAGTGCGCACTTACGCAACTCCGTTGCCCATGCGCGGGGGATTCCCCCTGCGACCCCCTGGGGCGGGGTGAGAAGCGCCCTCGGTGGTTGCGGGAAAGGGGTGGGGCATGAGGGATGCGCGTTTTGGAATTGCACGCGTCAGTCCGGGCCGTGCAGCGCAGCAGCGGGCGCACGGCGCCGGCCGCCGCGGCCTATCGATCCGCGTCCCGGATCGAATGCGAGCGCACCGGTCAGGTGCACGACTACACGCGCAAGCAAGGCGTCGAGGCGACCGCTTTGCTCCTGCCTCCCGGCGCGCCGGCATGGGCGCAAGACCGCGCCGCGCTGTGGAACGCCGCCGAGCTGAGGGAGAAGCACCCGCGCGCGCGGCCGGCGCGGGAGATCGAGGTAGGGTTTCCGCAGGAGTTCAACGCCGGCCAGCGCCGCGCCGCAGGCCTGGCCGTCGCTCAACTGATCG
>Ga0182024_10024784_pt1 | contig 10636 bp, 7 predicted proteins | sample P32metaG_FD_120480 | JGI IMG/M metagenome (GOLD analysis project Ga0182024, IMG submission 120480) | Permafrost microbial communities from Stordalen Mire, Sweden - P3-2 metaG (Illumina Assembly) | ecosystem: Environmental > Terrestrial > Soil > Wetlands > Permafrost | place: Sweden: Stordalen...
CACGTTTTCGGGATCCGCCACCTGGTTTGTATAGATGGGCGCAAGGAAGTCACGCTGAGTAACCAGGGAGGAGCCCAACGACGCGAGTATGGCGAGCACGGTCACGACCCGCAGCGGGGCAGGACGCCAGTAGCGAATGACTCCGTCGAGCGAGTACCCCAGGACAGCCGCGACGGCGGGTGTCACCGCAGCCAGGTAATACTGCTGGACGACATACAGATTGAAGAACACAACCACGGGTAGGACGCCGGCCAGCAGGATGCCGATCCACACCGCCCGCCTCTCACGGAGCCACGCAATACCGCAGAGGATCGCGAATGCCCACAGCGGCAGCCCGGTCACGAGCGTGTCGAATGGGTGAATGATGTCGTACCAGGCATGGACGCTCAAGCGCTGAGTGATGGTGCCGAAGTTCCAGATGAACAGCGCCTCGCTGGTGAGCCAACTGGTGGCAGGGTTCGACGCCTTGATGTCATCGGCGTGGTGCGTCCAGAGCACGCACGCAATCAGTGGAATCAGGAACAGCACCAGGGAGATATTGAGTCGATCACGAAGCCAGACCCGCAGTGGCGGCCTCGGCCCGCGAGACCAATACAGCAACAGTGGAACCATCCAGAAGATCGCGCTGGTCACCTTGACAAGCATTGCGAGCGTGCCGAGAACGATGGCGAGCGCTGCAAAACGCTTCTGGCGCTTGTCGATCCAGATCATCCCGGCCCAGACGTACGCGACCGAGAAGGCCGTCGCCATGTACTCGATCATCGACGACCGGCTCCACCAGATATTGAACGGTGAGAGCAGAAAGACGACGAGCGCGATCACTGCGGCAGTCCGCGTGGAGAGGTGGCGAACCAGCCCCCACAGCGCGAATGCGGTTGCCACGAAACAGATCAGCCCGCTCGCTCGAAGCGCAAGGTCGGCGGCCACACCAAGGTTCATGACGAGAGCTGCCATGGCCTGAAACAGCGGGAACTCGAACGGGACCTGCCATGGGCTGCCAGACACCGGGAGCTGGGGGTTGAGCAGATTGATCCCTTGCTCGTGATAGATGAGAGCTGGATACGCTGTCTCGGTTTGGCGAAACGACGACATGGCAGTGAACGGCTGGCTCAGATGCGGCAGCCGTATGAGGAGTCCGATACCCAGGAGAGCCAGCACGATTCCCGCCTCTCGGAGACCGGGGACAGCCCAGAGGCTCCGACCCCTTCCGATGAATCGCTGCATGGGGCGGATTGTATGGGCTCTCGTTTACAAGGCTGTTATCAAGACAACTGCTACGCGCGGGCTGTGCAGCACGGAGAACCAGCGCATGCTGTGGCACGCCACGATCACCGCGATCGCGTCAGGAACTCGACAGCTCGCCCAGGGTCACCGTGTGAACCGCACGCTGACGCTGCCAAGACGACGGCAGCGACAGCGAGTCCACGACGCAAAATAGCGATGCCGGCCATCCGACCAGAGGCTACTGGTTCAGATCGGTGGCCTCAGAACCCGTTGCGCGCCTCCGAAGAGATTCGTTAAGGAGACGTCGACCTCCCGCGGAGGCAGGGTCCCAGGGCTATTGGAACCATCCAGAGACGTCAAGGGTGACGTTGATGACGCCGAGAGCGTTGGTGAGGTTCAAGTCACCGGCCGACGGTCCGGTGGTCGCCAGACTCACGATTGCGAGGTTGTCGATGACATCGTGAGCGTTGGGATTGAGATCAGATGCCTTGGGGATGTGCGCCGCGTCGCTCGGGTAGAGGACGAGGACGGTTGACGCCGTGCCAGCGATGCCGGTGAGGTTTGCCACGATTGCAACCGGGGATGATGCGCCACCAAGGGCTGGGAGCACGCCGACCCCGGCCGCGTGAACCGTCTCCGTAAAGCTTCCACTCAGTGGCCTACCGGCGCACAGCGTGCCTGACCCGGTGCGTGTGTCGCAGATGCGCTCAGGTGAAACCGCATAGTAGAGGGCGCCCGATGGAGATGTGGTCTCACTGCCACTCCCGAACCAGCCGTTGACATCGATGATGAAATCGACGCTGCCGGCAGCGTTGTAGATGCAAACGTCCTGGTGAGGACCAAGATTGGAGAGCACTCGATTGGGGAGCGCTTCGCCAGGATGTGGATTCACGTTGGAGACCGCCGGCTTCCCTGTTGGGCATGCGTCGCTCGTCATATTGGGTGCCGCTACTGCTAGGTAGGTCGACAAGGTCGCGTGTACGGCAGTGAGGTTGAACGCGGCCGCGGCAGCGTCGACGGTAGGTATTGACGGAGTACCGCCCGCGGCGCCAGGGGGCAGGCCAGACAGCACCACGTGTCGCCACGTGTTAGCAGGCAGTGGGTTATCGGCGGCGCCCGCACACTCGGTGTTCTGCTTGGCCCGCGTGTCGCAGATGCGCAGCGGCGGCATCGGATGGAACTCGCCCGGGACCTCGCTGGCGCCACCGGGCTCGGCGAAGTAGCCCTGCACGTCAACCAAGAAGTCGGCTGACCCGGCGGCGTTGAAGATGCTGATCCGACCGTCGGAGCTCAACGGGACGATGGCGAGATTGGCTTGGGCAGCGCCCGCGTCGATGTTGTCGCTGGAGGCATGTGGCACCGTAGTCCCGCTGGGGTACGCCACCAGATACGTCGGGCTCGTCCCATGGTTGATGCCGGTGAGATTTATAACTACGGCGATGGCCCCAGATGGCACCATTTGCAGAGCAGGCCCTTGCACACCGCTGATCTGCAGGCCAATGAATTGCCCGGCGCCGAGTGTCTCGCCGGAACACTGTGTCTCGGTGTTCGATCGACTGTCACAGATGCGGAAAGGCGCGAGCGCGCTGTACGCTCCAGCCGCAAGGACATTCGCCTGGCTGGAACCCACCGCCGAGGGCCCACCGTTGAGGCTCACGGTGCGACCGGTAAAAACAAAGGTGTTGCCCGTCGAGGTCCCGCCACTACTGGTTTCCGTGACCGTGGTGGTGTAGGTGCCGGCAGCGGCATAGGTATGTGTGGTCGTGGGAGTGCTGGTGGTGGTCTGGTGGCCGTCGCCGAAGTCCCAGGCGTAGGACGCAATGGTGCCGTAGACCACCGTCGAAGCCGAGGCATCGAAAGTGCTGGTGGTGCCAGGCCGCGATGCCACGACAGAGAGCTCGGCGACCGGTGCTTGATCTGGCGTGATCGCGATACCAGCAGCCTGGCCGCCAACGGTGATCGCGGTGCCGAGGACCTTGGTGCTGGTGTTGATCGGGGTCACGGTTGGTCCGTTATTACTCACGTAGGCAGTGCTGCCATCGGGAGTGAAGGCGATTGCAGCCGCTCCCGCAGCCACGGTGATCGGCGTGCCGGCGGTGTTGTGCTGGGTGTCGATTGGGGTGATTGCATTCCCGTGTGAGTCGGTTACGAAGGCGGTGTTGCCGTCCGGCGTGACGGCAATATCGTTCGGGCCGGTCCCCACCGCGATTGCAGGGAACTCGGTGCCTGTGACGGCATCGATTGGGATCACCGTGTTTGATCCCTCATCGGCAACGTAGAGGGTCGTGTTGCCCGGCGTGAGCGCGAGGTTGAACGGCAGCGTGCCAACGGGGATGGCCTGCTCTGTAGTCCCGCTACTCAGATCGATCGGAGTCACGGTGTTGGCAGAGAGGTTTCCCACGAAGGCTTCGTTGCCGTTGCGTGTGATGACGATGCCGAATGGGCTACTACCGGCGGGGATTGGCGTTCCCGCGGTATTTGTTGCGGTGCTGATCGGAGTGACCGTGTTCGATCCCTCGTTGGTCACGTAGACGGTCTGCCCGTTGGGCGAAATGGCGATGCCGGCGGGATCATTTCCAACCGGGATCGCGGTCCCCGCGGTATTGGTCGCGGTATCGATCGGCGTGACGCTGTTCGATCCGGAGTTGACCACGTATGCGGTCTTGGCATTGGGTGTGATGGCGATTGAGGTGGGGGCGGTACCCACCGTGATTGGACTGCCGGCCGTATTGGTTGCGGTGTCGATGGGGACGACAGTGTTTGACGTGGTGTCCGCCACGTACGCGGTCCAACTCGGAGCGACCACGGTTGCGTGGGCCGCGGCCGGACCGACGTACGCGAGCCCACCCATAGCGAATAGGGCACCAGCCGCCCCGCACAGCAGCCGTTGAAGGCGGAAGCAGCGGCGCGTTCTTGTCCTCGTCGTCTGAGCAGTGAGGGTGACGTGCGAGCTCACGGCCGAAGGTGCAACTTGCCGGTCAAGACCTGCCCGTAGGGGTCGCATGCCGCATCGTGGCCTGGGTTCCGCCCGCCACGGGGGCCGCCAGCGAAGTGGTTGGCGGGGTCGTCTTCAAGCTAACGTCTTCCTCGCGTGAAAGTGAGACGCGTGGAAGCCACGCTCCAAATCACTTAGAGAATGGACGCCAAACCCCGCGCGAGATCGGGCACCGAAGTTACAACCGCGTCACAAATGGCCACCCAGCGAAAGGTTACTGACTCGGGATTTCGAGACTTCCCCCTACGAACGCGCTGGCGGCGCGTTGCTTGGTTGGGCACCGTGCGGGCCACTCCCGGGTCACGGCCGTCAATGCTGCATTGGCGCCAAGGAGACCTTCAAAGTCAGGGAGCACGCCGGCGGCGGGGTGCCCATGAGGTCCCAGCCGATTGGGTCGACGACGGTGTAGTCACCCGGGGTCGGAATCGTCAGAGGCGTTCCACTGAGGAGCGGAAACGACCAGCCATTGCGTGTGATCTGGCCGGCGACTGTCACCACGGGGGTACCGCACTCGTCGGCGACCAGGACGAGAACGATGCATTTGGTCATGGCTATTTCGACTGCTACAGCATCGTCGCGGGACACGAGTTCGCTGAGGCCGTGACCGATCCGGATAACTACAACGGAACCCAGGACGGCTGGAATGACGTTCAGACCAATGAAGACGGAGACAAATGCGCCTGGACGAACCTCCAGAACATCCCGCTGCACGGCCAGACATTTGCGATCCAACCGCTCTGGAGCAATGCAGCGGCGGGCGGCCAGGGTGCGTGTGCGGTGAGCCTGAGCAGCTGACCAAACGGCAGCAACCGCTGGGAATTGCGCAGAAGAGCCCGGCGCCTCCGTGGCACCGGCTCTCTACATCAGCCGCGCCGTCGCGCGGTCTGCACCGCTGCGGGGCACTGGTTCGAGCGCAGGATGTTCCCCGCACCAGTGCAAGTCTCGATGCCACTCGTAATAGGTCGAGATACCAAATGGCGGCGCATCTCCGTCCATCGGTAGACTTACCACCGCTTCGAGTGATGGTTACGCATAAGCGGCTCACCCTAGTCGTCCAGTCGGGCGAGCGCTCGACAACTACCGCACCCACAAGCATCCTGTCGTCAACGACTGGTTGACCCACCATCCGCGCCTCAAGCTCCCTTCACGCCCACCTCCGCGAGCTGGACGAATCAGGTGGAGACCTGGTTCTCGATCGTGCACCACAACACAACGGATCAGCTCCTAGGGCGGGAAGGGCGCCTACGGCTCCGTGATCGAGAGACTCACGTTGACGGCGGCCCCGTTGTTGACCGTCACGGTGGCGCTGTAATGACCCGGCTCCTCTTGCTGCGGCGCGGAGACGGTGTAGGTTCCGGGCGCCACGTCGACGTCAAAGACGCCGCTGGCGTTCGTGGTTGTCGTGGCGGCCACCGTTCCATCGGGACGCGTTACGGTGATGGTCGCGTTCTTCTCCACTTGCAAATAGCCGGAGGGGCACGGAGACTGTCCCATGCAGGTAGGAACCGGTCCCGCGGTGAGGGTGAAGGTTCCGTGGATGTGGCCCTGAGCCGTAAGTCCCGTCAACGGCGGAGTTGCAGTCGAGGATGGCGAGCTGGTGCACCCGGTGACCGCTATTGCTATGACGGCGAGGCTCAGCCCTAGGCGTTGCACTGAATAACTCCCTGACACGGCCCCAGAGCGGCCTTGTTCTGATTATCGCTCAGTTCGTTGATCACGCCCCAACGCTGCGTGGGGCAGCACGGACGGGGTGCTTCGCGTCGCCGCCAACCATGGTCCCCGCCAGCCAACGGCCCGACCAGCCTTCAACCTTCTGGCGCATTCCGCCGTAATCGAGACTGAGCGCACCCAAGCCGAAAGCCGTTGTTCTGTATTTAAATCGGCTCTCGCCAAGGCGCTCAGCGGGAGACGGGGCTCGAACCCGCAACTTCAACCTTGGGAAGGTGACGGTCCATTTCCGTATTCAGCCACGCCCGATAAACGTCTCAAGATATCTATCCACCCCCATTTTCGAGCGCGACCACGTGGCCTTCGCCAGTCACCATCGGCCAATCAAGTGGAGTGGACGGTAGCCATCTGAACCTCGATCGCTCGGCTCCTGCACACCGACAATCTGCCGTTCTGACCTTACCCGCTCACAAAGCAACGTCACGTAACTAACGGACGTGGTAAGCACTCCACCGTTCGTGTCAGCCAAACCGGAGCACGCCCACCCGGACGCTACACCCACCGTACGGACCAGAGGAGCGCTATCCTCGCGACATGCGCGAATGGATCGTCGTGACTGACACGAACCCCTAGGCTCCGAATTCTGTATATCAACGTCGATGCGATCGACTGCGTCCGCGAGGACGGTGACGACACGCATCTGACACTGCGCAGCGGTAGGGTTATCCGCGCCGCTTCTTCACTCGGCTCGCTCCAGACCGCCCTCGAGATTCGTCCCTGACCTGACGTGGCGACAGGCCGCTCGGGACGTGGCGCCGCCGCAAGATCGGCTTGGTTTTCTCATTCGCACGCTGACGTATACAAGGTCGTCGTCGTTTGGGGTGCGCACAAGGCAGGGCCATCGACACGTATCAATCTATTCGTACCGGCGCTCCGACAAGCTCGATCACCGATGGCGACGGCGAGCGAGCCAGGGAAACAGAAGTGTCGGCGCGACGGTGAGGAACATCCCCACGGTGGCCACACCAACCACGGTCCCGACCGCGAAGTCCGTGCGGGTGATGAGGCCGCGATCCAAGCCGTACCTGATCGCGAGATAGAAGACGATCGCGTAGAGCAGGCTTGAGAGCAGCCCCGGCGAGTAGGTGTTGCGTCGCACGGTCCACTACACGTGGACGGTGAGCAGATGGGTGACGAACCCAGCCACCCAGACGAGCGGGAGAATGACCCAGTGGCCCCCCAAGCTGTCGAAGAGCACGTTGCTGGCGGCGATCGCGGCGGCATTGAACCAGAAGAACATTCGCGCGTGGTATGTAGGCCAGAAGTTGTCCTTAATCCATTCGACAAAGCCGCCATTGAGAAGTGCCTCGTCGAGGATGTGCACCACGAATGACGCGAGGAAGGCCCAGAAGAGGAGGCTCAGGAACAGCATTGTTCGGCTACTTGCGGGCTGGCATCAGTAAGTCAGGCTGAGGTTCACGCAGTGCCAAGTGTTTCAACACCGGCTGCTGCTGCGCGCGCTCGGGCGCGGACAATGTAGGAGAACATCCACATCATCAGGGCGAATAACCCAGCGTAAAAGATGACCGGCGACAGCCACACCATGGCGGCAACAGGGAGGACGAAGGTGAGGACCACCCGAAGGGCGGCATCCACGAGCAGGACCGCCGCAGACACCGCTGTGATCGTGTATTGAACCCGCCGGAACTGCGGGTACACCCAATAGCTGTTCCAGATCTGCACTCGGGCCGGATCGCCGGCGGTTGCGAACTGCCGCCCAAAGAAGAACGCCAACGGCCGTGGTAGCGCCAGAGAGACGGTACAGGCGATGCCGAATACACCGGTCAAGACAGACTCCTTGGCGAGATGAAATCGGGGAGAGCCGGAGACAACACTCCCGAGGAGACCTAGGACAATCAGGATCAGGCTAATGAGTGCGAGCCCATCCAGGCTCCGCGTCCGGGCAATCGACACCAGCGTCGCGATCACGGGGAATGCCGCCGAAGTGCTGAGGGCTGCAACTGGCGGCCACCCTCGACTGGTCAGGATCGTGTAGGCGACGACTGGAAGAACCGCATTGACAAGGATCCCTGGGATCAGACCGAGAAAGAACCCTGCTCGGCGTATGGGCTCAGGTGGTATGTCGGCAGCAGCTGGTAACAGCGTATGCGTGGACTGCCGGTCTTCGATGTCAGCCATCTCGCCGAGTGTAACTTCGCGGGTCGGATGCCAGACAGCGGATTTCGCGCAACGGGGGTTGGACACGTGAGCCGAGACTACGAACTTGCTCCGAATTGCGAGGACGATTGATTCGCCGGTGCGCGCTGACGAGCCGTACAACGCTCGTCGGTCCTTCAGCGCGTCAGCGGCCACCCAGCCGGGTCGTGCCGTCGAGGAGCTCCCTCGCGATATCCAGATGTCGGGGAATGCCGCGCCGTCTCCCCGATCACGTGCAACACGACGTCACCAGGCCGCGTGCACGCTGAGGCCATCGATCAGCGCACCGACCTCGATGCCCGAGCGGCCGCCGCGCGACCGTGTGCGAGGAGCAGCACGCCTAACACGACTATCATCGTGGCGCCCGGGTAGTCTGCAACCCGTTCTGTGATGCCGCGCGGCCAGCTGAGCGCGAGGCTCATGAGGAAGAGCAGGAACCCTAGGCCGCCGACGAGCCCAGCAGCGAGGGCCAGGACGCCGCCCCACCTGGTAGACGGGAGCGCGGTCACACCCAATGTGATCATGCCCGCGTTGAGGCTGGCGAGACCAAGGAATGCGCTCGCAATGTGAACGGAGGCATCGGTGTTCTCCGGGGCCGCGCCGGCCAGTGCCAACCCGACGCCCGCCAGCGCCAGCAGCGCGGCGCTCACCGCCCTGAGTCTCCCGGGCGGAAAGGCCTGCTGAGTGGTGATCGCGCCCGCACAGTGCAGCAGGCCGACCGCTATGAACGTGGCGTCCATCAGGCCGTGCCACGGCGAGCACACTGCAGGCCCGCACGCCGTGTTACCGAGGTCGCTGATCACGTTGGTGATGAGGCTGTACGGCCGCGCCGAGGCCGCCTGGGCCAGCGCTTGACCGAGGAAATAGAGACCCGACAGCGTCCAGCACGCGGCGCCGAAGCATACCGGGAGATCAAAGGTAGCGGGGAAGCGCGACCTTGCACGCGCCGCACCCACGCTCACCTCCTCCAGTCGAGGTTCGCGGTAGCCCTACCGGAGCGTGTCACGGTCGTCACCTCCGGGTTCGCTTCGGGTCAGACGGTGACGTGGCGCATGGTGGCGTAGCCGCCTGCCACCAACACAGCGGCAAGTGCGGCGAGCAAGCCGGTCAACCCGGCCGTGCTGAGCGTGGTGAAGAACTGACCCAGGGCCGGCCAAGCTTGGGCATGGCTGATGGCCACGACGCCAACGACCAGCGCGATAACCAAGGGGACGGCAAAGGCGAGCAGGCCGAGCATGCCCCAGCGCCGGTAGATCAGCCCGACCCAGATACCGCAGACGAACATCAGGGCCAGCAGGACGAACGACGTGAGCCAGGTGAGATACCAGGGCCCGGGCAGGATGTAGGCAACCCGGAAGAAGTGCAGCCCGACGCCCCAGCCGCCGCTGGCCTGCTCGATGAGCTGCAGCACGGCCAGCGCCAAGCCATAGACCACAGCGAGGCTGACCGCGAGCAGCACGGTCCCCGCGTAGTAGGAACGCCGGCTGACACCGAGGGCAAACGCGAATGGCAGCGACTGGCCGATGTTCAGAATGCCCACCGCGAAGAAGAACACGTAGATCGCTGCCACCGCTCCGGTTGCGACCTGCGCGGAGCCCCCTCCTCCCTGCGCGTCGGCGAGGGCCAGGTTGATCACGAAGGCGATCGCCAGGACGGCCCAGGGCATTGCCGTGTAGCTGAACCGGTCGACCAGATGGAAGCGGGCGACCTTGATCCATGTCGTCATGCGCGCGTCCCTTCTACCGCGTGTGTTTGAAGCTTGCTGGAGGCTTGGACCACGACCTGTTGCATCGTCAGCGGTTCCAGATGGAGGCGCAGCGCGGCGGCGCGAGCGCGGTCGGTGTCGTCCAGCGCGCCGGCCACCACCGCCGTCTCCTGGGAGGCGATTCGGCGACGGTTCCACACCGTGCGCCCAGCTGTGAACTCCCCCACCGCAATCGCGGGGCCGCTCACGCTCGTCGCCGCGCCACGGATTTCGTCGGCGGCGGCGTCCAGCACGACCCGGCCGGAGTCGATGACCACCACCCGTTCCAGCAGCCCGGCGACCTCGTCGATCAGATGGGTGGACAGCAGCACGGTCCGGGGATGCTCCGCGTAGTCGGCGAGCAGCCGGTCATAGAACAGCTGCCGGGCCACCGGGTCCAGTCCCGCGTACGGCTCGTCGAACAACGTCACCTCGGCGCGAGCGGCCAAGCCGATCACGATGCCCAGCGCGGAGCGCATCCCGCGGGACAGCCCCTTGACTGCCCGACCGGGCGGCAGGCCGAAGTCGGTGACCATAGCCTCTGCCAGCTCGGCATCCCAATCCGGGTAGAACCAGGAGGCCGCCCGCAGCGCGTGCCAGACCTTGAACCCCCCGGGCAGCCCGTAGCCCGGGTAGCGCTGGTCTTCGCGGACGAACACCATCCGGTGCAGCAGCGCGTCGCTCTTGAGAGGGCTGGCCCCGAGCAGGGTGACGCTGCCCGCTGAAGGAAACTCCGCGCCCGCGAGAATGCGCAGGAGCGTGGTTTTGCCCGCACCGTTGCGGCCGAG
>Ga0182024_10024785_pt1 | contig 10636 bp, 6 predicted proteins | sample P32metaG_FD_120480 | JGI IMG/M metagenome (GOLD analysis project Ga0182024, IMG submission 120480) | Permafrost microbial communities from Stordalen Mire, Sweden - P3-2 metaG (Illumina Assembly) | ecosystem: Environmental > Terrestrial > Soil > Wetlands > Permafrost | place: Sweden: Stordalen...
AAAATACGGCAAGCGCCAGCGTCGCCATCATCGCCACATTGAGGAGGATCGGGGCGGCGGCGGCGGCGGCAAAGCGATGCAGCGCGTTGAGAATGCCGCCCCACAGCGTCACCAGCGTGATCAGCAGCAGATAAGGAAACGTGATCCGCGTCAGATTTACCGCGAGCGCGAACTGCGCCGGCTCGCGGGAAAATCCGGGCGCCAGCACATCGATGGCCTGCGCCGTGAAGATCAGTGCGAGCGCGAGCAGCGCCAGCTGGGTGGCAAGCAGCAGCGTGAAGATGCGGTCGCTGAACCGCTTTGCGGCATTCTCGCCGCCTTGCGTACGAACCCGCGCATAGGCCGGAATGAACGCGGCATTGAACGCGCCTTCGGCAAAGATGGCCCGAAAGTGGTTCGGCAGCCGGAACGCGACAAAGAAAGCGTCGGCGACCGGCCCGGCGCCGATGATCGCCGCCAGCATGATGTCGCGGAGAAAGCCGGTCAGGCGCGAAAGCAGCGTATAGCCGCCGACGGTGAGAATCTTTTTGAGCATGGAGTGGACCAGTTACACCGCTCGTCCCCGGCTCAACCGGCGACCCGGACGATTCGTCCCGCGACAAGCAACCTTACTCCGGATTCCCGCTCGCGCGGGAATGAGCGGGCCAAGCTCTATCCTGCCAGTTCCCGCCGCACCGCCTCGACGATGCGATCCTGGACCGGCGGCTCGAGATAGGCGTGCATCGGCAGGCTGATCACTTCATCGGCAAGCTGCCCGCTGACCGGCAAGCCGCCGTCGACCACCGGAAAGTTTCGATACGCCGCCTGGCGGTGCAGCGGCTTGGCGTAATAGACGGCGGTCGGGATGCCGCGCGATTTGAGCGCGGCGCCCAGCGCGTCGCGCCGCCCCGGCTTTAGCCGGATGGTGTATTGCGCCCAGACCGAAGTCGACTCGTTGCCGACGCCCGGCGTGATTGCGACATCGGCGAGGCATTCCGCATAACGGCGAGCCACCGCCTGTCGCGCGGCGATCTCGTCGGGAAAGATCTTGAGCTTCTCGATCAGCACCGCGGCCTGGATGGAATCGAGCCGGCCGGTGACGCCGATGTGCAAGGCGTCGTATTTGTCGTGGGGGCTCTCACCGTGCACGCGCAGGCTTTTCACGCGTGCCGCCAAGGCATCGTCGTCGGTGAACACCGCGCCGCCGTCGCCATAGCAGCCGAGCGGTTTGGCCGGGAAAAAGCTCGTTGCGGTCGCGGTCGCCAGTGCACCGAGCTTGCGGCCGCGATAGGTCGCGCCGAACGCCTGCGCTGCATCGTCGAGCACCAGCATGCCGTGCGCGGCGGCAATCGCCGCGATCGCATCATGATCGGCCGGCAAGCCGAAAAGGTCGACCGGGATCACGGCTTTCGGCTTGAGCCCGAGCCGCTTTGCCGTCGCCACGGCGCGTTCCAAGCTTGCCGGATCGAGATTGAAACTGTCGGCCAGCACGTCGGCCAGGACCGGAGTGGCGCCGAGCAGCGCGACCTGCTCGGCGGTCGCGTGGAACGTGAAAGCCGGACAGATCACCGCGTCGCCGGGTCCAATCCCCCAAGCCAACAGCACCAGCAACAGTGCGTCGGTGCCGCTGGCGCATCCGATCGCGTGTTTGGCGCCGCAGAATGCGGCCAACTCGGCTTCCAGCGCGCGCACCTCAGGCCCCTGGATGAACTGACAATGGGCCAGCACCCGGCCGATCGCGTCGTCCACGGCGCGGCCGAGGCGGCGGCGCTGAGCGGCGACATCGATAAACGGGATCGGCCTTTCGTCCACGCGCGCGTGCTGATTCATCGATCGGTCCAAGCTTGGCCGGCGCCCATCAGCCGACGACCCGGCGCGGGCCTTTGCGCGGCGGCGCGCTGGAATGCGCCGTGCGGGCGCTCAGGCAGCGAATCGCGATTTCAAGGCTGGCGACGCCCTCCTCGCCGGTCACTGCCGGCGTCTCGCCGCTGCGCACCGCATTGACGAACGCGACCAATTCGGCGCGCAACGGCTCGGCATAGCCCACCGAGAGGTGCCGCATCGAATAGCTGCCGTCCGGTTGGAAGCCGAAACATTCGGTGACCTGAAGCGTCAAGAGGTCGGCCATGAGATATTTGTCGCGCGTGGCGATGTGAATGTTGCGCGCCTTGAACGGCGTCAGCCAGTTGGTGTTGATGTGCGCCAGCACGCCCGAGGCGGTGCGGAACTGCAGCAGCGCGATGTCCTCGCGCTCGGCGACCGCGCTCGACGTCTGCGGTTGGATCTCGACAATCTCCGAATCGGTGAACCAACGGATCAGATCGATATCGTGCACCGCGAGATCGATGACAACGCCGACATTCGACATGCGCGGCGGAAACGGCCCGACCCGGGTAATGGCTATGGAAAGGATGCTCTGATCCTGGATCGCGCGCTTGAGCGATTGCACCGCCGGGTTGAAGCGCTCGACATGGCCCGCCATCAGGGTGACGCCGGACCGGCGCGCCGCCGCGACGATGGCGCGCCCCTCCTCGATGGTAGAGGCGATCGGCTTCTCGACCAGAATGTGGATGCCCCGGGTGGCACATTCGATCGCAATCTCGCGGTGCAGGAGGGTCGGCGCGGCGATGGTCATGGCGTCGACGCCGCGCTCGATCAGGGCGTCGAGGTCGGCGAACGCCGCACAGCCCACAGTTCGGGTCACGAATTCCCGCTGCTTGGCGTCGGGATCGACCACGCCCACGAGCGTAACGCCCGGTAGCTCGGAGAGAACGCGGGCATGATTGCTGCCCATGACGCCGACGCCGACAACGCCAATACGCAATGTGTTGTCCGCGTCCACCCTGCCTGCCTCAGTCATGACCCCGATGGCCCCCTACGCAGCCACTCCACCCCAACCTTCCCTAGCATGATCCGGGCCAGCTTGGCGACACAAGCCGCGAGGACCTGTGAACACGTTTGGGTTCAATTCGTTGCATGAGGCGGCGCATCAGCCGGTTGGGGATCGGCTTTGTCCTCGCCGGAACTCCGCCTGGCAGGCATGTCGACCCGGGGCCGAGCTTTCATTTTACGGGGCCCGGCGTCCGGCCGGCGCCCGCCGGCGATTGGCCGACGCTTGCGAGCATCGCATCCGGGTCGAACGCCGGGTAGCATTGCCGCGCTCATTCATGTCGTTGATGACGGAGCTGCTCGCGTTTGACGATTTCGAGATCCGCCTGCACCATCTCCTTGACCAGTTCATCAAACGACAGTCGATGCTGCCAGCCGAGCTTCGCCCGCGCCTTCGACGGGTCGCCCAGCAGGTTGTCCACTTCGGTCGGGCGGAAATATCGAGGATCGATCTCGACCAAAACTTGACTGGACCTCTGGTCGACGCCTTGCTCTTCGGCGCCGCGGCCGCGCCACACCACGGTTCGTCCTATGAGGCTGAATGCCTTTTCCACGAATTCGCGCACGCTGTGCGACTCACCCGTTGCCAGCACATAGTCGCCGGGCTCGGGCTGCTGCACCATCGCCCACATGCCCTCGACGTATTCGCGCGCATGGCCCCAGTCGCGACTGGCATCCAGATTACCCAGATAAAGGCGGTCTTGAATTCCGTACTCTATCGCCGCGACCGCTCTGGTGATTTTGCGGGTGACGAAGGTTTCGCCGCGTATCGGACTTTCATGGTTGAACAGGATGCCATTTGAAGCGTGCATGCCGTAAGCTTCACGATAGTTCACGGTGATCCAGTAGCTGTACAGTTTCGCGGCCCCATACGGCGAACGCGGATAGAATGGCGTCGTTTCGCTCTGCGGGGTTGCGGCGGCCTTTCCATAAAGCTCCGACGTGGACGCCTGATAGAAGCGAGTCACCTTCTCGCGGCCGAGAATTCGAATGGCCTCGAGCAGCCGCAAGGTGCCGACGGCATCGGCATTGGCAGTATATTCCGGTGTCTCGAATGAGACCTGGACGTGACTCTGCGCCGCCAGATTATAGATCTCGTCGGGCTTGGTTTCCTGAACAATCCGTATCAGATTGGTCGAGTCCGTGAGATCTCCGAAATGCATGAAGAAGCGAACATTGGGCAGGTGCGGATCGCTATAGAGGTGATCGACCCGCTCGGTATTGAATGACGAAGAGCGCCGTTTCACGCCGTGGACAAGATATCCCTTGTTCAACAAAAATTCGGCCAGATACGCGCCGTCCTGACCGGTGACCCCGGTGATGAGAGCCACCTTGTCTGTCATCTGTTTGATTCTTTCGTTGGATCGGCCAAATCCCTGACTCGGGACCAAGTCCCTGCTTTGGGACCAAGTCCCTGCTTCGCAAGCCGGCGCAAAAGCGCCTCCGCTAACGGAAGAGCGCCCACCGCCATACGACAAATTCTATCCGACCATCGTCTGCCCATTGCCGAAAGAAGAGCGACCATATTTTACCAGGGCAGGCTGATTGAGTCTTGAATACCAATGGCCGGTCCGGTTTTCAAGACACCAGCAAAATCATAGGGTTCGCCGGCCACTACGGGCTGGCGGGTTCGGCGTCGGTGGCTATTTGACACGCCGTCCGGCCGATGTTTCGGCCGTCAGTCGCGACGCGGTCATTGGTGCCGCCTTCGGGCCACATCAGCGTGCCGTTCAAGGCGTCGATATTCCCGGTGTTAAAAATTCGTAACCCGATTGTCACCTCGGCTACGTCATCGCGTCAATCTTGTTTCCTAGCGTCTTCCTGCTCGCACGTGGGCTCGACCCCGCGGCGAAGGAACATAAGGGGCTCAAATGCACAAGATTGTCCGGTACACACTCGGCGCCGTCGGCCTAGTCTTCGCCGCAGGCGCCACGCCCGCCTTGGCGGCCACCAGCTGCCAGCTCGGTATGGGTTCGCAGAATTCTGGCGGAATACGGCACGTCGTTTATTTGCAATTCGACAACGTGCATCTGCGCCGCGACAACCCGAACGTGCCTTCGGATCTCGAGCAGATCCCCGCCCTGTTGAATTTCCTGCAGAATAACGGGACGGTGTCCAACAATCATCATACGCCTCTGATTTCGCATACGTCGGTCGATATCGTCACGTCCATGACTGGCGTGTACGGCGACAAATTCGGCTTCTCGGTCGGCAACAGCTTCGGCTACTTCGATCCGACCGGAGCTCCGCATTTCCAAAGCTCCTTTGCTTACTGGACCGACACCGTCAACGAGGGCACCGCGACCGATCCCCTCAAGGTCCCGCAGCATGTCGACCAGCGCGGCAAAACTCATCCTGCGCCGTGGGTGCCATACACCCGCGCCGGATGCGACGTCGGCGCCTTCTCGATCGCCAATATCGAGCTGGAGAACACCACCAGCGACGTCGATACCGTGTTCGGCCCGACCTCTCCTCAGCATGCCGAGAATCTCAGCAACCCGACGCTGGCTCATGCCGACTTCGAGGGCATCGCCATTCACTGCGCCCAGGGCAGCGCGCTGTGCGGCGGCTCGGCGAATGCCGCTGCCGACGTGCTCAACGACGAGCCCAACGGCTATACCGGCTTCCAGGCGCTCTACGGCAACAAGTACGTCGCCCCGGCCATCAACAGCGGCAATGGTTTCGTGCTCGATCTCGACGGCAATCACATCCAGGACGGCAACGGCAACGACGGCTTCCCGCAGAGCTTCGATCCGGCGCCGACGCAAGCCCTCGGCTACGCCGCGCAAATGCTCGAAGCCGGCGTGCCGGTCGTCTATCTCTACATCGAGGATGCCCACGACAACCACGTGAGCACCGCGCAGTTCAGCACCTGCCCGACCAGCCCGGACGGCACCTTTGGTCCCGGCGAGGCTACCTATGTCTGTCAGCTCACGTACTATCAGTCGGCCTTCTCCAAGTTCTTCACCCGGTTGGCGGCCGACGGCATCAACGCGAGCAACACCCTGTTCGTGATCACCGCCGATGAAAACGACCATTTCGCCGGCAACATCGCGGCGGCAACGCCGGCCGGCTGCAACGGCGTCACCGTAGCCTGCACTTATCCGGTCGGCGCCAAGGGCGAGGTCGATGCCGACCTGAGCCCCGTCTTCAACACCGAGTTCGGCAATACCACGCCGTTCAGCGTCCACAGCGACGATGCGCCAACCTTCCACATCAACGGCAACCCGGCGCAGACCGATCCGACGACGCGGACGCTCGAGCAGCAGGCAGCCCTCCTCAATGGCTTCGATCCGAATATCGGCGGCGATGCCTTGGTCTCGCAGGCTATGGCGGATCAGTCGGAGATGGCATTTCTCCACATGATCACCAGCGATCCGGCCCGCTCGCCGAACTTCGTCATGTTCGGCAATCCCGATTATTTCCTCTCGGCATCGGGCCACACGACGCCGCTCTGCACGCCGACGACCGACTCGGCGAGTTGTTTTGTGCAGTCGCGCGGATTCGCCTGGAATCACGGCGACATACAGCATGAAATCGTCCAGACGTGGCTCGGTCTGGTCGGCCCCGGCGTCAATGTTGGTACGACCGGCCTGTTTACCGACCACACCGACATCCGTCCGACCATCATGGCTCTCACCGGGCTGACGGACGATTACACCCACGATGGACGCGTGCTGTTCGAAGTGCTCAACAGCGCTTCGCTGCCCGCATCCGTGCAAGCCCACCTGCCGACTCTGACCCAATTGGCGGAGGTCTACGAGGAGATCAATGCCCCGACCGGCAAGCTCGCGCTGCGGACTCTCACCGGCATGTCAAGCCGGGCGCTGGCCGGCAACACCGCGACCTACAACCTGCTGGAGGCCAAAATCCAGAATCTGACGCTGCGGCGCAACGAGATCGCGCAACAGATCATCGGCATGCTTGAAGGCGCCGTGTTTGGCGGCGAAGACATCGATGAACTGGCTGCGGCCGACTTGATCGCCGCCGCCAAGGCGCTGCTGGTGGCGCCGAACAGCCACGACTTCAACGGCGACAGCGCAAGCGACATCGCCTGGCGCGATGCCGCCGGTAATACCTCCGCATGGCTGCTGAATGGTCCGCAGATCAAGGGCGCCGGCGCATTCGGACCCGTCCCCACGACGTTTTCGATCGTCGGACAGCGTGACTTCGATGGCGACGGCAACGCCGACCTCCTGTGGCGGGACAACAGCGGCAACACGTCGATGTGGTTCTTGAACGGCCTGCAGGTTCTTTCGAGCGTCGCAGTCGGCAACATGCCGACCACCTTTTCGGTCGTAGGAACCGGCGACTTCAACAACGATGGGATGGGAGACATTCTGTGGCGCGACGGCAGCGGCAATACATTGATCTGGCTGATGAATGGCAGTCAGGTGGTGTCGTCCGTCAGCCTCGGCAATATCGCCACGACCTGGAGCGTCGCAGGCGTTGGCGACTTCAACGCCGACGGCAACGCGGACATCCTGTGGCGGGACAACAGCGGCAATACCGCCATCTGGTTCATGAGCGGCGGTCAAATCCTGTCGACCGTGAGCCTCGGCAACGTCCCCACCACCTGGGCGGTGGTCGGAACCGGCGACTTCAATGGCGACGGCAAGAGCGACATCCTCTGGCGCGACAGCAGCGGCAATACGGCGATGTGGCTCATGAACGGTGGACAAGTGTTGTCCGCCAACGGAATCGGCAATATCCCGACGACCTGGGCTGTTGCCGAAACCGGCGACTTCGATGGCGACGGCAACTCCGACATTCTCTGGCGCGACAGCAGCGGTGATACCGCGGTCTGGTTCATGGGCGGCGCTCAAATACTGTCAAGCAGCGCGATCGCCACCGTGCCCACGACCTTTACGGTTCAAAGCGCCAACGCCGATTAAGGCATCGGCCTAACTCGCGACGTCGCTCAAGCCTACGCCAACGCCCTTCCGGCCGAATGCCGGGAGGGCGTTTCGCGTTGGATCTACGGTTCGGCTCCAGCGCGGCCGCCTATCGCAGAGCCGTCCGCCAGGCGGAAAGCGCCGGCGTCAAATGCGCGAGATAGCGGCGCAGCAATGGCGAGCACTTCCCGGCGTGAGCCTGGAACGCATCGTTCAGCCCCTCGATCATATCGAGATAGGGCGCTGGACGCAGGTCCGCTTTGGCCGCGCCGAGGAGAACAAGAAATTCGTCATTGATCTGATGGCAAAGATTTTCCTGCCAGATATTCCTCACGTAATCGCCGTCCTTCAGATGCTCGACCATCGGCTCGCCCACTGCGAGTGCGTCACCGTTGAGGTCCATAAGCGTCTTGAGGATGAAACCGCCCCAGATGTCGCCGTACCGGTCGATCACGCCGCCTGGGATGACCTCGACGTGCATCGGCAGTTGATAGGCGGCCGGGACCACCTCGCGCCGGAACTGCATGTTCATGGAGCACACCGAGACAAGCTTGGTGCGGGCGATGGTGACCGAACCATGCCGAAGCTCGGCGTCGGGGAAATCGTATCTGCGGCCTTCGACCTTATCGACCGCATTGACGTCAAAGAAGCCCTTCCACATGCCGAGAGAAAACAGCACCCGGCGTCTGTCCATTTTTTCAATCGTGGCCGGCGCGTAGTCGACGCGCGCGCTGTACGGAAAGCCGCGTGGAAACAGGCCTGCCTGAGAGCCGCTGTAGAGATCGAGGATGTTGAGATGGTCGCCGGACGCAGTCGCTACGGGTCGCGCCGCCTCGGAGAGCGACCACTCCACGGCGGCGGCGAAATCTTCCCGGTATACCCGGCAATCGTCGTCGAGCGCCACGATCGCCTCGCCGGGATCGGACTCCCGCCAGGCGAGGCAGAAGCCGAAGTCGCGGCAGGCTCCGTTGCGGCGCGGAAAATAGTCGTCGAGCGGGCCGAGAATTCGTCGCCGGTCACGCCAATTGTAGACTTTGAAGCGCGGATGGTCGACGGCAATCGTGCCGTCGGAGTCGTCAACAACAATGAAACGTGCACCGCATTCGATCAGCGGTTCGAGGTAGGACAGTTCGATGCGCCGGTTGGACGGGATGACGACGATCATCGCGCATGGCCTCTGCGCCCTAACCCTGCGCGGGCAGTCGGCGGTCGAGCACAGCCAGGACCGTTCTCCAGTACGCGTCGGCCGCATTGACTCTCCAATTGAGCTTCTGAACCGTCAAACGGTCTTGGGATATCTCGACCACGGCCCGGATCCGTCCGTTGGGATCATCGGCCAGGTCCTGCAACAGATGCGGCAAACGGGCGTTCATGGGTTTCGATTCGTTCCATAGCTGAAGGAGGTCAGGGTTCGACAGCAGGATCCTGTTGAACGTGTAGTGGAAGATAAAATACGGATAAGCGCGCAGCATCTTCAGTAGTAAGGGCGTGGTCCACCAGGTGCTGCGCCTGGCATCCTTGTTAAGGACCAACGACAGTTTGGTGACCGCCCATTGCCCGAGGCGGCTGTCCTGGTTCGTGAAGGATGTGGTTCGCCAGAGCTCGAGGAAAGCATCGTGAATCGCGATCAGGATCGGGTTGTCCGGTTCCGCCGCCAGCATCCAATTGCTGGCCAGCCGATCAGGCCCAGGATCACGGAAGGCAAAGAAGCCGGAGCCGTAGACTGACGGCAGCCACCCGTCCAGCGGACGACAGCAATAGGTGGTGGCATCCACCCAAACGCCGCCGTAGCGGCGGAGCAGGCAAAGGCGAGCGATCACCGAGAGCTTCTGCAGGGTAAGATCGCGGCGATCGACGTCGATGACGCTCTTCAGGTCGATCCAGTCGTCGATGGAATGGCGATTGAGCGCGACGATCCGCCATCCCGGATTGAATCGCTGCCAGGATCGCAGGGCCGCGGCCACGACAGGCGGCGCTTGCGCATAGCCCTGATACCACATCGTCCAGATTGTTCGATTGGTGACATCCACGGAAAAACTCTGAAACTAGCGGACTTCTGGCGCGCCGTGCATGAAGCGACCGCCCCGGCTGCCGCCGCGTTCCAGCACCGCCGACTATAGCAAGAGGAACCCGAAAAGGCATCCGGCCGCCAAGTTCCCGCGGCCATGCCGGAGGCACACCCGGCCGGTTCGCCGGAGCTTGAGCGTCGAATATCTCAGATTAAACGAAGCGACGTCCGGCCAAAACGACAGCGCCAGCCAAAACAATGGCGGCGGGCATTTGCCCGCCGCCATCGCAGTTCTCATCAGCTTTGCGTTGCAGCACCAGTCGGGGGCCTCAGACCGGCCATCGACTGCGCCGGCTTACGGGTTGGTGGCCGTTCCCTGGACCGACCAAACGAGGGGGACGTTGCCGACAAACGCGCTGGACAGTACTGATCCGCCGTTCATGAACCACATCGCCACGCCGCCGCCGGTGGTATCCCGGAAGAGCAAATCGCTCCGGTAGTCGAAGTTGAAGTCTGTGCTTTGCGCAATCAGCCAGTTGGCCGCTACACTGCCGACCGGCAGCGCCGAGGAGACACCGCCGCTGCTGTTCAACAGCCAGACAGAGACGTTGCCGGCACCGTCGCGCCACATGATGTCGAGAGTGCCGTCGCCGTTGAAGTCTCCCAGTGCGGCGATCGTGTAGGTGAGGGGAACGGTTCCGATAGCTACAGTCGACAAAACCGTCGCGCCGTTCATGGTCCACATCGCCACATCGCCGAGCGTGTCCCGCCAGACGACCTGATTGTGGCGACTTCCCACAATCGACCAGTTGGTGGGAATGTTCGCAATATACGCGGCCGACGTGACGTTTGCACCGTTCATAAT
>Ga0182024_10024786_pt1 | contig 10636 bp, 5 predicted proteins | sample P32metaG_FD_120480 | JGI IMG/M metagenome (GOLD analysis project Ga0182024, IMG submission 120480) | Permafrost microbial communities from Stordalen Mire, Sweden - P3-2 metaG (Illumina Assembly) | ecosystem: Environmental > Terrestrial > Soil > Wetlands > Permafrost | place: Sweden: Stordalen...
TACTCGTCGAGGTCGGAGGTAATGACGATCTGCGTCTCAGTGGCGCCGAGCTCGTTGAGCAGCGCACGCGCACGTGTCGCCTGGTCGAGCAGGTCGCCGGAGTCGAGGCGTATCGCTCCGGGCCCTTTGGCGCCGCGTTCCTTCGTGAGCTCGACGGCCGTACGAATGGCGATCTCGACGTCGTAGCTGTCGACAAGAAGCGTCGTGTCCGTCCCCATGGCGTCGAGCTGGGCTGCAAAGGCGGCGCGTTCGTCGGCGTGGGCCAAGATGAAGGCGTGCGAGGCGGTTCCCGCCGTCGGGACCCCGTACTGCCGCCCTGCCTCGAGATTGGAGGTCGACGCGCACCCCGCCACGTAGGCGGCTCTCGCGGCTGCGACCGCGGCGGTCTCGTGCGTGCGCCGCGAGCCCATCTCGATGACCGGCCTGCCCTCGGCGGCTCCGACGATGCGAGAAGCGGCCGCGGCGATCGCCGAGTCGTAGTTGAGGATGGACAGGACAAGAGTCTCCAGCAGCACCGCCTCTCCGAAGCTCGACTCGATCGTGAGCACCGGGCTCCCAGGGAAGTAGCACTCCCCTTCCACATAGGCGTCCAGATCGCCGGAGAAACCGAACGACCGCAGCCACTCCCCCGTCTCCTCGGAGACGACCGCCTCGCCGACGAGCCAGGCAATCTCATCCCCGCCGAAGGTAAAGCGTTCGAGCGCCTCGACGAGCCGTCCGACGCCTGCCACGACGCCATAGCGCCGGCCCGGAGGAAGGGCTCGTGCGAATACCTCGAACACGGCGCGGCGCCCGGCGACCCCCGAGGAGATGGAGGCGTCGAGCATGGTGAGCTCGTAACGGTCCGTGAGCAGCGCTGTCGACTGGGTCCGGTCCATCACTCATCTCACGCTGCCACATCGCCCGGTGTCAGGCGAATCCTCCCTCGGTGTCAGGCGAATCGGCCCCCCGAGCCTGCATATCTGGCGAGCTGGCGGGACTGAGCGATGAGCACCCCGTCTTCGGTCCACAGTTCGCCGTCCTCGTCCACGTAGCCGCCGGCAAGCAGCCGGGACTCGAAGCGGGCGTAGATCCACCCGGCCGGGACACGGTTGCGCCAGTGAACCGTGAGCTCGAGCGTCGGCGCGCCGGCGCCGTCGGGTCGCATCGTGCGCGAAAACACCGACGGGGGCCAGCAGTCGAGAAACAGTGGCACGCATAAGGCGTCCGAGGGCCGCCCGTCGGCAAGCCGCGTCCACCCTCCCGTCCGCGCCTCACCGGGCTCGGTGCGCAGGAAGAACATGTCGTCGGCTCGGGCGATGCGGGTTTCTAACCGGTTCCAAAGTGAGACGGACTCGCCGGGCGCCGAGGCCCGACGGACGGCACTCGAGGCGTCGGGCCCGGGGACACGGGGCGGGTCAGGTGCGAAGTCGAACGACCCCGCCTCGCGCGGACGGCCAGTGATGACGAGCCCCGTGATCCGGATCTCAGTGCCGGCCTCGGCGTCCTCGCCGGCGCCGGCCAGCGGCTGGACGAGATCGAACCGGTACGTCACGTGGCCACGGCCCACCCTCATCGCCGTGACATGCACCTCGGCGGGTCCGGGCGTCGGTCGCGACAGGTAGTGCAGAGTCATCGTGAGCGGATCCGGCAGCAGGCTCTCGGAGAGGACCGCCCGCAAGCAGAAGGCCGCCAGGTAGCCACCGTTCATGCCGATCCCGACGTTCCAGCGCACCGCGAGCTCGCCGGCGTAACGCCCCTCGCCGAGGGCTTCGAGCGCCGTGTCGACGTCCAGCTCATACGGAAGGGTCATGAGGGCACGACGCCCTGGGTTTCCTCCCGACGCCTGATCTCTCCGATCGCCCACTCGGACCACTCCACGAGGCCCCTCTCGTAGCGGATCCCGGCTTCGAGCATGATGCGCTGAGCGTGGCGCTCACGGGTGGCGGCCCAGTCGATGCCGCTTCGCGCCAGGGCGTCGTAGGCTTCCAACTTCGCCGCGTGGAACGCTCCCTCCCGGTCGATCAGGGCGACGGCTTCAACCGGTTCGAGCATCCAATAGAAGAAACCCTGCAACATCGCCTCCACCCGCAAATCCCTCCCCGGCTCGTCCTCGCGGAGCCAGCGAAGGACTTCGGCGCGCCCCGCCTCCGTCGCGGTGTACCGCTTGCGGCCGCGGGGGCCGGAATCGACGTGCTCGATGAGGCCCTCGGAGGCGAGACGGCTGAGCTCCGGGTAGATCTGGCTGTGCCGGGCCGACCAGACATGGCCGAGTGTCAGGTCGAACTCACGCGTGATGTCGTAGCCGGACATCGGCCGGCCCGCGACGAGGCCGAGTATCCCGTGACGGAGGCTCATGGGAGGGAATCCTTGCACAACTCTTGACATGTCACTATTGACATGTTATGCCTTCTGTGTCACGACTCCTGATCGCATCGAGCACGGAGGCTCCCACCATGACCAGCACCGCCGAAACCGCCACCGCTGAGGGCGCTCCGGGCACCGAGGGGTCCGGTATCCGCTACCTGACCGGCGCCTTCGCGCCTGTCGACACCGAAGTGACAGCACTCGACCTCGCCGTTGAGGGCGAGATCCCGACGGCCATCGACGGGCTCCTCGTCCGGAACGGCCCGAACCCGATCGGCGCCGATCCGGCGTCGTACCACTGGTTCCTCGGCGAGGGGATGCTCCACGGCATCGAGATCTCGGGCGGTCGCGCCCTGTCGTACCGCAACCGCTGGGTTCGCACAGACCGGACGGCCCCCTTGCTCGGGGAGCCGACGATCCCCGGGCAACCCGACGACACCGCGATCGGGCAGATCACCGGGAGTGTTGCCAACACGAACATCGTCGCGCACGCAGGTCGCCTGCTCGCCCTTGTGGAGGTGAACCTCCCGACCGAGGTCGACTGCTCCCTCGCCACGCGGGGACGGTACGACTTCGGTGGCCGCCTCCGGACCGCGATGACAGCGCACCCGCATACCGATCCCGCCACGGGCGAGATGTGTTTCTTCGGCTACGACGTGCTGGGGCCGCCCTTCCTGCGCTACCACATCGCCGATGCCTCAGGCGAGATCGTCCACAGCGCCGACATCGAGATCCCGGCACCCTCGATGATGCACGACTTCGCAATCACGGCGACGCGGTCGATCTTCCTCGACCTACCGGTCGTGTTCGACCTTGCCCTCCTCGGAACCCGTCCGTTCCCGGCGACCTGGAAGCCGGAATGCGGTGCCCGCGTCGGCGTCATGCCGCGGCACGGCACGAGCGACGATGTCGTGTGGTGCGACATCGAACCGTGCTACGTGTTCCACGTCCTCAACGCCTTCGACGTCCCGGACAGCGACGAGGTCGTCGTCGACGTCTGCCGCTACGAGACCATGTTCGACGACGACCCGCACGGCATCGGCGGCAACAGCGCACGTCTGGAGCGCTGGACGATCTCGACGGCGAATCGTCGCGTCAACATGGAGATCGTGGCCGACCTCCCTGTGGAGTTCCCGCGGCCGGACGAGCGACTCGTGGGCCGGAAGCACTCGGTCGGGTACTTCGCCGTGCCTCGTTTCGATCGGGAGTTCGCCGATCCGGACGCCATCTCGCTCGCGAGGATCGATCTCACCAGCGGGGGCGTACAAGTGCACGACTTCGGCCCCGGCGCCGTCGCCAGCGAGGGAGTCTTCGTGCCGGCCTCGGAGGATGCAGCCGAGGGCGAGGGTTTCGTGCTCACGATCGTCGGCGACGTGGCAGGCAAACACCCGAGCGAGCTCGTCGTCCTCGACGCCACGAGCTTTGCGGCTCCGCCGCTCGCCCGGGTCCGGCTGCCACAGCGTGTCCCCCTCGGCTTCCACGGCAACTTCGTGCCGGCGGGAACGCTCCGGGGCTGAGCCTCCGAGGCTGACAGGACCGGCTCGGTCACGTCGCTCTCGGCCCTGAAACGCTTGTGCCGTACGCGCCAGACCCGCGGCCACGTGCCGCGGCAGGGTCGGCTCCGTCGGACATCCGCAGGGAATCAACCGGCGACAGCGGCCTCGATCCGGGAGGCCACTGCCGCGAGCAGCGCCTCGCTCCGCGGCGAACCGACGATCTGCAGACCGGCAGGGGGACGACCGGCCTCGGCAACGGGGACGGGCAGCGAGATCGCCGGGAAGCCTGCGAGGTTGACGGGTGCCGTGAGGCCGTTGAAACCCTTGATGTTCCCGAACTCGTCCAACTTCGGCGGTCGCATTGCGAGGGTCGGGAGCACCAGGACCCCGTGGCGACCGACCATGGCACCGAGCTCGCCTATCCACCCCGCTCGGAGCCGCTCCGCCGCCGTCCGGGCTTCCTCCGTGACCGCATGGCCTGTGGCCAGGCGAAGCCGGATCTCCTCGCTTACGCCGCGGCCGCCATCGATGTCGAGCAGATGCCCGTCACTCTCGAACGCCTCGTGGCTCAGCAGGCGCTGTTGGGCGACGTACGCCTCGTACCAGCCTTCGATCATCACGGTCTCCGCCCGGAGCCCGGCGATAGCCAGCGCACGATCCACGGCGGCCTCGATCACCGGATCGATCTCGACCGACGTCGGGAGGACAACCCGCCCGACGGCGTCCGGACCGCCGCCGGTGGCAACGTCGCTGATCCTCGGCATCTCGACACCGAGCATCTCCATCCCGAGCACGACGCGACGAACATCCGCCGCCAGCACACCGACCGTGTCGAAACTCGGCGCCAGCGGCCACACTCCCTCCAACGACACGAGCCCGTGGGTCGTCTTCAGACCGACGACGGCGCAGCAGGCGGCCGGGATGCGAACCGACCCGCCGGTGTCGCTGCCGAGCGCGAAGTCCGCCTCGCCGAGGGCGACCGCCGTCGCCGAGCCTGAGGACGACCCTCCAGGGACGCGTCCCGGATCGACCGGGTTGGGCGGCGTCCCGAACCAGGGGTTGATGCCGCTCGTGCCGAAGGCGAGCTCGTGCAGGTTCGTCTTGCCGACGAGGCGACCGCCGGCCTGCCTGATGGACACGATGCAAGGGGCGTCGGCCCGGGCGGGTTCACTGCGATCGGCGAGAGTCTTGCAGCCAGCTGTCGTGACCGATCCCTCGACGTCGATGAGGTCCTTCACGGCAACGGTGGGTCCCTCGCCGATTCCCGCGGGCCATCGCTCGAGCCACGTGGTCACGGCCCGACACCTTAGGCCGGCGGCTGGCGTTTCCCTCGATCACGCTTCGGGGAACGGCAAAATTATCAAGCGAAACGATGTGACAAGGGACGAGCCCATTGTCCCAGGCGTCGTTTCATGATCTGATGTAGGTGGCTGCCGCCTCGCCGGATACAAGGTCGGACGAACGACGGCACCCTTTGGGGGCTGATGATGAGACGGTATGGCACCCCTTGGGGGTTGATGATGAGACGGTATCTCCGAGCCTTGGTGTTCGCTTGGAGCATTGTGCTGCTGATCCGCCCCGCAATGGTCGACAGCACCCCTGCCTCGGCGACGAGCGCCCACGTGACGCTGGGAGCCGCCGCGCCCTGGAACATCCAGCAAGAGTATCCGTCTCCAATCGATTCTCTCGGCGGTGTGTCCTGTCCCAGCACATCGGACTGCTGGGCGGTTGGAGGCGGTGCTGTCGTCGCCACCACCGACGGGGGAAGCACGTGGACGAGGCAGACTCTCCCGAAAGAAGTAGTTGTCGACAGCATTTCCTGCGCGAGCACGTCGGACTGCATGGCGGTGGGGTATCACCGGTTGGCCGGCCTCGATCAGGGTGTCGTCACCGGCACGACCGACGGTGGAAGCACCTGGACGAGGCAGCACTTTCCGTTCTTCAGCTCCCAACCTATCCTCGGTGTCTCGTGTCCGAGCACGTCGGATTGCTGGGCGATCAACCGCGGCTGGGTTTACGCCACAACCGATTTCGGAACGACCTGGACGCGGCAGCGTGTGGTCGCCCGACTGAGAGGCCTCTCCTGCGCGAACACGTCGGACTGCTGGGTAGCAGGTGGTCAATACATCGCCGCCACGACCGACGGCGGAAGTACCTGGACACGGCAGAACGGGTGCGGTCACTGCACCCCCCATGGCTTCTCTTGCCCCAGCGCCTCGGATTGCTGGACGCTCCTCGGCGGGACCGTCCTCGCCACGACCGACGGCGGGACCATCTGGAGAAAGCAGCCCCTCCCGAGCGGCGCGATGAATCTCGAGGGCATCTCCTGCCCGAGCACGTCGGACTGTTGGGCGTTCGGTGGCGGCAACGTCGTCGCCACCACCACCGACGGCGGTAGTACCTGGACGGCAAAGACGCTGCCGATCGGTGTCAGCGACATGTCCTGCGCGAGCACATCGGACTGCTGGGCGGTAGGCGGCGCCAACGTCGCGGCCACCACCGATGCCGGCGCCACGTGGACGCCGCAGACCCTGCCGAGCGGTGAGGTTCTCGAAGGCGTCTCGTGCACGAACACCTCGGATTGTTTGGCGGTCGGGTACACCGAGCTCAACGACGGACCTGTCGGTGCTTTCGTCGTCAGCACGGTCGATGACGGAAGCACCTGGACGGTGCAGACCCCTCCGAGCGGTATCCCAAGTCTCAGCGGCGTCTCGTGTGTGAGCACCTCGGACTGCTGGGCGTTCGGTGGTGCGAACATCGTCGTCAGCACGACCGACCTCGGAAGCACCTGGACGGATCACACGCTGCCGATCGGCGTCAGCGACATCTCCTGTGCGAGCACGTCTGACTGCTGGGCGGTCGGGAGCGAGGGAGTCGTCGCCACCACCGACGGCGGAACTACCTGGACGGCACAGACGCTGGCGACGGGCGTCGCTCTGGAGAGCGTCTCGTGCGCGAGCACATCGGACTGTCTGGCCAGCGGCTACAACGGTTCGGGCGGCGTTGTCGTCTCCACCACCGACGGCGGAAGCAGCTGGACGCAGCAGACCCCGCCCGGGGCGAGCCACTATCTAGAGGAAGTCACGTGTGCGAGCGCATCGGACTGCTGGGCCTTCGGGCGCGGCTTCTCCAATTTTTTCCATAGCGTTCCTAGGGGCGTTGTCGTCGCCACTACCGACGGCGGAAGCAGCTGGACGCAGCAGACCCTCCCGCCCGGCAGCCGGGACCTCGGGGGCAACTCAGCCTCGTGCATCAGCACATCTCACTGCTGGGTGGTCGGAGGCGGGCACATCCTCGCCACCACCGACGGAGGCAGCACCTGGACGACACAGATGTCGCTCGTGGAAATGCCTGCAGCGACCAAGAGCATCTCGTGCACGAGCCCGTCCCGCTGCTGGGTGGTCGGCGACGGCCTGGCGGACGCCCTGATTCTCCACACGGCATGAGTAACCCTGACTCTCGGCAAAGCACATAAGCAGGAGTGCGAGCGAGCGACTGAGACCTACCGCCTCCAAACGTCGATGCCTGCAAGGCCAGTGTCGCCGGCGGCGTCCACGTTCCGGAGCACGAACACGCCGGGTGCGGTCGCGGTGGCGGGCCTGTCGAGCCAGACCTCGAGCCCGCTTCCGCTTGCCTCGCATCGCAGTGGCCGGCGGCAGGTCGTCGCCGTGGAACCCCGCGGTTGTGCGAGGAGCAGGTCGCTGAACGAACCGATCGGGTAGTCGTTGACGCAGCGAGTTCTGATACCACTCCACGTAGGGTGACCACGCCATGGCCGCCCGATCACGCCGGGCTAGCAGCGCTCCCAGGTCGGAGTCGACGGCCGCGAATGCCGGCACGGAGGCAGGCGTCCAGTGCACGAAGATGCCGAGTTTTGCGTCGCGCCACCAGCTCGGGACTTCATGGCGCTTGACGTCTCGGACCGAAGAGGCCATGGGCACGGCGGACAGGTTGCCACGGGTGAGCCTGTTCGGAGGCGCCGGGTTTCGACCCGTATCAGGCGGCCCCGGACGCCCCCACGGGGATCCGGACCGGTGCCGGCGACACCTCATGCTCGAGGAGCCAGCATTTTGCCCAGTGAGAATCGTCGACGGCGAAGCTCGGTGGCATCTCGTTGCGGCACCGGTCGGTAGCGAAGGGGCAGCGTGGGCTAAATGGGCACCCGCTCGGCGCGTCTGCGAGGTCGGGTGGTACGCCGGCGGTGGTCGCGGCAGCAGGGTCAGCGGCCGCTTGTCGGTCCGGATCGGGCGCCGAGCGCATCAACAGCTGGGTATACGGGTGAGCAGGTTGCTCAGTCACGGATCGGGGTGGTCCGCTCTCGACAAGACGCCCGGCGTACATGACGTTGACCACATCAGCGATGTACCGAGCGCTGGCGATGTTGTGCGTCACGTAGATCATGCCCAGGTCGCTGGTTCGCCTCAAATCGTCCAGGAGGTTGAGGATGTCCACCTGCATCGACACGTCCAACATCGATACCGGCTCGTCAGCGAGGAGCACCGAGGGCTGCACGGCCAGGGCGCGTGCGATGGCGACCCGCTGGCGTTGCCCGCCGCTCAGCTCGTGGGGGAAGCGTGCCAGGAAGGCCGCGGCCGGCACCAGGCTCACCCGCTCGAGCAGTTCCTCCCTTCGGCCGCCCGTACCGTGCAGGCTGATGGCCCGACCCAGCTGATAGCCGACCGTTCGCGCCGGGTTGAGCGAGGCGAAGGGGTCCTGGAACACCATCTGCACCTCCGAGCGGTAGGCGAGGTTGCGCTTGACCCTCTTGGCGGGCACAGGTCGGCCATCCAGCGCGATGGTGCCTGACGTCATCGGGTCCAGCAGCGCGAGGAGACGCAGGAGCGTCGACTTGCCGCTGCCGCTCTCGCCGACGATGGCGGCCACCTCGTGCCGACGCACTTCGATGGACACGTCGTCAACGGCGGTGACCACTCGGCGCTCAGCCTGTTGCTGCAGGCGGTAGCGCTTGACGAGGTGGTCGGCCTTGAGTACGGCTGGGGCTTCTTGGTCGGGCGCAGTGGCTCCCCGTAGTTGTCCGCGACCGGGGTCGAGCTGCGGACGAGAGACGGCGGAGAGAAGGCTGCGGCGTCCCGAGTTTCCGTTCGTCGACCCGAGAACCTTCACGGGGCTCGTGACCCGCTGATCGTAGAGGTGGCAACGAACGAGGCGGTTGCCGACCAGCGATTCGTCGGGCGTGACCGTCGAACAGGGCTCGAATGCGAAGTGGCAGCGTGGGTGGAAGGCGCAGCCGCCGACGGGGTTGGCTGGATCGGGCGGTGTTCCCGCGATGCCTTCCAGCCGCAGGCCGTCGCTTCGCAGCGGCGGGAATGCGTCCCGCAGTCCACGGCTGTAGGGGTGCAGGGGATCCAGATGGAGTTCGGACGCCATTCCGATCTCGATGATCTGGCCGGCGTACATCACCATGACCGAGTCGCACGTCTCGAGCAAGAGGGAAAGGTCGTGGGTGATGAAGATCACCGAGAAGCCGAGCTTGACCCGTAACGCGAGCAGCTCGTCGAGGATCTCACGCTGGATGACCACGTCGAGCCCGGTCGTAGGCTCGTCGAGGACCACGAGCTCCGGTTCGAGTGCGAGGGACATGGCGATGATCACGCGTTGACGCGTGCCACCCGACAGCTCGTGGGGGAAGCTCGTCGCCCGATTGGGAGGGACCCCTACCAGTTGGAGGAGCTCCTTGGCCCGCGCCTGGGCATCGGCTCGCGTCACCTCGGGGCGATGCGCCCGGATGACGTCGACCATCTGAACGAGGATCGTCAGCACCGGGTTGAGCGCATTCATGGCGCTTTGGAACACGATGGACAGCTGCTCCCATCGGAACGCTCGCAACTCGTCACGCCCCATGCTGAGGATGTCGACGGCCTCGGCTTGGTCGGCGCGGTGGTAGAGCACGGCGCCGCCCAGCGTGATTCCCGGAGGGTGGATGAGTCGGGTGATGGCGTGAGCGAGTGACGACTTTCCACTCCCGCTTTCCCCGGCGATGCCCAGGATCTCTCCCCGGCCGAGTTGGAACGTGACGCCCTGGACCGCGACGACCGTCCCGTGGTCTGTCTCGTATCCGACTTGAAGGTCGCGCACCTCGAGAAGGGGCTCGATGAAGCCCTTCCTTGCCCGGCCGTTCGCGATCTCTTCGCGACTGTGATCAGCGGTCGGCGTCGGGGAGCGCTTCGCGCCGGTCAGCTGTTTCGCTTCAGCCTTGCCGAGTTTCACCACCTGGAGCCGGGGATTGGCCACCTCGTCGATCCCGAAGTTGATGAGGCCGAGTGCCGCGCCAACGATGGCGTAGCAGGCGCCAGGCGGGAGCCACCACCACCACGCGCCTGCGAACACTGCGTCGTTGGATTGGGCCAGGTTGATCATGTATCCCCAACTCACCTGGTTGACGTCGCCGAGCCCGAGGAAGGCCAAGCCGGCCTCAGTGGCGATGGCGCCGATGACGGCGAAGATGAACGTCGTCATCACGATCGACGACAGGTTGGGCAGCATCTCGCTGAGCAAAATCCGCCGCGTCGGCTCGCCGATCGCCCTTGCCGAGTTGACGTAGTCGCGCTCGGCCATGGCGAGGGTCTGCGCTCTGATGACGCGGGCTCCCCCGGCCCAGCTAGTTACGGCGATCACGATGAGGATCGGCAACAGCCCCGCCCTCGGAAGATAGCCGGCGAGCACGATCACGAGCGGGAGGGTCGGGATCACCAAGAAGACGTTGCTGAGGCCGGAGAAAAGATCGCCGCCGAGGCCACGGACGTAGCCGCCCCACAACCCCACGATCACAGCGA
>Ga0182024_10024787_pt1 | contig 10636 bp, 9 predicted proteins | sample P32metaG_FD_120480 | JGI IMG/M metagenome (GOLD analysis project Ga0182024, IMG submission 120480) | Permafrost microbial communities from Stordalen Mire, Sweden - P3-2 metaG (Illumina Assembly) | ecosystem: Environmental > Terrestrial > Soil > Wetlands > Permafrost | place: Sweden: Stordalen...
AAGACTGCCATTTCCGAGTACTACGCACAGTACGGCTCGTTTCCCACAGGCTCAACGACCGCTGCGGCCGGTGCGGCCGGCATGGTCTCGGTGACCGGTAATTCGCAGGGCAAGTACGTGTCATCGATTACGGTCGGTGCCAAGGGCGTGATCACCGTCACGTACACCGGCTCCCAGGTCAGTGCGAAGCTCTCGGGCGGCGTCCTGACGTTTGTTCCGGGTACGGATGCCAACGCCGATGTGATCTGGATCTGCGGTACCGCGACGACCCCGACCAACGTCACGCTCGGTGGCGGCGCGGCTGCTACGACCATCACGGCCGCTTATCTGCCGACCTCCTGCCATGCCTAAGCTCTAGCAGGCGTCTAGTCGATGGAAAGCCCCTCTTCGGAGGGGCTTTCTCTTTTGGGAAGCCAATCACGCAGTAGCCGGTTCCGATATGCAAACATCGTGCGGATTATCGATTGATCGACCAGCCTACTTATGTAGACTAGGCCGATTCCTACACCAGCAGGGTAATGCGCTAACTACATGAGCGATAACGCCTCTTTGGCGATCAGTTCGTCCAGGTCGAACCTCGGCGGTTTGCCGCAGAGGCTTGTCCAGGATGGCGTTGTCGATGAGTCCGGCATGCATGCTGCACTGCAAGCGGCACTGGACCGCAAAACCAGCTTCGTGACCCAGCTGGTGGTGAGTGGCACAGCCAAGGCACGCGATATCGCCATAGCGGCTGCGGCCGAGTATGGCGTCCCGCTGCTGGACCTGAACTCGCTGGTCATCGACCTGGAGGCCGTGCGCGCGGTTTCCGACAAGCTGCTGGCCAAGCACCGGGTGCTGCCGCTGTTCAAGCGCGGCAAGCGGCTGTTCATCGGGGTCGCGGATCCCACCAATCTGCACGCCATCGATGAGATCAAATTCCAATGCGGTTTGGGCGTCGAGGCCATCGTGGTCGAGGACGACAAGCTGCAGAAGCTGCTCGACAAGGCCATCGAGCAGGTCGACACGGCGATGCCCAGCCTCGGCGATGAGGAGGGCGTTGACCTGGAGTCGCTCGAGGTGTCGGGCGGCGACGACGAAGCCAGCAGCGAAACCGGGCGCGATGATGTCGAGGATGCGCCGATCGTGCGCTTCGTCAATAAGGTGCTGCTGGATGCGATCCGCCGCGGCGCCTCGGACATTCACTTCGAACCGTACGAGAAAATATTTCGCGTGCGCCTGCGCATGGACGGCGTGCTGCGAGAAGTCGCACAGCCGCCGGTACAACTCACCGGCAAGATCGCCGCGCGCCTGAAAGTCATGTCGCGCATGGACATTGCCGAGCGTCGCGTGCCGCAGGATGGTCGCATCAAGATGCGCCTGTCGAAAACGCGCGCCATCGATTTTCGCGTCAGCAGCTGCCCGACTTTGTACGGCGAGAAGATCGTGTTGCGAATTCTCGATCCGTCGCAGGCGATGCTCGGCATCGATGCCCTCGGCTACGAGGGTTTCCAGAAAGACCTGTACATGAAGCATCTGGCCAAGCCGCAGGGCATGATCCTGGTCACCGGCCCGACCGGCAGCGGCAAGACCGTGTCGCTGTACACCGGCCTTAACATCCTCAACCGCGAAGACACCAATATTTCGACGGCCGAGGACCCGGCGGAAATCAACCTGCCCGGCGTCAACCAGGTCAACGTCAACAACAAGGTCGGACTGACCTTCGCATCGGCGCTGCGGGCGTTCCTGCGCCAGGACCCCGACGTCGTCATGGTCGGCGAAATTCGTGACCTCGAAACCGCGGAGATCGCCATCAAAGCGGCACAGACCGGCCACTTGGTTCTCTCGACCCTGCATACCAACGACGCGCCGCAGACGCTGACACGGCTGGTCGATATGGGCGTGAAGCCCTATGCGATCGCGACCTCAGTGAGCCTGGTGATCGCACAGCGCCTGGCGCGGCGGCTGTGTCAGCAATGCAAGCAGCCCCTCGACGTGCCGGCCGAAGCACTCCGCAAGGAAGGCTTCCAGGACGCCGACATCGTCAACGGCATCAAGATCTACGGCCCCAAGGGTTGCGGCAGCTGCACCGATGGCTACAAGGGCCGGGTCGGCATCTACCAGGTCCTGGAAGTGACCGAAGACCAGCAGCGCATCATCATGGCCGGCGGCAACGCCATGGATATCGCGCAGCAGGCGGAAAAGGACGGCGTCTGGGATCTTCGCCGCGCCGGCCTGGAAAAGGTCCGAAATGGACTGACAAGCCTCGAAGAAGTCAACAGCGTGACGATCGAGTGATCCGAACGGCAGGGAAGTAGCTATGGCACAAGCAACCACCGCGATCCGCAGCATCAAGAAGGATGTCGCCTTCAATTGGGAGGGCATGGACAAGAAGGGCCAGCGCATCAAGGGTCGCAGCGTCGCCGCGAGCGAAGTAGCGCTCAAGAGCGAGTTGCGCCGCCAGGGCGTGGTGGCGACGCGCATCCGCAAGCAGTCCCAGGCCTTCAAGTCCGGCGGCCGGGTCAACGCTGCGGACATCGCCATCTTCAGTCGCCAGCTGGCCACCATGCTCGGCGCTGGCATTCCACTGGTGCAGTCGTTCGAGATCATCGGCGCCGGCCATGACAAGCCGGCCATGCAGAAACTGGTGCTGGCCGTCAAGCAGGATATCGAAGGCGGTACTTCGCTGCACGAAGCGCTCGCCAAGCATCCGCTTTACTTCGACGATCTGTTTGTGAACCTGGTCGAAGCGGGTGAGCAGGCCGGCGCGCTCGAAGGACTGCTCGACAAGGTCGCCACCTACAAGGAAAAGAGCGAGGCGGTCAAAAAGAAGGTCAAGAAGGCGCTGTTCTATCCGGCGGCCGTGCTGGTCGTGGCCGTGATCGTTACCGTCATCCTGCTGGTGTTCGTGATTCCACAGTTCGAAGAGCTGTTCAAGGGCTTCGGCGCCGATCTGCCAGCCTTCACGCAGATGGTCATCAACCTGTCGCGCTTCGTGCAATCCGAGGGCATTTACCTGGCAATCGTCGCCGGAATCGCCGGCTGGGTATTCTTCTACTTCAAGAAGCGCTCGCGCCGCATGCGTCACTTCCTCGACCGCATGTCGCTCAAGATGCCGATCATCGGTCCGATTCTCAACAAGGCCTCCATTGCGCGTTACGCGCGCACATTGTCCACCATGTTCGCGGCCGGCGTGCCGCTGGTCGAGGCGCTCGAATCGGTCGCGGGCGCGTGCGGCATCATAGTCTTCGAGGACGCGGTGCTGAAGATGCGCGACGAGGTGGCGACCGGCCAGCGCCTGCAGCGCGCCATGGAGAACACCGGCATCTTCCCCAACATGGTGGTGCAGATGATCGCAGTGGGCGAGGAGTCGGGCTCGCTCGATTCCATGGCCGGCAAGGTCGCAACGTTTTACGAAGAGGACGTCGACGCCGCGGTCGACGCCATGTCGAGCCTGCTCGAGCCGCTGATGATGATGATTCTCGGTGTGCTGGTGGGCGGCCTGGTGATCGCCATGTACCTGCCGATCTTCAAGCTCGGTGCCGTTGTCTGATCAAGTGCTGGAGATGCTGGCGCAATCGCCGGCCGCGCTGATCACCACGGCGCTGCTGGTCGGACTGATCGTCGGCAGTTTCCTCAATGTCGTCATCTACCGGCTGCCGGTGATGCTGGACCGGCAATGGCGCGCCGACTGCGCCGAGCTCAACGCGACCGCCGTCAAACCTGCGGCCGCCGCGCGGTTCAACCTGGTGGCGCCGCGCTCCACCTGCCCGGCCTGTCGCACCCCGATCAAGGCGATCCACAATATTCCGGTCCTGAGCTGGCTGGCACTGCGTGGGCGCTGCGCCCACTGCCAGGCGCGCATCAGCGGACGCTATCCGGCCATCGAGCTGCTGTGCGGCGTACTCACCGCGCTGGTGGCGTGGCGGTTCGGTTACGGTGTGCAGGCGGTGTGCGGCATCGCCATCACCTGGTTCCTGATCACTTTGACCTTCATCGACCTCGATCATCAGCTGCTGCCCGATTCGCTGACCCTGCCGCTGCTGTGGCTCGGCCTGAGCGCAAGTCTGGCCGGCTGGACCACTCCCGGCAGCAACCTGCCAGTCGCGCCGTTCGACGCCATCGCCGGGGCGGCGCTCGGCTACCTGGCGCTGTGGGCGGTCTATCATGCCTTCCGCCTGCTCACCGGCAAGGAAGGCATGGGATACGGCGACTTCAAGCTGCTGGCGGCCCTGGGTGCCTGGCTCGGCTGGCACATGCTGCTGCCGATCGTGCTGCTGGCAGCCCTGGTCGGTGCGGTGCTAGGCAGCGCGCTGATCATCAGCCGCCGGCACGAACGCGGCGTGCCGATCCCATTCGGTCCGTTCCTGGCGGCCGCCGGCTGGCTGGCCCTGATGTGGGGGCCGCAACTGGTGCAGCGCTATCTCAGTCTGTACGGTGTACCCAACGGATGAGCGCCGCGGCCGCGCCGCCCTCGCGCGCTCCGTGGGTCGGAATGACCGGCGGCATTGCCAGCGGCAAGACCACGGTATCGAATCTGTTCGCAGCGCTCGGGGTACCGGTGCTCGATGCCGATCTGATCGCGCGGCAAGTGGTGGCCGCGGGCACACCGCTGCGGGCGCAGTTGTTCGAGCGCTTCGGAGCGGCGATCCGTACGTCGGAAGGCGAGCTGGATCGCGCCGCCCTGGGCCGCATCGTGTTCGAGAACGCCAGCTTGCGGCATGAGCTCGAGGCGCTGCTGCATCCGGCGATTCGCGCGCGCACCGAGCAGCTGGCGGCGCAGACTGGTGGTGCCTATCAGTTACACGTGGTGCCGTTGCTGGTGGAGGCCGGCGCGGCCGAGCGCTACAGCCGCGTGCTGGTGGTGGACTGTCCCGAAAGCCTGCAGGTACAGCGTTTGCGTAAGCGCACCGGCTTGAGCGACTCGGCAGCGCACGCCATGCTCGCAGCGCAGGCGAGCCGCGCAGCGCGGCTCGCCGCCGCCGACGATGTCATTCTCAACGATGGACCGCCGGAAGCGCTGCCGCCGCTGGTGGCGGCGCTGCACGCGCGCTACCTGCAGTTGCCGGTTTACGGGCGCGTCGGCCCTCAAGCACAATAGCTGCATGGCCGAGCCTGCCACCACGCCCGAGGCCGCCGCCGAGGCTTCGATGTTCGAGCAGCCGCTGAACGAGCGCATGCGAACCTTTCTGCGCCTGGATTTTCTCTACACCCAGGCGCTCTATCACAACGAGAAGGGCTCACCGTGGGGCAGCCGCGCAGCGGTCGACAGCCTGCTCGATATCATGTCCATCCTGACGCGCGGCGACATGCGCGGTGATGTCCTCAAGGAGCTCGAGCGCCACCTGGCGCTGCTGAATGAATTCCAGAACCGCGCCGGCATCGATGCCGCACGGCTGCGCGCGCTCATGAGCAACCTGGTGCGGCTGCGCGCCGAGCTCGCCGGCGTCGGCGGCTCGTGGCTGGCGCCGCTGAAGGATTCGGCATTTCTGGCCGCGATCAAGCACCGCAGCGCCATCCCGGGTGGCACCTGCGAGTTCGACCTGCCGGACTATTTCTTCTGGCTCAATCAGCCTGCCGAGAGCCGCATCGAGGCGTTCGGCCGCTGGCTGACGCTGCTGCGGCCACTGTGCGATGCGGTCGCGGAGCTGCTCTGGCTGACGCGACAGAACGGGCGCCCGAGCGAGGAGCTCGCCGTGGGTGGCGTGTTCAATATAACGTTCGATCGTGAGAATCCTTATCAGCTGTTGCGCATCAGTCTGCCTTCCGAGCAGCGGCTGTATCCGGAGATCAGCGGCAGTCATTATCGCTGCAACATGCGCTTCCTCGAATGGCGCGGCATCGAACAGCGCTCCACTCAATACGAAGCGGATGTGCCGTTTACCCTGATCTGCTGCAGCTGAGCGATGGCGGCGCGCTTGAACTGCCCGACCTGCAAGCGCCAGATCGCCTGGTCGGAGCAATATCCCTATCGACCGTTCTGCAGCGAGCGCTGCCGGCTGATCGATCTGGGGGCCTGGCTCAGCGAGCGGCACGCAATCCCGGGCGAGGATCCGGAATTCAAGGAAGACCCGGAATTCAAGGATGAGACGGCGCACGGCGAGGCACCCGGCGAGACTTGAGCCGCGGACTTCGCTGCTCTGGAGGATGCTCGGCATGCAGGGACTACCGGTACAGATCGCAGACGGCAATTTCGTCACCGTTCCGGCCTCGCTGACGTATCTGAGTACCTACGTTCTGCTGGAGCAGGAGGACTGGTTCGAGAAGGAGCTGCCGTTCGTGCGCAGCTTGCTCCGACCCGGAATGCGCGCCCTGGACATTGGCGCGAACTACGGCGTTTACAGTGTCGGAATGGGCAAGGCGGTCGGCCCCACCGGGCGCGTTTGGGCGTTCGAGCCCTCGCCCAGCACATTCCGTTTCCTGCAGCACACTCTGGCCAGCAATAACCTCTCTCGGGTCGATGCCGACGACTGTGCTCTTTCTGACCGGGCCGGTCGCGGGCGGCTCTCCATGCAGACGAATTCCGAGCTCAACAGTCTCGTGTATGACCTGGCTGAGTCCGGCGAAGAGGTGCGGGTCGAGACGCTCGATGGGGCCGCGGCCCGTCACGGCATGCGGGGCATCGACTTCGTGAAGCTCGACGCGGAGGGCGCAGAGGCCCGCATCGTGGCAGGCGGCCGGGAGTTCCTGCGGGTGGAAGATCCACTCGTCATGTTCGAGTTGAAGCACGGACAGGTCGTCAACACAGAGCTGCTGGCCTGCTTCCGCGCAATCGGGTACCAACTCTTCAGGCTCATCGGTCCATCGAACCTGCTGGTGCCGGTTGAAAACGGGGCCGCGCTCGATGGGTTCGAGCTCAACCTGTTCGCCTGCAAGGAGAGTCGTGCCGCCGAGTTGGAGCGGCTGGGACTTCTGTTGACCGCGCGACCAGCCGTTCTCGGCGGCGAGCCTGGGGCCGGCAGCGCATTTCTCGAACGTCAACCGTTCGCCACGGCGCGGCCGCCTCGCGCGATCGGCTCCGCGCCGGCGCTCATGCAAGCGCTCGATGCATACGCCCTCTGGCGCCAGGACGGGTTGAGCGCCGGGCGGCGTTACGGCGCATTGCTGTGGGCTCTCGAGCGGCTCGAGGCGGAGGCCAGGCTCGGGCCGAGCGTGGAAGTGCTCTCGCTCCTCGCCCGCGTGGCACTCGATGCCGGTGGCCGCAGCCGAGCGGTACAGGTTCTCGGGGTAATGCTGAACGAGGCGGCACAGAACGGCCTGAAGATCGCGGACCCGACCTGGCCCGCGGCCGGGCACTACGACTCAATCGCGGTGGCCTCTGACGCTGGCACATGGTTGCTGGCAGCCACCGCGGAAGCGATGGTCAGTTCTTCTACCTTCTCGGGCTACTTCTCGGGCGCGTCCACGCTGACGCTGCTGGACTGGCTGCAAACCTCGCCATATGCGAGCGCCCGCATGGAGCGGCGCCGACAATTGCAGCAGCTGCAAGCCAAGCGCACCGTATCGATCCAGTCGTCAGCCTGTCTCTCGAGCGCCGGACCCGGGCACCGCAACGCGGAGTTCTGGCGGCGCGCGGCAGCGGAACGAACCACCATGCCGGCAAGCCTGGTTCAGCCGGTCGAATGAACCCGGATCGTTCAGAGCTTGATCTTGCCGCCGCCTGGCAGCGCCCCGCCGCCGCCCATGCCGCCGACATCGGGTACCACGATGCGTGAAGCGGTCTCGCGGCGAAACTCGCGCGCTTCCTCGATAGCCTGCTCGAGCGCGTCCTTGACCGCCCCCGGAAACTTGGCGATCGCATCCTGCAGCGAGCTCGCCTCGATCTCGAAAGCGAGCGGCAACACGCCATTGGGCGTCAATAGCTGCGTCTGGCCGGAATACAGCACGGCTCGATCCGGGTCGGTGCTGCCGTCGACTGTCACCGGAATGAGTCGGCGGATGGTGCCCGCCTTGCGATCGGTAAAGATGTCCTCGCGATACAGCCCGGCGCTATCGAGCTGAATGTCCGGCAATCCGGTGTCCTGCGCCATGTGCGGTTCCCTCATAAGCGAAAATAGCTGCAACGATCGGGCGGTCGGCCGGTAGCAGCGGCTGCTGAACCAGCACCTGGCTGCTCACCCACTGCAACGCCTGGCCCTCGAGCGCGGCCGGCTCGCCGCGAAATTCATCGACGATGAACACCTCGAGTGCCACCACGCGGTCGGGGTAATCATGCCGCAACTGCAGTAACGGATGACAGCGCTGCAGCTGGATACCGAGTTCCTCTCGCAGTTCGCGCGCGAGCGCCTGCTCTGCAGTCTCGCCCGCATCGAGCTTGCCACCGGGAAATTCCCAGAAGCCTGCCATGTACTTGCCTTCGGGCCGGCGCGCGATCAGCACCCGGCCGCCCGCATCGAACAGTACCGCCGCGGCCACCCGCACCGTCGCGCTCATTGGCCGCTCGCCAGCGTCCCATGGCAGTGCTTGTACTTGCGGCCGGACCCGCAGGGGCAAAGCTCGTTGCGCCCAACTTTGCGGTCCGAGCGCACGAACGGCGCCACCGCATCGCTGGAGCGCGCCGCCAGCGTGGCCGCCACGCCGCCCGCGGCCGTCTCGGCCGGCGCCGCCGCGGCCTCGCTCTCGGACGAGCCGAGCAGCGATTGCGCTTCGGCGTGCTGCGCCTGCAGCGCACGCATCAGGCGCTCGCGGCGCTCAGCTTCCTCGCGATCGAGCTGCTCCTGGGTACGGACCTCGACCTTGGCCAGCATCGACACGGTATCGAACTTGACGCGGCCGAGCATGGCCGAGAACAGCTCGAATGCCTCGCGCTTGTACTCGAAGCGATAGTCCTTCTGGGCATAGCCGCGCAGATGGATGCCCTGCCGCAGATAATCCATCGCGGCCAGATGATCGCGCCAGTGCTGATCGAGCGTGCGCAGCACCACATCGCGCTCGATGTGCCGCATGATCGGCGCACCGGTGCGCTCGACTTTCTGCTGATAGGCGCTGCCTGCCGCTGCCAGCACGCGGCTGCGCAGCATCGCCTGCTCGAGATCCGGGTCGGCTTCCAACCAGGCCCTGAGTGGCAGATCGAGGTTGAAGTCGCGTCGCAGCGCCTCCTGCAGCACCTCGAGGTGCCAGTCCTGCGGCACGCTGTTCGGTGTCACAGACTCATCGAACTGGCCGCCTACGGCTTCCTCGAGCATCTCCTCGACCGCGCCGCTCAAATCGGAGGTACCGAGGATCTCGGTGCGCTGCTGATAGATGACTTTGCGTTGATCGTTGGCAACGTCGTCGAACAGCAGCAGCTGCTTGCGGATGTCGAAGTTGTGCGACTCCACCTTGCGCTGGGCCTTCTCGATCTGTCGGGTGAGCATGCCGCTCTCGATGACCTCGCCTTCCTTCATGCCGGCGAACTGCAGCAAGCGCTTGGTGCGGGTGGGGTCGCCAAAAATGCGCATCAGGTTGTCTTCCATCGACAGATAGAAGCGGCTCGATCCCGGATCGCCCTGGCGGCCCGAACGGCCGCGTAGCTGGTTATCGATACGGCGCGATTCGTGCCGCTCGGTGCCGATGATATGCAGGCCGCCGGCGCCAATGACCTGATCGTGACGTTGCTGCCAGGCCGCGCGCGCCGCCGCCAGCTCCGACTCGCTGGCAGGCGCCACCGCGCCATCGGTGCCGGTGGCGGTGCCGACCGCCGCAACCATGCTGGCGAGTTCGGCTTCGAGATTGCCACCGAGCACGATGTCGGTGCCGCGACCGGCCATGTTGGTGGCAATCGTCACGGTGGCCGGGCGGCCCGCCTGCGCGATGACGTGCGCCTCGCGCTCGTGCTGTTTGGCGTTCAGTACCTGGTGCGCAATGCCCTGGGCGCTCAGCAGGCCGGAGAGGAACTCCGAGGTCTCGATCGAAGTCGTGCCGACCAGCGCCGGCTGCGAGCGCTGCACGCAGTCCTTGATGTCCTCGATGATGGCCTCGAACTTGTCCTTCTGCGTCAGATAGGCGAAATCGGCATGATCCTTGCGGATCATGGGCCGATGGGTCGGGATCACCACCACCTCCAGGCCGTAGATCTGCAGAAACTCGGGCGCCTCGGTATCGGCGGTGCCGGTCATGCCGGCGAGTTTCTTATAAAGCCTGAAGTAATTCTGGAAGGTGATCGAGGCAACCGTCTGGTTCTCCTCGCGGACGCGCACGCTCTCCTTGGCCTCGATGGCCTGGTGCAGGCCATCGGACCAGCGGCGGCCCGGCATGGTGCGGCCGGTGAATTCATCGACGATGATGACCTCGCCGTCGCGCACGATGTACTCGATGTCGCGCTTGTAGATGGCGTGCGCCCGCAGCGCCGCATTCAGATGATGCATCAGGCGGATGTTGGCGGTGTCGTACAGGCTCTCGCCCTCGCGCAGCAGTGCCGCCTCCAGCATCAGCTGCTCGACGCGCTCGTGGCCGGACTCGGTGAGATGCACCTGCTTGGACTTCTCATCGACCGAAAAATCACCAGGTCCTTCTTCGCTCTGCTGACGCGTGAGCCGCGGCACCAGCGCGTTGATGCGCACGTAGACTTCGGTACTCTCCTCGGCCGGACCCGAGATGATCAGCGGCGTACGCGCCTCATCGATCAGGATCGAGTCGACTTCATCGACGATTGCATACGACAGTGCGCGCTGCACGCGAT
>Ga0182024_10024788_pt1 | contig 10636 bp, 9 predicted proteins | sample P32metaG_FD_120480 | JGI IMG/M metagenome (GOLD analysis project Ga0182024, IMG submission 120480) | Permafrost microbial communities from Stordalen Mire, Sweden - P3-2 metaG (Illumina Assembly) | ecosystem: Environmental > Terrestrial > Soil > Wetlands > Permafrost | place: Sweden: Stordalen...
TCCGCCGCGAATGCCCCAGATCTGCTGGAACATGTATTTCATCGGGCAGCGCTCGTACGTGTCGATCGCCGATGCGCTCAATCGCAATGGTTCAGGGCGCGGGGGATGAAAAGACTTCGCCCAGAGAGCCACGCGTGAATAGGCTTTTGCATTTTCGCGATTCGGACCGAAAAGTTGGGACGGATCTACCGAGTCAGGCGCCGGCCCGGCAATTTCCTGCGATGGAGGTACCTGCACTTTCGGCGCGGATTGCACCGCATCGAATTTGTGGATTTTCGGATTCATGAGGAAATCGTCGAGGAATGGCGAAGGCTTCTTCCGTTTGTTCAAAACGGTCGAGAGTGTCAAGTTCTGGCGTGCCCTCGTAAGCGCGACGTAAAACAACCGCCGCTCCTCCTGAATCTGAAAATCGCCTTCGGGCTTCTCTTCCTTCATCAGCTCGGCAGGGAATTCAAATACCGGCCTGCGAGCCCCGGAAGGAAAATCTCCCTTCGCGAGCCGCAAGATGAAAACGTACGGAAATTCGAGTCCCTTTGCCGAATGCACGGTCATCAACTGGACGGCGTCGTCGGCGATTTCTTCGTCCAGGCAAATGTCGCCGTCGAGTTCGTCGAAGAAGCCCAGGTACTCGATGAAATCGCGCAGATACTTTCCATCGCTCTTGCGCTCCCACTCTTGCACGAAGGTGATGAACCGTTCGAGATATTGGCGGTCAGCTTCGGAAGGAAGCGGGGCTAGTTCCAGGCCCTCGATCAATTCATCGAGCAATTCGCTCGCCGTCTTTCTTTTTGCGCTGTGACGCAGCCCGTGGATCAACGGAAGGAGTTCCGTGAGCCTGGTGCCTTCCAACCATGCATTGGAACCATTTCCGCTAGCGGCGCCTTCTTGAAGGACGGCGCTTTCAAGCTCCTCCCAAATAGGGCGGCGATGATTTTTATCGGCGCGTTCGGCGAGGCGTACCAGGTCTCGAGGGAAGAGATTCCAATACGGGGGGGCAAGCACTCTCGCGCAGGCCACATTGTCTGAAGGCGTCGCAATGAGCCGCAGGTATGCAAGCAGGTCTCGAACGAGGGTGCTTGAAAGAATCGAAAACTTCCGGATGACGAAGGGAATTCGCTTTCGCCGCAAGGCGTCGAGGAGCTGATTGCGATGAGTATGCTTACGATAGAGCACCGCGAAGTCGCGCCAAGGAACCCCTGCATCGTGCAACCGTTCTATTTCCGATGCGACCCAGTATGCTTCCTCTTCAAAGCTGCCGAACTCGGCGACGCGGACCTTTTCACCTTCGCGGTTATCGGTTCGCAAAGGATTGAGCGGGAGAAGCGGAGACTGCTCGTTGTTGCTGATGACGGCGTCGGCCACATTCAGAATACGCTTTGTTGAGCGATAATTTTGCCCGAGCGAGACGATGAATCGGTTTTTTGACGCTGCCGAGGCTCGCGTAGCAGCCCCGCAGAAGCGCTTCAAAAACATCGTAAAGCTTCCATAGGAGGCACCACGGAACCGGTAAATGGCCTGATTGTGGTCGCCGACGGCCATGATATTCCGGTGCCGCCCCGCCAGCAGCCATAGCAATTCGAGCTGCGCGATATTCGTGTCCTGAAACTCATCGACGAGAATGTAGCGATATTGTTCGCGCATCCGGTCGAGCAGCGCTTCATCGTTGCGGAGAGCTTCGACCGCCTGCAGGAGCTGCGCGCCGAACGTATGAAGATTCCGCTCGCGAAGCAGTTGCTCGCTGACGCGATAGACGCGCGCCAGTTCCTCCTGGCGCGAGACTTCTTCCTTCGCAATTCCGCAAGCATCCGGCTCGAGTGAACTTTTTTGCGCTTCGTGCTTCCGGCGCAGCGTATCGACGTAGCGTTGATAGTCGTCGGGCGTCACCAATTCGTCCTGGCATCGCGAAAAAAACGTCACGAAGTCGCGCAGGAATTCCGCAGGTTCCTGCAAACGCCAGAAGTGGACGAGCCCAAGCTCGGCGATATTCCGCCGCAGGAGGATCCGGTGGTCAATGTCGTCCAAAGGCTGAATTTCAGGATGGACGGTGCGGAGAATCTTTTCGAGGCAAAAGGAGTGGAACGTGCCGAGCCAGACGCCCTCGGCCCGCTCGCCGACAGCCCTCACCACGCGGTGTTTCATCTCGCCCGCGGACTTGTCGGTGAAGGTGAGACCCAGTATGTTTTCTCCGGCTAATTCCGCATTGGACTCGAGCAGGTTCCGAATTCGTTCGGTAATGACGCGCGTCTTGCCCGTACCCGCGCCGGCAACGACGAGCAATGGGCCGTCACGATGTTCAACGGCAGCGCGCTGTTCCACGTTTAGCCCGAATTCCTTTAGGTTCGCAGCCATGGTCACACGATCCACTAACAACAGCAAAACGCCATTCTACCAGAGTTTGCGTGGGGCGAATCTAAGGCGAAACTGGTCAAGAGAGGTTCTTCAGAAAATGCTAGCGCAACGATGGTGTAGCAACGGTGGCGCAAGGGGGGTAACTCCAGCACGCGGGTCATGTGCGCGAGAATTGCACGACGGCGTGACCGGTCGACAACGATACCTCCGCAATGAGGGCATGGTTGCTCGATGCTTGGTGCAGGGGAACCCGAGGGAAAGGCTTCTATCGGCTTCAGCGAAGCGGATTGTGAGGAATGAAGCGGTGACGCGATTTGACAGCCATCGATCTTGCAGATCGCCGGAACTCCAGCGCACTCGCGTATAAAACAGGGACGTTGACGCTCGATTTGATCCGACTCAAGAAGGCCGCCAGAGTTCGAATATTACTCCAGGCCGGTAAAATGATATATGTTCAACCCTGAATGGCAACGTTGCTGGTTGCCGAATACGGTGCGGGATTTGAATTTCCCCGTCGCTGTTTTGATGCGCCAGGCGTCAAAAAAAAGCCCTTTAACCGACGAGATTCATGGGAGTGAACTGTGGTGCCAAGTGAAAAGAAAACCGCGATGGTCGTGAGCGCTCATTCGGCTGATTTCGTCTGGCGAGCGGGAGGAGCCATCGCGCTTTATTCCGGTCGCGGCTGGCAAATTACGGTTATGTGCCTTTCGTTCGGGGAACGGGGGGAGTCAGCGAAACTGTGGCGGGAGCCCGGCATGACCATTGACAAAGTAAAGGCCGCCCGGAGGGAGGAAGCTGTTCGAGCGGCGAAGATTCTCGGAGCCAGCGCCGTGTTTCTGGACGTTGGCGACTACCCGATGCGAATGCGGGACGATGCTCTCTACCAGCTCGTGAATATTTATCGAGAGCTGCAACCGGAGTTCATTCTCACACACTCTCTCGCTGATCCTTACAACTTCGACCACCCGCTGGCTTCCCACTTAGCGCAGGAAGCACGCATCGTGGCGCAGGCGCACGGACACGATCCCGGGCACAAAATTCTGGGTGCCCCACCTGTTTTTCTATTCGAGCCTCATCAGCCCGAACAGTGCGAGTGGAAGCCGCAAGTGTTTTTGGACATCAGCCCAGTCTGGGAAAAGAAATATGAAGCATTCAAGGTGATGGCGGCGCAGGAGCATCTTTGGGAATATTACGAGAGAGTCGCCTTGCAGCGCGGCGCGCAAGGGGCACGCAACTCGAATCGAAAAATGAAATACGGCGAAGCGTATCAGCGTGTTTTTCCGCAGGTGGCTGAGGTGCTCGAATGAATTCACCGGCGGTCGTCCGAAATATTGAACGAGCCTCCGCGGATGTGATCGGCAGGCTTGAAAGCCACGGAGTCTCTACGGTTCACGAAGCCCAGGGACGCACCGGGTTGCTTGCCAGCTACATGCGTCCGATCTACGCGGGTGCGTGTATGGCGGGTTCGGCGGTTACAGTTTCGCTGCCGCCCGGCGATAACCTCATGATCCATGCCGCGGTGGAAGTTTGCCGCGCCGGAGATGTTCTCGTCGTTGTCCCCACATCTTGCTGCACGGATGGATACTTTGGGGAGTTGCTGGCAACTTCCCTGCGCGCGCAAGGAGTGAAAGGGCTCGTGATCGAAGCGGGTTGCCGGGATGTTCTCCGTCTTACGGAAATGAAGTTCCCGGTTTGGAGCCGGGCCATCAGCTCGCAAGGAACAGTCAAGGCTATGCTTGGATCGGTGAACGTTCCGGTGGTTTGCGCGGGAGCTTTCGTAATGCCAGGCGACGTTTTGATCGCGGACGACGACGGCGTCTGCGTGGTAAAGCGTGAGGCTGCGGAGGACGTTGCGAAGGCCTCGGGATCACGCGCAAAGAAGGAATCAGAGACCCGCGAACGGCTTGCTCGCGGCGAGCTAGGGCTCGATATTTACAATTTGCGGAAAAAGCTGGCTGATCTCGGGTTGAAATATATCTGATCCGGCGAGCCGTATTGCGCAGCAGGAGAACTGAAATGAATCCAAATTCCATACGGCGGATCGCGATCATCGGATTCGGAGAGGCCGGAGGCATTTTCGGGCTGGACTTTGCCGAGCGGGGCTTGGAAGTAAGGATTACCGATATCCTGCTTCGCGAACGCGAGTGCCGGGAAGCGATGCTGCAGAAAGCGCAAAGAGCGAATGTTTCCGCGCACGATTCCCTCCAAGCTGCCGTCGGTGACGCAGACTTGGTAATCAGCGCCATAACCTCTTCTGCATCGACCGATGCCGCCCGTGAAGCTGCTGAATTTCTCAGCGCGGGTCAAATCTATTTGGATATCAATTCTGTCTCGCCGGAAAAGAAACGCGAGATTGCGCGCGTGATTGAAACTTCGAACGCCAGATTTGTGGAAGCGGCTGTAATGGCACCGGTCCCGCCACAGCGGCTGAAGGTTCCCATGCTGCTGGGAGGAGCATGGGCCCCGGAAGCAGCAGAAATGCTTAGTTCGATAGGGATGAGCGCGAAGGCGGTAAGCGATCGGATTGGAGTCGCATCTGCCATCAAGATGTGCCGCAGCGTTCTCATGAAAGGACTCGAGGCTTTGACGGTCGAATGCTTGTTTGCCGCGCGGCGCTATGGCGCTGAGGAAGAGGTGCTTGCTTCATTGGCCGCTAGCTACCCGGAAATGGGATGGACGAACGAGCTCCCGGACTATCTTGTGAGTCGCGTCGCGCAACATGGTCGCCGTCGTGCGGCGGAGATGAGGGAAGTTGCCGAGACGCTGAACGACGTTCAACTCGAGCCGTGCATGGCGCTGGCCACGGCCGAGCGCCAGAATTGGCTCGTGGACCAAATGCGCAAATCAAAAATCTCCTACGAACACGAATCTTTTTCATGGGCTGCGCTCGCCGATAGCATCCACGCGGAATTGGAAGCGAGCGTCCCGGGAAGCCGAGAGAAGCCGTGAAGATCCATGACGAGAGGCGTCACCATTGACGACTGAACCGATCTTTGACTTAGCTCACCTTGGCCATCTCGAACTTCTGACACCAAAACCTGACGAGAGTCTTCAATTCTTCCGCGATGTATTGGGCATGACGGAAACTGCGCGAAAGGGCCAATCCGTTTACCTGCGCGGCTGGGATGACTACGAGCACCACACGCTGCAGCTGACCGAATCGAACACAACTGGGATGCGGCACATGGCGTTTCGAACGCGAAGCCCGCAAGCGCTGGAGCGGCGGGTGGCTGCACTAAAAGGATCCGGTTACGAAATCGGCTGGACCGAAGGCGATCTCGGACACGGCCCCGCGTTCGCGTTTCACGACCCGGATGGACATCTTGTCGAAATCTATTATGAAACCGAATGGTATACAGCGCCGCGCGGGCTGCGTCCCGCGTTAAAGAATCAGGCGCAGCGCTTCCCGGCCCGCGGGGCGAACGTTCGCCGCCTCGATCATCTCAATTGCCTTGCGGTTGACATTAAAGCGAACCGCATTTTTTTTGAGAATTATCTTGGTTGCCGGCTTACGGAGCAAATTGTTCTGAACGATGGCACTGAGGCGGGGATGTGGCTGACTGTCAGCAACAAAACCTACGATTTTGCTTATACGCTCGATCACACCAAGACGCGCGGGCGGTTTCACCATCTCACCTACGCGGTGGATAGCCGCGAAGAAGTCCTGCGTGCCGCCGATATTTGCCTGGAGAACGGAGTGTACATCGAAACAGGTCCTCACAAGCACGCCGTTCAGCAGACGTTCTTTCTCTACGTTTACGAGCCTGGCGGAAATCGAGTGGAGATTGCGAATGCCGGAGCGCGCTTGATTCTCGCACCCGATTGGAAACCGATCTGCTGGTCGGAAGAAGAACGCCGGAAGGGGCAGGCCTGGGGTTTGAAGACAATCGAGTCTTTCCATACGTACGGAACGCCGCCTGTCGACGAACGGTCGAGGTAGGATGTTTACGAAGTCCGTTGTATTATTTTCAGTGATGCAGAACAGCGAAAAACCGTTGAACCGCCCGGTCACCTACTGGATCGGTGAAGGCGCCGGCTGGTTGCTCCGGCACGTTGTCAGCGGACTTGCCGCCACCGGCATGACGCCCAACATGTTCACCTTCTTCGGGCTGGCCGTGAATTCGTGGGCTGCCGCGCTATTCGCCTACGGAAGATTTCGTAATGCGGCCACGGCCTTGTTTTTTGCGGCGTTTCTGGATATGGCCGATGGCCAGGTTGCGCGCCGTGTGGGCCGTGTGACGGCATTCGGCGCGTTCCTTGACTCGACGCTCGACCGCTATTCCGACCTCGGACTCTACATGGGCCTCGTCGTTTACTACACACTGGCCGGCCGTGCGTTTTACATGACGCTGGCAGCGGTGGCCATGGCTAGTTCCTTCATGGTGAGTTACTCGCGGGCGCGGGCTGAATCCCTGATACCGTCATGTAAGGTCGGCTTTATGGAGAGGCCTGAGCGGTTGGTACTGCTGATTTTAGGTGGACTGTTTACCCGCATGGCGCAGGCTCTTTGGGTGATTGCAGCGATTTCAACGATTACAGTGATCCACCGCGTTGTTTATACCTGGCAGGAGCTTCGCGCCGGCCGCTCGCTGCCCGACGCGAGCGTTCCTCAGCCGTTTTGACAATCCCCGTTTTTCAAAGATTCTTCGATGGGACCCGCCACAATGTCCTGCACCCGCTGGCGCAGCGCGTCCACCTCGCCGCGGCCGAGCTGTGAAGTATCAATCGTGTCGTGCAGGTACACGGTGATTTTGCCCGGATGGAGAATCCAGTTGCCGGTTTGAAAGAACTGGTAAGAGCCGACGATGCTCACTGGCACGATGGGCGCTCCGAATTTCTGGGCGAGATTGAAAATCCCTTTTTTGAATTGCTGCACGTGGCCATCCCGCGTGCGCGATCCCTCGGCAAAAGCGATGAGGCTGATACCGGCATCGAGCGCTTTCTTGGAGCGTTGCGTCATGATCTCCAGGCTCTCGCGCGTTGGCGCGTCCGGAACGGCGACATTTCCAAACCGGCTCATCATCCAGCCGTAAATGGGAATTGTGAAGTGAGACTCGAGCTCGAACCCCCGCAAAAATTGTGGGATCGCGCAGTAGACGACAAACGGATCGAAAATATTCACGTGGTTACCGATGAAGATGCTCGTCCGTTGAGGATCGAAGCCCGATGCTCGCCGGACCTCGAATCGCACTCCGACCAGGCGCAAGATGTTCCTGAAAAATAAGCGCTGCGGCCAGTCGTTCTTCCGCGGGTCGACGAAGATCGCAAGAACAATCAGGAATGAACAAACCACCGCGAAGTGAATTCCGCTGACCGTCCACAGAATGATCGAACGGACCTTCAACCAAGCGTTCTTCATACGATCACGTCCAGCGCACCGGGGAGGATTTCAAGTGACTGGCAGTGCAGCCGGAGAATTTCGCCATCGACCATTGCGTTGACGGGCTGATCGAGATCGAAGTCTACTTTCCGAACCGCGGCACGACTTGCAAGGGGATGATCGATGTGTGTACCGGTGAACAGACGCGGAAAAAGGGAGAGGAGCTGCACACGGCCGACCGGGGACCATCGAACGTACTCGATCTGTCCGTCGGTGGCATCCGCCTTGGGAGCGATCATCATCTTGCCACCTGTGAATTTGCTATTGCTGAATGAGAGGAAAAGGCACGGGCGACGGTCCCAATCGTCTGAGCCGTCGTGACGGTGCGGAAACGCCAGATGCTTTAGCCTGGCCACGCGCGTGAAAACTCCCAGAATGTACCCAAGTTCTCCCCATCGTTTGAAACGACGATTTGTCAACTCGCCGACGTCTGCCGGAAAGCCCAGGCTCAGCAGGTTCATGAAGAAAAGTTCGCCGCCCGCGTGCCGAAGGTGGATCACATCGCAGGTGCGGCGCTTCCCGGCCTTTAGCGCTTCGATTGTGTGCTCCACGCCGCGCGAACTGAAATCGCGCAGGAAGGAGTTTCCTGTCCCGAGAGGGAGGAATCCAAGGGTGGGGCGACCGCCTGTTTGGGCTTCCGGAAAAAGGCCGTTGATAGTTTCGTAGGATGTTCCGTCACCGCCTACGGCGAGAAAATTCCGGGTGCCGCGTGCATATGCGCTGCGAGCTAAACGTGTCGCTTCGCCAGGGTGGTTCGTATGCGCAACTTCGAGTTCGATTCCCGCTTCGCGCACGCGCTGCAGTGCTGCCGGGGCAAGCTTGTCGCAGCGTCCGCCTCCCGCGGCGGGATTGACGATCGCTAGGAATTTTGGATTCAAGGTTCAGAATCCTTGGGGACCAAGCGCGTCACTTGGATCACAGCGAAATTACGGCCTCGCGGCTGGCCGATTGGCGAATTTGTTCGGCTAACTCGCCCCGTTTCACTTTCAGAGACGCCGTGAGCGGAAAATCGCGGGCCCAAACGAAATAACCGCTGATGCGCTTGTAATTGAGCAGCCGTCGGTTGCGCTCCGCGATGGCCGCAGCCAAATCTTCGGTGAACGCTTTGCCCAGCTCGAGATGGGCAACGAGAACGAGCTTTTCGCCGATCATCGTCCGGGCCGGCCAGAGATAGTTGGCCGCGAAAACGCAGAATTCCTTCACAGGCAATCCCTCGAAGGCGTTCTCGATATCCTCGGGATAGATATTCTTGCCTTCTTCGGTGACGATCATGTTCTTTTTTCTACCGAAGAGCTGCAAATGCCCGGTCGTGTCGGTGCGGCCAAGGTCGCCCGTCATCAGCCAGTCGTCCACGATGGTTTCGGCAGTCATCTCGGGATCATCGAGGTAGTGCGACATGATCATCTTGCTTCGCACGGCTACTTCGCCGATTCCTTCGGCATCCGGATTCGTAATTTTGACTTCGACGCCCGGAAGCGGCTTACCCACGGTGTCAGAGCGAAAGGGTTTCAGGTCATTCACGGTGATGACCGTGCCTGCTTCCGTGCATCCATAACCGTTGCCAACAGGGATGCCAAGATCATAAAAGAACTCAAGCGTTTTTGGTTCCGTGAACGCGCCTCCGACGAACAGCGCTTGAAGCCCTCCCCCAAAAGCCTCATGGACTTGGCGGAGCAGCGCCCGGCTCATCTTTAGATTGGGTTTGTTGCGGGTGAAGGCACGATTTACGCGGATGGCAGCGTTCAGAAGTTTGCGGCGTCCCTTTGGCAATTCTTCGAAACGCTGTCGCAGTCCTCGTTCGAGGTTTTTCAGGACCATGGGTACGAGGCTCATGTAAGTGATTTTGTATCGCGTGAACGCGTCGCGAATGTATTCCGGTCGCAGAGTGCGCAGATGAACCACCGTTGCTCCGCACGTGAACGGGCCGATAAAGCCCACCATGAAATCGATCGCGTGATTTGTGGGCAGAATGCTCAGATAGCGCACTCCCGGCCAGAAGGGATAGAGCGAAGTGAGCGCGAGGCACTGTTCCAGATAGTTCTCATGCGTGAGCACGCAGCCCTTGGGGCGTCCGCCCGTGCCCGACGAATAGACGATGCATGCCGTCTCCTGGCGCCTGCGCGGGACGAAAACGGGATCATACGTACCCCGGAATTCTTCCCAGCGCAAAGCTCCTTTCAGGTCGGCGGACGCTGGGGCTTCTGTAACTAGAACTGCACGGGGGCCAAAGTCCACGAAGGCCTCGTCCTGAGTGATTGCGCGCCAAAGATGATATTCCACGAACAGATATTCGGCCTGGGAGTGCGCCAAAAGCTTCAATTGTTCAGCGGGCGTGAGTTTGTAGTCGAGTGGTACCAGAACGCCGCCACAGAAGAAAATCGCGTATGCCGAAATCAGCCACTTCGACTGATTCGTCATGATGATGGCGGCGCGCGCACCATTTGCAAACCTGGCCACCTGCAAAGCACCAGCCAGCGGATGCGCGATTTCCTTGAATTGCCGGTAAGTCAGCCGAACGTTCTCGCGTTCGCGATCGGCTTCGATGAGGCAGATTTCGTCGGGCCAGCGGTCGAGTGCGTCACGTAGTGCTTCCCCGAGAGAGTTGTATTTGTGAAAGTCCAGCATCAAAGACGAGACTGGATCCGTTCCGCTAGAGTACGGAAGTCACTTACACCCGCGAGTTCATAATCAGGCAGTTCGATATGGAAGTGCTGTTCGAGGCGCGTCAGCAGATCGAGCGCTTGCAAGCTATTGATACCGAGCTTCTTGAAGAAATCATCGTCAGGGCTCAACTGCTCGCGAGGTACGCGGAAATGGTTTGCTGCCAGCTTTAGCACGTCGTCTGTCGTTTGTTGAAGGGTGCTCATGAACTGGTATCTTGCCATATTTTCGGTGGTTTTTTAATCA
>Ga0182024_10024789_pt1 | contig 10636 bp, 8 predicted proteins | sample P32metaG_FD_120480 | JGI IMG/M metagenome (GOLD analysis project Ga0182024, IMG submission 120480) | Permafrost microbial communities from Stordalen Mire, Sweden - P3-2 metaG (Illumina Assembly) | ecosystem: Environmental > Terrestrial > Soil > Wetlands > Permafrost | place: Sweden: Stordalen...
ACGCCATCGTCGGCCGCTACCACCAGAACGACGATATCGGTGACCTTTGCGCCGCGAGCACGCATGCGGGTGAAGGCCTCGTGACCAGGCGTGTCGATGAACACGATCTTGCGGTTGTTCTTCTCGACGTAGTAAGCGCCGATGTGCTGAGTGATGCCACCGGCCTCGCGGTCTGCAACGTGGGCTGAGCGAATGGCATCGAGCAGCGAAGTTTTACCATGATCGACGTGGCCCATGATGGTGACCACGGGCGCGCGCCGAACTTTATCGGTAGTAACTTCGGCTTCGGTAATTTCTTGCGTGCTCTCTTCTTCGTAGCTGATCTTGTTGGTGGAAGCGCCAAACTCGCGCGCCAGGTCTTCCGCCATCTTCACGTCTAGATTCTGGTTGATGGTGGCGAAGATTTTCTTTTCCACCAGCTTCTTGATCACCAGATTGGCTTTGATGCCGAGCTTTTCAGAAAGCTCTTTGACGGTGACGCCTTCAGAAATGGTGATCTCGCGATCGATGGGCGGTGGCGCGGCTGCTTGCTCGCCGCGGCGCGACGGCATTCGCAGCCGACCCTCTTCCTGTTCCACATCCCGATGACGATCCCGTCCGGCAGGCTTGGCTTGGTGACGCCTCTGCTGCTCGGTGGTGGGGATGGGCGTAGCCGGTTCGGCGCGCAGGGGCGACGTTGGGTGCAGCGTCCGCGGGCGACGAAACGCTCCTGGGCCGCCGGGGCCGCCTGGACCACTGGGAGGGCCGCCGCCAACACCGGGGCCGCGCATCACCGGCTGGCCGGGACGAATGGGGCCGCGATAGATTGGCTGGCCTGGGACCGGCGTGGAACTGCGAGTCGGCATCCCGGGCCGCGGAGCTTGCTGTTGTTGTACTTGTCCTGGCGCCGGACGGGTCTGCTGTTGCTGCAGGCGCGCCACCATATCCGGACGCGGAGGCACCACGGGGCGCGCGGCCGGTTGTCCAGCGAGATTCGGGCGCGGCTGCGGGCGCAAGGGTGTTCCTGGAGTTGGGCTCGCCAGCGGATGGGACGATTCGGCTGCAGGCGGCGCGGTACGGGCCACCGGATGCGCGGGCAAAGTTACCGACGCTGGCGGCATCGGCGCCGACGGAGTCGCCGGGGGCAAAGGCTGCCGCGGACCCGAAAGGATCTGGCCAGGACGAGGCGTGGGCACGGGGCGAGCCGGAACGGGGCCAGTGCGCATAGGTGGATGCAGCGGAGCAGCGCCAGTCGCGGACAGTGGCGGTCTCAAGGGCGCAGGTTTGCTGCGAAGCGGTTCTTCAACTGTACTAACGGCGGCCTCCTGCGCGGGCGTTGTAGCGGGCGCTTGCACTTCGGGAACGGGGGTTCTTGCAACTGGCGCGTGATGCTCAACAGGGGCGGGCTCATGCCGCGCGGGCTGCTCATCCTGCTCGATGGGCTCAGGCTCGGCAATGGCGACAGAGGCGTCGGGTTCGCGCCGCATGGCAGCGCCAGCGCCACCCTGCACCCTTTGCCGGATTATTTCCGCCACCGGCTCATCAATAGAGCTGGAGTGCGTTTTCTTCTCGGAGACACCGAGCTCGGGCAACATGTCGATAATGGCATGCGAGGGGACTTCCAGTTGCCTTGCGAGCTCATTGATTCGAATTTTACTCATAAATAACGGCAACACCGGATCGCGCTGCGCTTAACGGACCCCCTCCGAGTTCTCTATAGTATCAAATTCCTTTTTCTCATCCGACCCGTTTAGGCCAGAAACTTGGCCCGTTTCCGCCCCTTCGGAACCGTTCACGGCGGCAGCGGATTCAGCGCTCACGTCTACCGACTCCGGAACAACGTCGGCATCCGGAATAACGTCGGCATCCGGAGTAACCTCCTCGGACACAACTTCACTTTCCAGAAGCGCTTCGGCCTCCGAAGATGGCGCCCCCGCTTCAGCGCCCGGTTCGAATTGTGCGTAATACGAATTCACTGCAACCAGGATCTTTTCGACCACTTGAGGGCCGATACTCGGGATGGCCTCCAGTTCCTCGGGCGTCATGGAACCAAGCTTCTCCACCGTTGCGACGCCCGCTTCCAACAGCTTTTCGACGATGTCTTCGGCCAGGCCGTGATCGATCAGCACCGACACCGGAGCGCCGGCGGGAACCAGCGCCGCCATGGCAGTTTCCACTTCCTGACGCTTCTCTTCTTCGCTCTTGATGTCGATCTTCCAGCCCAGCAGCTTAGCGGCCAGCCGAACGTTCTGGCCCTTCTTGCCGATGGCGAGCGAAAGCTGCGTATCGTCGACAATCACTTCCATGTGCTTGTCGGCGGCGTCCACGATAGAGACACGGCTGATCTTTGCAGGACTGAGTGCATGCGTCGCGAATACCACTGGATCTTCGGAAAATTCGATAATATCGATCTTTTCGCCGCGCAGCTCGCGAATGATGGACTGCACGCGCATGCCCTTCATTCCCACGCAGGCTCCCACGCTATCCACATCGCGATCCCGGCTAACCACGGCGATTTTAGTGCGCTCTCCGGCTTCGCGCGCGCAGCCTTTAATGACCACCGTGTTGTCGTAAATCTCGGGGACTTCCTGTTCGAACAGCCGCATCACAAGTTCCGGCGCGGCACGGGAAACGATGACACCGGCGTTCTTGCCGGCTTTCTCGACGCTGCGAATCACGCACCGGGCGCGATCGCCGACACTGAAGTTTTCGAGCTTGCTTTGTTCCTTCTTGAGTAAACGCGCTTCGGTTTTGCCGAGATCGACAATCAGATCCTGACCTTCGATGCGCTTCACCATGCAGTTGACCAGCTCACCGACGCGGCCCGAATATTCGGAGAAAATAGTCTCCCGTTCGGCTTCCCGAACCTTTTGCAGAATCACCTGCTTGGCGGTTTGCGCCGAAATGCGCCCAAGCGCCTCGGTGGGCTTGGGGAACCTCACTTCCGATTCCAATTGAGCCTCGGGATCCATCCGCTGCGCGTCGCCCAGGGAGATCTCTTTCACCGGATCCTGGACGGACTCTACTACTTTCTTGACCCCGTAGATTTCGAGCGCACCGGTGGCATCGTTAAATGCCGCAACTAGATCTTCGGTGGTGCGGAAGTGCTTGCGGGCAGCCACCAGCATTGCATCCTTCACCGCATCGATAACGATCTGCGGGTCAATGCCCTTCTCCTTGCTCAAAATCTCAATGGACTGATAGATACTAGCCACTGTTTCCTCTTCTCAAACTGTCTGGGAGTGAAAAATTACCAGTCAAACTTCAGGTTGGCTTTTTGGACCTGATCCAGCGGGAAATGAATGACTCTTCCGGCGGCTGGCTCAAGCGCGGCAATTTCCAGAGCCACGACGCCCTGCGAGATACCGGCCAGCTTGCCTTCCCAGCGACGCTGGTTTTCTACCGGCTCCCGCAGCACGACTTTTGCTTTCTGACCCACGAATCTCTCGAAGTCCTTCGCTTTCGATAACTTACGCTCGAGGCCCGGCGAACTGACCTCAAGCGTGTAACTATCCCCAGGTATGACGTCCTCGATGTCCAAAATAGTTCCTACCTGGTGCGAAATAAATTCGCAGTCGGCGTGAGAGACGCCCAGCGGACGATCGTCCGAAGCACCGCCAGACCCCGGTCTAGGCGAGTCTTCGAACCGGTCAATGAAAATGCGCAGCAGCCGGCCGCGGCCCGCCCCTAGCAGTTGCACGTCGACAATCTCGATCCCTTCCGGATCGGCAACCCGCTCGGCGATTTCCGCGATCTTTGCGACAATCTCGTCTTTGGCAATGAGCGACATCCGCTTCGATCTATTCCAACCTATTGCAATAAAAAAGTGGGCTTTCGCCCACTGGTCACTTTCGACAATTTCATTATACACGTATAAGATGTCGCGACGGTAATAGAGGAGTCAAAATACTGTTATGAAACGAGGCATTGCGGTAGCTGCGGGGCGCCGCCGGGGCATGTTGCGCCAATGGCCAGGGCTCCAATCGCGAAAGCCCCAATCGCCTTACATATGACGCGCCTCACGTGTTTCCGAACTCATTATTGATCAAGGCGGGGAGTATGCAGGCCCTGAGGCAACAGCTCGGCGGTGAGGGTTGCGCCGCCCATTTCAACCATCAGCGTGGCGATCTTCACCGGAGTTCGCGTCTCTTTGGCGATCCAGACCGTTAGTTTATCGGGACCGCCATCGGCCGCCGACAACTCCACTTTGAAGGTGTCGAACGTGCCGGCTGGAACCGTAACGGCTTCCGATCCCGCTACATGCAACTGCATCAGCTTCACTTTTTGCTTCTGCACGTCGAAATTGCGGAAAGCGGTGCTATAGCCATCGGCGAGCGGAAGGCATCCGATCACAAAGCTAGACCCCGCTGCGTCGGCGAACAGCGGACCGTCCAGATCGACGGAAATAGGTTTATCTTCTCCCTCCATTTCGACGGAACCCGTGGCTTTGCCATCTGAAAATTCGACGTCGATGGTGACCGGGCCTTGATTGACATGCCTCTTCTGAAGCGTAAGGCTGCCCTTTTCCAGAGTGGTATGATCCAGCATTTCGCCCATCGGCGTGTCGATGGTCTCTTGGGCCGTCCAGACGCCGCCTGCATCCTCGATGGTGGTGGAAAGCTTAAGCGCCATTTGCTGATCGCCCATGGCGAGCTTGGCATCGTAATGGTAAGTGCCGGGCGTCAGATCGGCCGTGACATGCGGAACGCCTACCGCCGATGCGTCCAGCGTTTTCGAGATCACTACTGTTTTCGGATCCACTGTGATGTCCAGTAAACGCGCCATCACCTCCGGCGAACCGCCCTCCTGGTAGCGGCCTTTGAGATGTTTGGCCAGGAATCTTTCGACCGCCATGAACATTGCGAGATTGTTCACAGGCCGGGCAAAGCCGTGGCCTTCGTCGGGCGCGAGCAGGTATTCCACCGGGAATCCACGATCGCGAAGCGCGATGACAATCTGTTCAGCCTCGCGGCGATTCACACGCGGATCGTTGGCCCCCTGCACCACCATGAGCGGGGTTTTGATTTTCTCGGCCGAATAAAGAGGCGAGCGTTCTTCCAGCCACTTCTTACCCTCGGGCGTTTCGGGATCTGCCATGCGCGCGTACATGATCTTGCGGCCGGCTTCCCAATAAGGCGGAATCGAGGAAAGCAGCGTGGTGAGATTCGAGGGACCAACAATGTCAACAGCAGCGCTATACAGATCGGGTGTGAAAGCGACCCCGGCCAGCACGGCGTATCCGCCGTAGGAGCCGCCCAAAATGCCAATCCGCTTGGGATCGGCGATGCCTTCGGCCACCAGGTATTTCACGCCCCAAGTGACGTCGTCCTGCATCTTCCGGCCCCACTCGGCATTGCCGGCGTTCAGAAATTTTTTGCCGAAGCCGGTGGACCCGCGGAAGTTGAGCATGAAGACGGCATAACCGCGGTTGGCGAAGAACTGCGCCACTCCGTTGTAGCCCCAATCATCGCGCGCCCAAGGGCCGCCGTGCACCACGATGAGAGCCGGCAAATTCTTGGGTTCCACGCCCTTCGGCACGGTCAAATACGCTGGAATCTCCAAGCCGTCGGAAGATTTGTAGCGGACCGCCTGCATGGGCGCGAGCGATTCACGCGGCAATTTCTCGCGGATCTTGTATTGAAACGAAAGCTCGCGCGTTTTGCGGTCGAAAAGATACGTTTCGCCCGGCTCGGCGTCGCCATGAGCGGCGATCAACCATTGGCCATCATCCAGCGTGCTGGAAGTGAGCGAGATCTCCTTCTCCGGGAATTTGGTTTCCAGCCAGCGATAATCGGCTTCAAAGCCAGGGTCCTTGAAATAGCGGCGATCGCGATCGTCCGAGTATTCGGTTTCGACCAGTTCGTCAGTGGCGTCAGAGAACCACGCGGATCCGAAATCAACGCGCTTTAGCGGATCGGATTCCACAATCTCTAGCTGGCCTGTCGCCGGATCGAGCAGCGCAAGCGTCGTAAGATCCAGATCGCCCTGGTTGGTTTGAATATAGGCGCGCCGCCCATCTTTATGGAACCGAATCACGTCGCAAGATTCAAAGACGGTGCAGGTATAGATGCGCGTGAAACCGCTGTCGTCCACGCGCAGGATTTCCTGATCGCCAGAGTCCTGAACGCGGTGGGCAAGCCGAAGATTGCCTTTCAGATCGAAACTCCACTGCGCGATACGATCGGTGTTCTGGCGGACCAGTGTGCGTTCGCCAGTTGAGATCTGAAGCTTGTAAAGATCGTGCCAGGATTTATCGCGATCGTTCAGGCCGATATAAAGGACATCAGGATCCGATTTAGGCGCGCTGAACAGCATGACGCGCACGCCTTTCAGATGGGTGAGATCGCGCGAGGGCGGAGCTTCGTGATCCGACGGGGCGCTCGGATCTACCGCGTATACGTTAAAGTTTTCGTCGCCGGCGTGGTCTTTCACGAAGACGATGAACCGGCTGTCGCGGCTCCAGAGATAATCTCCAATGGGGCGGGCCGTCTCGGTGGTCATCAGGCGCGCGGAGCTGAACGGCTGATCGGTTTGCTTCACCCAGATGTTGCGCGTCTCCTTCCACGGTTTCATGAAGGCGATATATTTGCCGTTGGGCGAAAGCTGTGCGCCGGAAATCTCAGGATTGCCGAAAAGCAGTTCGCGATCGATGATGGGCGGAAGGTTGTTGGCTGGAAGAGCTGGCATGTTCTCTGTTTTCCACGTTAACGGATTTCCGCGTAGCGAGTCAGCTTTACTTCCGATTCGTCGAGCGCCCCACGGACTTCCCGGCTTAGCAGCGCGTCCAATTCGCGGCGGCGGCTTTCCTTCAGGCGAGTACGGGCAGCTTGCAGTTCGGCGGTGCAAAAGCCCGGGTGGCACATAAATTCCGTGATGCCTTCGGGGAGCTGGCGGATCAGGCGCGCCAGTTCGGCCGCGTCATAATGACCGGTGAGTTGAAAGCCTGCAAAATGATCGGTAGTGCGGCATCCGTAGCGCCCCAAAACGCGATGGAACCGGGGGCGCGCCAGTCCAAGAGTCTTGCTAACCACCCGCCGTTTCCAGGGCACTGCGCCGGCATTGAGCGGCAGGTCGAACGGGCGGCGCACCCAGGGAATTTGAAAGTCGGATGAGATGCGCGCTACGGCTTTCAGCACCGGGGGCAACAAGTGCGTGTGCTTATGCGTATCCAGGTGAGTAGGCTGAATGCCGGCGCTCTGCACCTTGCGCACTTGAGCAGCCAGTTCATCATAGATGTGGATGCGGCCGAGCGCGATCTGCCGGATCAATTGTGCGACGGTAGCTGGAAAACCATCGCTGCCCACCAACACCAGGTGAACGCCGACGTCCAACGACCGATTCTCGCGCGCCAGCATAACAGCGTGATCGAAGGCCGCTCCCGTGGCCATCACCGTGGTTGCGGTGAGTATTCCCTGGCGATGCGCATGAATGATTCCGTCGTTCACGTCGCGCGTATAGCCGAAGTCGTCGGCGTTGGGAATCAGGTATTTCAAAACCGGCGTTCTTAGAAAATCGAGAGCTTGATCCGCAGGAACTTCTTGGGATTGGCGCGGAAATCCTGCATCAGCAGGTGCATCTCACGCGTGGCGCCGTTCAGATTGTCGAACAACTGTTGATTCACCAGCAGCTGGCCGATTGTTCCCTGACCGGAGTTGACCTTATCGATCACTGAGTTGATTTTCGCGATGGTGGCCTTCATTTCGTTGCTCAGATCTTCGCTCGTGAGCAACTGGCCGGCGGTTCCCTTACCGGCGTTCAGATTATCCACAAGCTTGTGCACGTCGGCGATGGTTTGCTGCGTTTCGTTGTAAAGCGCGGGATCTTTCAGCAACTTGCCCGCTGTCCCTTCGCCATTCTGCAATTGTTGCAGCATAGTGTCGACACGGCCCAAAGTCGCTGCGAAATTATCGTAGAGCTCATGATTATTGAGCAAAATTCCCAGCGTGCCCTTGTCGCTGTTTAAGGTATCCGCCAGTCCTTTCACTTGAGCCAGGATCTGCAGCAAGTTGTTGTAGAGCGTCTCGTCCACCAACAATTTCCCAATGCTGCCTTGTCCGTTTTCGACCAAGCCGACGATCTTGTCCACGCGCTGAACAGTATCTTGCAGCGAGTTCATGACGCCAAAGCCTTGCTGGACCAAGTCCTGTATTTCGCCGGTGTTGACGCTGGGAAGTTCCTGATCGGGGCCGATGGCCATATTGCCTTTGCCCGACTTGATGTTGATGTACTTGGTGCCCAGCACGTTGGCTGCGCTGATGGATGCCAGCGAATCGGTAGAGATATTCTTGAGCTGGCTCTCCGGCACCTGCATATCGATGCGAACCAGGCGCATTGGATCTTTGGAGCCGGAAAGGCGAATGGTCTTCACCTTGCCGATCGGGATGCCGTCCAAATTCACCGGTGCGCCGTTGGTGAGCGCGGCCGCGTCGGCCATGTAGGTGTAGATCACCACCTGATGTTCAAAAATATTCGTCTGGCCGGTGATCAGGAAGATGAGCACCGCCAGAATGGTCATGGCGAAGATCGCCAGGATGCCTACTTTGAGTCGCGCCCAGGTGGCCCTGTTCTGAATCGCCATAATTATGTATGTTTCGGAACGAACTTCTGAACGTAATCGTCCTGAGACGCTTCTAGTTCGTGCTGGGTGCCCTCAAAAACCACCCGCCCATCTTTCATCACCATAAAGATAGTGCGCGTTGGATTGGAACCATTTTCTCCCCCCGCTCCGTTAGTGGATGCTGGCTCCAAATGTCCGCTGTTGCGATTGTATCGAAAGTTGGCCATCAATTGCCCGTCCTGATAACGCTGCGTGACGATAAGGTTGGCGGTTTCTCTGGAGTCGCGCTCCTTGGCGATCAGGGCCATGATCAGGTTGGCCGTGATGGGATCGAGCCCAGCAGTGGGCGAATCATAGAGCACCAGCGGAGGCTCGCTCACCACTGCGCGGGCGATACCAACACGACGCCGCATCCCGCCCGACAACTCGCTCGGGTATTGCTCGAGAGTTTGCTCCAGTTCCACGAACCGCAGAGCTGCACGAACTTTTGTTTCCGCTTCGTCCAGGGTGTCAGGGTGCTTGGTGCGATTTAGCAGCGGATAAGCCACGTTCTCCTCAACGGTAACCGAATCGAACAATCCGCCCTCTTGAAAGAGCACTCCCACGCCGCTGCGAATATGAAATAGCTGAGCCTCTTTGAGACCGGTAATCTCTTGGCCCAATAGATAAATCTTTCCTGAGTCGGGACGAATCAGTCCGATGGCGGCCTTGAGCAAGGTGGTCTTTCCACTGCCTGCCGCGCCCAGCACCACGCGTGTTTCACTGGCGCCCAGCTCGAATGAAACCGAATCGAGCGCTACGATTTCGTCGAAGCGCATGTTCACATCCTCGAACTTCAGAAGACTTGCATTGGCCGGTGGGCTGGATGGATGGCTCATCGCCGTTCGGTGGTTAGTGCAAATTCACGAAAACGCGCGTGATCAAAGAGGTGATGACGAACACCCAGACGGAGGCAGCGACCACCGCTTTGGTAGTGGCCAGACCCACGCCCTGCGTGCCGCCCGTGGTTCGCAGGCCGTAAAAACAGCCCACCAGAGAAATGATGAAAGCGAAAACGAAGGGCTTCAACAGTCCTTGCGCAATGTCGTTATACTCCAGCGCCTGGTATGCATTCGTCCAATATTCAGAGGTTGTGAGGCCGATTGAGAAGTAAGCAATGACGTAGCCGCCGATTAAGCCTACGAAGTCGGCCACAATGGTCAACAGCGGAAGCATGATGCAGGTTGCGATCATGCGCGGGGTTACCAGCTTTTGAATCGGATCGGTACCCAGGGCGCGCATAGCGTCGATCTGCTCGGTCACCTTCATCGATCCAAGTTCACTGGCAATACCGGATGCATTCCGGCCCGCCACCAGCAATGCCGTCAGCACCGGGCCCAATTCTCGAACCAGGGTGATCGCCACGATCTGGCCCACTTGTCCAGTAGCGCCGTATTGCGCCAAGGCTCTCGACATCTGCATGGTGATGACGAAGCCGCTAAAGAAACCAATCAGAAGAACGATGGGCAGGCTGCCTACGCCGATGGTGTCCATCTGGATGGCGATGTCATCCACATAGTGAGGTCCGCGAAAAAGGTTGCGCAGGGCGCGCCCGGAAAGAACGTAGAAATCCTGGATAGCGGCCACCGGCGGCTTCAGGAAATCGAGCAATCGGGCCCCCGCATCTCACGATGCTACCACGCCGCCAATCCGGAAACCTTATAGACGCACGATTTTCGGCGAAGGATGATTCTTGAGTGCGTTGCGCGTGTCGACGATCAGCTTGGCGCGATCGACAATGGCCGCGTAATCGACGCCGCTATGATCGGTAACCACCACGACGCAGTCGGCTTCGGCGGCCATCGCGATGGGATCCTGCGCGGTGAGTTCGTGATCGTCGAGTGAGAGAGTGGGAACGAACGGATCGCTATAAGTGACGCGCGTACCGCGGCGCTCCAGCAGCAGAATAATATCGAGCGCGGGCGATTCACGCACATCGTCGATGTTGCGTTTATAAGCGGCTCCCAAAATATGCACATGCGAACCCTTGAGGGGTTTGGAATGATCGTTGAGCGCGCCTTGGATCTTGTCCACCACGAAGTGCGGCATCTGCCCGTTGAT
>Ga0182024_10024790_pt1 | contig 10635 bp, 9 predicted proteins | sample P32metaG_FD_120480 | JGI IMG/M metagenome (GOLD analysis project Ga0182024, IMG submission 120480) | Permafrost microbial communities from Stordalen Mire, Sweden - P3-2 metaG (Illumina Assembly) | ecosystem: Environmental > Terrestrial > Soil > Wetlands > Permafrost | place: Sweden: Stordalen...
CTCCAGCGAGCCGTCGATGGCCTGAAGGAGGTACTTCCGATTGAGGGTGTTGCGCATGTTGACGCCCGGGTGGGTCCCCCAAAAGAGCTTGGTCGACAGCACGTAGCTGTGGCGTGGCCAACCGAGCGACGCAATGGCCTGGCCCATGATCCGTTCGGATTCGCCGGCCGAGTACGCCTCGGCGTTGTCGAAGAAATTGACTCCCGCGTCGTAGGCCGCGGCCAGGCAGTCCGCAGCCAGGCTTCCGGACAACTGGGGCCCGAAGGTCACCCACGAACCGAACGACAGCACGCTTACCTTGAGACCTGTCTTGCCCAACCGTCGGTACTCCATGGTCACGGTATCCCTCCTTTGCCGATCGGGGCGATCCTACGGTCCGGCGGGCACCACCCGTCCGCTCGGACGAAGTCAGGCCGCCATCCGCACCTCGGCCACCGTCACACAGCTCCCACTGATCCGGACCCTGTCGCCCTCCCGGTGCATGACCACGATGCCGCCACGGGGGGACGCCTGTCGGCCGACCAGATCGTCCTTGCCCAGACGTTCGCCCCAGTGGGCTGCCAGCGTGCAGTGGGCCGACCCGGTCACCGGATCCTCGGGAATTCCCGCGTTCGGACCGAACACCCGGCTCACACAGTCGATCCCCGGCTGGTCACCTGCGGCGGTGATGATCACCGCCCGGGAGCCGAGCGCTGCGATCATGGTGAGATCGGGATGGTAACCGCGGACCGCGTCGGCGTCCTCCACCTCGATCAGTACGTCGAACCGCCCCTTTCCGAACCAGCGGACTCCCCCGATGGACAGGTCCGGTGGGATGTCCCCGGCCACTGGTGGATCGGCGGGAAAGTCCATCTCGATCATCCCTCTCCCATTGCCGGCGCAGGTGAGCAACCCACTCCTGGTGTGGAATCGGGCAGGACCGCCGAGCAGGTGGGCAGCCGCCAGTGTGGCATGGCCGCACAGATCGAGCTCGACCGAGGGACTGAACCACCTCAGATCGTGATCCCCATCCGGTCGACGAACAACGAACCCGGTCGCCGACAGGTTGATCTCCATCGCCACTGCGTGCATGCGAGCCACCTCGGGGAATGCATCCACGACGGCCACCGCGGCAGGATTGCCAGTGAACGGCTGGTCGGTGAAGGCATCGACCACGGTGAGCTCGAGAGTCATCGTCGAATTCTAGGAGGCAGCAGAGGTTCTTGGCCGACGCCGATCCGGTCGCTACCCTGGTCGCCGGTGGTGCCTCTCGCGGAGACAACCGTGCCGCGTCCGATGCGGCCAGAGGCCGGCCCGGTGCCGGTGGGGAACGAGCACCCCGCCGGTAGGAACCGTTACCCGGGGCGGCCGAACCCGTCCGCCCGCACCGAGCGACGACTGACGGTCGCAATCCTGGTGGCCCTGATGGCCGGGAGTCTGCTCGCTCACGACCTCCACCGGATGATGATCCAGCCCCTCTGGCGGGACGAGGACTGGGTCGCAGTTACGCTGCGGGCCCCGTTTGACAGGATCTTGAGCCTCACCTCGACCACCCCGGTCGCCTTCACCGCATTGCTCAGGGTGACTCCCCACTGGTCGCCGTCGAGCCTCCGGCTGTTGCCATTGGCCTTCACCGTTGCCGCGGTGGTTCCCGCCTGGTACCTGGGGCGGGAGATCGACAGGTACGGGTGGCTGACCCGGGTGGTGCTTGCTGCCGGCGTCGCATTCGCCCCTGCCATGCTGGCCAGGCACGACCTGAAGCAGTACACCGCCGAAGCGTTCGATGCCCTGGTCGTGCTCTGGTTGCTGGCTCGGCTCGAGGCCGAATGGTCACGTAGGCGCCTTGTGGTGTTGGGCGCGGCGTTGGCGGCCAGCACCCTGCTTTCAAACGGGGCGATGTTCCTCGGGCCCGCTGTCCTGATCTGCCTGGCGCTCGTGCTCGCGCTGCGGCGGGACGCCCGCCGGCTGGGTGAGCTGGCCGTCGTGGGGCTCGCCACATTGGCGTTCGACCTGATCGTCTTCTTCGCCATCGATCAACGGGCCGACTCGCCTTCCCTGCGGGCGTACTGGACTGCCTTCTACATCCCGACCTCCGACGGCATCGGCAACGCCCTTCACTTCATCCACTTCCGCGCCGGCGCCGAGCTCCGGAGCGTGGGCCTGGGACCGTCCCTGGTGGTGGTGGCGCTGGTGGTTGTGGGCATGGTCACCCTGATGGGCACCGGATTCCCGGCACTGGCGTTGGTGGTACCGGCGACCACTGTTGAGCAGCTCGTCGCAGCCGGCGCCCACCGCTACCCGCTCTTGGACCCCCGGACCTCGACTTGGTTTTCGGTCCTACTCACGGTGATGGCCCTTATCGGGGTGACCGGCGCCGTCCGCGCCGCCTGGTCTCTCCTTCGTCGACACCGCAATACCGCGGGGATCTCCCTCGGGCTCGCCGGCATGCTGGCCGTGATCCTGCTCGTCGCCAGCCTGGCCGGTCCCTACGTCCAGGCGGCCCGAGTGGCCGTCGACACGACCACCCCGCTCGAAGACGTCCGTGGACAGGTCCAGACGATCGAGGCCGAGCAGCGGCCCGGCGATGTGATCGTGGCCAATACGGACGCCGGTTTCGGGTTGAGCATCTACTGGCCGGCGCAGCCCCTGTTGGTCTCCGATCAGGCGCGGCTGGAGACCTTCCGCATCGCGTACCCTTCCGCCGACCGAGTGGTAGTGGCGGTCACCATCTCGACCGCGGCCGAAACCGACGCCGTCCGCACCGCGGTGGCCATGGCCGGCGCTTCGCCCGGCGCCCGGGTCTGGGTGGTGATGTCCCACTGGCACACCGCCGAGCGCGCCACCATGATCGCCGCCCTGCAGCACTACGGCACCCTCAGTGTCCCTCCGGGCCAGCACGGCCTCGAGCGGGTTCTACTGCTCACGCTCCGCCGGCCGGTGGATCCGCTGCCCGCCGGCGCCTAGCGACTCGATTCCAAGCGGGTGGACTGCTCACCCTTCACCCTTCTCCCGTTTCGATCTCCCGAGCAAGGGTCCTGTCCGTAGGGACTTGTGATTTCGAAAATCGGTCAATTTATCGTCTGCAGACGATACTGGCACCTCTAGTTATCGTCTATACCTGATAATTAGGCCGAATTCGCAAAACCAATATGCCGAGAGGAGAGCTCTACCAACCTCGAGGGTTGCCCATCCCCAGGCTCTTCAGGTTGATCGCAACCCTCCCCGGGGCGCCCCGATCAGCCCACCCGCCAGCGGGCCAACGCCTTGGTGAGCTCAGCGGTGAAGGTGGTGCCGAGGGCGGGGTCGGCAAAGTGGCACTCGACGAACTGGCGATTGGCCCGGCGCTCTGCCTCCACCGCGGGGCCGCCGGCCAGCACCTCGGTGACGTGTCGCACGATGTCCTCGGACCGCCGGTAGATCCGGCAGTCCGGCCCACCGGTCAGCGGCGACTCAGGCCGGTCGGGCATGATCACCGACGCTCCGGCATACATCCCCTCGATGATCGATCGTGGCATCCCGAAGGGACCGCCTGGGACCTTCGAGTAGACAACGACAGCAGTCCGACCCAATAGGGCGATCACCTGGTCGTGGGGTACGTCGACCGACAGCATGATCGAGGCGCCGGAGTCGAGGATCAGTTGGCGGATGACCTGTGGCTCGTCCTCGTGGAGATAGGTCGTCCCCACCACGATGCGACAGTCGACGCCGGCACGGGAGAGCTCGGCAAAGGCGGCGACCAGCGTCGGCCAGTCCTTCTTGGGGAGCGCGGCCGACGCGGACAGAACGATGGTCCGCTCCGAGGCCGGTGCGGGAAACCCGTCCCTCTCTGACAGCAGCGGCACCAATTCGTGCGCACCCTCGATCAGGCGGGCGTGATGGGGGTAGGCCCAGATCCCTACGCAAAGCGGGTGCGCCCGGACCCGTTCGACGGTGGCCGGGTCGAAGTCGAACGAGTGGACCCGGACCGCGAACGGCCGGCCCAAATGGGTGAGCACATCGAGCCGTTCGTCGGCGAACGTGGCCCAGAAGAGGACCAATACGTCGGGTTCGAAGTCGGTCACCGCCGTCCCGAGGTCGGTGTAGGTGGGCTCGGCGACACGCACCGGCGAGGGTGACCAGCGATCCGTACACCAGGCCAGGACGGCTCCGTTGTCAGTGAGCGCCCGCATCTCCTCGGCGATGTAGGTCTCCGGCACCAGGGGGAACAGGGAGTTGTAGGCGAGTACCCGCAACGGGCGGTCCCGGAGCAGTTTGGACCGCACCGCCGCTTCGGACGCCGCAACCCGACCCGACCGGCTGATTCGGTCGGGCGCATTGGTGGTGTAGAGCGACGCCACCACGGGCAGTGGCAGAGGCGTCCGCTCGGCGGTCATCCGGAGGAGCAGGTCCCAGTCACTGAGTGCTTCGAGGCTCTCGTCGAAGATCGCCTCGGTCAGGTTCCGCTGGTGGGCGAAGACGCCGAGGTCGATGAAGTTTCCGACTTCGAGCCGTGCACGGTCGAAGGTCTCGAAATGGAGGAACGGCAGGCCGGTCGGGTTCCTTTCCCCGGGAACATCGGTGTCGGCGAGCCTGGCGCCGTAGAGGAGCTCAATGTCCGGTTGTCGGTCGACGGCCCATGCCACCGCCTTGAGCCAGAGTGGCCGCATGACGTTGTCGTCGTCGAGATAGCAGACGTACTCGCCGCGTGCCGCAGACAATCCGGCGTTGCGCGCCGCTCCGACGCCGCGGTGGCTTTGGGACAACGGGACAATCCGGCGGTCTTCAGCGGCCAGTTCTGCGAGGAGCTCGGCTGTCCCGTCCGTGCTCCCGTCGTCGACGACGACCAGCTCCCAATGTTGGTACACCTGGGCCTGCACCGATTCGATAGCCCGACGCAGGAGTGCCGAACGGTTGCGAGTGGCCAGCACCACCGACATCAACAGGGGTTCGCTGATGTTCTCATTGCGGATCCATTCGGTGACCGGCTCCACCAGCGCACACAGTTCCTGCTCCCGGTAGCGACGGTCGACCATCTCGAGGCCGGCCTGCAGCAGCTCCTGGGTGCCAATAAGAGCGTCCCTGGTCGCCTCGGTGTCGTCCCGGAGGACACGGGCCTCTGCCGCGAGCCCGTCGAGGTCGGTCGTCAGCAACGTGTGGATGGTGGTCAGATCGCTCCTGGTGGCCTTCATCTCGTCCCGACGCTCGTCGAGGCCGACCTGCATCAGCTCTCGGGTGGCGATCAGGTCGCTCCTGGTCGCCACCGTCTGGTCTGCGTGGAGGCGGACAAGACGCTCGAGCTCTTCGAGGCCCAGTAGCTCCCGGGTCCGGGCGACCAGGGCGTTGCGTCCGCCGCTCGTCTTGGAGAGGTCGCTGAAGGCACGCAACTCCTTTTTCGCCAGGCGCACCATCTGCCGCAGCCGCATCTCCGCTCCCTGAATCGCTCTGATGTGACCGGCCCCCCGCCGGTCGGGCCGCCAGCCGATCAGCTGGTGACGGAAGGATAACCCTCCATCGGATGGACCATCCGTCTGCGGATCTGGACGCGCCAGGGCTGGGAGTTTGTCGCAGGCGCCATCCTCGAGGCCCGGTGGTGGGGGACCCTGTCAGGATGATGGAGATCGCACCGCTTCAATGGGAGGTAGAGGTTGTCCGCATCCGACCACCGATCGGAGGCAGAGATGGGTGCCCACCAGACCGCTCACATCCTGAACCGGGTGCGGGGCATTCCCGAAGGCTTTGTCCAGACCTACGGTGACATCGACCCGCACAGCCCGCGTTCGGTCGGTAAGGTCCTCGCAACGACATCGGAGGACGTTCCGTGGCATCGGGTGGTGCGCGCCGACGGGTCCATCCCGTTGGGAAGCGAACAGCGTGCGCGACTCCACCAGGAACGAGTTCCGATGCGCGGTGACCGGGTCGACATGCGTCGTGCCCGTTGGCCTGGAGCGATGACCTGATTCGAAGCTCTGCAAGTGGTCGGGCTGCCCGGATTTGAACCGGGGACCTCTGCGTCCCGAACGCAGCGCGCTAACCAAGCTGCGCCACAGCCCGTCGAGGATCGAGGATGAAGGCGATCCTGACCTGCGAGATGCTACCCGACGGTGGTCCGATCGTTCCCCGCCTCACCGACCGGTGACGGCTCCGCCGGAGGTGGTTCATGCCGCTTGGCCACGACTTTGGCAATCCTCCGTTTGTCCATCTCGGACACCCGGAGCTCCCAACCGTCGATGTCCAGCGATTCTGCCTCTTCCGGGATGTGTCCGAAGGCGTCGAAGAGGAACCCTCCGAGGGTCACGTACTCGCCCTCTGGCAGATTGATGTCCAGGCGATCCCTCACGTCGTCCACGCTCATCCGACCATCGACGAGCCATCGGTTGGCGTCCACTCGAACCACTTCCGGCTCGTCGTCGGGGTCGAACTCGTCGGGCAGGTCGCCGACCAGGGCCCCCAGCAGGTCCTTGACGGTCAGGACGCCCTCGATGCCACCGTGCTCGTCGACCACGACCGCAAAGGCCCGCCGCTGGCGGCGCATCTCGGCCAGCACCTCGAGCACCAGACCGGATTCGGGGACCAGAAACGGCTGGCGGAGCCGGCGGGAGATGTCGATGGGGTCGGGTGTGGGCTGCGAGGGGCTCTTGACCAGCACCGGGGCATTTCCGGCGGAGCTGTCGGAAGCACCGGGGCGGTCACCGTGAGTACCGCCGCCGTTGTCGTCGGTGCCCCCCACCCTCCATCCGGCCCGGAACAGGTCGTTGACGAACAGCACCCCGATGAGGTCATCGAGGTTGTCCCCGCACACCGGAAAGCAGCTGTGACCCGATTCGCGAACGGCCCGAGTGACCCCGTCGACCGTCAAGGGGATGGAGAGTGCCACCACGTCCACCCGTGGAGTCATCACCTCCCGCACGACGGTGTCGTGGAGATCGTGCAGGGCGTCGATGATGAACTGCTCCTGCGACTCGGCGCCGCCTTCGGCCCGCGACTCTAGGGCTTCTTTTTCACCACGACTCGGCGATGGGTGACGGGCGGTCCGGCCCTCCCGGCCCGATGGAGCCTGCTCTTGTGCGTGGCGTCGAAAAACGGACATCGTTCCGCGCTCAACTGTTCTGATCGAGCCGTCAAGCGCCAGCGGGGACGGGTGTGGACACGACCGAGAGCGGTTGGTAGGACTCGTCGTAGTAGGTGCCCCCTTCGAGGAGCGAGGTCAGCGCTCGCCGCAGGCGAATGGGATCGAGCGGCTTGATCAGCCAGCCTTCCGCCCCCGACCTCCGAGCCAGGAACACATCGGGGCGCCGATCCAGAAGCATCAGCACCGGCACGTGCTCGAGCTTGCCGTACGAGGCTTCGAGCCGGAGCTCCAGGCACACGGCCATGCCGCCCATGTTCCCCATCTGCAGGTCGACCACGACCAGATCGGGGAGTGATTCGGTGACCGCGGCGATCACCTCCGGACCCGACCGGGCCTGCTCGACGGCGATGTCCGGACTCTGGGCGATGGCGGCAACCTCGGCCCTCACCGACGGGGCGTCGCTGGCCACGAGGATGGTGCGCACGCCCCAAGGTTAGCGCTCCGCGGCCGCGTCACTCTCCGCCACCGGCGATGCTGGTTCAGGCCGGGGGGTGGCGGTGAAGAGGAGATCGGCGATGGTCCCAAGGCCGTCCAGATCGTGGACATCGGTGTTCAACAGGGGAACCCGGTACACAGGCGCCGGGGCCACTTGGGAGACCAGGTCGGCGTACGCCTCCTCCTCGCGGTCAGAGGCCGCTGTATAGCCCCGGAGGTTTTCGATCAGCTGCTCCAGCGCGTCCGTTCGACCACCGGTACCGGCGGGCAGGGACTCCAACTGGGCATCCGTGGCGAATCGGGGCTGTACCCGATTGACCACCAGGGCGGTCACCGACATGTGCGACTCGGCAAGTTTGCCGGCGAAGTGGACGGCCTCGTCGACGGAATCAGGGCGTGGGGAAGCCACCAGGACGAAGGCCGTATCTGGCTGGCCCAGCAGCTCCCTCACCCTGGTCGCCCGGGTCCGGAAGCCCTCTTCCATTCCTTCGAAGGCCTGGAAGAACGACACCGCGTCGCGGACAATATCCGCACCTGCCACCCGTGAGATGGTGCGGAGCAGCGCCTGGGCCGCCACCCCCATGAACTTGAGACCGGCCCGGGTGGGCTTCATCAGGGCCTGGAAGATGCGGTTCTCCAGAAACCCGGTCAGTCGGCGGGGCGCGTCGAGGAAGTCCAAGGCGTTACGGGACGGAGGGGTGTCCACCACCACCAGATCGAACCCGTCCTCCTCGACCAGTTCGTAGAGCTTCTCCATGGCCATGTACTCCTGGGTGCCGGAGAGGGTTCCGGTGAGGTTGGCGTAGATCCGGTTGACCTTGATGTCCTCGACCTGCTCGTCACTGTGTGAATAGCGCTGGATCAGGTCGTCGAAGGTCCCCTTCGCATCCAGCATCATGGCGTGGAGCTCGCCGGCCCAGGGGCCTTCGATGCGTGAGGGCTTGTTGGTCAGCGAATCCAGTCCCAGCGCATTGGCCAGTCGGCGAGCGGGATCGATGGTCACCACGCAGACGCAGCGACCCAGGCGGGCAGCCTGCAGGGCGATAGCGGCAGCGGTGGTGGTCTTCCCCACCCCTCCGGAACCGCAACAGACGATGATCGATCGTTCGAGGACCACCTCGTCGATGGTCGGCGGCAGCGTCATCGGGACACCCCGGCCGGGTCCTGAAGCGACTCCACCCCCACCCCAAGCGCGGCACTGAGGAAGTCGAGCTCCTTCGGGCCGATGGCGGCGGCGAAGACGAACGGCACCCGAAGTTGGGGAAGGGGAAGCTCGCGGGACAATCTGGCCAGCTGGTCCTCTTGGAGCTCCTGACGGGTGAGGCGGAACCGCCGGGCCTGATCGAGGGCGGACGCCAAGTCCGGTGCGAGGGAGACCCCGGCCTGCTCGGCTGCAGTTCGAGCAGGGACGGCGAGTTCCTCGGCAGGCGGGTAGCACCCGTTGACGATCACCGGTCCGAGAACGACGCCCACCTTGTCCTCGAGCTGGTACGCCGCCTCGATGACCTCGTTGACCGGCATCTCCTCGGGCAGGGTGACCAGGGCGACCTGGCATCGGGACGGATCGGACAGCATCGCCACCACGTCGGCTGCCTGGGTGCGAATGGGGCCACCCCTGGCCGCATCGAGCAATCCGCCCGCCGATGAGAGGAAGGTCATGGTGTGACCGGTGGCCGGTGCGTCGACCAGCACCAGATCGGCGATGTGGTTGCGCTCGATCTGCTTGACCTTCCCCAGGACGAGGACGTCCCTGATACCGGGAATGGCCCCTGCCACCAGGTCGATAATTCCCGAGGACATGAGTCGCTTGGACACCCGCCTCATCCCGTGGTCGGACAGGTACTCGAGCAGGGCGTCATCCGGGGTGATGGTCCGGGCGCGCACCGTGCCGGCACGGACCGCGGTACCCGCGTTCTCGTCGTCCTCGCCAACGGCGGTCGCCCCGGCCGCCTTGAGTACGGCCCCGGCGTAGTCGGGGGGAGCTTCGCTGCCGAACGCAGCGGCCACTCCCGAACGCCCTTCGAGCTCGATCACCAGCACCGAAAGCCCAGCCTGAGCTGCCAGATGGGCAAGGGCCGCCACCATGGTCGTCTTGCCGACGCCGCCCTTGCCGGCCACGATCATGACCCGGCTCTGGCTACAGAAAGCGCTGACGTCCATGACGGTTAGGAGCGTAGTGTCCGCCTCACCTGCCGCCGCCCATCGCACCGGCCGACCAGCCCCGACGGGTGTGGCGGCCACCGGCAGTGCTGAGGTGGTCCGATCCGGTGACAACTACCTGAGTAATCCTGGTCAGACCCCTTGTTTCCGGCTAGTGGGCCGTGTACTTTCGCTTGCTGGAGGAAGCCAACGGGCGCGAAGGGGGAGTAGGACCAGTGGAGCAAGCGCTTGACACGTGGCAGCTGAAAGCGTCGTGTCGTGGGCCGCAGGCGGAGATCTTCTTCCCGCCCGCCCACGCCGAACGCAAGGATGAGAAGATTCAGAGGGAGGACCGGGCGAAATCGATCTGTCGGACCTGTGTTGTGCGGGCGGAGTGTCTCGACTACGCCATTCGCATCCACGAACCACACGGTATCTGGGGCGGCTTGAACGAGATGGAGCGGAAGCAGATCGCCGATCGCCGGGCCGGCTGAGCTGGATCTGAGACCGGCCTCGACTGTTCGCACCAACCCACCAACGGGTGACAGTCAACCGAGCCCCAAGGCTTGGGCGGCCGAACGCACCCCTCTGCTCGTGCACACCGACGCCGGCTGCCCACCGGTCGCCCTGCAGATTCCGGCCGTGAGGAAGTTTGCCGAGGCCACGATGGCCTGGGTGGACGGGTTGGCGGTCTGATCGAGCGCACCGGCAATGGCCGATTGCGACTGCCCCACGATCACCGCCGGGCTGAACCCGGATGTGGATGTGACCATGGTGTTGTCGATGTCCACAAAGGGGTAGGACCCCGATCCCCTTCCGTTTCCAGGAGCGGTGTCGTAGCGTGCCAGTAGCGCCGATTGGCCGGCTGTGAGCGTGGCGATACGGGAGAAGGCGCCCTGGGCGTTGACCGCGTCGGAGTAGAGCTCGACCCCGGTGAAGGCGATATACCGACTGGTATAGGTCGTACCCACGAA
>Ga0182024_10024791_pt1 | contig 10635 bp, 11 predicted proteins | sample P32metaG_FD_120480 | JGI IMG/M metagenome (GOLD analysis project Ga0182024, IMG submission 120480) | Permafrost microbial communities from Stordalen Mire, Sweden - P3-2 metaG (Illumina Assembly) | ecosystem: Environmental > Terrestrial > Soil > Wetlands > Permafrost | place: Sweden: Stordalen...
CAGGTGCTCGGGCCGCGCGAACGCCCCGGGCGAGATGACGCTCATCGCCTCGTCCACCAGGACGGGCGTGTTGGACATGACCCGGACCACCGGCACGTCGACGCCCAGCCGGCGCTCGATCACGGCGGTGGTGATGCCGGCCGCCACGGAGATGACCAGCTTGTCCGCGGGCACGTACGGCGCGATCTCGTCCAGCATCGGCAGCATGTCCTGGGGCTTCACCGTGACGATCAGGGTGTCCGCGCTCTTGGCCGCCTCGGCCGCGCTCGCGACGGCGATCCCGTACGCCTCGCGGAGCTGCCCGGCGCGCTCCGGCCGCCGCACCACCGCGACCACCCCGGACGGCGCGCGGCCGGCCCGCAGCAGCCCGGAGATCAGCGCCTCGCCCATTTTCCCGGCCCCGAAGATCCCGATCACGGTGTGGAGCCTACGCTTCCGGCCCGCGGCGGACCCGGAGGCCACCCGCCCTCACCGTGAGGACACCAGCGAGCGGGCGAAGAAGGCGAGGTTGGCCGGCCGCTCAGCCAGCCGGCGGACCAGGTAGCGGTACCAGTCCTGGCCGTACGGCAGGTAGACCCGGAGGCGGGCCCCGGCCGCGGCCAGCCGGCGCTGCTCGGCCGGGCGGACACCGTAGAGCATCTGGTACTCGTAGCTGTCCGGCGTGCGGGCGCCCAGCTCGGCCTGGGCCGCGGCGATGCGGATCAGCCGCGGGTCGTGGGTGGCGACCATCGGGTAGCCGGGCCCGTCCATCAGCACCCGCAGCGCGCGGGCGTAACTGCGGTCTACGTCGTGGCGCCCCGGGTACGCCACCGCGCCCGGGGCGTCGTACGCCCCCTTGCACAGCCGGACCCGCGACCCGGGCTGCGCCAGCACGGCGCAGTCCGCCGCCGAGCGGCGCAGCGAGGACTGGATGACCACGCCCAGGTCCGGGTGGTCGGGCCGGAGGTCCCGGACGATCCGCAGCGTCTGGTCCACCCGGGTGTGGTCCTCCATGTCCACGGTCACCGTGGTCCCCGCCGCCTGGGCGGCGGAGCAGATCCGGGCGATGTTCTCCGCCGCGGTCTTCTCCCCGTGCTCGGGCAGGCCCAGGCCGACCGCGGTGGGCTTGACCGAGACCTCCGCCCGGCCCCCCTGGGCCAGCCCGGCCGTGGCCAGCTGGGCCAGCAGCGCGGAGTACTCGGCGGTCACCGCGGCGGCCTGCTCCGGGTCGGTGGTGTCCTCACCCAGGTAGTCCAGGCTGACCAGCAGGCCGCGCTGGAGCAGCTCCCGGCTGACCTGGACTGCCTCGGCGGTGGTGTCTCCCGCCACGTAACGCGCCACGACGCCCCGGGTGAGGGAAGCCGAGGTGATCAGTTGCCGCGCTCGGTCACTTCCCGAGGCGGCGAGCAACGTGCGCCGCAGCACCGTCGACGACCTCCAGTTACTGACTCAGGTACCAGCAATGCCCCGGGACCGGCCCGCTACCGGACCAGCCCGGACCGGCGCTTCAGCGTCACCTTGACGTTCGCGCCGGCGTCCGGCGGCACCACGACCTCCTGCGCCGCCGGCAGGCCGGCCGCCTGCAGGGTCGCGTCCACCGGGGTGGTCCGCTTGATCAGCGCGAGGGCGATGGGCCCCAGCTCGTAGTGCCGCGCGGCCGAGCCTACAAACCCGACGACCGCGTCCTCCAGTTGGACCGGGTCACCGTGGGCCGGCAGCCGGTCCTCGCTGCCGTCCAGGTGCAGGAAGACCAGCCGCCGCGGCGGGTGGCCCAGGTTGTGCACCCGGGCCACGGTCTCCTGGCCCCGGTAGCAGCCCTTGTTCAGGTGCACGGCCGACTCGATCCAGCCGACCTCGTGCGGCAGGGTCCGGTGGTCAGTGTCCAGTCCCAGCCGCGGGCGCCGGGCCGCGATCCTGAGCGCCTCGTAGGCCTGCATCCCGGCCAGGGTGAGCCCGGCGTCAGCGAATTTCGTTGCGGCGGCTTGGAGGTGGGGACGCGCGACCAGCAGGTCGGTGCCGACCGCGCCCTGCAGGGCGGCGGAGACGCCTTCGGGAAGAGAATCTGCCGGGAGCGCACGGGTCACCGTGAGCACCGCGTAGTCGTCGGTGACGTCGGCCGGCTCGACCCGGAGCATGAAGCGCATCGACTCCAGGAAGGCCAGCAGCGCCCCCGCCGTGCCCGGCTCGACATGGGCCCACAGAGCGTCGCCGTCGTCGGTGAGGGTCAGGTGGTGCTCGATGTGGCCCTGCGGGCTGAGGATCAGCGCCTCGGCGGTCTGCCCCGGCCCGAGGTGCTCGAGATGCTGGGTGGTCAGGCTGTGCAGCCACGACAGCCGGTCCGGGCCGGTGATCCGGACCACGCCGCGGTGCGAGCGGTCGGTCATCCCCGTCCCGGCGGCCAGCGCCCGCTGTTCCGCGTAGGGGTTCCCGTAGTGGGCGGCGACCCCCGCGTCGGGGGCCTCGCCGGGCACGGCGCCAGGGGCGCTCAGCAGCGGACTGTCCATGACCTCAATCTATGCCGTGTGCCCGGCCGCTCCGGCGCCCGCGGTCCGGCAGTCGGCGCAGCGGCCGAACACGGTCAGGTGGCCGACGTCGGTCTCGAATCCGTGGTGGTCAGCCAGCGCGGTCACCAGCGGCTCCACCGCCTCGGGGCTGACCTGGGTGATCCGGCCGCACCCGGCGCAGACCAGGTGCACGTGCTCGGCCTCGGCCGCCAGGTGGTAGCGCGGCGCGCCGTGCCCCAGATGGGTGTGGGTGACCAGCCCGAGCTGCTCGAGAAGCTCGAGCGCCCGGTAGATGGTGGAGATGTTCACCCCGCGGGCGGTCTGCTGCACATCGGCGCAGATCTCCTCCGGGGTGGCGTGCTCCAGCTTGGTGACCGCCTCCAGCACGAGCTGGCGTTGCGGGGTGACTCGATAGCCGCGGGCCCGCAACTCCTCGTCCCACGCCTGCCTCATGCGCCGAGACTAACGCCGCGCAGGCGGGACCGCGAACAAAGGCATTTGCCTGCGCCCGGGAGGCTGGCATAGCCTCGTCACAACGCGGGAGAGGAGGTGGTCCAACAGCATGCATAGCAGTAGGACTCGCGAGGTGGCTGTCCGCTAGCCGCCGTCCCGCCGACGCACTGGCGTGGCCCAGCCCGTTGAGGCAAAGCCCGTCGTGCGATCCCCGGCCCGTGCGTAGGGCTTCACCGACCGGTCTCTATCCGTGAGGTGCACTGGCCCCGCGTGCCGCGCGCGAAGGCGGCGGCCGGCGAATACTCGGCAGACACCGGACCCCCGGGCTGACTGGCCTGTCCAACCAGTCCCCTGGTGCCTCACCCCGAGACACCTGGGAGCCGCCCGGGGGTTTTAATTTTCCCGCTTCCCGGTATTCCCGGACTTCTGCGGTATGGGTCATTCGCCGGGACATATTTTGATTCATCAGGCGCGCTCAAAAAATTTATCACTGGAATCGGCGCCAGTTAGTCCTGCCTTCGCTTCCTATCCTGGGCGGCCCCGGTAATGTTCGGGGTTCACCGCGCAGGAAAGGACGTTAGATGCGGAAGCTCCGTCGCGCCGGCACCGCCGTCGCGGTCATGTCCCTCGTGCTCACGCTCAGCGCGTTCACCCGGGGAGGGACGCGGGGCACCGCGACGGTCGTGCCGGGCGGCCCGCTGGTCACCGCGGCCGGCGCGGTCCTGCCGTCCAGCGCCTCCCGGCCGGGGCAGACGGTCATCCACTCGCTGAACTGGGCCGGGTACGCGGCCAACCGGGCCGGAGCCACCTTCCGCTACGTCAGCGCCTCGTTCCCTGTCCCGTACCTGAACTGCCAGGGCGCCCCCTCCTCGTACTCCTCGCACTGGGTGGGCCTGGACGGGCTGGGCTCGTCCAGCGTGGAGCAGGTGGGCATCGAGGCGGACTGCTCCGGTTCGGCGGCGCAGTACTACGCGTGGTATGAGATGTACCCCCGGCCCGTGACTGTCGCTTTCCAGGTACGCGCCGGAAATCAGGTCCAGGCCAGTGTCACCTATAAGCAGTCCGCCAGGAAATTCGTGCTCATGCTGCACGATACGACTAATGGGCGGCATTTTACCCGCACATTGAAATGCGCCGCGAAAGCGTGCCTGCGCTCGTCCGCCGAGGTGATCAGCGAGGCGCCGTCAAACGGCTCGGGGGGCATTCTGCCGCTGGCCGACTACCGGGCGGAGGGATTCTCCGGCATCACGCTGATCACGTCACGAGGGCGCCGCAGCAGCCTGACTTCCCGGTACTGGAACACCTACCAGATCGTCGCGGTGGGCGACTCCAGCCACCAGCTGGAGGCCCAGCCGACCGCACTGTTCCGCGGGCAGCAGTTCAGCAACTACTGGTTCCGGGCCAGCTGATCAGCTTGCTGTGCCCGGCGTCCCGGCCCGCTTGAGCTGGGCCGACAGATGCGGCTGCAGGGGCTGGCCCATGGCGGCCATGTCGTACGCCCAGCCCAGGTCCAGGTCCGGGCCGACCAGGCCGTACAGCCGGTGGCCGGCCGTCACTTCCTTGGCCGACGTGGTCCGGGCCACCACGTCCGTGCTCAGCTCGATCTTGGTGCCCGTGACCTCGCCCAGGTAGATCTCGGCGATCCCGGTCGGGTGGGCCAGGATCAGCTCGACCTCACCGCCGGGCTGCGGCCGCCAGTACCCGGTCTCGGTGCCCAGCGGCCGGACCAGGTTCCCGTCGTCGTCCAGCAGCCAGCTCCGGCTGGCGTAGATGAGGAACGGCTTGCCGTTGTGGCTGAACGAGATCTCCTGGCCGAACCGGAAGCTTTCGATGGTCGGGTAGCCGCCCACCCCCGCGCCCTCCCAGCGGCCGAGCAGGAAGCTCAGCGGGGCCAGGTCGGGGTGCAGTTCCGGGGCCTGGCCGGCGTCGCTAGACATGCGGCTCGTCCCCCCGGGTGACCCGCAGCAGCCGCACCGACAGCAGCGCGGCCGCCACCGCCACTGCCGCGAAGGCGGCGACCAGGAGGATCCCGCTGACGATTCCCTGCATGACCAGCCTCCCAACCAGAGCAGTGTACGGACCCGCCGGAATGGCGGGCGTCCGCCATGCCGGCGATGGCACGTCACGTTAAGGTGCGTGCATGACCGCGCGCAGCCTCGTCATCAAGATCACTGCGGGCCAGGACGATCCGGAGCGATGCAACCAGGCCTTCAACGTGGCCGCGGCCGCCACCGTGAGCGGCGTCCCGGTGTCGCTGTGGCTGACCGGGGAAGCGTCCTGGTTCTCGCTGCCCGGCCGGGCCGGTGACTTCGCCCTGCCGCACGCTCCCCCGCTGGCTGACCTGCTCGCCACGGTCCTCGCCGAGGGCACGGTGTCGCTGTGCACGCAGTGCGCGGCGCGGCGGGACATCGCCCCCGAGGACGTGATCAAGGGGGTGCGCATCGCGGGCGCGTCCACGTTCGTCGCCGAGGTCATGGCGGACGGCGCCCAGGCCCTGGTGTACTGACCTGGCCCACCGGCCCTAGCCCACCGGCACGGCGGCCAGCCGCTGGTCGCGGAACTGGGTGGTCCACGCCTCGTACCCGGGGTCCAGCGGGGGCAGCGGCCCCGCCGCCCAGCTCAGCAGCAGGTCGGCCAGGGCCGGGTTGCGGACCAGGGCCGGCCCGTGCAGGTAGGTGCCCAGCACCCGGCCCGCGTACGCGCCCTCGGTCCCGTCGCCGTTGCCCACCCCGGTCAGCACCCGGGCCAGCGGCCTGGCCCCGGGCCCGATCCGGGTGACGCCCTGATGGTTCTCGAACCCGGTCAGCCGGGGCACGCCCAGCGCGGGATCCACGTCGGCCAGGATTTCCCCGACCCCCCGGCGGTCGCCGCGCGTGCTGCGGATGTCCAGGATCTCCAGGCCCCGCACGGGCTGGCCCTGGTCGCCGCCGAACTCCGCGCCGACGAGCTGGTAGCCCGCGCAGACCGCGAAGATGACCGAGCCCTGGGCGGCCGCCGCGGCCAGTCCCCCGTCGGTGCCGAGCCGCCGGGCCGCCAGCACCTGGGGCAGGTCCTCGCCGCCGCCCAGCAGGTAGATATCCCCCTGCCGGGGCACGGGCTGGTCGGAGTTCACCTGGATGGCCTCGACCTCGATGCCGCGCAGCCGGGCCCGCCGCTCCAGGACCAGCAGGTTGCCCCGGTCCCCGTAGGTGCTCAGCAGGTCCGGGTAGACCCAGACCAGGCGCAGGGTGCCGGGCCCGCGGGCGTGTGCTCCCATTCCGCTCTCCCTTACCGTGGTGCGGGTGTGGCCCTGGTCACGCCGCGCGGCCGACGGCCGTGCGGATCTGCTGGAACGCGGTGTAGTTGGCGATGACGTCCAGGGTCCCGCCCGGCCGGACCCGGCTCACCGCGTCGTCGATGCCCCCGACCATCTCGAACGCCACCCCGTCGGCCTCCAGGCGGACGGCCAGGTCCAGCCCCCGCTCGCCGGACACCAGCACCGGGCGGTCCCGGACCACCCGGTAGTCCACGTCCCACAGCCATGAGGTGTCCCGGCCATCGGGAACCTGCGCGTTGACGGACAGCAGCACCGGCACCGGCGCCGGCTCCAGCACGTCGAACGCCTCGAGCCAGCCGGCCGGGTTCTTGGCCAGCAGCAGCCGCACCTGGCGGCCGTCGCGTTCCACCTGGGTGTACCGGCCGGCCACCGAGGTCACCGACCGCATCTTCTGCAGGGCCGCCCCCGGAGGGACCCCGAACACCTCGGCGACCGCGAGCGCCATCACCGCGTTGGACCGGTTAGCCCGGCCCGGCAGGGCCAGCGACAGCTCGGTCACGCCTCCCGCCGAGTCGATGACCGAGGGACCGTCCAGCACCCAGCGCGCCGCGGGGCGGCTGAACTCGCACTCGCCGCACCGCCAGCCGAGGTCGTCACGCCGCAGATGCGACCCGCAGCGCGGGCAGCACCAGGAGTCCTCGTGCCAGCGCTGCCCCGCTGCGACCCAGGTGACCTGGTGGGCACCGCTGGCCGCCCAGGCGATCAGCGGGTCATCCGCGTTGGCCACCACCCGGCAGTCCGGGGCGGCCTCGAACGCTTCCCGCCAGCGCCGCGCGACGAGCCAGATCTCCGCGGCCCGGTCCATCTGGTCGCGGCTCAGGTTGAGCAGCGTCACCACCCGGGCGTTGGTGGCCCGCAGCACGGCGGGGACGTACTTCTCGTCCGTCTCCAGGACCGCGAACGGCGCCTCCGGGGCCTGGCCCAGCGCGGCGGCCAGCCCGGCTTCCATGTTGGCACCGAACGCGTTGGAGGCCACCTCCTGGCCGGTCGCGCTCAGCGCCGCGGTGATCAGGCGCGTGGTCGTGGTCTTGCCGTTGGTCCCGGTCACCAGGACGATCTCCCGGTCGGCCGCGAGCAGCGACAGCAGCCCCGGCTCGACGCGCAGGCCGATGACCCCGCCGATCACGGACCCGTCGCCCCGGCCCGCGAGGCGTGACATCCGGCCCGCGGCCCCGCCCAGCGTGGTCGCGACGCGCGCCCGCATCGGAAGCTTGCCCATGGCCGACGATGCTATCCGGCCAGCGGCCCGCGGCGGCACCCGTCCAGCCCACCGGAAGCTCAGAGCAGGCTCAGAAGACAGGCACACGGCGGGGAGAGGGCCGGGGGGCACAGTGAAGGCACACGAGGACGAGAGCAGCGCCAGCGGCACCACCGCGGGCGCGCAGAAAAGGAGCCCACTCATGAACGCCCTGGTCCTGGCCAACTTCCCGATCGCGGCGCTGATCTTCGCGGCTATCGTCGGCATCCCGCTGTGGCTGACGTTCAGGCGCCCGGACCACGCCCTCCGCGACACCGGGACCCGCGCCTACCCCGGCGCCGTGGCCATCCCGGTCCAGGCCGCCGCCGCGCCTGCCCGCCGGGCCGCCGCCCCGCGCGTGTCCACGGCCCGCCAGCACCTGGCGGCCCGCACCGCGGTGCCCGGCCGCCGGCACGCCGCCGCGGCCCGCACCGCCCGCCCCGCTGCCCGGCAGGCCGGCACCCCGGCCCCGCACGACCACGCGGCCGCCTGAGCCGTGCGGCCCGCCGACGCGGCACCAGCCCTCCCCGGCACCAGCGGGTGCGGCCCCGGTGCGGCCCGCCGGTGCGGCACGGTCCGCCACCCCCGCGGCGCGGCGAGAATCACCCCCGGTTCTCGCCGCGCCGTGCGTTTCAGCCGCCCCCGTCCCGCCGGCGCCAGTCGAGCGGCTCGGGCGGCGGCCCCAGGTTCGGCGGCGGTGCCCCCTCGTCCCGCCAGCTGAGCGGCGCTTGGGCCGGATCGCGGGCCGGGGGCGCCACCGGGCCGGGCCAGGGCGTCTTCGCCGGCCGGGCCCGCCGGAACGGCGCACTGGCCCCCAGCGCACCAGTCCCCACCGCACCAGTCCCCGGCGCACCACTCCCCGGCGCAGCGGCTTCGGCCAGGCTGCTGAGCGTGGCCGTGGGCAGCGTCAGGATGGCGGGGTTGGCGTCCGCGAACACCACCTGGCGGCCAGCCGCGGAGGCATAGCTGACGATCAGCCCGCTCGGCGGGAGCTGCTGCAGCTCGTGCTGCTCGACCAGGAACTCCCTGGACCGCTGGGCGGTCCGGGCGACTGACGTGCTGGCCGCGACGGCCCGCGCGGTCTGCAGTCCCCAGGCGCTGCTCTCGTTGCGGCCATCGGTCCACGACTGCGATTCGCTGATCCCCTCCGACCAGTTGCGTTCCTGGTGCCCGGATCCGGTGCGCGGCGCGAGCGCCGCGAACCCGGACCAGCTCTGGCCCTGCCCGCGGCCGTGCCCCCGGCCCTGGCTGGCCGATACGGAGACGGTCACGGAGTCCGCCGTGCCCACGGTGCTGGTGTAGGAGTAACTGGCCGTGTCGCTGACCGAGTCACCCACGGTGTCGGTGAGCTGGGACACCACGAAACGGTGCGCGGTGCCGATCTGCTCGCTGGCCGCCTTCGCGTCGTCGGCGTTGCCGAGCCGCATGAACGCGACCGCGGCGTTGCCGCGGCCCAGCCGCTCCCGGACGTGAGCCGGAAGCGACCGGTAGGCCAGCACCAGCCCGGTGCCGCTGGCCTCGCAGGCGTCAGCCAGCCGGTCCAGCAGGTCCGCGCGGAGCCTCTCGCCCCCGGCGACCAGCAGCGTGTGCTGCCAGGGCTCTGCGCGCGGCTGGCGGCGCAGCAGGTGGGTCAGCGCCGCCGTGACGTACGCGCCCACCACCTGGGTTCCCGCCATCTCCGCCGCACGGTCCAGGGCCAGCACGCGCAGCCGGCCCGGCGGCAGCCGGACCGGCGCCGACCCGGCCGTCTCCAGCGGCCGCAGCCTGGCTTCGAGCCCGAGAGCGCGCTCGATGATGACCCCGTCGGCGGCCGCCGGGCCGTAGAGGCCGGCGATCGCCTCGGCCTGCGCCGCGGTGATCAGGCCGGCCCGGATGTCGTCGTGCGGGTCGCCGATCTGGGCCAGGACCCGCAGGCCCGCGGTCACCCGGCCGATGCTGGCCTGCCCGATGCTGGCCTGCCCTTCACTGGCCTGCCCTTCACTGGCCTGCCCCTCGGTGGGCGGGGCGCTCAGGACCCGGGTGATGCGCTCCAGGATGGCGCGGTCCGGTACCGGGTCAGCCGTGCTGGCCGGGTCACCGCCGGCGGTGGCGGCGACGGCCAGCACGTCGGCCAGGGCCTCGCCGGGCAATCCCACCCCGAGGTCGAGCCTCGCCAGGTCGCCGGGCAGCACCCAGACCAGCGGATCCACCCCGGCCTCCCCGGCCAGGGCCAGTAGGTCCTGCGCCACCGCCCCCTCGGACAGGTCGAGCACGGTGACCTGGCCGCCCGCGGCCAGCCGCAGGCCGGCCAGCATGGCCGTCAGCGCGCACCAGCCGGCCAGCGTGCCCCCGGCCACGTCGACCCGGTCGATCTCGGTGGGCAGGGCCACCCCGTACCACTGCCGCTGCGCCTGGAAAGCGCGGCTGCGGGCCTCCCAGTCACGGAACCGCCGCGCGTGTTCGTCCTGCCAGCCGGACAGCCGACTTTCCTGGACCGCGCGGGCCCGGGCCACGCGCCGCTCCTCGGCAGCCACCCGCGTCCGCAGGTCGCGCTGACCGGCCCAGATGCCGCGCCCGCACGCCACCGTGATGGCCAGGAAAACCACGATTCCAGTCGCGGTCAGCGCCGGGTTCAGCAGGCCAGCCGCGCCCAGCGCCCCGATCAGCCCGGCGAGCATCCCGCCGACCCCCGCACCGGCCTTCGCCGGCCGGCTGAGCCGCCGTTCCTCCCGGTGCTGGGCCGCCACCCAGCCCGGATCCAGCCGCTCGTGGCCCGGCGGAAGGGGCCGCCGCGGCGCCGGCCCCGGATCCGGGTGCACGAGCGCGTACTCCCAGCCGAGGTACACCCGGTCCGTGCGCAGCGTGGTCATGGCACCCGTCCGGGGACGAACCGGCCCCGGGGCACCACCTGCCGCTCCGGGCCCCTGACCACGAGGGTGAACTCGTCGCTGGCCAGCGGGAGGCCCAGGGGCACGTCCTCCAGCCCCGGATCTCCCGGGCCCCGGATCAGCAGGACATTGGCCAGGCCCGCGATCTGCCCGGCGATCTGCCCGGCGGCCCGCGACGGCGCTGGGCCTGGAACCCTGGTGCTGACCCCTGTGCTGATCACGGTGCTGACCACGGTGGCCAGCCCCGTCCCGGCACCGGTGCTGATCAGCTGAGCCAGG
>Ga0182024_10024792_pt1 | contig 10634 bp, 5 predicted proteins | sample P32metaG_FD_120480 | JGI IMG/M metagenome (GOLD analysis project Ga0182024, IMG submission 120480) | Permafrost microbial communities from Stordalen Mire, Sweden - P3-2 metaG (Illumina Assembly) | ecosystem: Environmental > Terrestrial > Soil > Wetlands > Permafrost | place: Sweden: Stordalen...
CTGCCAGCCGACCCGAGGCCGGCGCTGCACACCGTGCTGTCCCGGCTGCGCGGCGCGCTGGGCGATGGGGTGTTGCGTGCCGGGCCAGCTGGCTACAGCATCGACCCTGGACCGGGTGGGCTCGACGCGGATCGGTTCGAAGCGCTGCGCGGACAGGCAGCCGGAGCGTCCGCCGCACGGGCCGCGTCGCTTTTCGATGAGGCGCTCGCGCTGTGGCGCGGTCCTGCTTACGCCGAGTTCGCCGACCGGGACTTCGCCCGGCCAGAGGCGGTCCGGCTCGACGAACTGCGGCTGGCGACGGTGGAGGACCGTGCCGAGCTGTCTGTGGAACTCGGCCGGGTCACAGCGGCGGTCACCACGCTGGATGCCCTTATTGCCGGACATCCGTTGCGGGAGCGGGCCCGCTGGCTGCTGATGACCGCGCTCTACCAGGCGGGCCGCCCGACCGACGCGCTGGAGCGTTACCACGACTACCGTATGCTGCTCGCCAGCGAACTCGGCCTAGACCCGTCGCCGGCGCTCCGGGATCTGCAGGCCCGCATCCTCCGCCACGACCTGGCCGCAGCACCGCGGCCAGCGCGCTGGCGAGTGCCCGCAGCTCCGGCCTGGCTCATCACGTCCACGGCATTCGTCGGCCGAGAAAGCGAAACCGCCGCCCTGCTCGAGGCCGTCGGGACGCACCGCCTGGTCACCGTGACCGGCACAGGCGGGGTGGGCAAGACCCGGCTAGTCGCAGAGGCGCTGGGCAGCCTGACCGAGCGGTTCGGCCTGCCGGCCACCGTGGCCGAGCTGGCAGGCGCCACCACCGGACAGGCCGATCGCGCGCTGGCGGCGGCGCTCGGCCTCGGCACCACCGGTTCGGCCCGCGTGGCGGTGCTGGAGTACCTGAGCATCTCCGCGGGCCTTCTGGTCCTCGACAACTGCGAGCACGTACTCGGCGACACCCGCGCGCTGGCGGAGGAGATACTCCGCCGCTGCCCCGGCATCCGCGTGGTGGCAACCAGCCGGCGCCGCCTCGGAATAGCCGCCGAGCAGGTGCTGCCGCTCGCACCTCTCCCGGTGCCTGACCCGGAGGCGCCGGAGCGGGCCGCGCTCACTGCCGCGGTGCGGTTGTTCGCCGACCGGATGCGCCGGGTGCGGCCCTCGTTCGCGCTTACCGCGGACGCGCTGCCTGTAGTTGCTGACATCTGCCGCCGGCTTGACGGCCTGCCGCTGGCGGTGGAGCTGGCGGCGACCCGGGCGGCCACGCTGGGTCTTGGGCCGCTCCGCAGCCGGCTCGACGACAGCCTCGATCTGCTGGGCGAGGAAGGACGGTCCCGCCACTACCGGCTGCGGGCCGTCGTCGAGTGGTCCTACGGGCTGCTCGGCTCCGCAGACCGTCGGCTGCTTGGCGCGCTGTCAGTCTTCGGCGGCGACTTCGACCTCGAAGCGGCTGAGCACGTGGCTGACCCCGTCGCGGTCGGCTCCGTCGCGCTTGCGCTGGCCCGGCTCGTGGAGTCCTCGCTGGTCGCGGCCAGTGAAACGGGGGACGGCACGGCGTACCGGCTGCTCATGATCGTCCGGGCTTACGCGGCCGAGCGACTGGCCGACGCCGGGCAGGAGCAGATGACGCGGCTCGCCCATGTCGGCTGGGTCGCCTCGATAGTGGAGACCGCCGCCCGGGAGGCCACCGGTCCCGGCTGCGCAACCGCGCTGGCCCGGGTCGCCCGTAACCGGGCCGACGTCGGCGCAGCCGCGCGCTGGGCGCTTCAGTCCGGCCGTCCCGGCCTGGCCGGACGGATCACCGGTGCCCTCAAGCTGTGCCCGCACTGGCGGCCAGACCCTGAACTCATCGCCCTGATCGGCGAGGTCGCCCGTGACCCTGGGATACGGCGGTCATCCGCCGCGGCGCTGGCCCTGGCCGCAGGCGGCCTGGCCGCCTGCGACACCGGAGAACTCACCGAGGCCGAGCGCCTGGGCACGGAGGCGCTGAAGCATGCCGCCGACCCTGCCGAGCGCTTCCTGGCCATGCTCTGCCTCGGCATCGCGACGCTCTACCGAGGTGATCATGACCGGTCAGTGTCGTGGTGGGGGCAGATCGCCGCCGACACCAGCTTCCCGCCTGCGCACCGGGCCGAAGGGCACGCCACGCTGGCGCTGCTCGCCTGTTACGGCGGGGACCTCGATGCGGCCAGGGAACATGCCGCCCAAGCGCGCATCGCCGCTGAGGCCGCGGGGGCCAGCGGATACCATGCCTTCGCGACCTACGCGGCCGGCGAAGTCGCCCTCCTGCAGAACCCGCAGACGGGCGTCGCGCTGCTGCGCGCCGCCGCGGCCGAAGCCGGCAGCACCGGCGCCACCCAGGTGGTCCCGGTGGCACGCATCGCCCTCGCCTCCGCGCTCACCAGGCTCGGCCACAAGAGAGAAGCGCTGGCGCTGTTCCCCCCGCTGCTCCACCAGGCGCGCCGGGAAGGCAACTGGCCCCAGCTGTGGACGGCGCTCCGCATCCTCGCCGAACTCCTCGTCAGCCTCGACCGGCACGAGACAGCAGCCGTGCTGCTCGCCGCCGCCCGTGAGTCAACGTCAGCGCCCGCCGTGTCCGGCGAGGACGTAGAGCGCTACCGACAGCTCCAGGAGCAGATCAGCCAGAAGACGGGCACTGACGTCCTCGGCCAGATCACCGCGCTGGCCCGCGCGCTGCCACGCGCCCAGGTCGTCGACCGCGCCCTCGCCGCGCTCGACGACCTGGCCAGCTGAGGACGGAGTCCAGATCTGGCTGATCTGCGCCGCCGTACCCGCATAGCCAGCGCAAATGTCAGCCGCACAAAATCGGCGTTATAGGCCCTCCCATAGGGCGCGTAGGGTCTCACGGACTTGCTCACTTCCGTAGCTGACCGGATCATGCGCTCGTGACCGTCCGCAGCCAGGACAGCTCAAGCCGCCACCAAGAATTCCCCGCTCCGGCCGACCGGCCTGTAGCATCGGCCTCGGTGAGCTCGTAGCCGGCTGGGACGACTCAACGGCGCTGCCGTGCTGTGTCATGATCCAGACCTGGTCCGGGAACGTGACACCGAGATATACCGGCTCGACATCTTCCGGGAACCGCACGACGGCGGCACCTGGATCTGCCGCCGCGGCCGGCGCCGCTGGGGGCGCCGGCCGCGCTGGCGGCTCGCTGACGTGCGCGGGAGATGCCCTGGTTAGCTGATGGGGTTTTCGGTCCACTTCGCCGAGTTGGGGCCGAGCAGCTGCACGTGGTGCCGGAACAGGGTGGCCACGCCAATGGGGGGATGGGAGCCGAACTCTTCGATGTCGAACCAGAGACCGTCGGCGTGAGCGGAGCACAGTTCCTGCTCAGTGATACCACCGGTGGCCCCGTGCTTCACGACCACCCGGAAGCCGTTGATGATCTCATTGTGGTTCCGTGTCGACGGGTCGTGCGGAGTGCAGGTGCCGTTGCCCGGGGCCTTATGGCCGATGACGTAAGCACCGTTGGTCCAGACACCGGTGTCGCCGACGTGCGGGAGGAAGCGGGAGGTGCCGCTGAGCAGCGTGTATTCCTGTGCTTGCAGCGCTCCGGCGTCGGCAGAGTAGTGCGTCTCGCCGACTCGCCACTGGCTGTTCAGACGGGAGAACTGGGCGGGGAAGACCAGGTGGGGCGTCGCCGCGCCAATCCGGAGGTGCCTGGCGATTCTGATCGCAAGGGGCCGCAGGTGTGGGTCATGCCGCAGCGTGGTGTTGTTAGGAACAGGTGCGTCCAGCAACGCCCAGCCGCCGCGGGCATACTGCCAGACCAGGTCCGAGCGAGCCCAGAACGCCCGGTGCCCGCCCACGGCAGGCGCGGGTCCACTCAATCGCACGGTCACGCCGGTCGGAGCCGGGCCGGGGCAACTCAGGTTGCTGGCCTGGGCAGTGAGGTGGCACCGCCCTTGTGCGTAGACGGAGACCTCCCACCCAAAGTAACTTGACGAGCCCCCCGCGGTCACGAACGCCTCCGTCGGCTCCACGCCACCCTGCTGAATCGACTCTCCCGCCGGAAGAAAGCCGAACGACACGTTCGTGATCAGCGGGTTGAACTGATGCGGCGCCGCCAGCCCGGCGGCCGACGGCCCGGCGGCCGCCGGGTGAGAGCCGGGCCGGGCCGTGACCGCTCCCACCACGAGGGCCGCGACAGCGGCTGCGGCCAGCGCCGAGGTGCCTGCCATACCGGCCCGGCGCCACCGAAGCCGGGCACGGCCCCGGCGGCGGGCGATCTGGTCCACCTGTGAAGGGGCCAGCTCGCCGTCGGCTTCCTCGGCGAACAGCGCACGGATCTGGGGTTCAGTCATGGCCGGGACCTCCTGGGTAGCTCTGGTGTTCTGGGTAGCTCTGGTGTTCCGCCACGGCGGGCTGACCGCCTGGAGCCGGGGCCTCCGCGAGATTGAGGGCCCGGCGCACTGACTCCAGGGCCCTGGCGGTCTGGCTCTTCACCGTTCCCGGCGAGCAGTCCAGGACCGCAGCTGACTGATCGACGTTGAGGTCGCAGTAGAAGCGCAGCACCAAGGTCGCGCGCTGGCGGGCCGGCAGCGCCGCCACCGCTGCCCGCAGGTCAAGCACGGCATCCTGGTCGACCGCGGCCGCCGGCCCATCGATCACCGCGCCGCTCAGGGTCACCCGCCTGGACCAGGACGAGCGCCGCTCGTGGATGAACTCGCGGACCAGCACGGCCCGGGCATAGGCGTCGGCGTGCTCGGCCGCCCGGACCCTGCCCCAGTGCACATACAGCGTGGTGAGCGTGGCCTGCACCAGGTCATCCGCCCGCTGCCAGTCACCGCACAGCACCGCGGCCAGCCGCCGCAGCGATGACAACCTGGCCGCGACGTACTGGGTGTACTCGGCGTCCCGGCGGCTCACCGGCCACCATGCCCGATCAGATGCTTCACATCCGATAGAGGCGCGCGGCGCCGCCTTCGGTTGTCACCCGCAGCAAGATTTATCCCCGCACAACGCGCAGCAGGCGCGGCTTTGCGTCAGGGTGATGGTGACTGCCTTGGTCCGCCAGATGACTTGCCTGGGACCGGCTCCGTCAGTGACGCCCGCCAGGGCGCAGCAGGGAACGGGCCGGCGAAGTACTGCGTCTCGTGCGCGACGAAGCCGCGAGCGAATTCCATGATGCTCACCGAATGGGTGGGCTCGCCGTCGTAGGTGATCACGCATTCGCTGATCCACAAATTCCCTCGGCCGCTGATCCGGCGGACGGCAAAGTGCCGGTCCGCCGGATGGCCGCCGCGTTGCGCCTGGATCTTTGCGCGGCCGCGGAAGCGCTCGCCGGACTGCGGGTAGTCCAGGACCGCGTCAGCGGCGTAAATCTCATGCTCGGCGCCTGTGTCCCCGCGCTCGGATGCAGCCCAATGGTCCTCGATCCTTGCCCGGGTCTCAGCGTCACGGTTCATTGTCACCCTCCTCGCCTTAGCCAGAACTAAAGGAACCACGCGCTAACCGCGAAACACCACGTCCAGCGACTTGACCAGCGCGGGGCTGACCTGTTCGTTCGAGCACCAGCGCTTTACAGCAGGCGTCTTGTCTGCTCTATGTGCCAGGAGAGCTTCATTGCCTCGAATCGCTCCATCGCCTGCATGAGGAGTGTTTGATCGCCACGGGCGATGCCGAGCGCCCTGAGCGCGAATGGCTCGGCGAACGTTCCCTCCTGCGCCCACTTCGGCGCCTCTGCTTCGATGCGCTCGCGGTCGCCGAGTGCGACGAGAGCGTCCAGGAAGGCCGACGGCGGCTCGGTCAAGGTCGACTCGGGCGACGTAAGTTGCGCGAGTTCGGCGAGTTCGTGCCGGGCCAGGGCAAGGCGGATCTTGGGAGGGTCGAACCAGGCCCGATAGCCTTCCATTCCGATCCCGTACGCTTTCGCCTCCAGGCGGTCGGCCTCGTCCTCGTCGCCTGTCTGCGCGCTGGCGGCCGCGCAGTTGAGAAGGGTCAAGACGTTCAGCACACAGGGCGTGGCCGCGGCCAGGTTGGCGTCCACTGCCCGCTCGGCCTCAGCCGTCCGCGTCCGCACTTCGTCCCAGCGCACCGTCAGGGTCGCCAGCTGAATCTGCATGCCAGCCCCGTGCAAGCGGTGATGGGGAGTCAGGCCCGCTGCGGCCTCGACGAGCTGCGCACTGGCCTGCGCCGCCTCCTCGAGCTTGCCGACCCGCAGATACAAAAAGACGGCGCCAAAGAGCGCCTTGGAACAGACGTCGGGATTCGGCAACTCGGGAAGAAGCGCGAGCACTTGATCCATCACGGCGCAGGCCCGGTCGAAGTCCCTGGCCTCGTCCAATACCTCGGAGATAGTAAGCAGTGATATACAGCGCAGCTCGAGGTCACCTAGCCGTTCGGCGATCGCCAGGGCCGAGCGACCGGCGGGTTCGTCGTTGTTGAGCGTCGTCAGCACGGCGAGCGCCTTCCCTTGAGCGAGAGAGCCCTCCTCAGCGAGTTCTAGGGCCTGCTGGGCCCACCGCTCGACGAGGGCCCAGTCCGGCTCCTTGACCCACATCCCCGCCCGCAGCACCGTCTGCATGGCGAGTTCGGAGTACACGCCGGCCGAGGGGCCGGCGATGTCCAGCGCCTTCTGCATGGCCTCCCAGCAGCCATCTCCATCGAACTTGAGGGCGCAGGCGTGACCGATGCGCTGCCAGATCTCGGCCTGCTCTCGCGCGTCGCTCTCGAGGCCGAGTGTCCGGTGGAGCAGGGCCAAGCCCTCGTCGATCTCGTAGCGGCCGATGGCGAGATCAGCAGCCCGCCGCGACCACGAGACTGCCTTGGCGCGCAGGCGCTCGGCGTGCCTTTCCCGGCCGGACCAGGCGAGATCAAGGTCTGCCGGACGGACAGCCTCGGCGTAATGATGCGCCAGCAGCGGCGCGTGCTCGTTCTCGCCCTTCCCGTTCCGCTCGAGCCACTCCGCGAAGCCGGCGTGCAGCGGCCCCCGCTTCGCCTTGAGGAGGCTCTGGTAGGCGACCTCGCGCGTAAGCGCGTGCTTGATCACGTACTCCTGCTGGCCTTCGATCGACGAGCTGGCGCGACCGAGCACGAAGTCCCGCTCCCGGAGCAGGCCGAACTGCGGATCCGCTCCCTTGGTGAGCTCGCAGACGGGACTGCTCCAAAAAACCCTCCCGATTACAGAGGCCGTCTGCAGTGCAGCCTTCTCGCTCCGGGGCAGCAAGTCGATGCGCGCGGCGAGCACAGCCTGGACGGTGTCGGGCACGGAGAAACCCGGCGGGAGCTCACCGAACGACCAACCGCCGTCCCGGCGGGCAAGCACTCCCCGGTCGGCGAGTGTTGCGATCAGCTCCTCGACGAAGAACGGGTTCCCCTCCCCCCGTTGCGCCACCAGCTCGCGTATGGGGCCAGGGCAGTCGCTTCCGAGCAGCGCGCTGATCAGCTGCTCCGCCTCCGTTGACGGCAGCGCCTCGAGCCGCACGAGCGATACCCCAGACGACCGGGCCCAGCCTGGTCGCAGATCGAGCAGTTCGGGCCGCGCGGTCGCTAGCAGGAGCAGCGGCCCGCGCACGCGCTCGGCGAGCATCTTCAGCAGGTCGCACAGCTCATCATCCGCCCAGTGCAGGTCCTCGACGAGTACTGCGGCTGGCCGCTCCGCAGTCAGCTCCTGGAGGAAACTCACCCACGACGTGTGCAGCCGGTCGCGCACGGTCAGCGGGTGCATATCCTCCGGCGGCGCGAGGCCGAGCGTGAAGCCGAGCCCAGCGCGGCCAGCGACCCGTTCGGCGACTACCGCCGGCGGATCGCTCTCTAGAATCCCGAAATGCTCCTTCAGCACCTCACCGAGCGGCCAGTACGTTATCCCGTGACCATACGGGAGGCACCTGCCGCTCCGCAGGAGCGGCAGCTGTGATCGCCCGCTCAGCCACTGCCAGAACTCACGAAGGAGCCGCGTCTTGCCGACCCCTGCCTCGCCGACGACATTGACCAGGTGCGCCTTGCCACTTGTGACGACGCGGCCATAGACCTCCTGCAAGTCCGCCAGCTCACTGTCACGGCCGACGAACACCGACTCCAGCCCGCCAAGCCCGCGCGGGCGCATCAGCGAGAGCGCGCGCACCAGCCTCCGGCAGGCGATCTCGCCGGGCTTGCCTTTCACCTCGACCGTGGTCGGCTCCGCGAACTCGAACGCGCCGCGCGCGGCCGCAACCGTCCGGTCGCCGACCAGGATCTCCCCCGGAGCTGCCGCCTGCTCGAGCTGTGCGCAGGCGTTGACCGCGTCGCCGGTGACCAACGAGCTGCCCTCGCGGGACCGGCCCACGACGACATCGCCCGTATTCACGCCGATGCGAAGCGCGAGCCGTCCGCCGAACAACTCCCCCAATCGCCGCTGCATCCCCAACGCCACATGCAAGGCCCGCTCCGCGTCGTCCTCATGCGCCGCCGGAGCCCCGAAGGCGGCCATCACCGCATCGCCGACGAACTTCTCGACCGTGCCCCCAGCTGTCTCGACTTCCGCCGTCATGGCGTCGTAGAAACGGTCGAGCATAGTCCGGACCCGCTCAGGATCCTGAGCGCCCGCAAGCTCGCTCGACCCGGCGAGATCCGCGAAGAGAACCGTCGCCAGCTTCCGCTCCTCAGCCGGCGCTTGGGTGATGGCGACCCCGGCGGGGCTGCGGGCGAGCACGATCGCACCTTCGCCGCCGTACAGCCATCGCTGCGGGGTCTGGCTGGCGCTGCTGGACTGAACATAGCCATAGGCGTAGTCGTACGCCTCATCCAGGCTGACGTACCCGTGGCCGCCGACGTCCGCGGCGCCGGTGCGCAATCCCTCAACCAGGCCAGCAGTGAACACCGACCCAGCCACTCCCGCACCGGATAGGGCCTGTCCTTCGAACGAGTACTCACCGGCGCGGGAGGCGGTCAGCACGGCACGGCCGCGGCCGTGCCCGGCCAGCCGCCGCCCCAGGTCCAGATCAATACCGCCCTTGCTGCCGTGAGCGAAGGCGCCGCTGAAACAGCAGTCCAGGATGAGAACCTGACGGCGGGCCCGGCAATCGTCGAGCTGGTCCAGCAGCCAGGCCGACGGGATGCCTGTGCTTGCTAGCTGAGTCTTGAGGGTATCGGCGGCGGCGAAGTAAAGCCGACCGCGCCGGTCCAGCACACCGTGGCACGACAGGTACACCACCACTAGGTCACCGACGCCGCGGCCGGACAGGAACACATCGATCTTCCGCCGGAGTTGCCGCTCGTCCTGGTCGATCACCCGGGTGACGGTGAAGGCGCCGATGTGCGGGTCACCCAGGACTTCGGCTAGATCGTCGGCGTCATGGGACGGCGCCCGGAGCTGGCGAAGTTCCGGATCCTGGTAGCTGGTGGTGGCGATGACCAGGGCTTCCCGCGGCCCTTCTGGCGGGTCAGGAGTCAGCCGGATGCCGGGCGAGCCAGCCATCGATGATCTTCTCTTGCTGCTCGCGGGTCGCCCGGCCTAGTCTCAGCGTGTCGCCACCGTAGCTGACCTCCACCACCCGGCCGTTCCGGGTCACCCAGTCGGCTACCTTGGCCAGCACTGCCTGCAGCGACTCAGGGCCTAGCTTCACCAGGAGCCACCCAGCTACAGCGGCCACGCCCTTCGCACCTGATGGCACGTCCTCACCCGGCAGCCGGTCAACCTCCCGTACGTCCAGGTCAAGCAACTCAGCACGCAACCAGCCCGTCGTCTGAGCCAGTTCCCCGGCGTCATCCTCCTGAGCTGGGCACACCTGCAGAATCAACTCTCCGGAATCTGCCATCACAGGCTCCGATCCCCAGGCCGCCAGCCGGGCGGTTTTCCAGCTGGCAACCGGCCCTACGCCGACTGCCATTTTCGCGCACATTCCGTCCTTTCATTTACCACAACCCGCCACCAGAAGCCAGCGAGCAGGCGCTGTCCTGCGAGCTGCCTTACGCACGTGGTCCATTCGCGCCTGCCGTCCTGCTAACGCCGTGATAACGACAGCCATGGACCGTGGTGTTGATCCTGGGCCCAAGACGAGCCAGTGCGTCGTACGGCCAGGTGGGTGGTCGGCATGTGATGGACTCGCCTGGACCTACCAGGCCCTTCTGAATGCGGAATGGTCGGCGGTTCGGCCCGCCTGGACCACCATCATGGCGCTAAGACCGAGTACCGCCAGGCATCCTCAGCAGTCAAGTCCAACTCGCTCGCGGCGATCCTGAATCCTGCCGTCGTCGGGACCGATGACAACATCACCCTCCTCGACCTGCCAGAGCCCAGATACGCGCCGCCTCAGACCAATCGCAGCAGGAGTGCCTCATGGCCACTTGTCGCGAACCGTTCACGCTGCTATCGCGTTCGCCCGGTCCGACACGCCCGGTGCCTGGTCGTGTTTGGTATGAGGAGACTTCGCTGATCTACGCACGCCCGTAAACCGCGGCCATTAGCGCGCAGGAGATCGAGCCGATCACACCCGATCGGGTCGCCGAGTTGGCCATCACCGATCTGGAAGCTTCCATCGCGCTGCTCAAGCACCCAGACGACCGCGACTGTCTGCGGCGCCTGAAAATTCGAGCGCCGTTGACACGCGACTGGGCGCGATCGACCGAATGTGCCGCCTGGACCGTCCAAGACCTGATGCCCACCTGATGGGCCAATACCAGGGCTGGCCAAGCTCGGCGCGCACTTGCAC
>Ga0182024_10024793_pt1 | contig 10634 bp, 6 predicted proteins | sample P32metaG_FD_120480 | JGI IMG/M metagenome (GOLD analysis project Ga0182024, IMG submission 120480) | Permafrost microbial communities from Stordalen Mire, Sweden - P3-2 metaG (Illumina Assembly) | ecosystem: Environmental > Terrestrial > Soil > Wetlands > Permafrost | place: Sweden: Stordalen...
AATTCAAGCCTAATTCTGAGCGAGTCTTCGACCAGGAGCCGGTGGCAGAACTGGTCGATGCTTTGCAAGATGTAGTCGAGAAGGGCACGGCAACGCATGCCCGCTTGTTGGGCCGCCCAGTGGCCGGAAAAACGGGCACTGCTGATGGTGCACGCGACATCTGGTTCATCGGTTTCACACCTGACACAGCCACTGCCGTATGGGGCGGCAACGACCATAACCAGCCGATTGCAGGTAAGCAGGTCACCGGCGGCAGTATCATGGCCGGCATCTGGCAGCAATACATGCAGTCTTACTATGCCAAAGTGCCGACGCCACCGGGACAGTTTGCCGCGCCTCAGCATCCTCTAATCGAGGAAGCCGAGCCACTTCACTTCCTGCCTGAACCGGCCAATATTTTTCAGAAACTGGTCCGGTTTTTAGACCCGTCCGAAGTACCGGCAGCTGCACCAAATCGAGTCTCTGGTAATGAGATGCCACCATTGGCACCGGATCGCAACGGACGCATGCGTGGCAATGCCGCCCAAAATCCTGACAATCGCCCTCAACAACACAAGACTGCCGGGCTTGGCAAATTGATCAAGAAGTTCTGGAAGATGTTCTGATATCCGGTTCAGATAAGCTCTTTGAACTGATTGAAATTACGCCCGCAGCGACGGTGGCTATTGCACCGAAACGGATATGATTATCCCTGGAGCTGCAGGCGCACATCGGCCACGGAGACGATTATGAACAACAGCGTTCTGGACGCTAAGAGCCTGTTAGAGCTAGAAGAAAGATGGCATGCGCTTTCTGATCAGGAGCGTCTGACCTATTTCAATGCGCTGCCGCGCCTCGAGGCAGAGGAGCTCTTTCTCGACTTGACGGCGGCTGAGCAAGCGGAGATCATCCGCACGATGTCCACATTCGACAAGCGAGCGTGGATACGCTTGCTTGAACCTGATGACGCCGCCGATGTGGTGCAAGAGACGCCCAAGGAGGGGCAAGAGGAGCTACTTTCTCTCCTTGACCCAGCCACCAGGCAGGAAGTAACCGCACTGCTTGTGTATGCTGAAGACGTTGCCGGTGGATTGATGAATCCACGCTATGCGCGACTGCGACCGGATATGACCGCGGGCGAGGCTTTACGATATCTCCACCGTCAATCTCGCGCTCAAGCTGAATTGATCTCCTACGCCTACGTGTTAGATGCCGACCAGCACCTATTGGGCACGGTTTCGTTTCGCGATCTGTGCATCGGCAAAATGACGCAAAGCGTCAGCGAACTGATGACCACCGATATGGTCACCGTTTCAGATCACATGGACCAGGAAGAGATCTCGCGCTTGTTTGCAGAAACAGACCTGATGGCGATCCCGGTCGTCGACAACGAAGGGCATATGAAAGGGATTGTCACCATCGACGATATCGTCGATGTAGTTGATGAAGAGGCGACTGAAGACATCCAGAAACTAGGCGGTAGCGAAGCGCTAGGGGCGCCATATCTGCGCGTTAAACTGCTGCCTATGGTTAATAAACGCGGTGGCTGGCTGGTCGTTTTATTTTTGAGTGAGATGCTCACAGCGACCGCAATGGGCTACTTTGAGAAAGAGATCGCCAAAGCGGTTGTGCTCGCTTTATTCGTACCGTTGATTATTAGCAGCGGCGGCAACGCAGGCTCGCAAGCAACGACCCTGGTGATCCGTGCCATGGCACTGGGCGAGGTGGATATGCGCGATTTCTGGCGCATTGCCGGCAGAGAAGCGATCATTGGCATCATCCTGGGATTCTTGTTAGGAACAGTCGGATTTTTCCGCATCGTACTGTGGCAGACAACAGGCCTGACTAACTATGGCGTCCACTATTTGCTAATCGCCGCAACAATTTTATGCAGCCTCATCGGTGTTGTTGCCTGGGGCACCGTCACTGGTGCGATCCTGCCCTTCGTGTTGCGCGCGTGCCACACAGACCCTGCCACAGCATCGACGCCATTTGTCGCCACGTTGGTAGATGTAACCGGGTTGATTATCTATTTCAGCACCGCCAGCGTAATTCTGCACGGCACGCTGCTGTAAAGACTCAAGTTCAATCCGTACCGCAGAAACAATTGAATAAAAAGCAGGGCCGACGATTGCGCCAACCCTGCCTCTGTCCCTGCGGTCCTGCGCGCCCACTGTGTCATCTCGAAGCGAAGCGAACGCAGTGAGCGCAGTCGAGAGATGACTGGGTCGTCCCTACCCGGTGATTCTCTTACATCGACCGCTCAGCTTGCTTGATTTCTTTTTTCAGGTAAGCATATCGTGCGTTTTCACGCGCACCCCTGCGCAATGTAGTGCGGCTGCTGAATGTCCGAATGGCGACTTTCGCGCCGGGCTGCTGTAGGTTATTGACTCGCATGATCGGCCCATAGTGAACCTTACTGGCAGTCAACTTCTGACCGATTTCAACACCCATGCCGGGAGCGGGCGGTGGTGCCCCCCAGGCAGGACCGTTTCCCCAAATGACCGGACTGGAAATCTTGGGACTGCTCAAATTAATGGCACCCGTGTTAACCGGTCCGCTCGCTTCCATCGATGATTCGGTGCGGTTCTCTCGAGATGCTTCCGTGCCGCTGCTGGTCAGTGATTCTGTCGAATTTTGTCGGTTCTGCTCAGAATTGTTGTTAGATTGAGAATAACTCGAAGCTTCAAGAGCCGCCTCGCTTTCCGCCAGACAAGCCGGCATTGCTGCACCTGCAGCCGCAATCAAGCACGCAAGCGCAGTGCCGATTTTAATATTTGTACGCATAACATAACTCCTTTGATTTTTTTTGTGCCAAAATTGGCGAGCCGACGCGTGATCATTCACGCACGTAAGTTTTGCGAATGTCTGTCAGGCTGCCGGTAATCATGCCGATCACTAGCAGCATCAACCCGCCGAGAATTGCCGGTCCCCAACCAGCTACCATCAAATATTGCGGCAAGAAATCGCTGACCAGTTTCAGCGCAATCGCTGGCAACAGCCAGAAACCCAGAATCCACATCGGGATGAGCACAAGCAATGCCAGACCCAACGTCGATACAGTCAGGTAGGCAGCGATCCCCATCGCGAGAAGCTCCACCACCCATTGCATCAAGCCAAAGAAGATTGCCAAACAAACGGCAACTAGAAAATTTCCGTGAATTGAAATCCCTGGAATTAGAGGCAGCAAGAACAAGAAAGCGAGCGCCTTTAATACAATCCTGATCAATAAACGCATCTCCGTCACTCCTTTAAGCTCGTTGTCGGCAACGTTGACGTAAGCGTCGATAAAAAGTGTCCCGCTTGCGTTGCCTGGATCAATCGTCGCTTGGACAGCCGGCTCTTATGACTTTACTGACGTTTCCGGATCGATTGCACTCGCTTGAGCTTGCCAAATATCTAAAATTTGAATTGTGTGTGAAATCCATGCCTACACCCTGTCAACTTGGTATAAAAATAAGAAGGTTGGAACCCATCTATTAGTGGTATTAACAACTGGTATCTTAAGAGTTGTCGTCGAAACCCTTGTGTGTGAGCGGTCAAATTAGAAGCCAATTCAAAAATTCGGATGAGTCGCTGAAAGAGGCGGAAGCAAAATTCAGGCAAGGCAAGTTTGCTGAAGCCGAGCCGCTTTTCCTCTTGGCTCTTGTCTTGCTCGAGCGAACCTTGCCCGAGGACCATCCGGACGTGATGAGTTGCATGGAGAAGCTAGGCGACACCTTCTACGCCTCTCAGAAATTTAAGGATGCAGCGCCTGTATATCGCCGCCTGGTTGGCATTAGAGAGAAATCTCTGGGCGCCAACCCGTTGACATTATCGGCGCTTTTCAAGATGGCAAAGGTACACGAACGTCTGGGGCAGGTAGATGAGGCTGAGGAGCATTACAAGCGCGGAGTGGCGCTGGGTGAAAAGGTTCCTGGCCCTCTGTATGCCAACCTTTGCGATGCCTACTCATCATTGCTGAAGCGCAGCGGCAGGCACGCCGAGGAAGCGCTGCGCTTGGAAACACTGGCAAAACGGCGGCGCGAAGTTGACGGAACAGCTGCAGCCAGAGTCGGTGAAGGAACGCTGAAAATGGCGGCCATTCAGATTCCAGCTGCGGAAAGTCTTGAGGCTGATGAAGAAGGTGAAGAGGACGAAGAATATGAAGAGGAAGAATCGGATCAAGGTGAAGAAGAAAACGTAGAAGAATATGGAGGCGAAAGCCAAGAGCAGCCGGCAGCCGCCCCTGACGATGGCCCATCATTCGACCCAGCGGACCTGGATGCGATCAAGGCACCGGGTGCCGAAGCAACGAAACCGGTCACGCCTGCCCCCGCCAAGCCAGACATCTTATCTCGCACTCCCAAACCTACGACTGTGCCAGGCAGCTTTTTGAAACGAAAGACTGAGGAAACAGGCTCACCGTCGACGGTTCAGGTACCAGGCAACCAGTTCACAAAAGAACAGTTGGATTCCAGTACGGCACCCACCCCTGGCGGCCAGCCCTTTTCGCTCGATCACCTTGAGGCTATCAAACCGGGGGCCGCAGCGGCGCCATTTGCTTCCACCACGCCTGGCTCAGGTTTGGATGCCAATGGCCAACCTTACAGCACCGATGCTTTGCATTCGATAAAAACACCAGGAGTCGGTAAACCGCCTGCGCTGTTGGGCTCTGATGCCACCGCCCATGCCACCAGGGCCGACGTCGGTGCGTCTGGCGCGCTGGGGTCAGCGCTGGATAAGTCCGTTCTAGATTCAATCAAAGCACCTGCGCTTGGCATAAAGCCCGCGGCGGGAATTGGCGACAAGGCGCTAATCAAACCACCACTTTCAGCAAAGCAATTAGAGGCGATCCAAACGCCCGAGGTTTCCGCCGTCGATGACAAGGCCGGGTTGCAGGGCAATCAGGCTGATCCCCGCAAGGCACCGCCGCTGGGAGTGGGGCGATCAGATGCGACTGTGCCTGGCGGCCTGGCATTAAGTCCTGCTCTGATACCTGCGATGGTGGCGCTGGTTTTGATCGTTTGCGTCGTGGTCGTCACCTTCGGCTTGATGAACCACCAGGCTCCCAGCAATGAAGGAATATCCCCCTATTTCGGCAAAACCTTCAGAACAGCCGATCGCAAGCAGCAACTGAAATTCGACCGCACAGGCAAAGCTGAATTCAGCGCCAAAGCAGACGGCGGTAAACCGCAAATCTATCAGGTTTCCTTGAGATCATACTCAGGCAGCCCTCTGGACGAGGTTCAAGCTGTCGCCGGCATCTACGACAAGGGCATTTGGTTGCAAGATCACTTGCTCGGATTGAAAACCGAAGGTGGCGCTATACTCTACGCTCCGGATGCGCCTGAACTGAGCGTTATCGATGAGATGTGGCACCTCGCTGACGCGGCTGCATTGTTCTACACCGCGCACGGACGTTATCCCAGGCAAGGGCAAAAAGACCAGATGAGGCTGTTGTACCCAAAACTCAAATTTGTCAACGCGTTGACAAAGCAAGACACTGAGCCGGAATTGTTGCAGTTAAAGTGGCCTGCGGACGATACGCCCAATTTGATCTCTACACAAACCTCTCTGGAAAAGAAATGGCTAGAAGGGGAGCCATTTTCAGATGGACAATCGATTCCAGGAACGATCAGATGCGCGCAGATTGGTACCCCACCAATCGATGACAAACTGGTAGAGGATTTCCACATCTACGGCACGCAACGAATCGACGAGTTTTTCATTGAAGGCTACAATCGCTACAGTGAACTTTTGCAAGGCGCCGACAACAAAGTCTTCATAATTACCCTGAAGAACGGCAATAACATGACTTCCATCTCTGCACCACCAATAGTGCCTGCGGGCGTAAAAAGTCCAGTCGAGATGGTAGTCAGCAATTCAGAACATCCGAACAAAGTTTCGATCATTCTCAAATACCTGCTGCTGATATCATTCTTCGCCGTGGTGATCGGTGTCTGGATCAAGTGGCCGGAGATACACGCGAAGTTGCGTCGTGAAGAGCCTCCTAAAGGCATTTCCTGACTGGAGATTTGGACACCAAGCGAATTTCAATGGATGCCAAGCAAATGTTATCCCTTTCAACGGATACCAGGCGAAAGTTATCCTTCTCTGGGGATAGGTTTTTCGATTCGCTGGGGCTGAACCGAACTCGGGCGGGAACAGTGCCTTTGTCCAGGCGTCTTTAAACACATAGAGCGCTGGATTAACCTGCTCGGGGAAAAGGAACTATGCAAATCATCATTCGTTGTGCGACCGCATTATTGCTGGTCGTCAGCTTCTTCAGTGCTCAGTTGGCCTTGCCGGCTTCAGCATACAGTACGAGCTATTACGGCACTCGCGTCAGATACGCGCATCCAGTGCATCACTATTTCGCTACCCATCCGAAAGTGAAGGCAGCCACAATCGGCGCCGGCGTCGGAGCCGGAGCCGGAGCGCTTACCGGACTGCTAACGCATACTGGTGTCATGCGCGGTGCAATGATCGGTGCAGGAACCGGTGCCGGTGTGGGCTTGATTCGATCCAGCCGCATTATGCAACGACATCCGGTCATGCGCGATGTGGCTACGGGCGGGGCAGTCGGTCTCGGTTTGGGCTGGGCAGGAAGTCGATACGGTGGTGCCGGTACCGGAGTACTGGTTGGTAGCGCCGTTGGACTGGGAGTCGGGCTGCTCAGACACGGCTTATAATCGCGACGCGGGCAGGTGCACCATCTGTGGTGCATCTGCAGACTAGAGATTGGTTTTGCGGTGCCGCAACAATTTGAATTCAGTGCCGCACTTCTGCTTCGATGCGCTCGGCTATGGTTATGGCTGTTTCCTCCACAACCGTGATTGGCTCATTCTGCACCAGAGGCGCATGCAAAGTCATAAATTGCACCAGATCTTTGGGAAAGAGAACGTCCATGGACCATTCCACTGCCACTCGGACCTTCTTTTCAAAGCGAGGCAGTTTGGAGAGATAAATCATCCTCCACATCACCCACGCCAGAACGCCTGAAAACTTCCAGCCCATCACGTTAGCTACACCGGCGCGTCTGCCAATCGCCGCCAGTGCGCCGACCGATTTGTAGATAAACGGCTGTTTTGTGCCACCGCGAATAGTGGCTTCGATATTGCGGGCTACTACCTTGCCCATGCGTGAAGCATGTTGGGCCGTCGGTGGATACGGTTTGCTTGTCTGCGGATCGACGATATAGGCACAATCACCGCAGGCCCAAACATACGGATAGCCAGGCACTTCCATATACTCGTTGGCGACAATTTTGCCTCGCTCAGTTTTGCATGGCAATGTACGCACGATTGGGTTTGCCGTTACGCCGGCAGTCCAGACAAAGACAACGGGCAAAATTGACGAGCCATCGGAAAGTTCGACCCCGCGCTGGGTATGATAGCCGGTCACTTTTGTCAACAGTTTGAATTCAACCTGGCGTTCCTCAAGTTTCTTTTGCGCGTATTTACCCAGGTCTTCCCCGATTTCCGGCAGTAAGCTGTGGCCATCATGCACCAGTAGGACGCGGACCATATCCTCAGTCAAATGCGGATAGAATCGCAAAGACTCCCGAATGAAATCGTTCATCGCCGCAACAGTTTCAACCCCGGCAAATCCGCCGCCGGCAACGACATATGTCAGCAGTGGCTTCTGGCTCTGCGTATAGGCGTCGATTTCGGCCTCTTCTAAGCTTTCAATCATGGCATTGCGCAACTCGACGGCGTCTCGCAGCGACTGCATCGTCATCGCATTCTCTTGCAGTCCGGGCAGGTTGTAAAAATTAGAATGAGCGCCGAGCGACAACAACAGATAATCGAATTCGATCATGTTCTCTTCGCATCCGCCACAGTGCGTAAATGTAACCTGCTTCTTGTCCAGATCGACCGCAGTCACCATGCCCTGCAGAAACGTGGTACGGTTCAACAGCTGTCTGATCGGGTTGACGATTGAGGTAATGTCGAGGTCGCTGGCCGCCACTTCGTGCAGCATCGGCGTGAACAAGAAAAAATTCTGCCGGTCTATCAGTGTGACTGTAATATCGGTCTGCCTGGCAAGAGTCTTGTCCAGCTCCATCGCCGCGTATATCCCAGCGAATCCACCGCCGAGGACCAGCACTCTTTTCTTCGCATCTTTCTCTTTCGCCAAATCCATAACGCACCTGCAAACAGATTGAGCAGCCCCAGCTTATGATGCCTTTCCCGAACAGATCCATTCTACTTTCGCCGCAGATTGGGAAACATTGGGTTATTGCGAAGTGTACAGGCACATCCGCATATCAAGGATAAAAATTAATCGCGCGCTTGACCGGCCAAAACATGTCAAAACTGATTGCAAACGCTTTGAGCTTTTTACACACGCCAAGTCCGTAATCAGATATGAGCGTTGTTTTTCAATTTGAAACCAGCAACGATTGTGTCTTCCGCGCATTAATTTTTGCCGCGTGGAAACCCTGGATCTGCTATCTTTTCAGGTTCTGAAAGATCATGGCGCCGCCAAACGTCTTATCAGTTTGTTTGATCGTTCTGGCCTCCTTTTGCCCTCTCGGCAATAGAGTCAGCTGTGCTGTAACACGTCCGCTTAAGAAAGCAGGGAGTTGAGGATGAGTACGAAGGTCTTGGCAAATCCGCTCAAAGAGCTACAAAAGTTCGGGCAATCAGTCTGGCTCGATTTCATTCGGCGCAATCTTTTGACCAGCGGCGAATTGAAGCGGCTGATCGATGAGGACGGACTCCGCGGTATGACTTCCAACCCGGCGATTTTCGAGAAAGCGATCGGTGGCAGCACCGACTACGCTGAGGCGATCAAAAATAATCGTAATGCCTCAGAGCTGACTCCCATGCAGCTTTACGAGCAGATCGCCATTAAAGACATTCAGGACGCCACCGACATATTGCATTCCGTCTACAAGCAAACGAACGGCCGCGACGGTTTTGTCAGCTTGGAAGTTTCGCCCTTCTTAGCCAATGATACGGAAGGAACTCTGAAAGAAGCGAGACGCCTGTGGAAGGCAGTCGGTCGCGAGAACGTGATGATCAAAGTGCCAGGAACAGAAGCCGGCATCCCCGCGATCAAGCAATTGATCAGCGAAGGCATCAACATCAACGTCACGTTGCTGTTCAGTCTGGACACCTATGTACGCGTGACCGAATCCTACATCGCCGGTTTAGAAGAACTGGCGAAGAAAGGCGGCGATATCAGCAAGATCGGCAGCGTCGCTAGTTTCTTCATCAGCCGCATCGACAGTTCAGTTGATAATCTGATCGGCGAAAAACTAAAGAGCACCAAAGACGACAAGCAGCGCGCCTTGCTCGAAAGTCTTCTCGGAAAGGTGGCCATCGCCAACGCCAAGGTGACATACAAGCGGTACCAGGAAATTTTCAGCAGTGACCGCTGGAAAGTTCTTGCGGACAAGGGAGCGCAAACTCAACGAGTGCTGTGGGCAAGCACAAGCACAAAGAATCCCAAGTATCCCGACACTCTGTATGTCGACGAGCTGATCGGTGCTGACACTGTGAACACTATTCCGCCTGCGACTTTCGACGCATTTCGCGAACATGGAAAGGTACGCCAAACGTTGACAGAAAACGTTGATGACGCGAAGAAAGTGATGGAGAATCTCGAGAAAGTCGGGATCTCGATGAAACAGGTGACCGACGAGCTAGTGCTAGAAGGTGTAAAACTCTTCGCTGATGCCTTCCAGAAGCTGTTGGACACGGTGGATAAACAACGTGGCGCAGAAAAACTGCCGGCGATCGAACGTTTCAGTTACAAATTGCCTGAGGCGCTGGCAAGCGCTGTCAAAGCGACGCTCAAGCAGTGGCAGGAAGGCGACAAAACCAAGAGACTCTGGGCTCGTGACAGCTCGTTGTGGACAAACAGCGACGAGAACAAATGGCTGGACTGGCTGACCGTAGCCGACGATCAACTGGCTCACATCGCCAATTTGAAGAACGTTGCCGAAGATGTGCGCAAGGCAGGATTTACACACGCCCTTTTGCTGGGCATGGGTGGCTCCAGCTTGTGCCCGGAAGTTTTGACCAAAACGTTCGGGCACGCAGCCGGCAATCCTGAATTCCACGTGCTCGACTCAACCGATCCAGCCCAGGTGCTGGAACGCGAGAAACAAATCGACCTGGCCAAAACGATCTTCATTGTTTCCAGTAAATCGGGCAGCACGCTCGAACCGAATATCTTCAAACAATATTTCTGGAATAAAGTCAGCGAAAAAATCGGTGCCGACAAGACCGGTGAACGCTTCATCGCCATCACAGATCCGGGCTCGCACATGCAGAAAGTGGCTGAAACAGACAAGTTTAGACATATCTTCTACGGATTGCCCGGTATCGGCGGACGCTATTCGGCCTTGTCTAACTTTGGCATGGTACCAGCGGCGGTGATGGGCATCGACATCGCCAAATTCCTGGATCAGACCGAAGAAATGGTGCAAGCTTGCGCTGCCTCAGTACCGACCGAGCAAAACCCGGGCGTGGTGCTGGGAGCGATCATGGGCACTCTGGCGAACGCCGGCCGAGACAAGGTGACTTTGATTACCTCTCCAGGCATCTACGACCTGGGCGCCTGGCTCGAACAGCTTCTGGCAGAATCGACCGGCAAGCAAGGAAAAGGACTGATACCAGTCGACCAGGAGCCGGTCACTGCACCTGAGTTCTACGGCAGCG
>Ga0182024_10024794_pt1 | contig 10634 bp, 7 predicted proteins | sample P32metaG_FD_120480 | JGI IMG/M metagenome (GOLD analysis project Ga0182024, IMG submission 120480) | Permafrost microbial communities from Stordalen Mire, Sweden - P3-2 metaG (Illumina Assembly) | ecosystem: Environmental > Terrestrial > Soil > Wetlands > Permafrost | place: Sweden: Stordalen...
GAGGGTGTGGGTGGCGTTGGTCAGCGTCCAGAGATAGCCGTTCTTGCCGTTGACCCTCCACCCGGTCTCATCGGCATGCACCACGCCCGCCGCCCGCAGCGCCAGTTTCAGCCGGTCGTACTGGATGAACTAAAGGTGACGCGGATGAACTAAAGGTGACGCGAACCTTTAGTTCCTTCAACTTCTGCGGGTTAGGGCCGCTGGCGCTGACGTAAGCAGTGGTTAGATGGCGGCGGCTTGTGCGGGACAGGGAGGCTCAGCTCGCCAGGCCCAGGGCGCGGGTCACAAACTTTTCTGATTCCCGACGGATGCGGAGTTGGGAGAGGACTTCGATCAGTGCCCGGATGGCATCGGACGTCGCGGCGCCGGCGGGGGAGGCGTTCGTGGGCGCATCGAACTGCAGGCCAAGCCTGACGCCGCCGTTCTCCATTGGCGTGCGGTATCTGAAGCGGGCGGAAAGTGCCTGCTCCTTCCCGCCGTAGGCAAGCGTCAACTCGATCGGTTCGTCGGTCTGGAGCGTCGGGGGCAGGTCGGCGGCGCGACACCAGAGACAAATCCCCGTCTCACTCAGGTCCCACATGTCCGCGGAGATTGCCGCCCCACCCCGCTGTTGCAGGGAGAATCGGGCCTGCACACGAACATCCTGCGGCACGCGCTCGCGCGGTGCCCGGCGGCGCTGTTCCACAGTCACCTGCTGCGGCTGCCGCAGCACCACTTTGCGGCCCAGGAACCGCCCCTGCTGGGACACGATCGTTGTCTGGAAGGCCAGTGCGCTCCATTCGCAGATCCGGATCCTTACCCAAACGGGCGCGGCCGACTCGATGAGCTGGTCAATCAGTCCGCCCTTGCCCTCTTCAACCGCCGCGGTAATTGCACGGGCGTCGGTCGAACTGCCGGCGGGGAGCAAACGAAGAATCAGACGCTCGCCCGAAGCGGGCGCCTTCATCGTCACCACCGCAATCGATCCGGCTCGGATCGCTTTATGAAGCAACTCTCGGCCCGGTTCCAACATGAGCGTATTCCCTACCCCTCTTTACGGCATGGCTTGGAAAGCCACATCGATGCTATCGTCATCTTGCTCGCCCGAGTTGAGGTCGACGAGCAAGATGGCGATTAATCAATCTCAATTACATTGAGCGAGTTATTTCCGATCGTCGCAGTGGCGTGAGCACCGCCAAGAGCCCTTCTACCCAAAGACCTGCTTCAACATCGCCAAACTTTTTGGCACGCCGGTGCGCGGGTCTTCCTTGCCTTCGAATTCGAGGGAGAAGTAGCCGGGGTAGTTGTGTTTGTGGATCATGGCGGCGAGGCGCGGGTAGTCGAGGTCGAGGGTGTACCAGAGGCCGCCGCCGTAGTAGGTCTTCATGTGGACCATGCTGGCGTGGGGGAGGATGGCTTCGAGTTTGTCGTAGGGGTCTTCGAGGAAGTTGCCGACGTCGCAGGTGACGCGGAGCCAGGGGGAGTTGACCGATTCGACGATGCGGTTGACGCCCTGCGGCGTGCGGCCCAGGCCCCAGTGGTTTTCCAGGCCCATGGTGACGCCGCACTTCTCGGCGATGGGGACGATCTGCTCGAAGGCATCGATCGTCCACTTGAAGGCTTCCTCATCGGTGTGGCCCGGCAGGGTGGGCTCGATGCCGCGATGGGCCATCAGGTCGTCGAAGTCTTTGCTGGTGCCCCAGGTGCCGGTCTGCACACGCATAGTGGGGATGCCGAGCTGATAGCACTGCTCGAGATAGAGCATGGTCAGCTCGATCTGCTGGCGGCGCTTGTTCTCATCGGGCGTGAGGAATGTCTGGTGGCTGGCCATGCCATAGAGATCCAGGCCGTGCAGGGCGGCCCGCTGCTTGAGCTTCTGAAAATATCCGTTGTCCTCGCGCTGAAGCTGATGGTGCAGAATCTCGACCCCGGCAAAGCCCCACTCGGCGGCCAGGTCGATGTTCTTTTCCAGGTCGCGCAGGTCGTCGTGCTGGAATTGCCAGAGCGAATAGCTGGCCAACCCGATGCGGTTGGGGACGCGCGGAGGCGCTTCCGCGGGCACGGGTGAATCCTGCGCCAAAGTCAGGGAGGAAGTTCCGCTGATCGCGGCGGCAGCCGCGGCGCCGAGAAACCCGCGACGGGAAGCATTTGGGACTGGCATTGCGATCCTTTCGGTGCGGGAGAGATGCGAGGCACAAACCTTTTTAGCGACTTTTGGGATATCATCAAACCATGAACCCCGTTCTTTCGGACATCCTGCGATCGAAGCGGTCGCTCAATCGAGACGGGAGCGGCTCGATCGACGTGCATTCGAGCATTTCGGTGGAAGAAGGGGAGCTGTTGTCGCGGCTGATTGCCGAGCGGAAGCCGCGGGTTTCGCTGGAGGTGGGGCTGGCGTTTGGGATCTCGGCGCTGTTCATCTGCGAGGCGATGAAGGCATCGACGCCGGACCCGCGGCATATTGTGATCGACCCGGCGCAGAACGCGCCGGCCTACTGGCAGGGTGTCGGGCTGGCCAATCTGGAGCGGGCCGGATATGGCGGGTTTGTCGAGTTCATCGAGAAGCCGTCGCAGATCGCGCTGCCGGCACTGGTCGCCGCAGGACGCAGGATCGACTTCGCCTTCATCGATGGCGAACATACGTTCGACCACGTTCTGTTCGATTTTTTCTTCATCGATCAGTTGCTCAACGTGGGCGGCGTAGTGGTATTCGACGATGCGGCATGGCCGTCCATTCGGCGCGTGGCGCGGTTTGTCGCGACCAATCGAAACTACAAGATCGTCGGCCACGTCGGCTCTGATGAGGGCGAAAAAAGCGCCCGGCTCCGCAAGGCCGCACCGGAGGCCTTGCAAGCCGACAAGCGGCTGGGTCTCCAGGGCCAGTGCATCGCGTTCGAGAAGACAGCCGATGACTCTCGGCAATGCGATCACTATGTGGAGTTTTGACGATCATGCCGGCTGTCGTCTGTTATCAAATCGGGGAGATAAAGTTCGTCCAGCACGAGGGAGAATGGACGCCAAGGCGATGAGCACTTATGAAACCGATTCGGACCGTTTTGGCGGCGCTCCTCGTTGTGATCGGCTTTGGGTCGCGCGCATCGCGCGGAGCGGCTGAGGCTCGGCGGCGGCCGAACATCGTCATCCTGCTGGCCGACGACGTCGGCTTCAGCGACATCGGATGCTACGGCAGCGAGATCCACACGCCGAATCTCGATGCACTGGCGGCCGACGGGTTGCGGTTCACGCAGTTCTATAACGTCAGCCGCTGCTGCCCGAGCCGGGCGTGTCTGCTGACCGGGCTCTATCCGCATCAAGCCGGCGTTGGCGACATGACCGATCACTGGAGCCCCTATCTGAACGACGGGTATGTGCGCGATTTGAACGAGCATTGCGTGACGATCGGGCAGGTGCTCAAGTCGGCCGGATACGGGACGTATGCGGTGGGCAAGTGGCACGTCACGCAGGAGATCGCGCCGGATGCGGCCAATAAGCGCAACTGGCCGCTCCATCGCGGCTTCGATCGGTACTATGGCACGATCATGGGGGCCGGGAGCTTTTTCGATCCGGCCCTGCTCTGCCGCGGGGACACTGCCATCAGCGCGTTTGCAGATATTGAGTATCACCCGCCGGCGGGGCAGCCGTATTACTATACCGATGCGATCGGGGATCAGGCCTGCCGATTCATTCGCGAGCATCACGAGCAGCACGGCGATCAGCCGTTCTTTATGTACGTGGCTTTCACCGCGGCCCATTGGCCGATGCAGGCGCTGCCGGAGGATATTGCCAAGTACAAAGGCGTCTACGACGGCGGGTATGAACCGATCCGCCGGGCGCGCTTCGAGCGGGAGAAAAAGCTCGGGCTGATCGATCCATCGTGGGATCTCAGCCCGCAATACGGGAATTGGGAGAAGGTGCCGGACAAGAAGTGGGAGGCCCGCTGCATGGAGGTTTATGCCGCGATGCTCGACCGGATGGACCAAAACATCGGCCGGATCGTCGGGACCTTGCGCGACCAGCGGCAAATTGACAACACCCTCGTGCTCTATCTCCAGGACAACGGCGGGAATTGGGAGCGAATGGGCCGGGATCCGAAAGTGAACCCGTCGCGTGCCGATCATTCATCGCTCCCACCGCTCGCGGCCGATTTCATTCAGACCGAGATGCGGCCCAAGCAGACGCGCGACGGCTGGCCCGTTCTCGACGGGCGTCACGTGCTGCCTGGCCCTGCCGATACGTACATCGCTTATGGGCAGGCCTGGGGCAACGTCAGCAATACGCCGTTTCGCGAGTACAAGCATTGGGTCCACGAGGGCGGCATCTCCACGCCGCTGATCGCCCACTGGCCCGCCGGGATTCAGCGCAAGGGCGAACTGGAAAAGCAGCCGGGCCATCTCATTGATCTGATGGCCACCTGCGTCGATCTTGCCAATGCTTCGTATCCCGTGAAATTGGACGGCCACGAGATTGACCCGATGGAAGGCGTCAGCCTCGTGCCCGCCTTTGCCGGCAATTCCCTGAACGAGCGGGCCATCTTCTGGGAGCATGAGGGAAATCGCGCCGCGCGCCAGGGAGATTGGAAACTGGTGGCCAAGGGCGCCGGCGGAAAATGGGAGCTGTACGACATCCTCAAAGACCGGACGGAAATGCACGATCTCTCAGCCGCCGAGCCCCAGCGGAGGGCGTCGATGATCAGGGCGTGGGAACAGTGGGCAAAACGTTGTCACGTCTTGCCGTGGCCGTGGAAACCGCAATACGACCTTCCGCCATTGCCGCAAACGCCCGTCCGAAGCAGGTGAATTTCCTATTGCCGCTTTGTTTCCATGGAACGTCGGGAATCAGGATTTGCTTGAATGGGACTCCGCGTTCCTCCAACCGGACCAGTCCGCCAGCGTCGCTTCGAGCATCGCGTTGGCGGCTTTGATCAGCCATGAAGCCGGCTTGTGCTTGAGATGGGCTTTGATCTTTTTGATTTGTTCGCGGCTGGCCAGGTGCAGGTTGGCGGTTTCCCAGCCCATTGCGTGGAGAAGTTTGAAGTCGTCGTGCGGCTTGGGAAGGCCGGTGAGCTCGACGCGGCTGCACTCGGGCGACAGCCGGCGCACCACCCAGCGGCCGCCGACGCAGAACAGCGGGTCGGGGCAGCGGATCGCACACTTCAGTAGCCTCGCCCCATAAAGATCGGGCTTCGATCGTTCCTCCGCCCACGCGCAGCCGGATGGGACGACCGCCTTGGCCTCGCGCGCAATCGGTCCGCCGTGCCACTCGGCCAGCGCCACATACCGTGGTTTTCCCAGGCTTCCTAAACCGGCCACGCGGTGGCAGATGCGTACCTCAATGTCCTTGACCGGCAATAGAGACCGCAACCCCTTGATCGCGCCCCGCGGCGGCTCGTCCTCGGTCGCGGGAAGTTCCCTGAGCTTCTGCCAAAAGTGGGTCGGGTTCCGCGCCTGTTGATCGATCAGCGGCGCGAACCACCGGTGGCCTTCCTCGATGATGAACGGCTTACCGCCTGCCTCGATTGATCGGCGGTATCCGTCGAGGATTGCCTCGCACGCTGCATGCGGATCGAACGCCAGGTGTTCGGCGCGAATGGCCAGCACCACGCTGGTGGAGAGGCGCACCAAATCGTTGGCGTATGAAAGCGGATAAGCCTCGTCGAAATCGTTGACGCCCCACGCCAGCCGGCCCTCGGCGTCGCGCCAGGTGCCGAAGTTCTCCACGTGCAGATCCCCGACGGCCAGCACGTGCGGCGCTTTGCTCAACGTCGCACACACCTCCGGCCAATGCTGTGCCCAACGATAAAACGTTGCCCGGAGAAATGAGAACGCGTTCTCCGCCATCGCTTGATGCTTGTGCATGAGGTCGGGCTGAATGACACTCGTGTGCCGTGCGAGCCAGGCTTCGTAGCCGCGGGTGGCTTTTTCGATCTTCATTCTTCCTGCCATTGGCTGGAGGCCATGGTGAATCCCGGGCCGCCGATACTGACGGAGATTAATCCGTCCACGCGCCCAGCAATCGCCGAATGATAACAAGCTGGCCCAGGTGATACGCGTTATGGTCCGCTACCAGGAGCGCCTCGCGGAGCAACGTCTGGCTCTGGCCGTGGGGGAGAGGCGCCAGAAGATCGTTATTCCGGTCGGCGATCAGCCTCTGCATCGCCTTGGCGTCGGCGCGGAACTGGCGGATTGATTTGTCCCAGTCTTTCGGCTTTTCGGGCGCGTCGCCTGCCGGCCAATACTCGTCCGGCCATTTGGGCGAGACGTGCTTCGGGTTGCGGCAGAATTCCAGGATATCCCATTGTGCGATCCGCATGTGCTCGACCAGCCGCCAAGGCGTGTGCGGCTGCCCCGGTGGCTTGGCCTCGCGCAGCTTGGGCGGGAGGCCCGCCACCGCCTTGTCAAAATGCAGATGCGCGCTGCCGCCGCGGAGCAGTTCGATCAGCTGTTTGCGGAGGGGTTTCGATGGATCGGCCATAGGGTTCCTCGGAAGAGGGGAGGCAAAAGTGCTATTGTACGCGGCCATGGGGCAGCACCTTCCCGAACTGCGGGAATACCGGCGGATCGACGGCTGAAATTCAGATGGATCGGTTTCGCCCGACCCGAGACGGTCTCCCGACGTAAGGGTTGAAGTGTGCAAGCCCCGGCGGATTCGTACGGAGACCGATCGTGCTCCTCAATCGACTTAATCCCCTCTCTCACCGTGGGCCACGCCCGCGAAGGCTTTTGTGCCTGGCAGTGATTGAAGGCTTGGAGGAGCGTCGGCTGCTGTCGCTGAGCGGCAATCAGCTCTTCCCATCCGACAACCCGTGGAACCACCCGATTGCCGACGCGCCGGTCGCCGCCAACTCGGCGACGTTGGTATCGAGCATCGGGGCAGCCAAAGGGCTCCATCCCGACTTCGGCACGACTTACGACGGCACGTTGAATGGGATTCCTTACAATGTCGTCAATGGCTCGCAGCCCAAGGTCAACGTCACGATCGACGCCTACCCAGACGAGAGCGACCTGGACCCCGTGCCCATCCCCGCTGGCGCGGTCATTGAGGGCGATGCGCCGGGCGGGCAGGCCGATTACCAACAGTTGCCTGCTTACGCGCAGGTGTCGCTGGCGGGGCAGTACAAATACACCTGGGATACGTCGTCGGGCGAGGCGTCGGCGATACAGGATCCGCTTAATCCGTCAAATCGCGTTGCCTCGACCTGGTACTCAGCCACTCAGTTCACGCTCGATCTCAACCTCACCGATGGGAACGCCCATCGGATCGCGCTCTACCTGTTGGACTACGATTCTCAGGGGCGGGCGGAAACCGTCTCGGTGATGAACCCGGCCAACGGCCAGGTGCTGGCGACGCAGGCGGTATCGAACTTCAGCGGCGGCGAATATCTGGTGTTCGATGTCACGGGCCACGTTCAACTGCAATTCACCGGCACTGCCGGGCCCAACGCGGTGCTTAGTGGCTTGTTCTTTGGCGCACCGGGTTCGCCGAGTCTTCCCGCCAGTTCCTCTCCCGCGGCTGCCTTTGTGGCCACGGATACCACGACGCAGGGAAACTGGCAGGGCGTGTACGGCGCCGATGGCTACACGCTGCCGCCGGTGAGCGACGAGGGGGATCGTCACCTGCTCGTTTACGACCAAACCAACAACATCGTCTACGAATTGTTCAATGCGCACCGGCCATCGGAGGAGCCGGACGGGCAATGGCATGCCGATTCCGAGGCGGTCTGGAACCTGAACACCGACGATTTTCGCACGCCCGGCTACACGTCAGCCGACGCGGCGGGGTTGCCGGTTCTTCCGGGCCTCGTCCGTCCGGACGAGGTGCTGCAGCAAGGTGCGATCGATCACGCGCTGCGATTTACCGTCCCGGCGTCGGACGACGCGTACGTGTTTCCGGCATCGCACGAGGCAGGATCGAACAATCCGAATCTGCCGCGGATGGGCGAGCGATTCCGGCTCAATCCGAACTTCAATATCTCTTCGTTCCCCGCCGCGGATCAAGTCATTCTCCAGGCGCTGAAGACCTACGGCATGATCGTCGCCGACAACGGGAGCGCGTGGTTTCTCAGCGGCTCGCCGTCAGATCAATGGGACGACAGCGTGCTCCACAGCCTGACCCAAGTCCTGGGAAGCAATTTCCAGGCGGTGAATCTGACGCCGGTCGTTTCGTCGCTGGACCAGAGTTCCGGATCGACCGGTGGAGGAACTTCCGTCACCGTTCATGGCGTGGATTTCACCGGGGTGGCCGGGCAATTGAGCGTCTCTTTCGGCGGGGTGGCGGCCAAAAATGTGAGCGTCGTCAACGATACGACCCTGGTGGCAACGGCCCCAGCCGATTCGGCGGGGACGGTGGATATCACCATCACGACTCCCTATGGAATCTCCGCACCATCGGCGTCGGATCGGTTCACTTTCTCTGCTTCGACGCTGCCGGCCTACGTCACGGCATCGGCGGGCGCTGCGTACACCTACAACTCCACCACCGGCGCCCTGAGCCTTACCAGCGGCACATTGACCTTCACCGCCGACAACACCGCCGCTCCGCTGATCAACCTCGCCGCCTCCGGCAGCGGCTCCAAAGTCATCTTCAACACCAACGAGCATCTTGCCGGCATCACCCTCACAAGTGGCGCACAAGCGATGGTGCAGTCGTTGGGTGCTGCCCGCACCCACTCGAATCACAATGTTCTGGTTATCGGCGCCCTCGGCTCGACCAGCGATCCGACCTTTTCGATCGATGCCAGCAGTAAGTTGGATTTGAATGACAACGACCTGATCGTCCATACCGGCAGTTCTGATGCGAATGGAGCCAATGAATACGCCACCGTGGAAGGTCTGGCGGCTTTGGGCCGCAATCCAGCCAGCGGAGCCGTGGGCAACCCGGACGGGCAATGGAATGGCGACGGCTTAAGTTCGTCAGCCGCCAATGCAGCAGATGCCGCCGACGGTTATGAGAAGATTGGCTTAGCCGTGGTAATCAATAGCACGCTGGCCGAGCCGGTGTCCTCATGGCAGGTGGGCTCGTTCAACGAGACGCTTGGGGCCAACGACATCATCGTCAAATACACCTACCTGGGCGACTATAACCTGGAAGGCGCGGTCAATGCCGACGACGCCGGCATCCTGCAAATCGAGTACGACAACGGCAAGAGCAAGACTCACACCTGGGCCACCGGCTCCAGCATGGGCAACGGGCTTGCCGACGCCAACGAAGCGGGGTTGTTCCAGATCCAGTACGGACTGGGCACCGGGGGGAACTTGGGGCCGCAGTTGTAGCGTACGCGATAAAGGATCCGGATGCCGTGGACCACACCGCTTTTATTGTTTCATTGACGGGACGAGCCCGATTTATTAAGTTCGCGACATTGTCCCGTCATTGTTTTTGGGCATTTTTTGCTTGCGTTGGGATCGCTGGTGACTTCGAAGAGGTCGTTGGTGCCGCCGCGCTCATCTAGATTAAGGCCGATCCGGCCCGCGCGGACCACGTATACCTCATGCCATGCATGGTTGGGTTTGGGATCCTTGCATTGAGGGGCATGGCATTTCTAAAGGGGTTTGGCCGCCGAGAGGGGTGCCGGATCGAGGGATGTTCCGGTTGTGGCAGCCCATTTGAGGCGGATCGCTAACTTCTGGCTGGAGGAGACATTATGCGTCGTCGGTCTAAGCACGCCGTATTGAGGCAGGCGGTCGAGGCGTTGGAGCAACGCGTGCTCCTCACCGCAACAGTGGGATCGACAAGCACCACGAACATCTCCCTGGTCGGAAATAAGCTGCCGACTTCCGTCGTGGCGGGCGCTCCGCTGCGCGGCAGGATCAGCGTAGACCTGACCAACTCCGGCGCGGTGACCGAAAGGGGGACCTTCAATATCGATTTGTATGCCTCTCCCGATGGTTTGCTGGATGGCTCGCAGACGCTTGTGAGGTCGGTGAAGAGGGTTGCTTCAATCAGGGCTGGCAAGACCCTGGCCGTGACGGTTCCGGTCAGATCGCTTCCGGCGACACTTGGCGACGGTTCCTACACGCTTGTGGCGCAGGTAACCGATCCAGCCGGCGATGGGTCGGTCAGCTCCGCGGGGCCCGTCATTGAGCTGACAGCGTCGCACAGCGCATTCTCAGAGCAGTTGCTCAAGCTGTCGCTCCCCGCTGCGGTGACCAGCGGCGCGAAGCTGCACGGCAGCGTCACACTGAAGATCACCAACAACGGAAACATCCCCTCCACCGGCGTCAGCACCATTGAAATCTTTGCCTCCAGCGACGGGACTGCCGACGCCGGATCGTTCGTGACGTTGGATCGAAAGCTGACCATCCGGGCCAACGGCGGCTCCCGTGTGATTGCCGTCCCCTTAAAACAAGTTCCTCCCGCATTGGATGGCAGTTACTCCGTCGTTGCTCAAGTGACTGATCCCCAGCAGAATGTGAGTTCGATCTCCTCGGCCTCCACCCTCAGCATCACTCCCGCCGCCAGTATTGTACCAGCCAAGACCAGCCCAGCGGTGGCAAAGCAAAACGCGCAAGCGCTGACGGAAAGCGCGGCCCAGCCGGCGGCGTCCGGCACATCGATCACTCTAGGGCAGCAGCCCGGCGCACCGAACAATCTTGAGTTTCATGGCGATGCGGCGCGCACCGGTTTCAAGCAGAATGAGACCGTCCTGACGCCGTCGA
>Ga0182024_10024795_pt1 | contig 10633 bp, 10 predicted proteins | sample P32metaG_FD_120480 | JGI IMG/M metagenome (GOLD analysis project Ga0182024, IMG submission 120480) | Permafrost microbial communities from Stordalen Mire, Sweden - P3-2 metaG (Illumina Assembly) | ecosystem: Environmental > Terrestrial > Soil > Wetlands > Permafrost | place: Sweden: Stordalen...
ATATCAACAAGAAGGCCCTGCCGATGAGGCAGGGCCTTTCTGCGCTTGGGGTGGGTCGGTCTCTCAAAAACTTGACTTTGCCTTATTTATGGATGTCTTGAGGTCGGATACAAATCGAAAGGCTTCTTCAACAACTTCGTCTTGCGGGACCTTTGGCTTGACGGGAATTGCGATCAGCCATCCTTCCCAGCCGAAATTGTGCTGGAAGGCAAAATCCTTGCCTCTTTCCTCCCGAAGTTGCGTTACGATCCGGCGTGCTTGTGGTGAATTTTTGGAATCAATCTCGATCCAGAGAGGACTCTTCAACGAATCTTCCCAAGCGCTGGCCCAGAAACCCATCCAGATGCTGACTCCGCAGAGTTGAAGATTCCGTCCGAAAGATAGCGAAGAGTCGAAAGCTGCCTGTATTTCATTCTTTGAACCCCTATTTGATGGCTCAATCTCCTGGACAGTGTTCTCTTCGACGCATTTGGAAATAAGCTTTCGCGTGATCCAAGTCAAGTGATGAATCAGAATGGGAATGCGGGAATCGCTGATCTCGTCAGCAGTGAGGGGCAAAAACGTTTCTTTGGCTTCCACTTTACAGAATCTCCTTAACTGTTCGATGTCAGAGCAAGGCCCCTGCTGCTTTCGATCTGAGAGGAGTTCCTGCACGCTCTGTTGCAAGATACTTATCGCATTCTGCCAAGAAGTCACGACAAAGATTCTTCCGTCAACAGAGGCCCGCGTACCTCCTAATTCAGTCACAACAGAGTGCGGTTCAGGGCTGTGCTTGCGGCAAGAGTCCATGAGTTGCTCAAAGCGCACCCTTTGGTGTCGTTCGGGGACGACAAACAGAAGCAGCCCTCCCTCGCCAAGCTCCTTTAGGTAGCTGTTGGGTTGGTGACGAGTGAAGGCGGCATCAAATTTGCTCTCGATGATTGCGAGCGTTTTTCCACCGTCGTCTTTGACTTGAATGTCGGGAATGCCGCGGCTCGCCTCGCCCTTCCTTTGGGAGTGGAATTGAAAGTCGGGAGATAAGGGCAAGTTCAGACCATAATGCTTGAATAGCGCTCGAACCACGTCATCTCCGTTGGAGCGGAGAATTTGGACAAGGATTTCAGTAGCGAGATTCTCTCTTCCTACTATCTCGTACTTTTGGGCGATGTGTGCAATTAGGCTTTCCAGTTGCTCCTACACTTTCTGCTCTGACATCCCCACGAGTTTAGCATTCGCTTGACGAGGTTACAGAATCGCCTCAAACCCCTTCCGGCGAATCACGTTGAGGAGGGCGAGCGCGGGGCCTTTGGGTTGTTTGGCTCCGCGCTCCAACTGGGAGATGTAGCCCACGCTCAGATTGAGCGAACGGGCGAACGCGGCCTGGCTCATATTCGCGCGCTCCCTCAGGCTGCGAATTTCCTTCGCACTGATCGGCTTGGCCGTGGGAAGCGGCTGCTCTCCCAAATGACGTACGGTGATCTTGTTGTATTCCTCATCGTCAAGAATGCCAATGCGGTGCATTCCGTCGGCAGTTTCGAGTAGCGCCTCCGTTACCCGGTTCGGCTTCTTAGACACCTTTGACCTCCTGTAACTCGTTTTCGTTTATGGCCTGCGCGATTTTCTCAGCACTTGCAGCCAGCCAACTTCCCGCAATCTTGCGCGCAGTGACCAACTGGTTTGCGTCAATATTGTCATGCTCATTTTTGGCAAACCCGAGGAGGAAGACAGCCCGATCACTTGCCCGATAGGCGACGATCATGCGGTACCCGCCCGATCATCCCTTTCCCTGCCGGGCGATGCGTTATTTGATCAGGCCACCGCCGAGATCGGCATCGATCAGACCGCGTTCAGTTCGAGCGATTGCCTCAAGCAAACTGGCATCCGCAATGCGGTCCTGCCGGGCGAACCGCGCGAACCACCTGGTCTTGAAGACCTGCATGAAATTAACTAACACTATGAACTATAGCGCATAATTTTATAGTTTGAGGCGAGGAGGCAACCGCTCAGTGCGTTCACATAAACGTCCGATGACGCCGTGCCGGTAGCTCGTTCCGCCCCCACGGGGCGGACGGATTCGGTTGAGGCGCTTCTCCCCGGATTGCGCTACGCTCCATCCGGGGCTATTTTCGCGCCCTCCCTCCGGGAGGAAATGCGGCGCTTGACCGGCGGGGTTGCGAGAACGAACCAGTTTCGTCAACGAGATTTTTTCATGCGATTGCCTTGGGCAACGGCTCGGACAAGTCAGGGCTACTCCGTCCCGACTTGTGGACCGAAGTGGGGTATGTCGTCGTTCATGGAGAACACATCTTTCAGGTCCGTCTCGAAGGGAAAGACGTGGATCATCCAGGTAAAGATCTTCGGGTAAAACGTACCGCCTTCGGCTTTGCATGCGTCTGGGGTGTTGATTGACCCGAACATGCCGAATTTCGGGTGCTTGCCTAGATACTCTTTCACCTTGTCGGCAGGCGCCGCGCAGAAGTTCGTGTGGACGTGCCAGCGTACGATGCTGAGCGGGATGCGGTCGTTCAGTTCATCTTCGCTTGCGTTCGGCGGGACGGTGAACATCACCCCTTCCAGCTTGTAGCGCTGCTTCGGAGTCTGAAAATAAAGGAGCGCCGAGGGCCTGGTGGGATCGAAGTGCTTCTCGGCCTCCGCAGTGTTGGCCTGGCTGATGAAGTGGAACTGCGGCTCATTGACGTTGGGGTTCCCGATCACGTATCCGTCCGCCAGGGCGTTCTTGTAGTCCTTGTAACGCTCGATGGATGCTTTTACTTGCGCCACAACGGCCTTGACCTTCTCCTCGTCCCCAGGCTGCATGGGGCGCAGGGCAGTCATGTACATGTGACCGGCCATGGCGGCCATGCTGGGGCCCATGTCTTTCATGTCGTCCTGGCCCTTCTTATCGCCCATCTTCATGCCGGGCATGTTAGCCATAGGGTCCTGCTGTTGGGCATGGACGATGGATAGGGTCATTGCCAGCGCTGCGCAGGCGAGCGAGAGGGTTCTGAAGTGGCGGAAGATTTCTGGCAAGCTATTGTGGATTGTGACCGAATTCGTGGTGAAGGGAGAGAGGACGAATGAGCCGCTTGACCGCATGGGTCCAATATCGAGAACAGCATTGGTTCGCGCCATACCCACTTGAATGGGACAAATGGTGACCACTCGCCGTCGGGTTCATGATTCTTTGCCCTCTTGGAAGAGTCGACGGCCGGTTGCATAAATGTTGCTCGACCAGCGATGGAACATCCCTCAGGGGCTAAAGCCCCAGATTTGGTGGGCCTCCGGCGGCACGGCTGAGGCCGTGCCCTTTCTAAACTCGATTTATGCAAGCGGTTCGATGCTAGAAGATGGTTTATGAGCTTAAGAACGCGGACGCCCCCTCGACGCCGCTCCAGCGATAGCGCCGATCCGGATCGGCGTTGGGAGTCTTCGCAGCATGCCAGTGCTCGGGCGTGCTGGTTTCCGTCCAGTCGATTGGTCTTGCGCCCACGCCGCCGGCGGAAGCAATTTGAAATGCTTCGCGCAGTGCGGCCTGCTGCTCGGGGCCGCGCATGGACGGAGCTGAGGAGACGATCGTCGCCGCTCCGCTGCGCGCCAGGACGTCAAGCCATTGGCGGTTGAACTCCCAGGGCACGGCCTCTGTGAGTCCGACCAGGTCCGGATCGACGGTGAAAAGGATTCCGTTTTGCGGCAGGCGGAAGGCAAGCGTGTTGACGCCCATGCGGCGGGTGCGCTCCCATTGGTGGCCGCTGGTGTCGTCGCCGATGCGCTGCAGATCGAAGACACCTTGACCCAGGTGGCCGACGGTATTGCAACCGTCCACCACGACCTGGTTGCCGACCCCTTCGCGAATGAGAGCGTAGAGGTCGGAGATGGCCTCGGCGTTGGTTTTGCTGTGGTCGTGGAGTGACCAACCGGGCAGGCTTGGCTGCGGGCCCATTTCGAAGCCCCACTGGCCAAGCAGGTCGTAGGTGCTGTAGTCGTGCTTGACCATTTCGTAGCCCCATTCGACGGCCTGGCGCAGCTTGGCGCGAATCCTCTCCCGCGCTTCGGGAACCGTGGGGTCGTAGGCAAACTCGTTTGCTCGCTCCCTTCTATGCGCGAAGCGGGAATTCGGCAGGAGCAGGCCTTCTGCTGCGTCCTTCGGGGCTTCGAGGGGGCGAACCCAGATGCCAGGGCGGGCGGTGCGCTGCTTGATTCCGGCCGCAAGCTTGCCCATGTCCGGCCAGGCTGCGGTGCCGTTGCTCCAGCCGCCGTCGATTACGGAGAAGGGACGCACGCCGGCGGATGGCGAAACTTCGACGATGAAGTCCGTGTCGCGGAGGATGGACTCGGCGGTGCTTTGGCCATAGCTGTAACACCAGTCGTTGGCGCCGAAGATGGGCTTGATGGGCCGCGAAGGGCGGGCGCACATGGCCCTGCATAGCGCCGCCACACTTTCGATGGCAGGTTCACCCTCTGCGCCGCGGCGGGTGACGACCGTCGCCATGGTCAGGGAACGCTGGCCGAGTTCGACTCCGTTACCGCCGCTGGCCACGTTGAGCCAGAGGGAAACGCCTTGCGGATCGAGCTGCCAGAAACAGAGGGCGCGCGCGTCGGTTGTGACGCCGTAGCCGTGGCACGATGCAGTATCGAATGTTGCGAAGTACCAGGGCAGGACGCGCTCTGGAATCACGTTGCGCCAACCCAGCTCTCCGTAGCTGCGCTCCCAGGCATCGCCCAGTACTTTCAACTCTTCGGACGTTTCGACCCGCCAGCGCACATGCACCAACGCGACAGGAGTGGATGGGGATTGAAGCGCTAGTACCAGCGCATCGCGATCCACTCTGGATTCAACTTCGATTTGCCCGCCAACCCAACTCTCCGCGCGCCGCTGCAACCGGGTTGCGCCAGCAGGGAGCGTCTGCTGGAAACTTTCGAATGCAGTCACGGCATCGGGGATGCGGAGCAGATCGAGGAAGGATGAGGGCCGGGGCGTTGGGCCGGCTGGGGTCTGCGCGGGCGCGTCAGGAGCGAGGCTTGACGAGGCAGCGGCGAGGGCGCCAATTCCTGCTGTGCCTGTGCACAGGAAGGAGCGGCGAGTTAGGTTGGTGGAAGAATTCTCTGCTTGATTCTCGTGTGCATGGTTGGGTTCCATTCGCTCTCCAGCCGGCGGAGGCCCGCGCATGTAACTTTACTGGATTGGGCGAGGAGTTTGTTGGATGTGGATGGGGCGATCGAAGGATGGGTTAGCCTTGATGGATCGTTTCGCAGCGTCCCTCCGGGACGCGAGGGTGTGAGGGGTGGCTATCCCAGGGTTTCGCTGCGCTTCACCCTGGGCTATTTTCGTGTCCTCCCTCCGGGAAGACGGGACGCGCTCGCCTCGTCCTTCCGGTATCGCAGAGATATCCGGTATAGCTGAGATACCCTCGGATTTTGGCGGGCGACGATCCGGCTTACAAGCTTGCGTGCGTTGAGCAGCATGGTGCGAAATGGCGTGATCTTTTTGGTACAAGTGCAGCGAGTTAGCCCCTGCTGCGCAGGGTTAGCAAGTCAGCGAGTTAGCGGGACCCCTGCAGTCCAGGACGGTCTTATTTTCCCTCGGCGGTGAGGCCGGCGGTTAAAAGACAGGGCTTCAGCACCGACATGAGAGCCAATGAATGATTGGGCGTTCGCCGACGAGGGATTGAGTTTGTTTCATTCGCAATCCCTCGGCGGCTGAAGCCAAAACTTCAAGGAGTCTCTTCATGTACGAGCTAAAGCCCGTACCTTCCATTAAAGCCCGTACCTTGCTTGGGCCGGTACCTCAGCTCAGCGTGCGGTTGTGGCGTGTGTTCGCTCCGCCTTCTGTGGCTCCGGCCTGGGCGCCGTCATTCCACACCGTTTCGCCGGTGATGACGCCATCGGCCGAGACATGGCGCGTGCCGCCGCAGGCCAGCACATAGGGACACGACGCCGGGAAGTCCACATGATTCTTGCCGTCGTTGAGGCCGTCGCTGGAGTGCCTTTGTAGATGATTGACCATTCAGGAACTTAAAGAAGTTGTGTCGTTTTGTGGCTCTCCTTGACATTCTAGGAGAGTCGCGATATTTTCTTTCCTAGAGCAACTAGGAAAGAGTTGGAGAGAAGAAACGATGGCGCATGAAAAGCAAAACGATGTGCTTCAGGGCACGCTGGACCTGCTGATTCTGAAGGCGGTTTCGCTGGGACCGCTGCACGGGTATGGGGTGCTGCTGCGCATCCAGCAGATTTCCGGCGAGGAACTGGTCATTCAACAGGGTTCGCTTTATCCGGCGCTCTACCGGCTGGAGCACCAGGGCGTGATCATCAGCGAGTGGGGCGAGAGCGACAACAATCGCCGCGCCAAGTATTACCGGCTGACGCGCGCGGGACGTGACCGGTTGAGGGCGGAGACGGAGAAGTGGAATCGCATGGCGGGGATCATCGGAGCCATTTTGAGCGCGACGTGAGAAGCAGGGAACAGGGAACAGGAAACAGGAAACAGAGAATAAAGGAGCTTGGGTGCAATGAGCTTGCGTTCATTTTTTGCGGGAATTTTTTCTCGACCGTGTTCGTGGGTGCGCGCTGTGGCGCAACGCGACCGGCTGGAAGCGGAGATGGAAGCTGAGCTGGCTTGCCACCTGGATGCTCTGACTGCGGACCTGGTGCGTGCGGGACAATCACCGAACGAGGCGGCGCGGCGGGCGCGGGTTGCGCTGGGCGCGGCGACGGTGCACAAGGAAGGCATGCGGGCGTCGCTCGGCCTGCGCTGGTGGGACGAGTTGGGCGCGGACCTGCGCTACGGGGCGCGCATGCTGCGCAAGAGCCCCGGCTTTACGGCCATTGCGGCAACCTCGCTGGCGCTGGCCATCGGCGCGAATACCACGATCTTTTCCGCGGCGAAGCAGATCCTGTATGAACGGCTTGCTGTGCCTCATGCGTCGGATCTGCGTCTGCTGACGTGGACCGGTACGGAAGGTCACATCGCCGTGCATCACATTCATGGCGACTTCGACCACTTGCCTGGCGGCCGCGTCACCACCCCGTCGTTTTCCTACCCGGCATTCGAGCAACTGCGAACGCAGAATCGCGGGCAGAACGGTGTTTTAGGCGACCTTCTCGCGTTTCGAGAAACAGGGATGAACGCAACCATCCGGGAAGATGCGCAACGAGTCTTGGCGGAGATGGTTTCCGGCAATTACTACGCAGTGCTCGGCGTTCAACCCCAGTTGGGCCGCGCGATTGAGCCGTCGGACGACAGCGTAAACAGCCAGCCAGTGGCGGTGATCAGCGATGGATTGTGGGAGCGGGAGTTTGGGCGGTCGCCGGCCGTACTTGGTCAAATGATCAAGCTGAACGACAAGCCGGTGATCATTGTCGGGGTCAATCCCAGGAGTTTTACGGGCGCGAAGAGTGTGCTGGAATCGGAGACGCCGGCGGTGATTGAGCCGCTGGCGATGCAGCCCATTCTGACTCCGTCGTCCGATGGAAGCTCGTGGCTCACCAACCCCAATCAATGGTGGGTCAACGTCATGGGGCGCGCCAAGCCGGGCGTGAGCGATGCGGCGGCGCAGGCGGCGCTCGATACGCAGTTGTCCGCAATCGTGCGCGCCACCATGCCGGTGCAGGCCGGTGAGGACATTCCACGCCTGACGCTGCGCGATGGCAGTCGCGGGCTGTTTGAGCAGGAGCAGATCTTCCTCAAACCGATGGCGGTTCTCATGACGCTGGTGGGCTTTGTGCTTCTGCTGGCCTGCGCCAACATCGCCAACCTGATGCTGGCGCGGGGAGCAAAGCGGCAGCGGGAGATGAGCGTGCGGCTGGCGCTGGGAGCGGGACGCGGGCGCATCCTGCGGCAACTGCTGGTGGAGAGTCTCTTGCTGGCCGCGCTGGGCGGCATGGGCGGCATCGCGATGGGTTACGCGGGACGAAAGGTAATTCCGCAGTTGACGGAGAATGCGTGGCAACGAAGCGAACTCAAGGTTCACTTCGATTGGCCTGTGTTCGCGTTTACGGCCGGGATCACGGTTCTGACCGGACTACTGTTCGGAATGGCCCCGGCGCTGACAGCCGCGCGCGCCGAAGTCACGCATGGATTGAAGGAAGGCGCGCAAACCACAACGCGGCGGCGCAAAGGACTGGGCGGCAAAGCCCTGGTCGGTCTGCAAGTCGCGCTCTCAACCCTGCTTGTAATTGGCGCTGGACTCTTCATTCGCACGCTGGCCGGCCTGAATTCGGTCGACCCTGGATTCCGCACCCTTAACCTGCTGCTGGTGCAGATCGATCCGCCGCAGAATCGCTATCCCGCGGGCAAGGATATTGCGCTGCATCAAAAACTGGAAGAAACAATTGCTGCCGTGCCGGGAGTGGAATCCGTTTCGCCGGCCATGGATTCCTATCTCTCCGACGATTCATCGGATAAGGATTTTCTGCCCGAGGGGGAGAGTTACGACCTGAACAAACGTCAGGTGGAAGACTACAGCACCGTCGGCATTCACTTCTTTGACACGCTGGGCATCCCGATCATTGCCGGTCGAGCCTTTGGGGCGCAGGATACAGCGGCTTCTCCGAAAGTGGGAATGATCAACCAGAGCCTGGCGAAAAGCCGCTTTCCCAATCAGAACCCAATCGGGAAGAGGTTCTCGATCGGAGGGCACGACTCTGACGGACATGGAGGCAAGCTGGCCACCGATTTGATTCAGATCGTAGGCATCTGCGCAGATACGCGCTATGCAAATCTGCGCGACGATCCGCCGCCGCAGTTCTTTCTGCCGTATGTGCAGCAGACATATATGGGCGGCATGGTCTACGAGCTTCACACGCAGATGAAGCCCGAAGCGATTCTGCCGGCGCTGCGGAAGGTGGTGCGCCAGGTGGATCCGGACTTGCCGATGATGAATGTGAGAACGCAGGACCAGCAGATTGACGCGGACTTGCAGCAGGAGCGGCTGTTTGTCGCGCTGACCTCGGGATTCGGGTTGCTGGCGCTGGCGCTGGCGTGCGTGGGTATTTACGGGATCATGGCGTATTCGGTGGCGAATCGCAGAAACGAAATCGGCATTCGCATGGCGCTGGGCGCGCAGCCAGGGCAGGTGCGGGGAATGATTCTACGCGAGAGCAGTTGGCTGACAGCTGCCGGCATTGTTGTGGGTTTGGGGGCGGCGCTGCTGCTGACGAGGCTGGTGAAGTCGATGCTCTATGGGATTCAGCCGTATGATCCACTGACGATGGTGGGTGGGGTAACGATTTTGCTGGCGGTTGCGCTGGCGGCTAGCTGGATTCCGGCGCGGCGCGCGGCGGGAGTGCAGCCTATGCAGGCGCTGAGGCACGAATAAAGCAGGGAATAGGGAATAGGGAATCGAAAAAACAGAACAGCGGCGCGGAAGGTAATCCGTCGGGATCAATTGCGGTGAGCGGTCGATTCGGAATCTGGAAACTCGGCCTCTCTAATCCCTAATGCCTGATCCCTATTCCCTGTTCCCTGCTCTTACGCGATTACGGGGAGCGTGGGCATGGCGCCCAGCTCTTTGGCTTCGTTGACTACTACATCCAGATGCTCGAGCACATCGGGGACGGTCATGGTGTAGATCTCGCGGCGGGAGTCGTAGCCTTCTTCAATGAGCTGCTTCAAATAGCGGCCGGCGATCTGCACGGCTAGCTGGTCGGTTACGACCTTGCCGCTGCGCTCCTTCTGCTCCACCCAGGCGGTTAAGGGCAAGGCGATCCACATGGGGCGGCCGTTTACGTCGAAGCGGATATCGACGGCGTCGGCGTGGCGGGTGGCGATGGCCACTACGGTGCCTTTCCAGCGACAATGCAGGTCTTCGCCGCTCCAGCGGTCGGCTACGTGGAAGTCTTCGTACATGGAATTAGCCTATCGTTCTCGGGTAAGTCAGGGCAAGCCCAGGTGAGTCAGGGCAAGGTAAGGGAGTGTGTATTTCGGCCTTGGCTGCTGAGTTGAGTCTGATTGGATCCGGTTTCAGCCGATTAGAGTGCATTGAATCCAATGTCGCAAGATCAAGAGATGGGATCAAAAGCCATTTCCACCGTTCGGGACTGCTTTTGTGGCTGCGGCTGCCGATGAATATGGACAGGGGAACCGCCAACCATGCAGATCACTGTTACAGTATCCGACGCCATCGTCCGCGAAGCTGGGGCTCGCGGCCTGGCGGTCATTGATTTTGTTGAATCGCTGATCGACAAGGGGATGCTCGCGGCGAAGGAACGGCCGGTGCTGTCGAGTGCCATGGAGCGGATCAGGGCTTTGCGCTCGACGGCAAACGAGGGCGGGTAATAGGCCTCTTGTGCGTGCCCAAAGGTCTGGGAGGTGGGTCAATTCGAAGAAACATGCCTTCAGGGGCTAAAGCCCACGGTCGTTTTTCGCTGCTTTCCGTACGGGCTGAAGCCCGTACCCTTCAAATTGACCGGGGTTTACGTAAGGGCTGAAGCACTTACCCTTCAAATTGACCTGCTACTAACGCGGGGCTGCGTTGGACTCGGCTGTTAGCGCGCTGATAGACTAGTAGGGTTGCAGTGGATGTGCCCTTAATCGTACGGACCCCGCCTGCAAGTCGAATCAAAGAAGGACAGAAGAGACCCCGTGGATACTCAAACCCGTCATGCCCTGAAGAAGGACAAATTTGCCCAGGCCACCGCCAGCAGCGTCAGCTGGGTG
>Ga0182024_10024796_pt1 | contig 10633 bp, 7 predicted proteins | sample P32metaG_FD_120480 | JGI IMG/M metagenome (GOLD analysis project Ga0182024, IMG submission 120480) | Permafrost microbial communities from Stordalen Mire, Sweden - P3-2 metaG (Illumina Assembly) | ecosystem: Environmental > Terrestrial > Soil > Wetlands > Permafrost | place: Sweden: Stordalen...
ACCATCGATCCGTCCGTCTCCATGCCATTGCCGACCAACTGCGCCGGCAGCCAGTGCACCATCAACACCACCGGCGCGACCGATGCGCGCCAGCTGGCGTTCGGCACCAGCGCCGGCTACACGTTCCACGAAGGCGGGATGGATTTTGGCCCCGATGTTTCGGTCAATTACACGCATCTTTCGGTGCGCAGTTTCACGGAAAGCGATTCCGACAATTCCGGCATGCTTCTCGCTTTCGGAAATCAACTGGGCGAGTCACTGACGCTCAAGGCCGGCGGTCATGCCTCCTATGCCATAAGCACGCCGTTCGCCGTGATCTTGCCGCAATTGACGGCGCGCTACATTCACGAGTTCAAGAACGACGAACGAGCCCTGCAGGTGCACTTCGAAGATGATCCGAGCGTACACTCGCCGACCGGCCCCGTGAGTACCTTCCTGGTATACACCGATCAACCTGACCGCAGCTATTTCGATTGGTCCGCCGGCGTCACGGCACAATTTCCTTACGGCATTTCGGCATTCGGAAACTACAATGCGCTGGCGGGCGAATCGAATATTCGTCTGCATGAGTACGCCTTCGGCGTGCGATTCCAATACCCGTTCAAATAGCAGGGATGCCCGGGTACGGACCCATTGCCTGCGCAGCCGGAATCACTTCCGCTGCCAGTCTGCGCGTCTGAGCGATGAAATCAGCATCGTCTGCAGCCAGCGGCAGCGCGACGAACTTGCTCACACCCACGCTCGCATAACGCTCGATGAGTGCAACGATGTCCTCAGCATCGCCGGCCGCGATTGCGGAAGAGAAGCCCGGTAAGCTGCGGCCGCGTAGACCCATGGCCGCAGTGAACCTCGCAATCGCCTCATCGCCGGGGCGACCAAAGCGGAACCCGATCGTTACGCCAAAGTGGTCCGGATCCATTGGACGTTGTGCCTGCTGCGCTTCCGATTTGATCTGTTTCACCACGTGTCCGGCAACTTCAGGTGCCGTAAAGCCGCCGAGCCAGCCGTTGCCGAAGCGCGCGGTGCGATGAATCGCCGCTGCACTATCGCCGCCGATCCAAAGCGGCAAAGGGCGGCGTACGGGTTTCGGGGAGATTGAAACGCCGGTGTACTGGTAGAACGCGCCCTCGAAGCTAACGACGTCTTCTTCAAAAAGGCGGTTCATGATGGCGAGCATTTCGTCAGCCTGGCGGCCGCGAATTCTTGGATCGCGGCGTGTGGCCAACCACGTGGGATCCTGCTCATTCCCAACGCCGAACACCGTCAACAAACGACCGCCACTCAGCCAATCGATCGTCGCACACTGCTTCGCGAGCACGAGCGGATCGCGATAGGGCAGCACCAATGCATTCATGCCGAATTGCAGGCGCCGGGTTGCACCTGCGAGCGCGGCCATGAGGCTCATCGGTTCCAGGGTGTCGAAATTGGAGATCAAGCGATCAGAACACCAGAGGGAGTCAATCGAACTCGCCTCGCACACTTCAACCCAGCGCCAGAACTCGCTCGAGCTCGGAAATCGATGCGTGCCTGCACTGATACCGACTCGAACCTTCATTCCGTAGATACCCGGGGGTGGTGTCTGGTATGGACAGAGTACACGCTCCACTTCCCTTGGTGGCGCATTGAGGGCAAAATCCAACAGGCACCCAAGATGTACTTCTTCTTCTTTCGTGACCTGGACGGCAACAAGATTTGCGCTTTCAGCATGACCTGACGCTTTGCGGCATCGATGGGTGACGTCGAGCTGCATGCTCATCTGATCGGCGCGGCGCACTCCAGGCGCCGCTTGAACACCCCGGCGCTGGTCATCGACAGGGAGGCGCTCGACCGCAATATCGAACGCATGGCGGCATTCGCGCGCGCCGCCGGCTTGAAGCTGCGTCCGCATACCAAAACGCACAAGAGCGTCGATATTGCGCGTCGGCAGATCGGCGCCGGCGCCGTCGGGCTTTGTTGCGCGAAGCTCGGCGAGGCGGAGGTCTTGGCGGACGCTGACCTCACGGGCTTGCATATCACCTCGCCCGTGGTTTCGGCACCGGGCATTGCCCGCCTCATCGCCCTGGCGGCGCGGGTTTCCGAGCTGACGGTGGCGGTCGACAACCCCGACAATGTCTTGGATCTTGCGCGTGCGGCCGCGGTCGGCGGCGCTCCATTGCGCATCATCATCGACATCGACCCCGGCAGTCATCGCACCGGGGTGGCGTCGGCGGGCGCCGCGGTGGCCTTGGCCGGCGCCATCCGTGCCGCGCCCTCGCTTCACTATGCAGGCGTGCAGTTCTACTGCGGACCGGAGCAGCACATCGAAGGCTTTGCGGCGCGCAAGGCAGCCGTGATCGAGCGCGCCGGCTACCTGCGCACCGTCATCGAGGAGCTTAACCTTGCCGATGCGGCTCCCTCCATCGTGACCGGCGGGGGCACCGGCACTCATCGGATCGACGCGGCACTGGGGTTGTTCACGGAGCTCCAAGTGGGCTCCTACATTTTCATGGATGAGCAGTATCTGGCATGCGAGCTCGGCGAGCCGGGTACCCCGGCCTACGATACGGCATTGTTCATCGATACACGGGTGATCAGCGTGAACACGGCTGGGATGGTCACGGTGGACGGCGGCCTCAAGGCGTTTGCCTGCGACGCCGGCGTGCCCGCTGTAGTCGCCGGCGCTCCCGCGGGATCGAGCTTCACATTCATGGGCGATGAACACGGCGCCATAACTTTGCCGCACGGTGCGCAGCCGCCCAAACTGGGCGATGTGATTACGCTGACCGCACCGCATTGCGACCCTACCGTCAATCTCTATGACACCTATCACGTCGTGGAGAGAGATGTACTCCAGGCGCTGTGGCCGGTGAGCGCCCGGGGCCGCAGCCGATAACGGGAAAATCTTCATGCCGCTGCCCGCTCATTCCTTGCCGCATCGCGCCGGCGTCGTCATCATCGGCGGCGGCATTGCCGGCTGCTCTCTCGCCTATCACCTGACCAAGATCGGCATGACCGATGTCGTGCTGCTCGAGCGCAAGCAGCTCACCTGCGGCACGACCTGGCATGCGGCCGGACTCGTGGGCCAGCTGCGTGCGACCCGCAACCTCACGGAGTTGGCCAAGTACAGCGCCGATTTGTACGGGTCGCTCGAGGCTGAGACGGGACAAGCCACGGGATTCAGGCAGCACGGTTCGATCAGCGTCGCGAATAATTTGCAGCGCCTCGAGGAACTTAAGCGCGGCGCATCGATGGGCCGAACATTCGGTTTGAGAATCGATTCGCTGCAGCCGCAAGAAATCAAGGAACGTTGGCCGCTGCTCGAAGTCGGCGGCATCGTGGGCGGCGTGTACCTACCCAAGGATGGGCAGACCAATCCAATCGACACGGCGAACGCCCTCGCCAAAGGCGCAAAGCAGCGCGGCGCACGAATCTTCGAACATACGCCGGTCATTCGCGTGCTGATCGAGAGAGGTCGGGCGATCGGTGTGCAAGCCGCGCAGGGCGATATCCTCGCCGATACGGTCGTGATCTGCGGCGGCATGTGGTCGCATCGACTGGCCGCCGACGTCGGCGTCGCGCTGCCCCTGCATGCAGCGGAACATTTCTATATCGTCACCGAGCCGATTCCGGGCCTGCCCCGAAATCTACCGGTGCTGCGCGTGCAGGATGAGTGCGCGTACTACAAGGAGGACGCGGGCAAGATCCTGATGGGCTGCTTCGAGCCCGTCGCCAAACCTTGGGGAATGAAGGGAATTCCAGAGGATTTCTGCTTCGATACGCTGCCGGAGGACCACGAACACTTCGAACCCATTCTTAAGGCCGCGATTCGGCGGGTTCCCGTCCTCGCCGACGCCGGCATCCAACTTTTTTTCAACGGGCCGGAGAGCTTCACTCCGGATGACCGTTACTATTTGGGCGAGACGCCGGAGGTCCGCGACTTGTTTGTCGCGAGCGGCTTCAACTCCGTCGGCATCGCCGGCAGCGGCGGCATGGGCAAGGTACTCGCACAGTGGATCGTCGAGCGCCATCCGCCGATGGACTTGAGCGACGTCGATGTGCGCCGGGTGATGCCTTTCCAGGTCAATCGCCGTTACTTGCACGACCGCACTGTCGAAACACTGGGGCTTCTCTACTCGATGCACTGGCCCCACTACCAATACCGCACCGCACGCGGCGCAAGGCGCACACCGATGCATGACCGTCTGATTGCAGCCGGCGCCTGCATGGGCGAGACGGCCGGTTGGGAGCGCCCGAATTGGTTCGCACGCTTGGGCACCAACCCTGAATATCGCTACTCTTACGGCCGTCAGAATTGGTTCGAGGCCTGTCAATCGGAGTGCGACGCGGTGCGCGACCGCGTGGCGCTGTTCGATCAAACGAGCTTCGCCAAGTTCTTGGTGCAAGGACCCGATGCGGCCCGTCTTCTCGACCGCATCTCCACGGCCAGCATGGACGTGCCGATGGGCAAGATCGTATATACCCAATGGCTTAACGAGCGCGGCGGCATCGAGGCCGACCTCACGGTCACGCGTGTCGGCGAAGAAGAATTCATGGTGGTCACCTCGGCAATTTGTCAGACCCGAGACCTGTCTTGGTTGAAGCGCCGGATGGCGTCGCACGAGAGCTGGCGCTGCGCGGTCACGGATGTCACCGCGGGCATCGCCATGCTGGGCATCATGGGTCCGAAGAGCCGGGAGCTGCTGACCGCGTTGTCTGGCGCCGATCTCTCGAACCAGGCGCACCCCTTTGGTTGGTCCCGCGAGATCGAAATCGGTTATGCCCGAGTCCGCGCTGGTCGAATCACCTATGTGGGCGAACTGGGTTGGGAGCTGTTCGTCTCCGCCGAACATTGCCTCGATGTCTACGATCGGCTGATCGAAGCAGGGGCATCATACGGCCTTCGACCTGCGGGCTACCATGCGATGGCTGCTTGCCGCATCGAGAAGGGTTATCGGCACTGGAGCCACGACATCGGCGACGAAGACACGCCGCTCGAGTCCGGCCTCGCCTTCACATGCGCGTGGGACAAGCCGGGCGGATTCATCGGCCGCGAGTCGCTGCTCGAGGATCGCGGCCGAGGCGTCCCGCGCAAGCGATTGGTGCAAGTTGCTCTCGTGGATGATTCCGCGGCGGCACCCTTGCTGCATCACGAGGAGCCGATCGTGCGCGACGGATCGATCGTCGGATCCATCCGATCGGGAGCGTGGGGACACCGTCTGGATAAATCCTTGGGTATGGGCTATGTGAATTCGCCCGAAGGGGTATCTGCGGCGTGGCTCGACTCCGGTCGCTGGGAGATCGAGGTTGCCTGTGTGCGCTACCCGGCGCGCGTGCAGCTCGAGCCCTGGTACGACCCGCGTAACCAGCGGATCAAATCGTGAAATCGCACGCCCGCGTCGTCATCGTCGGCGGCGGCGTGATGGGTGTCGGGCTGCTCTACCATCTCGCGCTCGAAGGCTGGCGCGATATTGCGCTGCTCGAGAAAGGCGAGCTTACCTCCGGCTCCACGTGGCATGCCGCCGGACAGTGTCCGCTTTTCAACGGCTCGTCGAACTTGACCAAGGTGCACCTGTACGGCACGGAGCTGTACCCAAAATTGGGCGAACTTACGGGTCACCAAGTCAGCTGGCACGGCTGCGGCGGCCTGAGGCTGGCAACTACCGACGAGGAGGTGCTGTGGCTCAAGCATATCTACGGCATTTCCAAGGCAGCGGGCTACGAAGCTCACATCATCGGGCCGGCAGAGATCCCCGACTACCATCCGTATTTGAACACCTTCGGAGTGAAGGCCGCGTTTCTCACGGTGACCGACGGTCACGTCGCGCCGGCGGACGTCACCTTGGCGATGGCTGCCGGAGCACGTCAACTGGGCGCTGAAATCCACCGCCGTACCCGCGTCACGGATATCAAGCTCCTGCCTTCCGGGGAATGGCAAGTGATCACCGATCGCGGCAACATCGTGTGCGAACACGTGGTGAACAGCGCAGGGAGCTACTGCGATGTGGTTGCCTCGTGGACCGGGCATGCGGCGCCGATATCCAATCTTCTGCATCACTACGTCATCACCGAACCGCTGCAGCAATTGCGGGATCTCGGCAAGGAACTGCCCGTGGTGCGCGATCCCTATTCGAACTGCTACCTGCGCGAAGAAGGCCATGGGGTACTGGTGGGTCCGTACGAAACCGCAACGGCGCACTCCTGCTGGCAGGATCGGGCACCGCCCTGGAACTTCGAGAGCGAACTGCTCGCCCCGGAACTTGATCGCATCGTGCCCTGGCTGGAGAAAGCGTCTCAGCGCCTGCCGCTGTTCGGCGAAGCCGGCGTCAAGTCCGTCATTTCCGGGGCGATCACGCACACCCCCGATGGGGTGTATCTGTCCGGCCCCGCATCGGGACCCCGCAACTATTGGATGCATTGCGGCGCCTCGATCGGCATTTGCCAGGGTGGCGGGGCTGGAAAGTATCTTGCGCAATGGATGATGCACGGGCAAGCGGAGATCAACATGCGCGAGTTCGATCCGCGCCGCTTCGGCGCTTGGACCACTCCTGAATTCGTCCGCCGCACCGCGCTCGAAGACTACCGGCACATGTATTACTGCTTCAAACCTGGCGAGCAACATGCGGTCGGTCGCGATCTGCGCAAGTCCGCGCTGCATGACACGCTGAAAACGCAAGGTGCGCAATTCAGCCAGGTCTTCGGCTGGGAGCGGCCGCTCTGGTTCGACCGCAGCGGCGCCGGTGAAGAGCGCTTCTCCTGGCTCAGATCGAATTGGTGGGAAGACGCGCGGCAAGAGGCAATGGCGGTACGTGAGCGCGTCGGCCTGATGGATTTATCCACATTCGCGAAATTCGAGGTTTGCGGTGCGGATGCGGCCAACTTTCTCGCGCGCATTTGCGCGAACAAGATTCCCGCGAACGACGGCGGCATCGCATTGGCGCATCTGCTCACCCCGGCGGGGTTCATCGAAAGCGAAATCACCGTGACGCGTTTGGCGCCTGAGCACTACTACGTGCTGTCGGCGGCGGCCGCACAGCTTCACGACATGGACCAGCTGCGGTGGCGCAGGCAAGCCAACGAGCGGGTCAGCATCACCGATGTCACGGACGAGTTGGGCGTGCTGGTCTTGGCCGGTCCCCGCGCCCGCGACGTGCTGGCACGCACGACCACACTCGATGTCGGCAATGCTGGGTTTCGGTGGTTGACCAGCAAGATCGGCCCCGTCGCCGGTGCGCCTAACGTACGTTTGCTGCGTGTGAACTATGTGGGCGAGCTGGGATGGGAGCTGCATGTTCCCATGCGACAGATGGCCCATGTTTACGATGCATTGATGATGGCCGGCACGCGCCACGGCATCTGCCTGTTCGGCAGCTATGCCATGAACTCACTGCGCATGGAAAAGGCGTATCGCGCCTGGGGGGTGGAGCTCACCAACGAAGTGACCATGGTCGAGGCTGACATGGAGCGTTTTGTGGATTTCGGCAGGGACTTCATCGGCCGGGCCGCGACTCTCGAATCGAAGCGCCGCGGCCCACGCACGCGGCTGACGTATCTGGAGGTCGATGCAGAGGACGCCGATTGTCTGGGCAACGAGCCCGTCTATAGCGAAGACCGGGTTGTCGGCGTCACGACCAGCGGAGCCTATGGATTCGCCGCGCGGAAATCGCTGGCCTTTGCCTACTTGATCCCCGAAATCGCGCGCGACGATCGCCGCGTCGAAATCATGGTTCGAGGCACCAAGCGCGAGGCAAGGATCCTTGCACAGCCCGCCTGGGATCCAGGCAACGAGCGTGTGCGCGCTTAAGGATTCCTGCACAATCGGTCAAGCCGTCATGAAAACCATTGAACCGCGCTTCAAACTATTTGCCCCGCGCCTGAGCCGCGCGGCGGGCATGCCCTTCATCATGGTAACGGCGTTGATCGATATGATGTCCATCGGCTTGATCGTTCCGGTATTGCCCGCGCTGGTGGGTAGTTTCACGGGAACCCAACGGGATCAGGCGCTCTGGTATGGCGTGGTCACGTTCACATTTAGCTTTGCCAATTTTTTCGGATCGCCGATTCTTGGCGCGCTGTCCGATAGCTATGGCCGCCGACCCGTGCTGTTGATCGGATTTTCCGGCCTGATGCTCAGCTTCTTCACGACGGCATTGGCGACCTCGGTCGGCATGCTGATTTGTATACGGCTGGCGGCCGGCGCGATGCAGGCCAATCTTTCGGTCGCCAACGCCTATGTGGCCGACATCACGTCCCCCGAACAGCGCGCCAAGCGCTTCGGCATGATGGGAGCCATGTTCGGCGTCGGCTTCATTTTGGGCCCGGTGATCGGCGGACTGTTGGGCTCGATCAATCTGCGTCTGCCGTTCTATGCGGCCGGCACTCTCGCGCTGCTCAACCTTCTGTACGGCTACTTCGTATTGCCCGAATCATTGCCCATGAACCGCAGGCACGCGTTTGATTGGAAGGCCGCCAATCCATTCAGTGCACTGCGTCGCCTCAGCCAATTAAAGGCCGTGGCGCCGTTGGCTGTGGTCGTGGCTTGCAGTGGGCTTGCGCAATTCGTCCTGTATACCTGCTGGGTGCTATACACCACCTTCAAATTTGGCTGGGGACCTCGGGACAATGGTTGGGCACTTGCCGCGGTCGGCGTGGTCTCGGCCGTCGTGCAGGGCCTGTTGCTGGGGCGAATCTTGAAGCTCGTCAGCGCGCGGCGGCTTGCCGTATTGGGCCTGCTCTCCTCCACGTTGGCCTATGCACTGTGGGGCGCCGCTACGCAGGGCTGGATGATGTACGCCGTCATCTGCGTCAATCTGCTGGGCGCAACCGTGCCATCGACCATTCAAAGCATTATTTCGGGCGCGGTGGACGCACAGAATCAGGGCAAGACACTCGGCGCAGTCGGTGGCATCAACAGCCTCATGGCGGTGATCGCGCCGGTAATCGGCGCGCCCCTCCTGACGATGGTGTCGCACCTCCCCAAAGGCGACTGGCGCATCGGCGCGCCGTTCTACTTCATGGCGCTGCTCCAGGCGGCTGCCTTGTTTTTGACGGTCGCGCATTTTCGCAGTGCGCGACGCGCGTCCCTAGTGGCCGATCAGATGCAACGATAGAGCTTTCCAGGTTGGATTGCCCAGCAGTACCAATGCGGTGGATTGCAGAGCAATCGTCCACACAACGCCTGCAATATATGCAGGGTGCAATCTACCGCGCGTGGTCAAGTCGTAGACGCCGAGCCCCAGCATCAGGAGATCGCTTCCCAGATAGAGTCCCGCTCTCGCACCCCAGGCACCGTGACCAAGAGGCGCGGCCATGGCGCCGTTTATAAACCGAGCGAAGCCGGCATCGCTGATATAGATCAGGCCCAGCAACATGAGACGCTTATGCGCCGATGGAATCCCGCGCATCAGCAGTCCTGCCGTCGTCAGCCCGACGAAGGCCAGAATGTCGGTGAACTGGACGGCCAGAAATTCCGGCGTCCGGCCTGTGGCTGCAAAGCGGGCGGCGTCTACGGTCAATGCCGTCGCGGGGCCCAGCATCGCCATCATCGCGGCGAGTACCGCGCCTGCAATGCCAAGCCGACGATGGATGTCCGCCCGCGCAGTTCGGATCAGCGCCACCTGCACCGTGAACAGCACCAGCCAGCCGACGAAGGCGACGGCATGAAAGTGGACGATCAAGGGATAGTCCAACCCGTACTTGCTCAGGTGGTTGAAGCTGTCGGTCCCGAAGCCCGACAGCACACCTACCCAGACCAGGGCTGTGAAAAAAAGAAACGCGTTCCGATCCGCGCGCGCTCGCGCAGGAAAGTTTCCAAGAGCTATTGTCGCTATTTCAGCTCCCTTTTACCTACGCAGCGGTAACGTCAAGCAACGCGCGCGTTCACTGCGTCTTGAGTTCTTGTTTCTTGAAATCGGCTGGTACGATGAACGCATCGGCGCTCACACTACTCGTCGACACCGACACCAATTGCGACGAGACGGTCATCAGAGCCACATCGCCCGGCGGCAGTTCCACAGGCGCGACGGCGGGCGTCGGCTGCGCGGCAGGGGCGTCCGCATCGTCCTTGTTCTTATGGAAGAGACCGCCGAGTTTTCCGGCCATCGTGCCGGCGATGCCGCTCGGACTATGCGAGCTATCGTCGCTTTGGCTTGATTGAGCCTGTTGGGCATTCGAGTCCTTGCACTGTGCGCCCCCTAGCGCCAGGGTAAAGCTGCTTTTCACGGGATATCCTTTCACGTTCTGCATCTTGGACGCGATCTCTGTCCATATGCCTTTGTACTGGCTGAACATGGCCTTCGCTTTTTGCGACGCGTCTTGCGCGCTCGATGGGTCCATGCCCATCTTCACCGCGTAGGCGCTGTAGAATTTCCGAACTTCACTGCTTTCCACGAACCCGGGAGCCATCCACTCGTCGAGGACCAGGGCGACCTCGCAGACCGATCCTGTTTCCTTGTCTTGGCATGGCTGTGATGCGGTGATGGTAACGCGCTCGGAATCGTAGCCGGCAAATTGTGCCTTCTCTCCGGTCTTATTGACGCTGCCCTTGGCCGGCAACCACTGGCACTTGGACTGGTCCACGGCGGACGGCTGTTTCTTATCCTCATTCGCATTCATCTGGTCGGACATTTTCTGCATCTGCGCACGCAGCTGCTCGAAC